>Ga0207700_10001720_pt1 | contig 12427 bp, 12 predicted proteins | sample LARL82metaG_FD_184348 | JGI IMG/M metagenome (GOLD analysis project Ga0207700, IMG submission 184348) | Corn, switchgrass and miscanthus rhizosphere microbial communities from Kellogg Biological Station, Michigan, USA - LAR L8-2 metaG... | ecosystem: Host-associated > Plants > Roots >...
TGCTGCGCGTGTAGCGGCACGATAGCCGCGAGGATTATAGCTGAGAAAAGAAATCTCATAAGGCCATCGACCACACTAACATAACGATCCCGGTGTTACTTCCCAATAGTAGCTGCAGTGAAATTCAATATATCACCGCAGCGCCTCGCCACTTGCCGAAGCGAATCGTAATCTCCCGCAAGCTGGCAAAGCTGCGGAATGGTAGGGCAACCCAGTTCGTTCGGACTTTGATCGCTGAGATGTTCGAGCGACACCCGGAGGGCGTCCTGGTATCGCTTGAGCCGCGTCAGAAGCAACACCAGAACCTGGGCTGGACCTGTACCGGGTGTTGTGGCGTTACTCGCGTCAACCTTATTGCGGAAATGCGCGACAGCGCCGTCGGTGTCGCATCCCACCAGCGCCTGGAGATAAATGGAGTGATCACAGTAGAAATTCTCGAACGGCGGGTCGCTATGGTAGTGAAATTTCGGAGATAGATGCGCGCCGTAATCGCACAACTCGATTGTGAGCTGGATAGCTTCCGGATCGGTGAAATCCAGTGCCAATGGGATGATCGCGGTCAGATGCGCGGTGTCGACGTAATAATCCAGGTCACCGAACAGCCAGTCGCGTCCGTGTATGAGCTCTGACACGTTGTTCCCGCCCGGCTCATGCCCTTCGTTTTGGAGGATGGTGCGCTTTAAATTTTCTACCAGCTCAGAGTGCAGGGAACGAAGCAACAAAAGTGCGCACTGGTCGCGGCTCTTGGGATCGGGATACTGCTGGAAAAATGTGATGGCGCGGCAAATCCCGTGATGCTTCAGCAGCAGCTCGAAGCCCTTGCGGGGATTCACGCCTTGACCGAACGCCAGCTCGATGATCCCATCCAGCTGATCGTGTGAATCGATTTTCTCGATAGCTTCGGACACGGGCGCGGAATCGCCGATCGCTCGAAAGTACGGCCAGGCTCGCAAAATGTCCCCGTCGGCGAGATAAAGCCCACCGGTTTCGCGAGCTGCCGCTTTCATCGCCTCTTCATAGGGCAGCCGTTCGCATTGAGGTAAATCATCTAGCGACCCATTGAAAACGAGAGGCAGGCCGATTTTGTCACGCGCCTGCATCAGCCGCGCCTCGAATAAGAGCGCGTAATTCTTGTCTTTCTTGGAAATCGTCACCAGCACGTCCAGCGCGGATTGTGCACCGCCTTGCTGCGCCGCCTGCTCGATGAGATCGAATGCGTCGTCCATCCGATACATCATGCTATCAGGAGTGCTAATCTACTTCCGCGTGCCATTGACTATTGCTGTATTTCTCTGTGCATTGGTCGTGCTTGCTGCCGACACTTTAGATGTGGGGCTGACTGAGAACGGCACCATCATCGAGGCTGCCGCGCTGCCGGCTCGCTCGACCGCACTTCCAACCGTGCTTCTGGTCGGAGGCCTTGCGGGCGTTGACGAATTTGTCGGGATTGTTCGTCAGGAACTCAAGACCTTCGAAGGTACCAAGCTAGATCGCCGCCGATTTCGCCTTCTCGCGATTCCGCTCGCCAATCCCAACCGCGCCAGTCTCGCGTTTCCGCCGACAGGAGTCGCCTACCGGGACAATCCCGAATCGCACGCGCTCTGGCGTTGGATTGCGATCCAGGCACCCGATCTTGTTCTGATCGTCGGGAATCAGGATTTCGGTTTGGCCGACGCCTTATCTCAAAATGCGGTCGCCGGAGTTGGCCGTGTGCCAGCCCGGCTCGTCCAAGCGCGGCCCGGGATTCTGAAATCAGTGATCGAGTTTTCGCCCTCCGAGGCTCGTCAAGAAATAGCCCGGCGCTTCAACCGCACGCCCCTCCAACTCGCCGAGGAACTGGCTCAATATTACGGACACGATTTCGACCAGCCCGCATACATCCAGGCGGTTGCGCTGATCGGCCAACTGCGCCTCGGACACCCAGCGCAGGTCGAGCGGCTGGTTACGCCATTCGTCGACGGCTCGAAGGACAGCTTGGCTAAAGCGACTTCACCAACGCTCGCAGGTCACCTGATTTTCGCCGAATTAGCTGAGCGCACCCACGATGACCGATACCTCCGGCTCGTGCAAAAGACCGCGGATCTCGCGTTCACGCCGTCGGGCGAGATGAAAGAATCGATGCCTCTGCACGACGAGATGAGCGACTCCGTATTCATGGCCTGCCCGATCCTGGCCAGCGCCGGCAAGTTGACGGGCCAGTCCAGATACTTCGACATGGCCGCCCGGCATTTCGCATTCATGCAAAAACTCTGCCTCCGCCCGGACGGCCTGTATCGCCACTCGCCGCTGAATGAAGCCGCTTGGGGTCGCGGCAACGCTTTTCCGGCGCTCGGCCTCGCCTGGACGCTCACCTACATCCCGCGCGAGCACCCGGAATTCGCTCGCATGCTGCGGGCGTTCCAAGATCATATGGCCGCGCTTGCCCGATTTCAAGACGCAAACGGCATGTGGCGCGAGGTAATCGATCAGCGCGGTTCGTACTACGAATACTCGGCGACCGCGATGATTGCCACCGCTATGCTGCGAGGCATCCGGCACGGCTGGCTGGATTCTGCTGCCTATCAGCCGCGAGTCGATCTCGCGTGGCGCGCCATCCTCGCAAGGACAGGAGCCGACGGTCGACTGATGGACGTCTGTGAATCGACCGGAAAACAGAAATCTCTGAAGGATTATCTGCATCGCGCTGCTATCCTCGACCGTGACGCGCGCGGCGGGGCCATGGCCTTGCTCTTCGCAACAGAATACAATGTTCCATAGGATTTCCGAAAGGCTCCGCACATGAACCGTCGACAACTTCTGACCACCATTGCCGCACTGCCCGCCGTTTCACAGCTCCATGGCCAATCCGAGCCTAAGTTTCGTTTGCGCTCCGGTTTGGTCGCCTATTCTTATCGAAAACAATTTGAGGCGAAGACCCTGAACTATATCGACCTCATCAGCAGGGTCGCGGACTGGGGTATCGACGGGCTCGATTGCACGGTCTACTGGTTCCCAGATACGTCGAATGAATACCTGGCGTCGCTGCGGAAGGCGGCCCACAAGAATGGCGTGCAGATTTATAACGCCGGAGTTCGTGTAAGGTTAGCTCAGCCCACGCCGGAGCTGCAGACCGCGGAGTTCGAGAACATCAAGAAGTGGGTGGATGTCGCTGAACGCATCGGCGCCGGTCACATGCGCGTCTTCGGAGGCCAGATCCCGAAGGGCGCCACCGAGCAACAAGCCATCGCATGGTCCGTGGAGGTGCTGAAGCGAGGTGCGGATTACGCCGGTAGCAAAGGGATCATCTTAGGAGTCGAAGATGATGGGGGAGTGACTATAGCCGCCGAACCTACTCTCGCGATCGTCAAGCAAACCGCTTCGCCCTGGGTTGGCGTCAATGCCGATTCGGGTAATTTTCGTAACAACGGATATGCTCAGTTCCAGATGTTGCTTCCTTACGCGACCAGCATTCACTTGAAAACCGAGATCACGACGGCAGACGGGAAGTCGGAGAAAGCCGATTGGTACCGGCTGCTCACCATGATCGGCAAATCCAACTACAAAGGATTCGTCGGGCTGGAGTACGAAGGCAACAATGCCGACGACGACGTTCCCCGTTTCGCGAACGAATTGCGGACCATCGTCAGGAGATTGTCCGCTTAGCTCGAAAGCGTGCCGCTGGCCCGGCAGACGTCCGCAATGCCATGCTGGAAACAGATGGCCGTTCTGCTCAGTGGCTCTGCTCTCCGTCGCTCCTTTGGCACGCGAGTCTTGTTTGAAAATCTTTCGTTGAGCCTTTCCGAAGGCGACCGCACCGGCCTGATCGGGCCGAATGGAAGCGGCAAAACTACTTTGCTCGAAATTCTGGCCGGGAAGGAAGCGCCCGACGCCGGATCCCGAGCTCTGCGAAAGCAGACCAAACTGGCTTATGTCCCGCAGGATTCTCTGTTCGCGCCGGACGACACCGTCGGCTCCGTTCTTCGAGCGGCCGTGGAGGGACTGCCGCTGGAGGAGGAACAAAAGAAGCTACGTGCCGAGATGATGCTTGGCCGCGCCGGTTTTGACAGTTTCTCTACCCCCGCTTCTGCGCTCTCCGGCGGATGGAAGAAGCGTCTCGCCATCGCCGCCGCGCTGGTTACCTCGCCCGATGTGCTGCTTCTGGACGAACCCACCAATCACCTCGATCTGGAGGGAATTCTGTGGCTCGAAACCGCGATCCAGGCTGCCAACGCCTGCCTGGTGGTCACGCATGACCGGTACTTTCTCGAAAACGTCGCCAACCAGATGGTGGAGGTCAACCGGGTCTACCCGCAGGGCGCGTTTCAGGTGAAGGGGAACTATAGCGAATTTCTCGAGCGGCGAGAGGATTTTCTAGAGGCCCAGACCAAGCAGCAGGAGTCCTTAGCAACCAAAGTACGTAGAGAAGTAGAGTGGCTCCGTCGAGGACCTAAAGCCCGCACCGGCAAGTCGCGTGCCCGAGTCGATGCCGCTGGGCGGCTCATCGAGCAACTCTCGGCGGCCACTACACGCAGCCGCATCGGCACGGCGTATATCGATTTCACGGCGTCCGATCGAAAGACCAAGCGCTTGATTGAGGCCGAAGGCATCGGGAAGACATTGGGCGGCCGCAGGCTCTTCCAGAATCTGAACCTGACTCTCGCGCCCGGTGTCCGCATCGGCTTGGTAGGCGCGAACGGCAGCGGTAAAACCACGCTCCTCAAAATGCTCGAAGGCGCTATGGAGCCGGACGAAGGAACCATTGAGCGCGCGGACCGACTGCAAATTGTCAGCTTCGCGCAGGATCGCGGCGCGCACCTGGATCCGGAAATCAGTCTGCGTCGGACCTTGTGTCCCGATGGTGACTCGGTGATCTATCGCGAGCGTCCGATCCATGTCGCGGGCTGGGCCAAGCGCTTCCTCTTTCGGGATGAGCAGCTCGAGATGCCTGTGTCGCGACTGTCGGGCGGCGAGCGCGCGCGCGTAATGATCGCCCGGCTGATGCTGGCTCCCGCCGACGTGTTGTTGCTCGACGAGCCGACCAACGACCTGGATATTCCGACTCTGGAAGTGCTCGAGGATAGCCTGGTCGAGTTTTCCGGCGCCGTCGTACTAGTCAGCCATGACCGCTATCTGCTGGACCGTGTGTCCACGATCGTTATCGGCCTGGACGGAAAAGAGGGCGGGGTCTTCGCCGACTACTCGCAGTGGGAAGCCTCGCGCAACGAGCCATCCGCGGATAAAGCCGTGGCGAAAGGCCCACGCCTTCCGGTCCAGACCGAAGGCCCTCCCAAGAAGCTGGCCTACCTGGAACAGCGTGAGTGGGATGGCATGGAAGCGAAGATTTTGGAAGCCGAGCAGGAACTGGCCGCCCGGCAGCGGGAGCTCGATGCGGCCGCGTCGGATGCCGAGCTAGTTACCGAGGCCTACGAAAAGATGCAGCAAGCCCAGCGGCGCGTGGAGGAGTTGTATGCTCGCTGGGCGGAGCTCGAAGCCAAGGTTGCGCGATGAACCTAAGAGTGCGGTACAATAAAAGCTACTGGAAGTTGATCCGCAACCCCCTCGCCCTTTGTTGGTAGCCGGCACGCCGATTCTCCTCCTCAAAACATTAAATGAAAAGTTTCTCTGAATTCTCACTCTCTGCTCCGTTAAAGAGCAATCTGGCAAAGCACGGTTTTACACAACCCACGCCCATCCAAGCCTTGGCCATTGGGCCGGCGCTCGACGGACGCGACGTAGTCGCTACTGCGCAAACAGGCACCGGAAAGACCCTGGCGTTTGTCCTGCCCATCATCCACCTGCTCTCTAAGCAACCGGCACATTCCGGCATCCGGTCAGTTATCCTGAGCCCGACCCGTGAACTAGCTATCCAAATCCAAGAGACCTTCGCCAAAATGGCTGCGGGCACCGGCATTCGCGCCGCCGTCGTAGTGGGCGGTCTCAACGAGCGAACGCAGTTGCAAAACATTCGCAAGGGCGCGCAAGTGCTAATCGCCACCCCCGGCAGGCTGTACGATTTCCTCAGCCGCAAACTCGTCGACCTCGGAAGCGTCCGCATCTTGGTTCTCGATGAAGCCGACCGGATGCTGGACATGGGTTTCCTCCCCACTATCAAACGAATCCTGGCCGCTATCCCGTCCGATCGCCAAACGCTGTTCTACTCGGCAACCCTGGAAAGCTCGGTCAAACATCTGGTAGAAGCTCACGTCCGAAATGCGGCACGCGTCGCCGTCGGTTCCACCACCAAGCCCATCGAGAAAGTAGATCTGCACCTCTACGAAGTCGAACAAGATCGCAAGCTAGGCCTGCTCGAAAAGATGCTGCGCCACGAAGAAGGCTCATTCCTGGTATTCGCCCGCACCAAGCGCGGCGTCGACCGGCTGTCCAAGAAGCTCTTGCGCGGCGGCATAAACGCTGTGGCAATCCACGGCGATCGCAGCCAGAATCAGCGTAATCAGGCGCTCCGCGGATTCCAACAGGGAGACTACCGCGTCCTGGTGGCCACCGACGTCGCAGCCCGCGGGATCCACGTGGAAGGCATCGCTCATGTCGTGAATTTCGATCTTCCGCAAGTCCCGGAGGATTTCATTCACCGGGTTGGCCGGACGGGACGCGCCGGCGCTCGCGGGACGGCTTCCACTTTCGCTACGCGCTCGGAGCGCGCCGACATTGCGCACATTGAGCGAACCCTGGACACGCGGTTGGCCCGGCGCCAAGTGTCCCCCGACATTGCCCGCGAACAGCAGCACGCCACTTCTGTCGTCGTGATTCCAACCAGCTCACGCCCGCCCCAGCGGCATGTCAGGTCGTTTTCATCCAGGCGTAAAACCGGCAAGAGTCCGGTGCGGCGCGCGGTGTAGCGCTGTTACGGCCTGCCTCGCAGGCGGGCGATTTCACGCCGGTCGCGTTTCGATGGCTTGCCTTCCCGCGTCGATTCGATACGCGGCATCATCTTGCGCTCTTCAGCCAGCTTGAGCCGCAATTCACGGCTCTGTTCCGTCTCGCGATAGAGTTTCTGCGCTACCGGCGCGGGGCCGCGCATCTCGCTCAAGCCCACGACCTCCACTTGAAATTCGCCACTGGGGTTCTTGATCAGCAACAGGTCGCCCACCCGCACTTCGCGCGCCGGCTTAACCGCCTGTCCATTGGCCTCGATCCTGCCGAGTTCACATCCTCGCGCCGCTAGCGACCTCGTCTTAAAGAATCGCGCCGCCCAGAGCCACTTGTCGATTCGGACGCCGGTCATAAATCCCAATCTTATCTGCAGTGAGTACAATAAAAGTACCGCGCCCGTCTATACTTTCTTCAGTAGGAGTTCAGCACATGCGCGGCTTCATCCTTCTTTGCTCCTCTACTGCGATCGTCATCTTTGCGCAATCCACCACTCAACCGCCCGTGATCGGCGGAGCTGGCTACTCGTTTCCAGTACCGCACCCGGTTGCGCCCGGACAAGTAATCACCCTCTTCGTCCAAGGCATTAACACGCAATTGACCGCGCCGGTGCGCGCCACCACTACGCCATGGCCAACAACCCTCGCGGGCGTCAAGGTCACCTACACGCAGGGCTCCGGCGAGCCCGCGCCGATCCTGGAAGTACGGCCCATCTCCACCTGCCTGGGAATCCCGCCCCCCTCCGGCAGCATATGCGGAACAATACTGGCCGTCACCGCGCAACTGCCCTTCCAGATGCTGACCCTCTGCCCGTTGTGCGGACGCCCGGATATCCCGGCCAGCATCGCAGTCACCGTCAACGGCGTGGCCGGACAATCCCTGAGCGTTCAGCCGCTCACGGACCAGATTCATTTCCTAACCTCTTGTGATGTGTTGATCTCCGGTTCTCAACCTCGGATCAACACCACCAGCTTGCCCTGTCCTCCCATGGTCACGCATGCTGATGGCACTCTGGTCTCACCCAAGAACCCCGCCAATAGTGGCGAGGAGCTGGTGGCCTACGCCGTCGGACTCGGACAAACCAATCCGCCCCTCACTGAAGGACAACCTGCAACCCTGGCCTCTCCGGCGTTAACCACGTTCGTGATCGACTTCAACTACCATCCCAATGCACTGGCCGCGAAACCTTCCCCACCGGCGTGGTTCGTACCCCCCGGCCCCACTTTCGCCGGCGCGACATCGGGATTTGCGGGACTCTATCAAATCAACTTCATTGTGCCGCTACCACCGGGTAATATCGAGCCCTGCTCGGACACAACAGGCGTGGTCCCGTTCGTGAACATGATCCAATCCAACCTGACGGTGAGCGTGGCTTCACCATTCTCGTTCGATGGCGCCGGGATCTGCATCCAGCCGGGAAGCTAAGACTCGCCCTTACTGCCCGCTCTGCGTCACGCGGACGTTCCGGAAATAGCCCTCGGTATCCGGGCCGATCCACAGTGCGACGCCGCCCTGGCTTTCTCCGAGCTTCAGGTCTTTTACAATCAGGCACGGTTGGGTGGCGCCACCGACGTAGAGTTGAGCTTCCTTGCCATGCACTACGATCCGCATGCGTGTCCACTCACCGGCCTGCATGTCTGCGTACGATTCGTATACTCCCGGCGTCTCCTTCCGCAATCTCTGCCAGGTCCAATCCGGAGGCGAGACGTATTGAACCGAGTGGTTGCGCTGCAACTGATCGTCCGCCCTTCCGTTAGTGGGACGCAGGTAGAAGCTCTCGGCGTGCGATCCGTCGGGCTGGATGCGAAACACGATGCCGATGAACCCTCGCGCCGCGGGATCCGCAGTTTTGGAGGGAGCTCCAGAGACCTCCAGGTCTATTTCGCCGTCACGAAATACGAGACCCTTCAGAATTGCCGTGCCGCCCGGCCCGGGCTTTTCCTCGACCATCTTGAGGCCCTGTTTGCCGTGATACTTCGTGTTCTCAGCGCGGGCATTCTCGAACTCGAGCTTCGACAGATCATCGATTCGGACTTCGGCCGCGCGCAATCCCGCTCCGGCAATCACGGCGAAAGCCAGTACACCACATCTGGTGTGAAGATTTTCCATGCGTCAATTCTCCTCCCCGCCTCGCGACGTTCTCCTTATGGACGGAAGAGTCAGAAATCCGTACCGCGTCCCGGCGCTAACCCTCCGGCTCCCCTGGATCCTCCACCTCCAGCCCCTCCAACTCCTCGGCCTGCTTGGCATACCGCTTCAACACCCGAATCGATGCTCCCGCTGAGAACCCGGCATAGCGCAATCGTCGATAGGCGCCCGCCAGATTCTTCTCCTCGCCCAGGAATTCTCCCAGCTTCTTGCTGCGGTATTTTCGTTTCAAGAAATCCTCGATCAGTTTGGTCTCGTCGGTCTCCTGGTAGGTCTTCTCGGCCACCTGCTCGGCCAACTGGGGAGCGATGCGCCGCTGCCGAAGGTCGCGCAACACGCGCATTTTCCCAAGGCCTTGATTCTCCAGCCGCGCGGCCGCATAGCTCTCGGCAAACCGCTTGTCGTCCAGGTACCCCAGCTCCTTGAGCTTGGCCAGCACAGCGTCTACGTCCTCCGCGCGTTCGGCGCGACGCCGCAACTTTTCGCGCAGTTCGCCGGTCGAATGTGCCCGTCCTCCCAACGCCCGAACCGCGTAGTTTAAAAGCTCCTCATTCTGAAACAGTTTGGGCTTGCGCTTAGTCATCTAAGAGGACACTATCAGAGTAGACACTGGTATTGTAGAAGTAGTCGAACTTTCATGAGAAAGGATAACAACCATGGAGGATGACAATAAATTCTCTTATTTCTTCTTGGGCCTTGGTCTCGGGGTGGCGGTTGGTTTGCTGTTCGCTCCCAATTCCGGCGCCGAAACACGCGATTTGATCCGCTCCAAGGCGGATGAGAGTAAGGATTATCTGCGGCGGCGCAGCACCGAGTTGCGCGATTCGGCCAGTGACGTAATCGAAAAGGGCAAGACGGCTGTTTCCCGGCAGCGCGATCATCTGGCTGCGGCTGTCGACGCGGGCAAACAGGCGTATCGGGAGGCGGTAACCGGCGTTTCACCGGACGCCACGCAAGGCCTCTGATCCCTGCTTAGGGAAGGTAATTACCATGGACCAGACCACACTGCTCTATATCATGACGGCCTTCGTGATTATCGCTGCGGTCGCGCTCTGCATTCAGGCCGGAATGCTCGTTGCGCTCAATCAAAAAACCAAGTTGCTCCATGACAAAATCGCTCCTCTGGTGCCGAAAGTGGATTCGCTGTTGGAATCCACCAAGGCCACCGTGGAACTGAGCAAAGTCCAAATCGCGGATATCACCAGCCGTGCGAATGAGATTCTGGTGTCCGCCAAGAATCAGCTCGCCATGGTGGAAGAAGTTGTCACCGATGCCACTGCGCGGGCGAAAGTGCAAATGGAGCGCGTGGAACTGGTCCTCGACGATACGATCAACCGGGCGCATGAAACCGTCGCTATTGTCCACAACGGAATTATGCGTCCCCTTCAGGAACTCAACGGCATCGCAGCCGGCATTCGGGCCGCGCTCGCTTTCCTGGCTCGCAACAACCGGCCCAGCGTAGCCCAAGCCACCAGCGACGAAGAGATGTTCATTTAAGCGGAGGTAGGCTGTCCTACCTCCACAGTATTTACCACCTACCCCCCACCGCGTACCACCCTCGGCATATCTTACCCGTCCCGCCCTTGCCGATCAGCCCATTAGATGGAATCGAGCCTCAATAACTTGATCGAGGGTTTCCCGGCCAATCCGGTTGCCTCGGGAAAGTTCCTGCAGCGGTTGCTTCTGGATGGCCCGCAAAACTTTTTTCTTGAAGCGCTTCCACTTCTGCGGGCTGCGCCTGACACGCAGGGCTTCTATTATGTACTGGCCCTGTTGCATTCCCATAACTTGGTTCTGAAGAATCTTTGCGATCCGGCCCTCTTCACCAAACGGGAATCGATTGCGCTGGCCAAACGGATGTCTCGCGTTGAACCGCTCTTCGATATGAAGCTGGCCAGGATGCTGCTGTCTGGCGAAGGCAAGTCGCCCGCAAGCGAAGCCGAGCAGGCGGTTCAAAGTGTGGCCGGCATGCGGCTGCTCGAAATCATGGCGGAGATCTCCGATCGCGGACGTAGTCTGCTGCTTGCGCAGCTTCTGCATCATTCCAATGCCCAGGTTCGTTCCAAGGCGGCCTTGTTGGTGGGGAAATCCACCAAAGATGTGAAGTGGGTGTCGCAGCGGATGAACGAGACCGACAGCCGCGTTCGAGCCAACGCACTTGAAGCACTATGGGGCGTGGAATCGGACGATTGCCGCCAGGTCTTCTTGGACGCTCTGGACGATCCCGCCAACCGTGTAGTCGGCAACGGGATACTGGGTCTCTATCTGCTGGGCCTGCCCGCGGCCATCAACTCGGTTCTGACCATGATCGCTCACTCAGATGAAGGTTTCCGTAAGACCGGAATCTGGCTGATCGGTGAGATGGGCGACCTCCGTTTCTTGCCCGTGCTGGCGCGATTGATGAAGGATTCACCGCCGGCGCTACGACCCTACGTCTTTCGAACCTTCGCGAAGTTGAAGCAAAAGCGCTCACGGCTCCGAGTTCTGCCGGCTTTGCGGCTGCATGCCCTGGGCGCGAAGAGTCTCACCGAAGGCTGGAGGGAAATCCACGTGACCCCGCAATCCGCGTCGGGCCAGCCGATCACAGGGTTAAGAGCAACTCAGTTGGCTCTGTGGGAAAACAACGACCTGATTCTCGAATACAACGTCCGGTCGATCACGGAAAAGGAACCACTTTCGATTGCCTTCGCTTTCCCGCGAAACACAGAGCCTGTGGAGACTCTGAGCCTGAGCGAACGTGCCTTGGAAAACTGTTTACCGTTCAAACGTAAAGCCGATGCCTGGATGATCTTTCAGTATTGTCACGACGAAGGGACGGAAGCGCGTGACAGGTCCGAAGAATCGATGCCTGAATTGCGTTTCACTGTAGACGCTGGGGTCGCCGGGAAATCCATCCATGCTCGCCCGCCCAGGCGCGCTTCGGCCCAAAGTCTTGTGCATGCCGTGGGTTCACTGCTACCGGCCATGTCGCGAGGACGAGGCCGCCGGTATCTCATTTTGCTGGACGATGGTTCGTGTCCACCTCCCGATGCGCGGGCACTTCAGGAAATCGTCGATCGAGCAAAGCTAGCTGAAATTGTCATCCACGGAATCAGTCCACGCGAGACCTCTTGGCGCGATCTCTGCGCGAAGACAGGGGGCCAATGGTGCATGGGAGCGAGCTACGATGCGGTGCCGGAAATGTTGACCGGTCTTTACGCGTTCCTCATGGCCAGCTATCAGGTGCGGTACCGCGGCGACGAAATGGCGGGCTTAAGAATCGAAGTCTGTACCGATCAGGGCTTAGGCGAATTGACTGTATAGGGTTAGCGACGGATCTGCTGTGGTTGTTGCGGCAGCTGCTGTTGTTGCTGTTGCTGCTGCTGTTGCTGTTGCTGCTGCTGCAGCCCATTTTGCTGCAATTGTTGCAATT
>Ga0207700_10001721_pt1 | contig 12423 bp, 11 predicted proteins | sample LARL82metaG_FD_184348 | JGI IMG/M metagenome (GOLD analysis project Ga0207700, IMG submission 184348) | Corn, switchgrass and miscanthus rhizosphere microbial communities from Kellogg Biological Station, Michigan, USA - LAR L8-2 metaG... | ecosystem: Host-associated > Plants > Roots >...
CGCGCTAGGCGAGGCGCTTCGCTGGCAGGGCTCCCTGCCCGGCTTCGGCCACGTTGACTACGACGAGGGAGACCCGCGTTTTGGTCCGCTTATGGGCTTCTTCGAGCGGCTGGCCGACGCAGACGCGCGTGCGCTGGTCGGGGACGTGCTGGCGCGGGCCGAGGCCCAGCACCTCCCGCACCCCAACGTCGATTTCGCGATCGGCGCGATCACATTTGCCGCGGGCCTGGCCCCCGACGCCGGGGAGACGCTGATCACGGTGTCCCGGATGGCGGGGTGGATCGCCCACTACCTCGAGGAGATCCAGGAGACGCCGCGACACATCCGCGCTCGCTCCGTCTACGCCGACCAGTCGTAGCGCGGGCACCCGTCCGTCGCGATGCCGCAATGGGCGCATGGTACGTACGACACCATTGCGCCGCGGTCATACTTGCCTGAGCTTGCTTTTATCTTGTTTTGACGGAGATCTTGACAGTCTAATCAAGGTGAAATTAGGGTCGGCCGGTAAGGAAGGCTCGTGTCGGCGGACCACGCGGGTCGGGCGCGGGCAGGCGAGGAGGCCACCCATGTGCACAGCGCGACGGAAGCGTTCGGCGATGAGAGCGAGCGCGCTCGCAGCGGCCGCAGCGTTCTTGGTGGTGGGCACGGCTTCGTGCACGAAGTCGTCCTCGGCACCCACGACAAGTTCCAGCGCTCAGGCGGCGAACGTGAGCGCGGACAACAAGGGGATAACGATCGACTTCGTTTCGGGCCCCCTCAATGACTCCTTCTTCCCGCCGCTCTACAACGGCGTGAAGGATGCCGCCGCCAACCTGGGTGTCAAGGTCAATTACATTGCCATCAACGAAGGAAATCTCGTGCCGTCCTCGGTACAGACGATGCAGGCGGCGATCGCTGAGCACCCCAGCGCTATCGTCGTCGGCGACTTCGTCACCAGCTCGGTCGACCCGCTGATCAAGCAAGCCATCGCCGCCGGGATCCCGGTGTACGTCGATCAGTCCGGCCAGGAGAGCTGGGCCAAGGATGGGGCCTTCGGGTTCGTCGGCCAGCAGGGAGGCGCCGCCGGCAATGCGGCTGCGCAGCAAATGATCTCCGCCGGCGCCAAGAATGTCCTGTGCGTGATCCACAATGCCGGCAACCCGTACCTGAATCAGGTCTGTAACGGCTTCATTGCGACGATGAAGGCCGCGGGCGGCACGGTCTCGGAGCTGAATTTCCCTATCTCTGACTCGACCAACCCGCAGAAGGTCACCAGCGACATCGGCGCATACCTGGCGTCGCATCATGGCATCCAGGGCGTCTTCACGCTCAATGCCGCGGTGGGCACCGACGCGGTCGCAGCGCTCGCCCAGGCCAATCTGACCGGGAAGGTCAAGGTCGGCACGCTCGAGCTGTCGAAGGTCGCGATCAACGATGTACAGAACGGAACGATGCTGTTCCTGGTCAACGAGCAGCCGTACCTGGACGGGTACTACGGCGTACTGTTCGCCTATCAGTATGTGAAGTACGGCCTTGCTCCGGTAGGAACGGTCAACACCGGGCCGTCGATCATCGACAAGAGCAATATCCAGAAGGTCATCGAGACCACGCAGCGGTATCCGGACGTCCTGGGCTCCTCCTGAGTCGGCGATGAGTACTGCAAACGCAGAGCAGTCACAGGCCGCCGTCCGCTCGGATGGCTACGGCGGCCCGCGCCGGATAGGCGCGCTGCACCGGCTGATCCTGCTGCCGGAGGCGGGTGGCCTGGCATCCGCCATCGTGGCGTTCATCATCTTCGCGATCCTCGCGGGCAGCAACGGATTCCTGAGCCAGCTCGGCACGGCCAACTGGCTCGACGGGGCGGCGGAGCTCGGCATCGTCGCCATCCCCGTCGGGACTCTGATGATGGCCGGGGAGTTCGATCTGTCGGTCGGCTCCGTGGCGGGCGCGACGTCGATCACGATCGCCATCTGCGACGGCTACTACGCGCTGTCGCCGTGGATTGGCATCGTGATCGCGGTCGGCATCGGTGTCGCGATCGGCCTGCTGAACGGTTTGATCGTCGTCAAGACCAAGCTGCCGTCGTTCATCGTGACGCTTGCGACCCTGCTAATGGTGGCGGGTGCCGGCCTGGGCCTCGCTAACGCCATCACGGGCTCGTCGAGCATCTCCGCCCAGATCGGCGGGTCCGCGCACGCGGTGTTCGCCTCGAACTTTAAAGGGTTCGACATCTCGATCGCGTGGTGCATCCTGGTGGCGATCATCGCCTCGTGGGTGACGCGCAAGACGCGCTTCGGCAACTGGATTTACGCCACCGGCGGCGACGTCCAGGCGGCGCGCGCCAACGGCGTCCCCACCGACACCGTCAAGGTGATCCTGTTCGTGTGTTCGGCGCTGGGAGCGGTGCTCGTCGGCGCGGTCGAGACGATCACCTTCCAGAATGGGACGACGACCCTGGGGGCGGAGTTCGATTTCACCGCGATCGCCGCGGCGGTGATCGGCGGTGTCCTCCTCTCAGGTGGCTACGGTTCGACGGTTGGCGTGATCTTCGGGTCGCTGACGTACGGCATCGTGTCGCTCGGGGTTTACTACCTCGGCTGGGATCCGAACCTGTCTCAGCTGTTCATTGGCCTGTTCATGCTGGTGGCGGTCATGGCCAACAACCGGTTGCGCCAGCTGGCGTCGGGCCGGGGTTAGGAGGAAACGATGGCCCCTGTTGTCGAGTTGCGCGGTGTCACCAAGGAGTTCGCCGGCGTGCGCGCGGTGAACGAGCTGTCACTGTCGCTGTCCCTCGGAGAGGTGCTCTGCCTCCTCGGTGAGAACGGCGCGGGCAAGTCGACAGTGATCAAGCTGCTGACCGGCGTCCAGACGCCGACGCGGGGCGAGATCTTCGTCGACGGCAAGCAGGTCCACTTCGGGAGCCCTCGTGAGGCCCGCGAGCACGGGATCGCCTGCGTTTATCAGGAGGTGGGCACGTTCCCGCTGATGAGCGTGGCGCGCAACTTCGTCGTTGGCGCCGAGCCGGTCAAGGGACGTTGGCCGTTCCGGCGGATCGACATGAACAAGGCGTCCGACATGGCGATTTCGGAGCTGCGAAAGCTGGGGATCCGCCGGGTCACTGACGGCCACCGGCTGGTCGGCTCGCTGTCGGGCGGCGAGCGCCAGGCGCTCGCGATCGGGCGCGCGATTCATTTCGGCGCGCGGGTCCTGGTGCTTGATGAGCCGACCGCCGCACTCGGCGTCCGGGAGTCAGCCGGCGTGCTGCGGCTGATTAAGGCGGCCCGCGCGCACGGGGTCGCGGTGCTGTTTATCACCCACAACGCCTACCACGCCATGGAGACGGGGGACCGGTTCGTCGTCCTGCGCCATGGCGAGGCGCTGGCGACGTTCAGCCGGGGAGAGATGGGAATCGAGGAGTTGCTCAGCTTGATGGCGGGCGGCGATGAGCTGCGCGAGCTGATGGCCGAGGAGGATGGGCCCGGCGGGCTGGGCGCACAGGCGGGGATGCCGTGACGCCGTCTCGCGGCGCGGCGTGGCGGCTGGGCCCGATGGGTCTGTGGTGCTCGCTGCCGACGACGTACGCGGTCGAGATCCTCGCCCGCTGCGGATTCGACTGGCTATGCGCCGACCTCCAGCACGGGTTCATGACGCTCGTCGACTTGTTGCCGATGATGCAGGCCGCGTCGATCACCGCGACGCCGGTGCTCGTGCGCGTCGAGGACCCGGCGAGCCTGGTAATCCACCGGGCGCTGGACGCCGGTGCGGCAGGCATCATTTTCCCCACGATCGAAAGCGCCGAGCAGGCGGCCGCTGCTGCGGCGCTGTGCCGGTACCCCCCTCACGGACGGCGCAGCTGGGGCCCGGCAAGGCTCGTCCTCGCCGACCCGGCCTACTCGCCGCAGAGCGCGAACGCAGAGGCGCTGTGCATCGTGATGATCGAGTCCCGCCGCGCGCTCGAGAACCTGGACGAGATCCTGTCGGTACCGGATGTCGACGCCGTGCTTGCCGGTCCCAGCGACCTTGCGATCGATCTCGGCTTGGATCCGTCGCCGCTCCCGGTTCCAGGCGAGCACGCCGAGGCACTGGCGACGATCGCGGCGCGGGCCGGGGAGAAGGGCGTGGTGCCGGCGGTTTTCGCCGACAGCCCGGAGGGCGTTCGCGCCTTTCGAGAGCTCGGCTACGTGATGTTCGGCACCGGCAACGATGCGGCGTTGCTCAAGGCGGCTGCCCGCGGGCTCGTCGGGGAGCTCCGGGAGGACGCCGGCGTGACCCGCTCATTGTGACGTCGAAAGGGAACCGATGAACACGCAGGAAGCCGGGCGGCCGGTGCAGGGGGTACTGGGCGCGATCGCGCCTGAGGATCTCGGGTTTACGCAAAGCCATGAGCATGCGAGCCTCGATATCCGCGAATTCGTCGACGAGACGTTTCACCTCGACGACCTCGAGCAGGTCGGCGATGACCTTAGGGTCGCGCGCGGCAACGGACTGCGAACGATCGTCGACGTCGGCACGGACGGGCACCGGCGCTCACCGCAGTTCCTGGCGGACGTGGCGCGCTACAGCCGTGTGCAGATCATCGCTAGCACAGGGTACTGGCGCGAGCCCTCGTATCCCGCGTACGTGGCATCTGAGACCGACGAGCAGCTCGCCGCGCGGATGATCGCCGACATCCGCGACGGGATCCAGGGCACGGACATCCGCGCCGGGGCCATCGGCGAGCTCGGGTCCGAGACGCCCGGTATGTCAGCGCTGGAGGAGAAGGCGTTCCGTGCGGCGGCGATTGCCCAGCGCGAGACCGGGGTGCCGCTGATCACCCATACCGCCGAGGGACTCGACGCCCTGCGCCAGCTCGAGCTCCTGACCGACTCCGGAGTTCCGCCGGAGCGCATTCTCATCGGTCACGTCGACTGCGACGACGATGTCGAGCTGCACTCCAAGATCGCCGCCGCGGGCGCGTTCGTCGGCTACGACCGCGTCGGACTGACTCAGTTCCAGCCAGACAGCGTGCGCGTGCGGCTGATCACCGAGATGCTCGAGCGCGGGCTCGGACGCCAGCTCATCATCTCGACCGACCTGGCGACCCAGAAGGACATGCGCAACCACGGGCGCCCCGGCTACTCGTATCTGATTGAGGAATTCCTGCCGCGCCTGCGCGAGGCTGGCTTGGACGAGCCGGCGATCTTGATGCTGACCGTTGAGAACCCGCGCAGACTGCTCTGCGGCGCATGAGGCCGCTCGCGCCCAGCTCGAACCGAACAAGGAGATCTGTCGTGCTCAAGGCGACTAAGGACAAGCTGCTGCCCACAGCGATCATCGGCTCGGTGCCGCGCCCGTCCTGGTACACGGAAAACCTGCACGGGCGCTCGTTCACCGAGGCGATGGGTGACTCGGCGTACCGGGAGCAGTACCTGGACGCGATCCAGTGCCAGATCGGCGCCCAAGAGCGGGCCGGGCTTGACATCATCACCGACGGCGACTCTCGCTTCGATCTCGAGGTCGGCGGCCGATCGTGGTTCTCCTACGTAAGCGAGCGGATCGGCGGACTAGGCCCCGTGAGCAAGCGGTCACGATGGCTGGACTATCAGGAGGTCCGTCGCGGCCACATCCTGCGCGAGCTCGACGAGGTGTACCGTCCGCCCCGCGTGGTCGGTGCCGTGACGCCCGGTCCGCTTGAGTACACCGAGGTGTGGAAGATGGCGCAGCGCATGACGGCGCGCCCGGTGAAGTTCGGCGCGATCGCGAGCGGTTCGCTCATTCATCTGCTGTGGAACGAGCACTATGCGACCGACCACGACCTGGTCATGGACCTCACCAAGATCATGAACCGCGAGTACCGGGAACTCGCCGAGGCCGGCGCGGGGTTGATTCAGATTGAGGAGCCCCCGATCCATTTCGCGGCGTGCACCGGAACCGGCACTCCACCCGTGCGACTGCGCGAAATGGTGGCGGAGTTCAATGCCGAGGTCGACGGAGTGCAGACGGAGATCTGGGCACACACCTGCTGGGGCAATGCCAACCAGCAGGCCGGCTTCTGGGAAGTCCCGACGTACGAGAAAGCCTTGCCCTACCTCAGCGAGCTCGCTGCGGATGTGGTCACCTTCGAATGCGCCACGACCGACGGTCGCGACTTCCCGCTGCTCGGGCGCTGGGAGACCGATAAAAAGATCGGCATCGGCGTAATCAATCACACGATCACCACGGTCGAGCCCGCCAACGTCGTAGCCGCCCGCATTCGCCGAGCGCTTGAGCACATTCCCATTGAGCGCCTGGTGATCGTCACCGACTGCGGGTTCGGGCGTGAGGGGCTCTCGCGGCGAATCGCCTTCTACAAATGCGTGGCGCTCGTCCAGGGAACGAACATCGTCCGCCGCGAGCTCGGACTGCCCGAGGCCGAAGTGCCTGCCGAGAACAAGGGCCTTGACCTGATGGAGTCCTAAGCCATGGAGTACCGACAGCTGGGCCGATCCGGCATGAAAATCAGCCTGCTCTCGTTCGGATCATGGATCACATTCGGATCCCAGATCCAGGAGCGGGAGGCGGTCGAGTGTCTGGCGGCTGCCTACGAGGGCGGCGTCAACTTCTTCGACAACGCCGAGATCTACGGACGCGGGGAGTCCGAGCGGCTGATGGGACGGGCGTTCCGTGATCTGAAGTGGCCGCGGGAGAGCTACATCGTCTCGACCAAGCTGTTCATGGGGATCACTAACCATCCCCACATGCAGCACACGCTTAACCGCAAGTACCTCGTCCAGGCACTTGACGCCTCCCTGGAACGGCTGCAGACCGACTTCGTCGACCTGCTCTTCTGCCATCGCGCCGATCCGCACACGCCGATCGAAGAGGTCGTGTGGACGATGCACGACCTCATCACTGCGGGCAAGGTTCTGTATTGGGGGACGTCGGCGTGGTCGGCGGAGCAGATCCGCGAAGCATTCGCGGTTGCCGAGCGCCACCACCTGCACAAGCCCGTAATGGAACAGCCGCAGTACAACCTGCTTGAGCGGCAGCAGGTGGAGCACGATTACCTCGACCTATACAAAACGCTCGGGCTCGGGTTGACCACCTGGAGCCCTCTGGCCGCCGGGCTGCTCACCGGGAAATACCTTGACGGGATCCCGGCGGACTCCCGTGCCGAGCTGCCCAGCTTCGCGTGGCTCAGGGAAGGCCTCGTGGACGCCGAGCGCAACCGAAAGGCCGCCGGCCTGAAGCCGATCGCCGATAACTTGGGGTGCAGCATGGCGCAGCTAGCGATCGCGTGGTGTGCCCGCAACCCCAATGTCAGCTCGGTGATCACGGGCGCGAGCCGGGCCGCGCAGGTCACGGAGAACCTTCGCGCGCTCGACGTGCTCGGCAAGCTCGACGAGGACGTGCTGAGCCGTATCGAGCAGGCTTTTGCCTGACCGCGCGAAGCACTCCGGGATGGGGAGACAAGTCGTTGTCACGGCTGCCGTCGCGCAACACCAGATGGCCCGGCTGCGGCCGCTGACAGATGCCGGGCTGGATGTCGTCGCGCGCTTCGATCTCGACGACGTGAGTGACCAAGCGGCGCTGCTCGCCGGGCTAGAAGGGGCGTGGGCGACGATCGCCGGGAGCGAGATCTATTCGGGAACGCTACTCCAGCAGCTGCCGGACCTAGCCGCGATCGCCCGGTGGGGTTCGGGCTATGACCGGATCGACGTGCGGACTGCGACTGATCAGGGCATTGCCGTGCTTACGGCGCCCGGCGCTAACGCTGATCCGGTCGCGGACTGCGCGGTGATGCTGATGCTTGCATGCGTACGCCGGCTGCGGGCCGTCGACGCATCCGTCCGCTCAGGTGCCTGGCGGCAGCCGGAGCTGACCGGCGACCTGACCGGCGCCACGGTCGGCGTCGTGGGACTGGGGGCGATCGGCCGAGCCGTCGTGCGCCGTCTGCGAGGTTTCGATTGTCGTGTCCTCGGCAGCGATCCTGCCGCCGACCCCGCTTACTGCCGGCAGGCGGGCGTCGAGCTGCTTGATCTGCCCGATGTGTTGTCGCAAGCGGACATCGTCACGCTGCATGCACCACGAACGTCCGCAACCCGCGGCCTCATCGGAGCCCGTGAACTGGCGACGATGCCGAGCGGTGCGATCATCATTAACACGTCCCGTGGCGAGCTGGTAGACGAGGAGGCACTCGTGGCGGCGCTCGAGCGAGGTCATCTCGGCGGCGCCGGCCTCGACGTCTTCATCCAAGAGCCGATGCCGGCCAACCACCGCTTGACACGGCTGGACAACGTTGTGCTGAGCGGACACGCCGCCTCCTTCACGGCGCTCGCTGCGCGGCGCACCGCCGACGCGGTCGTGGACGCCCTGCTACAGCTTGCGCAGGGCACGCTCACTAAAGGCTGCGTCAACCCGGAGGTGCGCCGCACGCCGAACGTGCGATCGGCGATGGCCTGGCGGCGGTGACGCCCGCGCGATTTTGGCCGATCCGAGCGGGTGCATCAACGCGGCCCACCTTATGGGTGCTGATAAATCCGGGCAAGGGCCGTCCTGCTATTCACATTCTCGTCAGTGTGGCGGCCGCGGCCCACAGCCAGCGAACACTGGAGCACGCGTCCTCGGTCCGCAGAGCGCCGAGGATCGCCCCGTCCGATCGGGAGTCGGATCATTCGGATGTTGGCGCATGGATCCAGAGTGCATACAGCTCGCAATTTGAAGCTCAGCGTTTGGCAAGCTCATGCGACGATCAGGCGACAATTATTGTCACTTTTCATCGAACAGGCACGCCAAAAATTGTGGAGCTAAGGAGATTCGAACCTCCTGACCTCCTGCATGCCATGCAGCCTGGTTTTCGCCTGACGGCGTCTCGCTGGGTCCGGTCCCCGCAGATCAGAGCGGCTTTAATGTCCGGGACGTCTGGCTCGGTCCGGCGGAATCTGGATCGTTGGGACTTGGATTGGTACTGGTCTGCCCCGGCATCTCGTCGGAGGAGGTCCACCTGGAAATCCCGATTCGCAGCCTCACGTGGCTGGCAACTGGCGCTTGGTAAGGAGGTACGAGGAGCTCATCCGTGCGAGTTGGCTGGTGTAGGTCGCGTCGTCGACAGGGTCGGCGGTGAAGCCCGGACCGTAGGCGACGCGGATGACGAGGGCGGAGAACACGGTGGTGAAGCAGGTCCGCAGCACCGTGTCGACATCGGTGCCGGGGTGGGTGATCTGGGGGGAGAGGGGCCGCAGCAGGGTGGTGAACAGGGTGCCGAGTTCCCGGCTGTAGAAGGAGCCGCGACGGTTGACCTCGGGGTGCACGCCGGATATCAGCACGACTGCCCGGAGCAAGGCCTGGTGGCGGCTGAACATTGCCGCTAGCTCCCGGACGGCGGTTTCGATCAGGGCGGTTGCGTCCAGCCCGAGCCAGTGTGCCGGGTTGCCGAAGATTTCGTGATCGGCCCTGATCCGGGCCATGCCGTGTTCGTAGACCGCGAGGAACAGGGCGTCCTTGCTGGGCGCACGGTCGTAGACCGCCCGTGGCGGGACCTGTGCGCGCTCGCACACCGCGGCGATGGTGAAGCCCTCATAGCCTGCCTCTTCGAGCAGCGCGACGCCGGCGTCCAGTACCCGGGCCCACGCCCGGCGGCTGCGTTCCTGCTGTGGCGGCCGGATGGTCAGGCGGTCGGGCAGGTCTGGTGCGGGATGGGTCATGTCTCCATCTATCGTCGTCGAAAGTCCCCCTGGTCCTAGACGTCCGGCGGCTCTGCGGGGCCGGCTTCGGCCGCACCGGCGTAGACTCGCATGAATTCCGCGGCCAGGGACGGGTGCCGGCCGCGGGAGATGCCGCATTCGGATGCGATACCGAAGCCGTGCACGTACTTGGCTGCCGCGGCCATCCGCTGCCGGGTGCCGTCCACGCCGTCGCTGACGTGCACCAGGCCGAGGTACAGCTCCGTCCCTGGCGGCAGCCGCAGCCCGGAGAGAGGCTCGTAATAGGCGTCGTCGGTCCGGTGCGCCGGCACCGGCATGTGGATGTAGGCGACCGGGCGGCCCGCGCTCGCCGTGATCAGGTTCGCGAGCTCGGTCATCTTGGTGGCATCGACCGGGTCGATGAAGTGCGCGGCGTCAAGGTCGCCGTAGCAGAGGTGGAAGCCGAGCTCTATGTCGTCCGGAACGGCCGTGGACAGGCGCCGGAACATGTCGGCGTAGACCTGCTCGATGCCGGGGAAGGGCGGCGCGCCCTGCCAGCGGCCATCCCACTGCAGCATTTCGACGCACACATCCCATTGCAGCGCGAGGTCCTCGTGCCGGACGGCCGCCGCGATCCTGGCGACCTCGCCGAGCATGGCCTGCTCGTAGGCGGGCAGTATCTGCTGGGCGTCGGGCTGGACGCAGAACGAGTTGATGACCGCGTACGGGGTCGGCAGGCTTACCTGGAAGCGCACGCCGGGCGGGAGGATGCCGGCGCGGCGGGCGGCCAGGAAGTCCTGGTAGGAAGCCCGGGCCTCGCGGGAGTAGCCGAGCTCGCCGAAGTGCAGGTCTTCCGGCCGTACTCCGTCCCTCAGCTTCAGCGGGATCAGCCCAAGCGTTGTGTCAGACCCGACGACCTCCAGATCAGGATTAGATCGCAGAACGGGGATCTGCCAGCTGATCCACAGTCGACGTCCGCCTGGTTCCCCGTCGGGCACTCGCTTGAGGTGCGGTCCGAGCACCCGGCCCGCGGTGGCGAAAACCTCATCCGGGGTATCAAGCGCGACGCTCCCGACGAGGTGCACGGGAATTGTCATAGTTTTACCCCCTCCAACGCTCGGGACTGCCCAGAGCCGACAACCGTAGTGTGCACTACGGTTTAGCCTTGAATCTAAACTGCGAGATACCGCTCAGCCTGTCAAGGGCCTAGGGCGGCCTTCTCGGATGCGGGGCCGGATGCGCGCCGGGCTCACCGGCGGCAGGTCCAGCCCGGGTACTACCCGGTTGCGGATCGTGCCGATGGCTTCCACCGTCATCTCCACCACGTCACCCGGCCGCAGTGGAGGCGGTACCCGTTCACCGCGGCGGCCCCAGAGTTCGGCGAGGCAGCCCCCGTTGCCGCAGGTGCCCGACCCGATCACGTCTCCCGCCCGGACCCACGTACCCCGGGAGGCGTAGGCGATGAGGTCCTCGAACGTCCAGCTCATGTTGCTCAGCAGGTCGTGGCCCGCCTCAGTGCCGTTCACCAGCACCCGCGCGCCCAGGGCCAGGAACCCGTCGGCGTCTCGGTACGGCTCTAGCTCGTCCGCGGTGACCAGCCACGGCCCGAGAGTGGTCGCGGTGTCCTTGCCCTTGGCCGGGCCGAGCCCGACCTTCATCTCCCGGCCCTGCAGGTCCCGGGCAGACCAGTCATTCAGCACGGTGTAGCCGAAGATGTGCTCGCGGGCCGCCGACGGCGTCAGCGAAGCGCCGTCGGCGCCGATCACGGCCGCGACCTCGAGCTCGAAGTCGAATACCTGGCAGCCCGGCGGCACCGGCACATCGTCAAAGGGGCCGGTGACCGCGTACGGGTTGGTGAAGTAGAACGCCGGCGCCTCGTACCACTCGGGCGCGACTCCACTGCCGCCGGAGACACCGCGCACTACGCCCTCGACGTGCTCCTCGAAGGCAGTGAAATCCCGTATCGTCGGGGGCTGCAGCGGCGGCAGCAGGCGGACCGACGCGAGTGGCACGGCCGGCCCGAGCAGAGCGGCCCTGCCGGTCTCGAGCGCCGCGGGGAGCCCGGACCGGACAAGGTCAAGCCCGGTCATCCCGGCGGGCAGCGGGTGCAGCCCCTGCGGGCCGACGACCGCGCACCGCGTGGTGCCTTCGAGCTCGTAGCTGGCGTATCGCATGGGACTCAGCCTCGGGGTTCAGGACGGGAAAGCGCGGTCAGACCGGCGGGGCCACGAACAGGCCCCGGTCCTGATCGTTGAAGGACCTCGCCGCGACGAACTCGCTCATCGTGTTGGCGGTGCCCCACTGGTCGGCGACCTCTGGCTGGCTGAAGTCGTACAGGTGCGGGTGCCAGGTGTCCTCGTCGATCTGCTCGAGTTCGGTGGTGTACTCGACGGTGTTCCCGTGCGGGTCGAGGAAATAGCTGAAGGTGTTGTTTCCGGCCAGGTGCCGGCCCGGGCCCCAGATCTTCTCCACCCCGGCGCGTAGCAGCCGCCCGGTGCCGCGCATGTACTCGTCGATGCCGCGCAGCTCGAAAGAGACGTGGTGCAGGGCGGCATGCGGGGCCTTGGCGATCGCCAGGCTGTGATGCCAGGCATTGATCCGCATGAAGTGCATGGCTTCGCCGATCGCCGGGTGTGTGAGGGTGTCGGACAGCCGGAAGCCCAGGTGTTGCTCGTACCAGGCGCGGGTGGCGTTCAGGTCTGGGGAGTTGAGCACTACGTGCGATAGCCGCACCGGGATGGATTCCGTCGCCTCGATGTGGCGGTGCCGCCGCGTCTGCACGTCGGCGGACACTTCGACGGTC
>Ga0207700_10001729_pt1 | contig 12398 bp, 11 predicted proteins | sample LARL82metaG_FD_184348 | JGI IMG/M metagenome (GOLD analysis project Ga0207700, IMG submission 184348) | Corn, switchgrass and miscanthus rhizosphere microbial communities from Kellogg Biological Station, Michigan, USA - LAR L8-2 metaG... | ecosystem: Host-associated > Plants > Roots >...
CAGGGTCAAGGTGGCACCGAGTGCGACCAGGGCCGCGTAGGAAATGAGCCCATAACCGGCCAGCGCCACGGCGGCGATCGCGCCTAGCAGCCGGTACACAACGAGGATGAACAGCCCGGTCAGGATCACGCCGATCACCGCGGCCATGGCGCTGGCGTGGATCGCGGTCTGCCCGAGTGTCGGGCCGACGGTGCGCTGCTCGATGATCTCCACCGGCACCGGCAGGGCTCCACCGCTGATGAGCAGCGCCAGGTCACGGGCCTCGGCCGCGCTGAAACGGCCGGTGATCTGAGTGGACCCGCCGGTGATGCCCACGTTGCAGGCAACCTGTGGATCGACCTGGGGCGAGGAGATGATCTCGTCATCCAGGACGATGGCCACCCGCCTGGCGGGGTCACCAGCCGGTGCGCAGGCCGCCCTGCCGGTCAGCTGCGCCCAGGCCGGTCCGCCCGAGCCGCGGAAATCCACGGTGACGAACCAGCTACCGAGACCCTCCGAGTCGGTCTGGGCGGCCGCGCCTTTCACGCCCTCGCCGGTCAGCCCGGCCGGGCCGAGACGCAGCGGCTGGCCCGCCTCATCCGCCAGCACCAGCTCTCCCCGCGGGTTGGCCTGACTTCCCGCGGTGGGCAAGGGCGTCCTGGCGGTGCCAAGAACCGGGTGGAAGGTGAGCTGTGCCGTCCGGCCCAGGACGGCCGCTGCCTGCTTAGGGTCATGCACACCCGGCAGTTCCACAATGATCCGGCGTTCGCCGGACTGGGCGATGGCCGGTTCGGAAACACCGAGGGCGTCAACACGCCGACGCAGTACCTCCAGGGTTTGCCCGGTGGACTCGCGGTCCGCCTTCACGGTGACGGAGTCGCGGGATTCGAGCACGATCTGGGTGCCGCCGCGGAGGTCGAGGCCCAGGCGAGGTGATTTGGTCGAGACGTAGAAGACCGACAGCGCCAGAATCGTGAGGGCCAACACTGCCCGCACCGCTCTGTCGCTCACCCGTCACCTCCAGCAGGCGCACAGTGCGGACGCCGTCTCGCCAGGACAGCTTGACCAGACGCACCCCATGTGGAACGGCAGTGATAGCCGTGTGAAGCTGCCGCGCAGAGTTGACCCGGGGCGCTGCAGCCGCCTCCGGGGAGACAGGGTTGGCGACCGTCCTCCATGCCGTCTTCACGACGATCACACCTGGCCTGAAGATCGGGGAGGTCTCCTCAGGGCCGGAGCCGTACGCTCAGGCGGCCGCCCGGCTTTGAAAGGGGAACAGCAAGCTCATCGCGGCTGGGCGGAACATCCGCAAGGGGCCGGCCAGCGGGCAACAAGGGGATTCTTATGCGGCGAACCTTCATCATCGTCCTGGCGGCCGTTGCTGTGCTCGGTATCCCCGCCGTGGTTCTCGCCGCCTCGGGTGGATTCAGCTCGTCCATGGATCTGCAGGCGTCGAAGTTCACCACTACCACGGCCACGACCTCTAGCAAGACGTTCCGGCCTGTCCCCGGCTTGAGCGGGCTGACCGTCTGCGCGCTCCAGCAGGTGACCGCCACGGTCAGCGTAGAGCTCAACGGCGCCCCGGCCGGATTCCAGGTCCGGATCGATGGGGGCGGGACCATGTCACCAGGCGCCATCCGGTTCGTCCCGGCCGGCCCGCATGACTCCTTCTCCTTCACCTTCGTGCAAAACGTGGGCCCGTTCGAAGCCAACGACAACCACAGCTTCGACGTTGAATGGCGGTCGCCCACCGGAGCGGCGACCACGCTGGAACGCGGAACATTCAACCTGCAATATCAGCGCGGTACCCAGAGCTGCTAAAGAGGCGCCTCCATACAGTCATCATCGCGCCGACACGGCGGTTGCACTGCCGCCGACTTACCTGGTCCCGACCAGTCGGCACCCGGCGAGGCTGGCTGCCTGGGATGGCAGGAGGTCGGTGGCATGATAAGGCTGCTGGGCCTGGGGGTGGGCGTGCTCACGGCGCTGTGGCTGGCCCCCGCGCAGGTCAGTAGCAGCACGCTGGCGGATTGCCTAGCCGCGCGGCACGTCTGCGTCGCGGGCGATGGCCGCTCGCTGGTCTCGCAAGCCCAGCAGGCCCAGCTGGAACGGCAGATCGGCGGCGACGATATTTACCTGGTGGTCGCCGCGTCCGGTTCCTCGGGTTACAACGGCGAGATGAGCGAGATCATCAGCGCGCTGCGCGGGCACGGGCAGTTCGCGGTCGGCTTCCTGGACAGCCGGCTGAGGCATTTTGGCGGCTATAACTCCGGGATTCTGCCTCCCCATGGCGCGGCCGAAATCGCGACCCGGGTGGTCCAGCAGCATCAGGCGGATCAGAACGTCTTCGCGGCACTGACCGATTTCGTGGGCGATGTGAAGCAGCAAGCCGCCTCGGGCCCGGGCGCCGCCGCGCCAGACGCCCCTTCGCACGCGCTGCAGACTGTCCTGATCACCGTCGGCATCATTCTCGTAGTAGCCGTACTTGGCTTCGTCGCGATCTGGCGGCCTATCCGCAAGCGGCGGCAACGAGAGCTCAGCGATGCCAAGCTGGCCGCCCAGGACGACTTGATCGCGCTCAGCAACAGGCTCACCGACCACAACACCGACGCCTCCCTGCAGAACAACCCCGAAGCGGCGGAGGAACAAAGCGCGGCCCTGACCGCCTACGAGCGTGGCACCATGGCCCTCGACGCGGCCAAACGTGTCAAGGACATGGGCGCGGTCAGCCGGGCTATCGCCGAGGGGCAGTATCACCTGGCCCGCGCGGACGCCCTCGCGGCGGGCCAGCCCGAGCCGGAACGGCGTCCATCGTGCTTCTTCGACCCGCGGCACGGCATGTCGGTGCGCGATGTGTACTGGACGCCATCCGACGGCGGAACCGGCCGCACCGTTCCGGCGTGCTCGGCCTGCGCGCACAAAGTCGACCAGGGCATCGAGCCCGAGATACGCAATGTAGAGGTCGACGGGGCGCCGGTCAGCTACGTCAACGCCGGCTTCGCGCCGGCCTACTGGGGCGGCTTCGGCTTCGGCCCGGGGCTGTTCACCGGGTTCCTGCTCGGCCAGGCGCTCGCACCCCCCGTCCTTTTCGGTGAGAACTATCCCTCCAACGACGGCGATCCCGGCGGGGACTACGGCGGTGGTGACTTCGGGGGCGGGGACTACGGCGGCGGCGACTTCGGCGGTGGCGACTTCGGCGGCGGGGACTTCGGCGGTTAAGGGGGGCTTCTCGTAGCTACTGGCTCCGCGCAGCCGGTAGCAATTCTGCTGGCAAGCTCCCGCACGATCATTGAGCCCCGTTAAGAAGGCGGAAGGAAGGCGCGCGGTGTGAACGGGCGGGTCGCGATGCTGGCGCTGGCGCTATGGGTGCTGCTGGCTCCGGCAGGTGCTTACGCCCAGGCGCAGTCCATTCACGGAACCCTGCGTGCCCCGGATGGCACGCCTGTGGCCGGGGTTACCATCACCGCCACCCGAAACGGCGCCGAGATCGGGAAGGCCACCACCGCCGGGGACGGGACGTGGGAAATCCCGCTGCATGGAGCGGGCCGTTACACCATCACCCTCGACACGGCGACCCTGCCGGCGGGCCTGAGCCCGGCGCGGGAGGGCGGCCAGACGCTCAAGGACGTCCCCGTTCCCGCTGGCGAGTCGCGAGCGGTGATCTTCCAGCTCACTACCGGCACCTCGGCACCCGGTGCCGGCCTCGGACAGTCAGGCGGCGGAGGTGGCGGTCCCCCGCAGAACGCTGTTGCCCGCTGGCTGGGCCAGTTCGCGCAATTGCTCGTCGAGGGCATCAAGTTCGGGTCGATCATCGCGATTACCGCTGTCGGCCTCTCACTGATCTTCGCTACCACGGGGCTCATCAACTTTGCCCAGGGTGAGCTGGTCACGCTCGGTGCCACGGTCGCCTTCCTGCTGAACGCGTCCGTGATCGGACCTCAGCTGCAGCTCATCCCGGCTGTGCTGGTGACCGTGGCTTTTGGCGCAGCCTTCGGCGGCGTTCTTGAGCTTGGTCTGTGGAAACCGCTGCGGCGGCGAGGCGTCGGCCGGATCCAGCTATTCATCATCTCGATCGGCCTGTCCCTGCTGCTAAGGCACATCATCCTGGTGCTGTTCGGCACCCGGCCACAGCCGTACGCCGACTACACCATCCAGCAGGAATGGCAATGGGGCCCGGTCTCCATCACGCCTCGTGACCTTGTTATCACCGTGCTGTCGCTGCTTGTGCTGACGGGCGTCGCGCTGATGCTCCGGCGGACCCGCGCGGGTAAGGCGATCCGGGCGGTCTCGGACAACCGTGACCTGGCCGAGTCATCGGGTATCGACGTCTCCCGGGTCATCCTCAATGTGTGGCTGCTGGCCGGTGGGCTGGCCGCCCTGGGCGGTGTCTTCTTCGGGCTCGCCCAGCTCGTGTCCTGGGATATGGGCTTCAGATTGTTGTTGCTCATGTTCGCCGCGGTCATCCTTGGCGGGCTGGGCACGGCGTACGGGGTGATCGCCGGCAGCCTGGTGGTTGGAATCGTGGCCCAGGTGTCGACGATCTGGTTCCCGGTGGAGCTGCAGAACGCCTGGGCCCTTCTCGTGCTCATTGCCACGCTGCTGGTCCGCCCGCAGGGCCTCTTCGGCCAGCGAACACGTGTGGGCTGATCGTGGTTCTCTCCTTGCCGCACGAAGGGTCGCGCTGATGGACATCCTCACGATCCTCGGCGATGGCTTCCGTGCGGCCATCGGGCCGGAGGCGGCCATCTACGCCCTCGCGGCCATCGGGCTCAACATGCATTTCGGCTACACAGGACTGCTGAACTTCGGCCAAGTGGGCTTCATGCTGGTCGGCGCCTACGGCGTCGCAGTCGCAGTGACCACTTTCAGCGCGCCGCTGTGGGCGGGGGTGCTGGTCGGCATTGCGCTCGCCGTCGCACTCGCTCTGCTCCTGGGCATACCCACACTGCGGTTGCGGGCCGATTACCTGGCGATCACGACCATCGCCGCGGGCGAGATCCTCCGTTATGTCTACCGCTCGAACTTCGCTTCGCCGGTCACCGGCGGCGTCTACGGCCTGACGCGGTTCGCAGACCCGCTCTATGCGATCAACCCCGTTCCAGCGGGCCAATACGGTTTCGGCCAGCTAAGCTTCAGCGATCGGTCGTTGTGGATCATGGTTATCGCATGGTCGCTGGTGGCGCTCGCCTGTGCGTTCATGTTCCTGATCATCAAGAGCCCGTGGGGCAGGGTTATCCGGTCCGTCCGCGAGGATGAGGATGCCGCCCGGAGCCTCGGCAAGAACGTCTTTGGCTACCGGCTGCAGAGCCTGGTGGTCGGCGGTGTGCTGGGGGCCACCGGGGGCATGCTGCTTGCCGTCTACACCCAGGCGGTGCAGCCCGATGCGTACAACCCGGTGGTCACGTTCTACCTGTACACGCTGCTGATACTGGGCGGTGCCGGGCGGATCCTCGGGCCAGTGGTCGGATCGGTGATCTTCTGGTTCGTCCTGGTTTTCGCCGATAGTTTCCTGCGCCAGGCCATCGGCACCGGGCTCATCCCCGCCAGCCTCATCAACCCCACGGAAGTGGGCGCGATCCGGTTCGCGCTGGTAGGCGCCGGGCTCATGCTCCTGATGATCTATCGGCCACAGGGGATTCTCGGAGACCGGAGGGAGATGCTGCTCGGTGAGCGCTAAACCGGTGCCCCAGGTGTCCCGGCTTGCCGGGGTGGCAGCGGAACCGGGGGCCGGTAAGCCTGACCCCGTTCTCGTTGCCGATGATGTCACCAAGACCTTCGGCGGGCTGCACGCGGTCCGGGTCAGCAGGCTGGAGGTTCAGCGTGGTGCGATTACCGCGCTCATCGGCCCCAACGGAGCCGGCAAGACCACACTGTTCAACCTGCTCACCGGGTTTGACCGCGCCGATTCTGGCCGCTGGTCGTTCGAGGGCCGGTCCATGGCTGGACTGCCCGCCCACCGCATCGCACGGACCGGGCTGGTGCGCACCTTCCAGCTGACCAAATCACTGACCCTGCTCACAGTCCTGGAGAACCTCAAGCTCGCAAGCAGGCAGCAAACGGGCGAACGGTTCTTCACCGCCCTGGTTCACCCGCTGTGGCGCGCGCGGGAGGAGAGCATCGAGCGGCTGGCGGACGAGATGCTGGCCAGGTTCCAACTAGACCGGATGCGCGGCGAATTCGCCGGGACGCTGTCCGGCGGCCAGCGCAAGCTTCTGGAACTGGCCCGGGCGCTGATGGCCCAGCCAACCATGATCATGCTTGACGAGCCGACGGCAGGGGTGAACCCGGCGCTGACGCAGTCGCTGTTGCGGCACATCCAGCAGCTACGAGATGAGGGCATGACGATCTTGTTCGTGGAACACGACATGGACGTCGTCATGGGGATCAGCGACTGGGTGGTCTGCATGGCGGAGGGCCGGGTGATTGCCGAGGGCCCGCCCGCGAGCATCGGTTCGAACCGCGCGGTCGTCGACGCTTATCTCGGCGCCCACCACGGCCGCCGCGCCGGAGAAGAGGACTGAGATGGCTGTCTCCTCCCGATCGAATGCCAGCGCACTGCTGGCCGCGGAGGACATCGTGGCTGGCTACCTGCCCGAGGTCAACATCCTCAAGGGGTGCACGCTGACGCTTGCCGACGGTGAACTGGTCGGGGTCATAGGGCCGAACGGGGCTGGTAAGTCCACGCTGCTCAAGGCCATGTTCGGGCTGCTGCACGTGCGCAGTGGAACGGTGTCTCTGCGCGGTGACACGATCACGAACCTGTCCGCCCACGCGCTGGTGTCGCTCGGTGTGGGGTACGTGCCGCAGGTCCGGAACGTGTTCGGCGCTCTCACCGTCGAAGAGAACCTCGAGATGGGCACATACCTGCGGCCGCGGCAATACGCCGAGCGTTTCGCCGACGTCGCCGGGCTGTTCCCGCTGCTCGCCGAACGGCGAAGGCAGAAAGCGGGATCCCTGTCGGGTGGCGAGCGGCAGATGCTGGCAATGGGGCGGGCGCTGATGATGAACCCCTCGGTGCTTTTGCTTGACGAGCCGTCGGCCGGCCTCTCGCCGCGCATCCAGGATGAGGTGTTCGACCGGATCCGCCAGGTCAACGAGGCTGGCGTGTCGATTGTCATAGTCGAGCAGAACGCCCGGCGGTGCCTGCAAATCGCCGACCGTGCATATGTCCTGGACCAGGGCAGGAACGCTTACACCGGAACAGGCCGGGAACTCCTCGACGACCCGAAGGTGATCGAGTCCTACCTGGGCACGCTCGCCCGGGTGGAATGACCGACTGCCTTCCTTTCCAGGATCAGCTTGCCGCTGCCGGCGCGAACGGCATCACCGGACCGGCTTCGACTGGACCGTCTTCACCGACTGCAGCTTGCCGGACTTGTCATAGCTGTAGACCTCGATCGTTGCCGCACCTGGCTCGCCAACGGCGATGAAGTCCAGCGGACCGCTAACGCCCTGGTAGTCGATGTTCGTACCAGCACCGATGAGCCTCTTGCAGGCCGCGAACGTCGAGCACTTGGTGCCGTCCTTGGTAACACCCACCATGGCGTTCTTGAACACCGCCGGGTCGTTGGTCTTCGCCTGCTCGGCCGCGAGCGCGATCGTGGTCATGCAGTCATAGGCCTGGGGAGCGAACTGCAGTTCCTTCAGGCCGGGGGCGAACTGCTTGAGCGAGTTGACGAACTGCGCGTTCTCCGCGGACGCCGGCGCGGTGCCCTTCATCCCGGCCAGCACCGACGGGTTCTTCGGGTCAACGAGCTTGGGCAGTTCCTCACTGCGCAGGCCGTCGGCACCGTACACGCCGACCTTGCTCGGCCCATAGCCGGCCTCGATCAGGCCCTTGAGGATCTGCTTGCCCTCCTCGAACGCTATGACGATCACCGCGTCCGGTTTCACGTTGACCACTTTCTGGACGGTCGCGCTGAAGTTGGTCGCATTCGGGTCGTAGGTGTCGTTGAGTGCCACGGTGGCGCCTGCCTGCCGCAGCGACTTGGCTGTGGCGTTGGCCAGCCCCTTGCCGTAGTCGTCCGCCCGGGCCACGATCGCGATGTTGGCGTGCCCGTCCGAAACGACCGTGTCGGCCAGTACGGGCCCCTGCAGCGCGTCGCTCGGCGCAGTGCGGAAGTAATAGCCGCCGTCCTGGTAATTGGTGAAGGTCGGGGCCGTGTTCGAGGCGGAGCACTCCACCACATTCGCGCCGGTGATCTTGTCAATGATCGCCAGTGTCATCCCCGAGGCGGCGGCGCCGACCACCGCCCGTACCTTGCTGGCCAGTACCCGGTCAGCCGACTGCTGGGCCACTGCTTGATCACCGGCCTCGTCCGACGCCACCGGGTCCGGGATCTGCTTGCCAAGCACGCCACCGCCGGCGTTGATCTGCTTGATGGCGAGCTTCATCCCCTGGATCTGCGGCGGGCCAAGAAACGCGAGCTGGCCGGTTTCGGGCAGCACGTATCCGACCTTGAGGGTGCCGTCACCGATGAGTTTGGGTGTACTGCTACTCCCGGCTGCACCGCCGCCTGTTTCGCCTCCGCCACCGCAGGCCGCCGCCAGCACACCTAGTGCGGCAAGCGCCACTACGGAGCCCAGGCTCTTGGCAGTAAACATGTCCATCTCCTCCAACGCTCAGTTCCGGCCGGCCCCGTACCGGAATGGCGGCACCCACCTTTTCAGCGCCTTGAGAAGAGGCGGTGGAACCGGTATGGAGATCCGATGGCGCGATAACCGGGTGATGGCCGTATGGCAGATCACGGCGTGGCCTGGAACGGCTCAGGCCCGCCGGATCGGGATGGTGACCATGAGCGAGGTGCCGCTCCCGGGCGGGCTGGTGATCTCGATCCTGCCGCCGACTGCCTCAATGCGATCCCTGAGACCGATGAGCCCTGAGCCGCGGGACGGATCGGCTCCCCCGGCCCCGTCATCCTGGACCAGCAGCCGCAGAGTCTCGTCGGCCAGGTCGACGTCGACCCGTACCACGGAGGCACGCGCGTGCTTGGCCGCGTTCGTCAGCGCCTCCGATACGACGTAATAGGCGGCAACCTCGGCTCGTTCCGGCAGCCGTCCGCGGACGCGGACATTGAGCTCAACCGGGACGCCGGCGCGGCGGGCGAGAGCACGGAGGGCCGGCCCGAGGCCGCCTTTCTCCAGGATCGCGGGATGCAGGCCCCGCGAGATCTCACGCAACTCCTCGGCCACATCGTTCAGGCCTTGCGCGGTCCGGGACCATTGCTGCGCCGGGCCCCTCTGCTCAGGCGGCAGGCTGGCTTCCGCGGCCCGCAGTTCGAGTGCGAGCGAGATTAGCCGCTGCTGCGTCCCGTCGTGGAGGTCGCGCTCGATGCGGCGGCGGGTCTCGTCGGCCGCAGCGACGACCCGCGCGCGGGAGGCTGTGAGCTCAGCGCGGCTCTCGGTGTTCGCAATCGCCGTGGCGACGAGTTCGGTGAAGGCGAGCAGGCGATCCTCAGTACCCTCAGGGCGCGGCCCGGCTGCGCCCAAGAACGCGATGATCACCCCCCAAAGGCGTCCCTCCACGAGGATTGGGCTGCCCACCCCGGAGCGAATTCCGTGCGCCCGGGCCCAGGCCGGCACCTCCCCGTCCGCAGCCTCGTAGTCGGGAACGCGGGCTGGCCGGCCGGTCCGCTGCACCTGCCCTGCCACGCTTGCCTCGTCGGCCGGCCAGCGTGATCCCAGGGGCGGCGCCAGCCCAGGGTCGGCGGACCTTGCCCAGGAGCCGACGATGGTGGCCCTCCCGTCCGGCTCGAACCGAGCTATCGCTGTGCATTCAGCCGCCAGCACGTGGCCCGTTTCGGCCGCCACGGCGCCGAACACCTCTGGTGGCGAGACGCCGCGGGCGACGAGGGTCGCGACCTGCCGCAGCGCCGCCTGCTCTTCCGCAATCCGGCGGAGCTCGCCGCGGCCCGTCTCCAGCGAGCCCGCCATCGTGTTGAGCGCACGTTCGAGTGTGCCAACTTCAGCGGGGCCGGTCTCGGGTATCCGTGCGGTGAGATCCCCGCCTGCCACCTGGCCGGCCATCGCGGAAGCCCGGCGGACCGGCCGGACAACCGACCGGGCCAGGTAGCCGCCGGAGAGCAGGATGAGGACAATCGAGCCCGCGACGCTGACGGTCGCGGCGACAAGGGCCCAGCGAGCGGTCACCGCAGCCCGATCCCGGCCGGCTTCGAAGATCTGGCCCTCGACCGCGATGAACCGGTCGAAGTTGTCACGCAGTGCATTGACACGGCGATTGCCCTCCACGGTCACTGCCGCGGTCCGGGCGGAGCCCAGGTCGCTCTGTGCCGCGGTCACGAGCGGGACGGAGTACTCCCTGATGTAGGAGTCCGCCGCCCGCGTGAGCTGCTGGGCCCGGACGCCCTGGCCTGCGTTGCCCGCGGCTGCCAGGTGGTCCAGGGCGGCGGCCTGCTTCGCGAAACCTGCCCGGGCCTGGTACCACGGCTGGAGGAAACCGGTCTTACCGGTGATGATGAACCCGCGCTGAGCCGTCTCGACATCGATCACCAGCCGCTCCAGCCGGTTCGCGGCTACCAGCACCTGCAGAGCATGATTCGCCCGTTCTTCCGAGTCGCGCAGGGCGTCGATCGCCAGCGCCAGCAGGGAGAATGCGCCGCCGATGACGGCCGAGAGGAGCACACTGACGGTGACGGTCCGCCTGGTCAGGCGGCCGCCTCCGCGGCGGGACTCTCGCGTCCCAGGCACCCCCCTCGCGCCGTGCCGGTAGCTCTGACCAGCCGGAACCGGCCGGTAATGTGGCTTACCTACCAATCCCACTGTATGGCGATGAGGCAAAGTGGGCGAAACGCGGACGCGCATTGTGCTGGCGGACGATGACGCCCTGCTCCGGGAGGGGATCGGGAGCCTGCTCGAACGGGCCGGGTTCGATGTGGTGGGCCTGGCCGATGACGCGCCGGGGCTGCTGGCCCTGATCCGAGAGCATCGTCCGGACGTCGCCATCGTCGACATCCGGATGCCCCCAGGCCATCTGGCAGAGGGCCTCGACGCGGCCCGGGTGATCCGCGAAGAATTCCCGGCGACCGGCATCCTGATCCTGTCGGCACATGCTGAGGTCGAGCAGGCGATGGAGTTGCTCGCCACCGGCCACCGGGTCGGTTACCTGCTCAAGAGCCGGGTGACCGACGTGGCCGACTTCACCGAGACGGTCGGCCGGATCGCCGCGGGCGGCTCCGTCGTGGACCAGGCGCTGGTCCAGGAGGTCTTTGCGGCCCGCCGCCGGGATGGCCTTCTGCAGCAGCTCACCGAACGCGAGCGCGAGGTGCTTGCGCTGATGGCAGAGGGCCGCTCGAACGCCGGCATCGCCCACCGGCTGTGGATCACCGAGGGAACGGTGGAGAAGCACGTCCGCAGCATCCTCGCCCGGATGCGGTTGCCGGAGACGGAAGACGACCATCGCCGCGTCCTCGCGGTGCTCGCTTATCTTGAATCCAGCTCAGGCAGCTAGACAGCGCCGCGGCCTCCGCGGGTTAGGATGCCGCGGATCGCCGCCCCCGACAGGCCCGCTTTGGGCAGGAACGAGAGAGCAGGACTCTCGGCGATCATGTCCGCGAAATCCTGCCCGGAGTACGCGGAAATCAGGATCACGCGCGGCGGCTCCGTACCCTCACCGCCAGCGATCTGACGGGCTACATCAAAGCCGTTCTCCTCGCCGAGATCGATGTCGATGAGGGCGACATCCGGCTTCAGCTCACGGCAGGTGCGGCGTGCCTGTGCTCCTGTCGTCGCGACACCGACAACGCTGATCCCCTGGCGCTCGAGCAGGTCGCGCGCAGCCCGGAGGAATTCATGGTTGTCGTCGACGAGGAGGCAGCGCACGGCCATGGTCCCAGCGTGCCGGATGCAGCCGTTCTCGGCATTGCGGCCAGCCGGAATGCCTGCCCCCCTGCCAGCCTGCATGCAGGTTGGGTGCTAGCTGCGAAGACGGGCACCGCGCGGGGCGCGAGCATGGAGAGCGGAAGAAGTTCACAGTTGCCCGACGTAGCGGGTCCCTCGCACAGGGCCAGGCTGATGAGCACACGGAAGCTCCAGAGGCACCACGGGTCGGAGGCTCACATGCTGAGACGTCGATCCAGATGGCAGCCGGATGGAGGATGCCCCGCGGCCGCCCTGTGTGCATGCAGGCCCTCCCCCGCATCATGCGCCGCGGATTGCGCCGTGAGAGGAGGGAGTGAAGACGGACACCTCCGCGCCGAATCCAGGCGACTTCCTCCCGCCCGAACTGATGCGTCTGCTCGGCACCGCCCAGCAGGTGATCGACGAGCACGTCAACGATCATGGCAACTGCGCTGCCTGCAGGTTGAGCTGGCCGTGTCAGCGCGCCCAGCTGGCCGAGTTCGCGCTAGGCGCGTTTTGAGCCATCACGAGCCGCGGGGCCGGCACTGGACCAGGGAACCCTT
>Ga0207700_10001730_pt1 | contig 12395 bp, 9 predicted proteins | sample LARL82metaG_FD_184348 | JGI IMG/M metagenome (GOLD analysis project Ga0207700, IMG submission 184348) | Corn, switchgrass and miscanthus rhizosphere microbial communities from Kellogg Biological Station, Michigan, USA - LAR L8-2 metaG... | ecosystem: Host-associated > Plants > Roots >...
CACGACCAGGTCATCGCCCTCGCTGACGGCCGGGAAGTACCCGTAGACCACGCCGGCCTCGACCAGCCCCTCGGTCTGGATCCGCTCCAGCCACATCCGCAGCCGGGGGCGCCCCTCGGTCTCCACCAGGTCCTCATAGCTGGGCCCGTTTCCGCCCCGGGCCGACTTGAGCCCCCACTGCCCCATGAAGGTGGCCCGCTCGTCCAGGAAGGCCGCGTAGTCGGCGAGCGCGATGCCCTTGACCACGCGGTCGCCGGTGAACGGGGGCGTGGGCACGTCGTTGTCGCTGGCCACGTCGGACCGGGCGGGCATGTCGGCAGCCTCGGTGACCCGCAGCCGCCCGTGGGCGGTGACCCGGCGCTCGCGCGGCGCGGGCAGCTGGGCGCCCTGCTCCCCGCGCTTGACCGCCATGGCCGCGTCCATCAGCCGCAGGCCCTCGAAGGCGTCCCGGGCGTAACGCACCTCGCCGTCGAACACCGAGGCCAGGTCCTGCTCCACATAGGCGCGGGTCAGGGCGGCGCCGCCGAGCAGGACCGGCCACCGGGCGGACAGACCGCGGGAGTTCAGCTCGGCCAGGTTGTCCCGCATCACCACCGTCGACTTCACCAGCAGCCCGGACATGCCGATCACGTCGGCGTCCTGCTCGGTCGCCGCGTCCACGATCGCCGACAGGGGCTGCTTGATGCCGATGTTGACGACGTCGTAGCCGTTGTTGCTCAGGATGATGTCGACCAGGTTCTTGCCGATGTCGTGCACGTCCCCCTTGACGGTGGCCAGCACGATGCGCCCCTTGCCGGCCTCGCCGGACCGCTCCATATGCGGTTCGAGGTAGCCGACCGCGGCCTTCATCACCTCCGCGGACTGCAGCACGAACGGCAGCTGCATCTGCCCGGAGCCGAACAGGTCCCCGACGGTCTTCATCCCGTCCAGCAGGATGTCGTTGACGATCTCCAGGGCCGGCCGCTGGCCGAGCGCCTCGTCGAGGTCGGCCTCCAGCCCGGCCCGCTCGCCGTCGATGACGCGGCGCTTGAGCCGGTCCCACAGCGGCAGGCCCGCCAGCTCCGCCGCCCGGCTGGCCTTGACCGCTGCCGCGTCCACGCCCTCGAACAGCTCCAGCAGCCGGGCCAGCGGGTCGTACCCCTCGCGCCGGCGGTCGTAGATCAGGTCGAGCGCGGCCTGGAGCTCGTCGCCGCCGATCCGCGCGATCGGCATGATCCGCGACGCGTGGACGATCGCCGAGTCGAGCCCGGCGCGCACGCACTCGTCGAGGAAGACCGAGTTCAGCACGGCCCGCGCCGCCGGGTTCAGGCCGAACGAGACGTTCGACACCCCCAGCGTGGTCTGCACGTCCGGGTAGCGGCGCTTGACCGCGCGGATGGCCTCGATCGTCTCCAGCGCGTCCCGCCGGGTCTCCTCCTGGCCGGTGGCGATCGGGAACGTCAGGCAGTCCACGATGATGTCGGACGTGCGCATGCCCCAGTTGCCGGTGAGGTCCTCGATCAGCCGGGCGGCGACGTCGGCCTTCCACTCCGCCGTGCGCGCCTGCCCGCGCTCGTCGATGGTCAGCGCGATCACCGCCGCGCCGTGCTCCCGGATCAGCGGCATGACCCTGGCGATCCGGGAGCCCGGGCCGTCCCCGTCCTCGTAGTTGACCGAGTTGACCACGGCCCGGCCGCCCAGCATCTCCAGGCCCGCCCTGACCACGTCCGGCTCGGTGGAGTCGATCACCAGCGGCAGGGTGGCGGCGGTGGCGAACCGCCCGGCCACCTCGGTCATGTCGGCGCAGCCGTCCCGGCCCACGTAGTCGACGCACACGTCGAGCAGGTGCGCCCCGTCGCGGGTCTGCTGCCGGGCGATCTCGACGCAGTCGTCGAACCGGCCGTCCAGCAGCGCCTCGCGGAACGCCTTCGACCCGTTGGCGTTGGTGCGCTCGCCGATGGCCAGGAACGAGGTGTCCTGGCGGAACGGCACGTGCTGGTAGAGCGAGGCGACGCCGGGCTCGGGCCGCGGCCGCCGGGGGGTGAGCGGCCTGCCCCACAAGCGGTCCACCAGCGTGGCCAGGTGCTCGGGGGTGGTGCCGCAGCAGCCGCCCACCAGGGCGAGCCCGAACTCGGCGGTGAACGTCTCGTGCGCGTCGGCGAGCTGGCCGGGGGTCAGCGGGTAGTGGGCGCCGTCGGCGGTGAGCACCGGCAGCCCGGCGTTGGGCATGCAGGAGACTCCGATGGCCGCGTGAGCCGCCAGGTAGCGGAGGTGCTCGCTCATCTCCCCCGGGCCGGTGGCGCAGTTGAGCCCGATCAGGCTGATGCCGAGCGGCTCCAGGGCGGTGAGCGCGGCGCCTATCTCGCTCCCGAGCAGCATGGAACCGGTGGTCTCGATGGTCACGTGGGCGATCAGCGGGATGTCGCTGGCGTCCGCCGCCATCGCCCGCCGCGCGCCGATGATCGCCGCCTTGGCCTGCAGCAGGTCCTGGCAGGTCTCGACCACGATCGCGTCTACCCCGCCGCGCAGCAGGCCGGTCGCGTTGCGCTGGTAGGCGTCGCGGAGGTCGGCGAAGCGGACATGGCCGAGGGTCGGCAGCTTGGTGCCGGGACCGACCGAGCCGAGCACCCACCGGGGGCGGCTTTCGGTGCTGGCGGCGTCGGCGGCCGCGCGGGCGATCCTCGCCCCCGCCTCGGACAGCTCCTCGATCCGCGCCTGGAGCCCGTACTCACCCAGGTTGCCGAGGTTCGCGCCGAACGTGTTCGTGGTGACGCAATCCACCCCGGCGGCCAGGTAGGCGTCGTGGATGGACCGGACGACGTCCGGCCGGGTGAGGTTCAGGATCTCGTTGCAGCCCTCATGGCCGTCGAAATCGCCCAGGCTGACGGGGCTGGCCTGGAGCATGGTGCCCATGGCCCCGTCGGCCACGACCACCCGCTGGTCCAGCGCTGCGCGCAGTTGGCCGGCCACCTGCCTGGGCGGGCGGTCACTCGTCGTCATAGGGCCCCCATTCTAACGGCCGGTGACGGCCCGCCGGGGTACCCAGCGATCATGCGGGAGCCGTAGTGTGGAATGGTGCTGTCCTGGCGTCCGGGTAGCGAGGAAAGAGGTGGTGGGTGATCGAGCTCGACGGCATCGGCAAGCTCACCTCACCGGTGATCATCGCCGCCTTCGAGGGCTGGAACGACGCTGGCGAGGCGGCCAGCGGGGTCATCAACCACCTGGGCCTCGCCTGGCAGGCGACGCCGGTCGGTGCCATCGACCCGGAGGACTACTACGACTTCCAGGTGACCCGGCCGGTCACCGAGGTGGCCGAGGGCCGGACCGAGCGCCTGATCTGGCCGACCACCCGGCTGCTCGCGGCCAAGCAGGAGGCCAGCGACCGCGACCTGCTGCTCGTCCACGGGATCGAGCCCAACATGCGCTGGCGGGGCTTCTGCTCGGAGCTGGTCACCTCCTTCTCCGAGCTCGGGATCGAGCTGGTGGTGCTGCTCGGGGCGCTGCTCGCCGACTCCCCGCATACCCGCCCGGTGCCGGTGGCCGCCGCGGCCTCGGACCCGGCGCTGGCCGCCGACCTCCGCGCCGAGCCGGTGGACTACAAGGGCCCGACCGGGATCGTCGGCGTGCTGCAGCACGCGTGCGCGGACGCGGGCATACCGGCGGTCTCGCTGTGGGCGTCGGTGCCGCACTACGTCGCGCAGCCCCCCTGCCCCAAGGCGACGCTGGCCCTGATCCGTGGCGTCGAGGACGTGCTCGACGTGTCGCTCCCGCTGGCCGACCTGCCCCAGGAGGCGCGCGCCTGGGAGCGCGGCGTGGACGAGCTCGCCGAGCAGGACACCGAGGTCGCGGACTACGTGCGGACGCTGGAGGAGGCCAAGGACGCGACCGACCTGCCGGAGGCGAGCGGGGACGCCATCGCCCGGGAGTTCGAGCGTTATCTGCGCCGGCGCCGCGACCCCGGCGACCGCGGCGGCCGCTAACCGCCCCGGCCGCTAACCGCCCCGGCCGCCAGACCGCGGGTGCTGATCCGTCCGGGCCGCCAGCCGCGGCCGCTGACCCGGTCGCGCTGCTACACCGGCGGCCAGGGCACCGCCGGCCAGTTCTCCGGCGGGTAGGGGTGCACGCGGTGCTGGATCAGCAGGTCGATCCGGTCGCTGGTGGCCCGCACCTCGGCCGGTGACAGCAGCGCCGCCAGTTCCTCCGCCAGGTCGCCGCTGGCCATCTTCGCCTGCAGTCGCGCCAGGGCCTGCATGGCCCGGCCGGGAAGGCGCCGGCCGCGCCACTGCCACAGCACCGTCCGCAGCTTGTACTCCTCGCCGAAGCAGACGCCGTGGTCGCAGCCGTAGAGCCGGCCGTCGGGCAGGGGCAGCAGGTGGCCGATCTTGCGGTCGGCGTTGTTGACCACCGCGTCGAACACGGCCATGTCACGGAGCTGGTGATGGTCGCTGCTCCGGGCGAGCGCGATCAGGTCGGCGGTGGCGTCGGCATCGATCCACAGCTGGCACATGCCGGGCCCGAACGGCCCGTCACGCATGACGGTGGGCGGCACGATGCCCCACCCGGCGGCCTGGGACACCGCGTAGGCCGCCACCTCCCGCCCGGCCAGGGTGCCCGGCGGGAAGTCCCAGAGCGGGCGCTCACCCGCCACCGGCTTGTAGACGCACGCCGCCTGGGTGCCTTCATAGCTGATGCTGCAGTACAGCGTGGCGTTCGAGGCCTCGACCAGCCGCCCCTCCACCTCGATGGCGCCCCGGGTGAGCAGTTCGAGCGCCGGCTGATCGTCCACCGGCCCGTCCCCGTCGCCGGCGGGGACGGGCTTGCGGGACGTCCGGGCGCCGCGGGCCGGCCGACCGGGCCGGGCCGGGTGGTCCGGCCGCTGCGCGCGCCGGCCGGAGACCGGTTCAGGCATCGCCGACCCGGTGACCGTTCTGCCGGGGACAGATGTGGCCCTCCGCGTCCAGCGGCAGACCGCACAGCGGGCACGCGGGCCGCCCCTGCGCCACGATCTGCAGCGCGCGCTGCGAGAACGCACGGGCCTCGGCCGGGGTGATCCGCACCCGCAGCACTCCCGGGCCATCCTCGGGCACCTCTTCGGCCAGCGGCTCGACCGGGTTCTCCGTCTCCTCCTGTGCCTCGATGACCACCCGCTCGTCCTCGCCATCCCAGGCCAGGGCGATGGCACCGACCCGGAACTCCTCCATCAGCGGAAGGTCGAGCGGCGCGTCGTCGGCGAGCTCGGCCGGGGCGGTGGCCGGCACGGCCACCCGCCCGCCGGTGCGCCGCAGCACCTCGTCGAGCAGCTCGTCCAGGCGCTCGGCCAGCAGGCTCACCTGGAACTTCTCCAGCGCGACGCTGGTGACCCGGCCGGCCGCGCTGGCCTGCAGGTAGAAGTTCCGCTCACCGGGCTGGCCGACCGCCCCCGCGACGAACCTGTCCGGCGGATCGTATGAATGAATCGACATGGACCTATCCTCCCGCTCCGCCGCCGACCACCGCGTCCTCGTCTTTCTGCCTGGGCCGCTGGTCCGGCCGGACCAGCCCGCTCACCGTCCCGCCAGTGTCGTTCATCCGCAGCAGGAACGGCCGGTACGGCGTGTACCGGATCGCGGTCAGCGAGCAGGGATCGACCTGGATGCGCTGGAACAGATCCAGGTGCATGCCTAGGCTATCGGCGATCAGTGACTTGATCACGTCGCCGTGTGAGCAGATCAGGTAGGTGGCGGCCCGACCGAGCCGGGCGTTCCACTCCCGGACCGCCCCGACCGCCCGGTGCTGCACATCGGGCATGGACTCGCCGTCCTCACCGGGGAACCTGACCCCGCTGGGGTGCGCCTGCACCACCCGCCACAACGGATCTTTGGCCAGCCGCTTCAGCGGCTTGCCGGTCCAGTCCCCGTACCGGACCTCGGCGAGCCGCTCGTCCTCCTGGACCGCCACGGGGTGCCCGTTCCGGGCGGAGGCGATCGCGTCGGCCGTCTGGCGGCAGCGCTCCAGCGGGCTGGTGATGATCGCGTCCAGCGGTACGGCGGCCAGCCGGGCCGCCAGCGCGGCCGCCTGCTCACGGCCCCGGCCGTCGAGGGGGATGCCCGGAGTCCGGCCCGTGAGAACGGTTCCCGTGCCCGCGGTCAGGCCGTGGCGTACCAGAAGGACCAACGTCACGTTCCTGACTCTAAGGGGTGAAGGGAAATGCGGAGACGGGTCTCACCCGGGGCCGCGCGGCGAGGCGGGCATCGTCCCGCCCGCTGACCCGGCCGGGCGGGCGGCGGCGCAGGTCAGTGCAGCCGTACCCGCGGGTCGAGCACGGCGTAGAACGCGTCGACCACGATGTTGGCCACCACGACCGCGGCCGCGGCGACAATGACCACGCCGATGATGATGGGCAGGTCCTGCGTGGTGATCGCCTCCACGGCGGTGAAGCCGAGGCCGGGGAGGGAGAAGACCTGCTCGGTGATGATGGCCCCGCCGAGCAGGATCCCGACATCCAGGCCGAACTGGGTGACGATCGGTGTCAGCGCCGCGCGCAGCGAGTGCCGGAAGATGACCCGCCGCTCGGACAGGCCTTTGGCCCGGGCGGTGCGGATGTAGTCCTCCCCCATCACGTCCAGCATCGACCCCCGGGTCAGCCGGGTATAGGTGGCCGCGGACACGAGCGCGAGCGTGAACCAGGGCAGGATCAGGCTGCGGAACCATTCGAACGGGCTCGTCGTGAACGACACGTACCCGGATCCGGGGAACGCGTGGATGCCATGGATGGTGAGCTCGTAATAGAAGAACAACAGGAACAGCAGGCCGAGCACGAAGGTGGGCATCGAGTAGAAGAACAGGGCCAGGCCGGTGAACGTGCGGTCGGCGAAGGACCGGGCCCGCACCGCGGAGAGCACCCCGGTCAGCACGCCGATGATGACCCACAGGATCGCCGCGCCGAGCACGAGGGAAAGCGTGATCGGGAACGCCGCGGCGAGCACGGAGTTCACCGACTGGCCATGGTAGAAGGAGTACCCGAGGTTGCCGTGCAGCAGCAGCCACAGGAAATGCCAGTACTGCACCCAGATCGGCTGGTCGAGCAGGAGCCGGTGCGACACCGCCGCCACGGTGGCCGGCGTCGCCGACTTCCCGGCCAGCGCGCGGGCGACCTGCCCCGGGCCGGGGCCGACGTAGAAGATGACGAACACCCCGACAGTGACCAGCCACATGACGAAGATGCCCTGCAGGATACGGCGGACGAGGAAGCGTGCCACGTGAACTCCTAGACGAACAGCTGGTCGCCGCGCGGGTCGAAGGCGTCCCGGACGCCGTCGCCGAAGATGTTGAACGCCAGGGTGGTGATCAGCAGCGCGAGGCTCGGGAACACCAGATACCACCAGGCCCCGTACTGGTACACCGATTGCGAGTCGGCGATCATCTGTCCCCAGTCCGCGGTGGGCGGGGGGATGCCGACGCCGAGGAAGGACAGCGACGCCTCGGCCACGATCGTCACCGGGATCAGCAGGCTCGTGTAGACGATGATCGGGGCGATCACGTTCGGCAGGATGTCGATGAACATGATCCGCCACGGCCCCGCACCCAGCGACCGGGCCGCCTCGACGTACTCTTTCTCCCTGATCGACAGCACCTGCCCGCGCACGATCCGGCCGACCGAGGCCCAGCCGAGGAACCCGATGACGATGATCAGAACCGTCAGCCCGGGCCCGATGACGCTGACCAGGGAGATCGCGAGCAGGAGGAACGGAACGGCGAGCAGCCAGTCCATGACCCGGGCCAGGACCGAGTCGGTGAGGCCGCCGAAGTAGGCCGAGGCCAGCCCGACGATCGCGCCAATCGTCACCGTGAGGACCGTGGCGACGAGGCCGACGATCAGCGAGATCCGGGCCCCGTAGGCGATGCGCACCAGGACGTCGCGGCCGACGGTGTCGGTGCCCATCCAGAACGTGGTCGACGGGCCAACCGGCTGGCCCTCCGCGGTCTGGCCGATCGGCGCGGTGAACTGCTGGTTCGGGCCATGACCGACGATGGCGGCGATGACCGGCGCGAAGATCGCGATGAGCACGATGGCGACGATGATGCCAAGGGAGATCATCGCCGCGCGGTCACGCCGCAGCCGCTCGATGCCGAGCCGCCACGGGCTCTTACCCTCGATCTTGGCGGCTGCCTCACCTTCGGCGACCGGAGCGGTCGGCTCCGCCAGCGCGGTAGCGGCGTTCATGCTGGCACTCATGGCTGTTCCCTTCGCCCGGGCCCGTGCATGCTCAGGATCCCCCCAGGAGGCCCGTCTCGATGATGCGGTCCGCGGCGGCCAGGCTCGGCCGGGACTTGGAGATGTCTTCCCCGTCCTCGACCGGGAAGTGGCAGGCCGCCAGGTGATCGGGCTCATCGCCGAGACGCGGCTCAAGTTCTGGATCCCGGTCCACGCAGTCCTGGCGTGCCTTGGGGCAGCGTGGGTGGAACCGGCAGCCTGAGGGCGGGACGATCGGCGAGGGCACGTCGCCGACCAGGATGATCCGCTCACGTTGCGCGGACTTGTTCGGGTCGGGGAGCGGCACCGCCGACAGCAGTGCGTCGGTGTACGGGTGCCGCGGATGGTTCCACAGTTGCTCGACCGGTGCATGCTCGGTGACCTTGCCGAGGTACATGACCGCGACCGAGTTGCTGACGTGCCGCACGACCGACAGGTCGTGGGCGATGAAGATGTAGGTGAGGCCCAGTTCGGCCTGCAGGTCGGCCAGCAGGTTGATGATCTGCGCCTGGATGGACACGTCCAACGCGGACACCGGCTCGTCGCAGACGATGAGCTTGGGCCGGAACGCGAGCGCCCGGGCCACGCCGATGCGCTGCCGCTGCCCGCCGGAGAACTCGGCCGGGAACCGGTTGAAGTGCTCGGGGTTGAGCCCGACGAGCTCCATGACCTCCTGGACGCGGCGCTTGCGCTCCTGGCCGCTCGCCGTCTTATGGATGGCGAACGGGTCGCCGATGATCGATCCGACCCGGCGGCGCGGGTTGAGCGACCCGTACGGGTCCTGGAAGATCATCTGCATCTCGCGCCGGTACGGGCGCATCTGCCGCGGCGGCAGGGTGCTGATGTCGTCGCCGTCGAAGATGACCCGGCCGGAGGTGAGGTCGTGCAGCCGCACGATGCAGCGGGCGAGGGTGGACTTGCCGCATCCGGTTTCGCCGACCAGCCCGAGGGTCTCCCCGCGGCGTACCGACAGGCTCACCCCGTCAACGGCATGGACGACGGCCGGATCCCGGTTGAAGAGTTTCCCGGACTGCACCGGGAAATGCTTGACGACGTTCTCCACCCGCAGCAGGACATCCGCATCGGTCGCGTCGACCGGTGGCGTGGCTGCTGTGCTCGCGCTCATCGGCTCACCCCTCACGCGTCGGCCTGCGCCGGCAGCGGCTCGCCCACGACCTTGCGCCGCACCTCGTTACGGGCGGTCACGTCGTGCGGAAGCCAGCACGCGGACAGGTGGGTCGCACTGGTCCCCACCGCCGCCAGCGGGGGAACCTCCGTCCGGCACCTGTCCATGACGTAGGGACAGCGCGGATGGAAGGGACAGCCCGGCGGCAGGTTGATCAAGCTGGGCGGCTGGCCGGGAATGGGATGGAGCCGCTCCCGGTCCCCGCCGCCGTAGGCAGGCAGCGACAGGAGCAGTCCCTCGGTGTACGGGTGGTGGTTGGCGTAGAACGTGGTCTGCAGGTCCGCCTTCTCCATCACCGCCCCGGCGTACATCACTTCCACCTCGTCGGCCACGTCCGCGACGACGCCGAGGTCGTGCGTGATGAGGATCACCGCGGTGCCGAACTCCTGCTGGAGATTGCGGATGACCTGGAGCACCTGGGCCTGGACGGTGACGTCGAGCGCGGTGGTGGGCTCATCGGCGATGAGCAGCTTCGGGTTCAGCGCCATCGCCATCGCGATCATCGCCCGCTGCCGCATGCCGCCCGAGAACTGGTGGGGGTAGTCGTCCACCCTCCGGTCCGCCTGCGGGATGCCCACCAGGGTGAGCAGTTCCACCGCCCTGGCGTGTGCCTTCGCCTTCGAGATCTGATGGTCATGCTCGCGGATCATCTCCACGATCTGCCAGCCGACCTTGTAGTAGGGGTGCAGGCTGGACAGCGGATCCTGGAAGATCATGCCGATCTGCGCGCCGCGTATCGTTCGCAGCTCGTCCCGGTCCATCGTGAGCAGGTCCCGGCCCTCGAACATGGCACGCCCGCTGATCCTCGCCCCGCGGGTCAGCCCCATGATCGTCTGGGTGGACACGCTCTTGCCGGAGCCGGATTCTCCCACAATGCCGAGCGTCTGCCCGGCATCCACCTGGAACGACAGCCCCCGCACCGCCTGCACGACCCCGTCCAGGGTCGGGAACGACACATGCAGGTCGTCAACCTCGAGCAGCGCCACCCCTACCCACCCTTCACGCGGATCCGTGCCTCTCTACCCGGGCGGCCGGCACGTATTCGCGCAGCCCAGACACCCTGACTGTAATCCAACGCCAGGCGCCCCGGTAGTCACCGCGGGGCGCCTGGCGGGATCACCTATCCGCCGGCCGTCATCCCCCCGGGGAACTCATCCAGACATTGGTCGGGTCGAACTGCTGGATCGCCGGAACGTACACCGCGTTGTGCACGTAGCTGGCGTGATAGTTCGGCTGCTGCGGGTCGGTGATCGGGTAGATCGGCGCGTCCTTCATGACCGCCTGGTCGGCCTTCCCCCAGATTGCGGCGGCCGCGGACGCCGTCGGGGCCTGGGCACCCTGCGCGATCAGGCTGTTCACCGAGGGGTTGTTGTAGAAGCCGAAGTTGCTGCCCACCGGCGGGTAGGAGGGCGCGCCGGAGAACAGCGGGTTGAAGAACGACAGGGCGCCATCGCCGTACCAGTCCGGACCCCAGCCAGCGAACGTGATGTCCCACACGCCGCGCTTCGCGACGGACGGGACGATGACGTATTTCGTAATGTAGTCCGCCGGTGAGGCCCCCAGCAGCTTGATCTTGACACCGATCTTTGCCATGTCGGCCTGAAGGGTCGTGGCCATCTTGGCCGTGATCGAGCTGGACGGGCGGTACAGCAAGGTCAGGGACAGCCCGTTCGGGTACCCGGCGGCCGCCAGCATCTGCTTGGCCTTGGTCGGGTTGTACGGGTACGGGTCGTAACCGGCCGGCACATCCTGGGATCCGTTGATGCCGGGGGGCAGGATATGCGTCAGCGGCGGGCTGAGCACCGGGCCGCCGGCGTCGGTGATCAGGTGCGCCCGGTTGATGCCGTAGGACAGCGCCTGCCGGACCGCCACCTTCTCCAGCGCCTTGTTGTTGTTCGGCGACACCGTGTTGTAGACGAGGTAGGGGTTGGTGGAGTAGGTCGGGCCCAGGTTCATGTTGTGGGTCAGCCCGGACTTCATCTGGTTCACCAGGCCGGGCGTGGCCCCCACCGGCGGGAACGCGTCGAACTCCATCGACGCGGCCGCGGTGTTGGTCTGCAGTTGCTGCTGGACGCCCGTCTGGTTGCCGGTCTCCGAAACCACGATCTTGTCGACGTATGCCTTGCGGATCGGGTCGGTGCTCGCCTTCCACGCCGGGTTCCGCACGTAGGTGATCGACCGGGTCGGGACGTAGCTCTGGACCATGTAGGGCCCGTCAGCGATCACGTGCTGCGCGCTGGCGTCGCTGCCCGGGACGTAGTTCAGGCTCTCCACCGGGGCCGGGTTGAACGGGTCCATCGTCAGCTGGGCCGAGAAGTACGACGCGGGGTGGACCAGGGTGTAGGTGATGGTCTCGCCGGAGGCCGTGACGCCGGAGATCTGGTGGCTGTCTATGTACGTCTTCATGGCGGGCGCGGTGGCGCTCGAGCCGAGTTTGGCGAAGCCGTCGCAGAAGGCCTGGTAACCGACGATCAGGCCCTCGAAGTCCGGCAGGCCGCCGAACGGCTGGACCGGGTTGCACGAGCGCTTGAGGCCGAGCACCGCGTCGGCCGCGGTGACCTGCCGCGGCGGGCTGGTGTTCCACATCGCGCCGGTCCGGATCGTCACCGCGACGGTCTTGCCGCCATTGGTGATCGTGGGCGGCCCGGTGGCCAGATCCGGGAAGGGCTGCGTGGACCTGGTACCGGGGATAGCCGGATATGCGTACAGACCGCGTATCCACGGGCGCTGGCCCAAGGAGCCGATCGAGTAGTAGCTGATGTTGTAGTCCATGAAGTCCACGTCGCCCTGGCCGAGCATGTTCAGGGTGCCGCCCTTCTGGGGCGTGCCCGAGCCCGGATTCACCCCCTGCCATCCGGCGACCGTGGGCCCGCTTGGGGTACCGGTCGACGACGTCGAGCCGCTGCTGCACGCAGCCGCGAGAAGCGCGAGGGCGGCCAGGGCAGCGCCTGCCACATAGCCCCGCGAGCTTTTCCGCATCGACACTCTCCTTCTCCT
>Ga0207700_10001731_pt1 | contig 12395 bp, 11 predicted proteins | sample LARL82metaG_FD_184348 | JGI IMG/M metagenome (GOLD analysis project Ga0207700, IMG submission 184348) | Corn, switchgrass and miscanthus rhizosphere microbial communities from Kellogg Biological Station, Michigan, USA - LAR L8-2 metaG... | ecosystem: Host-associated > Plants > Roots >...
ACGCCGCTGAAGCGATCGCCGCCGGCAAATGCCAGGTCGCGCTGATCACGCTCGCCGGCAAGCCGCGCACCGGTCCGATGCCGCCGCGCGCTGCCGGTGCCGAGGTCGATTTCGAGGCGGCTTACCGGGCTACCACGCACAATGCCTACGGCATGTGTGCCATGCGCCATATGCACGACTACGGCACGTCCAGCGAACAGCTCGCCTGGATCAAGGTCGCCGCCTCCCATCATGCGCAATACAATCCGCATGCGATGCTGAAGGAAGTCGTCACCGTCGAGGACGTCCTGAACTCGCCGATGATCTCCGATCCGCTGCACCGGATGGATTGCTGCGTCGTCACCGATGGCGGTGGCGCGCTCATCGTCACCACTCCCGAGATCGCGAAAAGCTTGAAGAAGCCGCTGGTGCGGCTGATCGGCCAGGGCGAGGCGATGAAGGGCCCACGCGGCGGCAAGGATCTCGATCTCACTTACTCCGCCGGCGTCTGGTCGGGCCCGCGCGCCTTTGAAGAGGCCGGCGTCACGCCCAAGGACATCAAATACGCCTCGATCTACGACAGCTTTACCATCACGGTCTTGATGCAGATCGAAGACCTCGGCTTCTGCAAGAAAGGCGACGGCGGCAAGTTCGTCGCCGACGGCAATCTGATTTCCGGCGTCGGCAAGTTGCCGTTCAATACCGACGGCGGTGGTCTGTGCAGCAATCACCCGGTCAACCGCGGCGGCATGACAAAGATCATCGAGGCTGTCAGGCAGTTGCGCGGCGAGGCGCACCCGAAGGTGCAGGTGAAGAACTGCGATCTCGCGGTCGCCCATGGCACCGGCGGACTCTTGGGCGTGCGCCACGCCGCCTCAACCTGCATTCTGGAGCGCGTGTGATGGCTGAAGCGAAAAAATATCCGACGCCGGTGACCAATCCCGAAACCGCGCCGTTCTGGGAAGCTGCCAAGAACGGCAAGTTCATGATCAAGCGCTGCACCGCCTGCGGCGAGCCGCATTACTTTCCGCGCTCGATCTGTCCGTTCTGCTTTTCCGACAAGACGGTGTGGGAGGAAAGTTCGGGCGAAGCCTCGATCTACACTTTCAGCCTGATGCGGAAATCAGCGACCGGGCCTTACGCGATTGCTTATGTCACCTTGAAGGAAGGGCCCTCGCTGCAAACCAACATTGTCGACTGCGATATCGACAAACTGAAAATCGGCCAGAAGGTGAAGGTGGTGTTCAAGCAGACCGACGGCGCGCCGCTGCCGTTCTTTACGCCAGTGTAGTTCTTACCCTCTCCCCTTGTGGGAGAGGGTGCCTTCGCGAAAGCGAAGGCGGGTGAGGGGTCTCTATCCGCGGATAGTGATGCATCTGTAGCGCCAACCCCTCACCCTGCAGAGTTTGTTGCCGGAGCCGGTGTAGCCCTCTCCCACAGGGGGGGAGGGCGCAGCAACGGGCGCCGGTAAGAAGAGAGAATTCGGGAGACGACGAAAATGCCGATCAAGTACGACGAGCTGATGGCGCTGAAAAATCTCGGGCAGAAATACGCCTACAGCGATCGCGAGGTGATGCTCTACGCCTACGGCATCGGCATGGGCGCCGACCCCATGGACGAGAAGGAATTGGCCTTCGTCAACGAGGCCGTCGCTACCCCGCGCGCGCTGAAAGTGGTCCCGACCTTCGCTTCGGTGGCGGCATGGGGCGCGGGCCCCGGCGAGATGAACCTCAACCGCGTCATGGTGGTCGACGGCGAGCGCGACATCACCTTCCACAAGCCGTTCGCCACCGCGGCCCACATCACCGCGGACTCGTCCGTGCTAGCGGTGTGGGACAAGGGCAAGGACAAGGGCGCGGTGATCCGGCACCAGACGGTGTTGAAGAACGCCGACGGTGAGAAGCTCGCGACGCTGGTGGCCTCGCGCTTCGCCCGCGGCGACGGTGGATTTGGCGGGCCGTCCGAAGGCCAGCCCGAGCCGCACCAGGTACCGACCCGCAGCCCCGATAGGACCGTCGACATTTCCACCCGGCCGGATCAGGCGCTGGTCTACCGGCTCTGCGGCGATCGCAATCCGTTGCACTCCGATCCGGATTTTGCCAAGCGTGCCGGCTTTCCGCGACCGATCCTGCACGGCATGTGTACCTACGGCATCACCTGCCGCGGCGTGTTGCAGACCTATGCCGATTACGATCCCTCCGCCTTCAAGCAGCACGCGGCGCGGTTTTCCTCGCCGGTCTATCCCGGCGAGACCGTGACGATGGAATTGTGGAAGGACGGCAATGTGATTTCGTTCGAGGCGAAGGTGAAGTCGCGAGGCGTCACTGTCATCAAGAGCGGCAGGACGGTGCTGGGTTAGTGCCACCGTCATTCCGGGGCGCGCGGTAGCGCAAACCCGGAATCTCGAGATTCCGGGTCTGGTCCTTCGGACCATCCCGGAATGACGGTAACAAACAGGGAGAAGAAACCATGGGATTACTCGACGGCAAGGTTGCGCTGATCACTGGCGCGGGCGGCGGTCTCGGCGAGGCCTATGCAAAGCTGTTTGCGCGTGAAGGCGCCGCGGTGGTGGTCAACGATTTGGGCGGACCGCGCGACGGCTCCGGCGCCGACACGTCGATGGCGCAAAAAGTCGTCGACGAGATCAAGGCGGAGGGCGGCCGTGCGGTCGCCAACGGCGCCGACATCTCGACCTTGGCCGGCGGGCAGTCGGTGTTCGACGACGCCATCAAGAATTTTGGCCGCGCCGACATCCTCGTGAACAATGCCGGCATCCTGCTCGACGAGACCTTTGCGAAAGCGAAGGAGGCCAACTGGGACAAGGTGATCAGGGTGCATCTCAAAGGCACCTTCTGCTGCACCCAGCCCGTCTTCCGCTGGATGCGCGACAATGGCGGTGGCGTCATCGTCAATACCTCCTCGACCTCCGGCCTGATCGGCAATTTCGGCCAGACCAATTACGGCGCCGCCAAAGGTGGAATCTGGGGGCTGTCGAACGTGCTCGCGATCGAGGGCCGCAAGTACAACATAAGGGTCTGGACCTTGGCGCCGGGCGCGCTGACCCGCATGACCGCAGACCTGCCGCGCTATAAAGAGAACCCTGGCTTAGCCCTTGGTCCGGACGGCATCGCGCCGGCCGTGCTATACATGGTCAGCGATTTGTCGGGCGATCAGACCGGCAAGGTGCTCGGCGTCTCCGGCCCGCGCGGCGTGCGCGAATTGCGGATGATGGAAATGGAAGGCTGGAAGCCGCCGCACGCCGTATGGAAGCCACAGGACATCGTCGCCCATGCCAGGGACATCTTCTTCTCGGAAGAACAGATCAAGATGGGCGCACGGCGGTTTTAGCGGTTGTCATTCCGGGGCGCGACGAAGTCGCGAGCCCGGAATCCATAACCACCATCGCGCGTGCGGCTTGCCGCATTCGCGAAAAAGTGAAGACGGCGCGCGGGTTTCTTCTAGATTGCGCGAATGGCCCAAGGGCCAAGCGCGCCGGGAGTATGGATTCCGGGCCTGCGCCTTTCGGCGCATCCCGGAATGACAAAGGAAAAAGAAGAGGCACAAATGACAAAACTCACCGCCAAAGCCGCAGGCACCTTTGCGATCGCGCCGACGCCGTTTCACGAGGACGGCCGGATCGACGAGAAATCGATCGACCGGCTGACCGATTTCTATGCCGAGGTCGGCTGCGACGGCGTCACGGTGCTGGGCATTTTGGGCGAAGCGCCAAAGCTCGACGCCGCGGAAGCGGAACAAGTGGCGGTCCGCTTCGTCAAGCGCGCCAAGAACATGCAGATCATCGTTGGCGTCTCGGCGCCGGGATTTGCCTCGATGCGGTCGCTCGCGAAAGCCTCGATGGATGCAGGTGCTGCCGGCGTGATGATCGCGCCGCCGCCGAATTTGCGCACCGACGATCAGATATCAGGCTATTTCAAGCAGGCGCAGGAAGCGATCGGCGATATTCCGTGGGTGCTGCAAGATTATCCATTGACTTTGTCGGTGGTGTTCACACCCGCCGTGATCCGCAAGATCGTGATGGATAGCCCGACCTGCGTGATGCTCAAACACGAGGACTGGCCGGGGCTTGAGAAGATTTCTGCGTTGCGCGCCTTCCAGAAGGATGGCTCGCTGCGGCCACTCTCGATCCTGACCGGCAATGGCGGGCTGTTCCTCGATTTCGAGATGGAGCGCGGCGCCGACGGCGCGATGACCGGCTACGCCTTCCCGGAACTGCTGATCGATATCGTGCGAATGTCGAAAGAGGGCAAGCGAGATGCGGCGCATGATCTGTTCGACGCGCATTTGCCGCTGATCCGTTACGAGCAGCAGCCCGGCGCCGGATTGGCGGTGCGCAAATATGTGCTGCAAAAACGCGGCGTGATCGCCTCCAGCGCGCAGCGCAAGCCTTCTGCCGCGATCACGGCGACCGCGAAGGCCGAGGTGGATTACCTGTTGTCGCGGGTGGCGCGCTTCGACAAGCGCGCCAATCTGCAACCGCAATCAAGTGCGGCGGGCTGAAATAATGGCCGAAGCCGTCACGCCGCGCCCCGCGTCCACCATCCTGCTGCTGCGCGACAACGCGGCGAGAGGTGAAATCGAAGTCTTCATGATGGTTCGCCATTATGAGATCGACTTCAATTCCGGCGCGCTGGTGTTTCCCGGCGGGAGCGTCGACAAGGGCGACAAGGAGATCATTGCAAATCCGCAGCTTTACTCGGGCGGCGAGGGGCTCGATGAAGCCGCCCTAAGCTTCCGCATCGCTGCGATCCGCGAGACCTTTGAGGAGAGCGGCATTTTGCTGGCGCGGCCGAAGGGATCGAAAGCCCTGGTCGATGCCGGGCGCGCGAGCGAGATCGAGGCGGCGCATCGCGCTTCGCTTTGCGAGGGCAAGACGACATTTCTTCAGGTGCTTGCCGATAACGGCCTGTGGCTGGCGCTCGACGAACTCGTGCCCTATGCGCATTGGATCACGCCGGAGGGCATGCCAAAGCGGTTCGACACCTGGTTCTTCCTCGCCGCGGCCCCTCCCGAACGGCTCGGCGCCCATGACGGCAAGGAATCCACCGACTCGATCTGGGTCTCACCGCGCGAGGCGCTGGCGGGCGGCGAAAGCGGGCGCTTCAAGCTGCCGTTTCCGACCACGCGCAACCTGATCAAGCTCGGCAAGCAATCGAACGTGAAGGCAGCGCTCGAGGATTCCAGGGGCAAGAACATCGTCACCGTGATGCCGGTCATGACGAGGCTCAATGGCGGCCGGCAGCTCCGCATTCCGCGCGAGGCCGGCTATGACGGCGAGCTATTTGAAGTGGGTGCACTCGGCTGACACACTTCGTTTCGTATCGAAATGTCGAGACCTTTCCAGCCTGTAGGTTCTGCCCGATTGCGGTGGGAATCGGAAACTCGGGACATGGAAGAAGGTCGCTCGCCGTGCACGGGACTGACGCGAGAGCTCGCGCTGCTGTTGCTGCTTGCGACGCTGTGGGGCGCCTCCTACAGCTTCATCAAGCTCGGCGTCGCCACGATTCCGCCGATCACCCTGATCGCATGGCGTACTTTGATCGCCGGCGTGCTGCTGCTTCTGGTCATGCGCTGGCGCGGTGTGACGATGCCGACGAATGCCGAGACCTGGCGCCGCTTTGCTGTCCAGGCCTGTCTCAACAGCGTCATTCCCTGGACGCTGATCGCCTGGGGCGAACGGTCCGTGGATGCCGGCCTTGCGACCATCCTCAATTCGGCGGCGCCGATCTTCACCTTCCTGTTCACCGTACTGGTCACCCGGCACGAGACGACAACGCCGAGAAAGCTGTTTGGCGTCATCGCAGGCATGGCCGGGATCTGCCTGATCGTGGGCGTCAAGGCGCTCGATCAGGTCGGGCAGGAGTTATGGGCGGAAGTTGCGATCGTCGCCGCCACGATCTGCTACGCCTGCGGCGCGATTTTCAGCCGGGGCTTCAAGGGCCTAGATCCGATGGCGCCGGCCGCAGGCTCTTTGCTGTGCGGCACGGCGATGCTGATCCCGCTCGGTCTCGTCTTCGACCAGCCCTGGACCTCGGCGCCTTCGCCGAGCTCGATATCGGCGCTGCTCGGGCTCGCAGTCTTCTCGACAGCGGCCGCCTTCGCAATCTATTTCCGCCTGATCCAGACTCTGGGCTCGGTCGGCACCACGGCGCAGGCCTATCTGCGTGTCCCGATCGGCGTTGCCGTGAGCGTGGTGTTTCTGGGCGAACATCTAGCGCCGACCGCGTGGATCGGTCTTGCTTGCGTGGTTGCCGGCGTGGCTGCCATGACGATCCCCGTGCGACGCAAAGCACCGATAAACGGCACGTGATCCTGCTTGCTGGCCGCCGCCATTGTCGGCATCCTGTCCGTAAAATCCGGGGCAAAGCTCGAGAACAAACAACGGGCAGGTGAGGCGCGATGAGCGGGCGGTGGTTCAGTGCCTTGATCGGTGCGTTAGCGGCCTGGGCTGCCGCACCGGCCTTCACCCAGGACAACTTCCCCAGTCGCCCCATCCGCATTGTTATTCCCTACGGGCCGGGAACGGTGGCCGACGTGTTCGGCCGTATCGTCGCGCAGAACATGGCGACGCAGTGGAATGGCGCCTCGATCGTCGTCGAATCCAAATCCGGTGCCAACGGCTCGATCGCCGCGGAAGACGTCGCCCGCTCGACGCCCGACGGCTACACTTGGCTCCTGGCGACCACCTTCTTCGCCGCAAGCCCGGCGCTCGACAAGAATCTGCGCTGGGATCCGCAGCGCGATTTTGTGGCCGTCGGGGAGATTTGCCGGGCGCCGAATGTCTTCATCGTGCCGACCAGCCTGCCGGTGAAAAACGTCGCCGAGTTCGTCGCGCTCGCGAAGTCAAAACCGGGCACGCTGAACTATGGCCATCCCGGCAAGGGCTCGACCGGCCATCTCGGCTTCGAACTGTTCAAAAAGGCTGCCGGCATCGACGTCACCGGCATCGGCTATCGCGGTTACCCGCAGATGGTGCCCGACATTGCCTCTGGACTGGTCACGGCGTCCTTCTTCTCCGTGAACCAGGCAATGGGACAGGTGCAGACCGGCGCGATCCGGATCATCGCCACCATCAATGACAGCCGCACCAAATATTTCCCTGACGTGTCGACCATGGCCGAGCAGGGCTATCCCGACGCGCAGGTGACGCCGTGGTTTGGGATCGTGGTGCCCAAGGCGACGCCGCAGCCGATTGTCGAGCGCATCGACAAGGCGCTGGAGACGGCGCTGGCGACCGCTGACGTGCAGCAAAAGCTCGACACCGCTGGGTGCGAGCCGAAGAGTGCGCCGCTTGCCGAGTTTGCCGGCATCATCAAGGCCGACGTCGCGCTGTGGGCGCGGGTGGTGAAGGAGGCCGGCATTACCGCGGATTGACGCTGTTTGACGCTACCCGCAGCGGCCGCCGAAAATCCGCCATTTCCAGGCTTCAAAGCTTGCCGATTGCCATGCCACCATGCCCGGCATGTTCTCTCCCTGAAGTGGAATACATTGTATATATTGCGGTTTTCAAGCCGGTCCCATTAACCATGCCACCTGCGCTCGCGGCTGTCCTGCAACGAATCCGATCGTTACCGCTCTCGATCGGCCGGCTGACCTTTGGCAGCTTCCTGTTGCTGCTCGCCGTCATCACCGCCACGAGCATGGCGAGCGTGATCGCCATTCGCACCATCGGCTCGACGTTTGCCGAGCTGCAGCGGCTGCAGGATCTCGGCGACCTTGCCGAAGAGATCGACCGCCGCATGAACGAGTTGCGGCTGGCGGCGCGCGATTTTGTCGTCGATCCGGCCGACCGTTCCGATCGGGTCGGGCAGGCGGGCGCCGAACTGAGCGCGCTTCTGAAGAAGACGCGGCTGGAGCTTGCGCCCGAGCAACAGGAAATGCTCGACGGCGTGGCCGAGCGCCTGTCGACCTACCGCAGCGGCATCGACCGCATCTCGATGCTGATCAGCCGCCGCGCCGACCTGATCGCAGGACTTCCGGCGCTGCGCGAGCAATTCGACAAGGCTGTCGCCGACAGTTCGGATTCGGCGCTGGCCTCCGCGCTGTCGCAGGCACAAAGCCGTATCGCGAACGCGCTGCTGGCGCATGATCCATCCGCGGCCGAGCTGGCGGCCAAGACCATGCAGGCTATGACAATCCCGGACGGCAAGCTCCGGAGCGCGGTCAACGGTTACGCCGAACGGATCGTCGCGATATCGACCCGGGAACGCCAGATCGCCGACATCGACCGTGACGTGTTGGGCACCGAAGGTCGCCTGATCCAGCGCGTCACCGAGCTCTTGCGCGACGTCAGCAAGCACCGTGGTCGCATTCTCTCTCGCGACTTTGCGCGCACGCTGAGAGACGCCAAATGGCAGAGCATCGTGCTCGGAACGATTGGCGTCCTGATCGGAATTCTTGCGGCGCTGGTCGTGGTCAGCCTTACGGTGCGGCCGTTGGCCGCGATCGCAACTTCAATCCGCGCGCTCGCCGCCGGCAAGAAGGACGCCTCCATTCCCTCAACCGACGTGCACAGCGAGATCGGCGACATCGCGCGCGCCGCCGAAGTGTTCCGGCGCACCCTGGTCGAGGCCGATGCCGCGCGCGAGGCAGCAGTGCACGCGCTCGCCGAGCAGCGGCTCGCCGAAGAGAGCTACCGCAAGCTGTTCGAAGCCTCGATCGATGGAATCTATGTGACCACGCCCGCCGGCGCGTTGCTCAACGCCAATCCGGCGCTGGCGCGGATCATGGGCTACGACACGCCGGAGGCGTTGATCAACAGCATCACTGACGTCGCCAGCACGGTCTACGTGCATCCGGCGGCGCGCGAGCAATACCAGTTTCTGATGCAGCGCGACGGCATGGTGCGCGAATTCGAATACCAGGTGCACCGGCGCGACGGCGACATCCTATGGCTCTCCGACAGCGCTACCGTGGTGCGCGATGAGAACGGCGAGGTGATCCGCTACGAGGGAACGGTGCGCGACATCACCGACCAGAAGCGCGCCGAAGATGCGATCGCCGAAGGCCGCCGGATGCTGCAGATGGTGATCGATACCGTGCCTGCGGTGATCAACGTCAAGAACCGCGAGCTTCGCTACGTCCTGATGAACCGCTACATGGCCGGCATCTTCGGGATCGAGCCCGCCGACGCCATCGGCCGCACCACCAGCGATCTGATGTCGCGCTACGGGGCGCAGAAGACCGACGAGAACGATCAGCGGGTGCTGAAGTCGGGCAGGGGGCTCGGCTTCTATGAGGAGGAATACAAGGATTCCGCCGGCAACATGCGGCAATGGCTGGTGAACAAGCTGCCGCTGCTTGATGCCGACGGCGAGATCGAGAACATCGTCACCGTCGCGCTCGACATCGGCGAACGCAAGCGCGGCGAACTGGAGATGCGCAAGGCCAGGGATGCCGCCGAGACTGCGTTGCGCAATCTGCGCGAGACCCAGGCGTCGCTGATCGAGGCGGAGAAGCTCGCAGCCCTCGGGCGGCTGGTGGCGGGCGTCGCGCACGAGGTCAACAACCCGGTCGGCATCAGCCTGACGGTTGCCTCTGCGCTCGAGCGCAAGACCTCGATCTTCGCCGACGAAGTCGCGCGCGGCGATCTCAGGCGATCGAGCCTCAACGAATTCCTGGACACCTGCCGCAACGCGTCGTCGCAGCTAGTGGCGAATCTCAATCGCGCCGCCGAACTGATCCAGTCGTTCAAGCAGGTTGCCGCCGACCGCAATTATTCGGATCAGCGCAGCTTCGACCTTGCCGATCTCACCGAGCAGGTGGTGATGTCGCTGCGGCCGGGGCTGCGAAAGCATAATCTGACGCTGGCGGTCGATTGCCAGCCCGATCTCATCATGAACAGCTATCCCGGCCCCTACGGGCAGGTGCTGACCAACCTGTTCCTCAACGCGGTGGCGCACGCCTTCCCCGAGGGCAGAGCCGGCACCATCGATATCCAGGCGCGCGAATCCGGCAAGGACAATGTCGAGATCATTTTTTCAGACAATGGCTGCGGCATGAGCCTCGACGTCCGGCGGCGCGCCTTCGATCCGTTTTTCACCACGCGGCGGGATCAGGGCGGCACCGGGCTCGGCCTGCACATCGTCTACAGCATCGTGACCAACCGCCTCGGCGGCCGGCTCGACCTCGATTCGGAACCCGGCGGCGGCACGCGTATTCAGATCATCCTGCCCCGCGTCGCGCCGCTGGAGCAGGCCGCCGAATAGCGTTTTCGAGCGAAAGCCTGCCCTGGACTGATCCGGGGTGGGACCGGTTCACGTGAAGAAAACGCGTCAAACAAAAAATGCTTCGGATCCGCCAGGTTGAACGCTAGTCGATGTCGACGAGCTTGCGCAGTGTCGCGCCGAAAATCTGGCTGGCCTTGCCGACCAGCGCCGTGCCGCTCATGGTTCCACGTGTGTCGGTGAAGGTGCCGGTCACGCCGATGCCGACCGGGCTTGGAGCGCCGAACAGCGGATTGGCATCCGGACTTGAGGTGTGGCGCTGGACCAGGACCTCGCCCCTGAACGTGTCGTCCTTCACGGTGTAGGTGCCGGTGTAAAACAGATAGGCATCACCGCCCAGGATTTTGCCGTCGCGGAACATGACGACGCCACTGCCCTTGCCGATGCGCCCATCCAGCAAGGTGACGTGGATCGAATACAGACCGTTTTTCATGGCGTCCCGATGCCGATCTCCGTAGCCCTACGGATGCCGACCGCCTGTTATGCCAAAGCGCTACCCACAGCGTCAACGCGGCAGTTGACCGCGAATCACCGCGTCAAGTGTTAAACTACAAACTATCGCCTCTGCCGTGTGACGCGGAAATGACGGCACGCCGACACCACTTCAAAGTTGGCCCGCGAAATGCATGGCCCTTGATGCACCGGGGGTAGGTGCTGGAGAAGGAAAACCGTGAGCTACTGGATCGATTCCGGCGGCCCTGCGCCGCGTCTTTGCAGTAACGCGTATGAAAGGAAAACTTCAACAACTAACTGGCCGGCGCGCTGCAAGGCGCTGTTGCAAACCGCCTCTGCGGTGCTGCTGTTGGCCTTCGTCTCCGATCTCGGGCATGCCCGCGATCCCGACGGACGCTATGCCAAGAGCAATCCCGAATTGAAAGCCTGGTTCGACGGCTTGCGAAGCGGCAAGGGCCCTTGCTGCTCGGACGCCGATGGAACCGCGGTCAGCGACGTCGATTGGGAGTCCGCCAACGGACACTATCGTGTCAGGCTTGATGGCGAATGGGTCGACGTGCCTGACGAGGCCGTCATCACTGAGCCCAATCGCGTCGGGCGCACCATGGTGTGGCCGATCCGCGGTTATCTCGGGATCACGGTTCGCTGCTTCATGCCGGGCAGCATGACCTAGTCGGCTGCCGCTACCGCGCCCAAATGTGATAGCCTCACATTGCGCGCGCTAGTCTGGCAGGCGGGCGAATGAGGCAGCTCGCCGATCGGCGGAGCGGCTGTTCTCTCACGCGTATTTCTTGTCGCGCTCCAACAGCTCGATCGAAATGCCCTGCGGCCCGCGGATGAAGCAGATGCGCACGCCGGGCCGGATCGTGGTCGGCTCCTTGGTGAACTCGACGCCCTTGGCCTTGATCTCGGCGGCGACCGAATCAATGTCCTTCACCGTCAGTCCGAAATGATCGAGTCCCTGATAGGGCGTCACCGGCGGCGTGTTGACGCCGTCGCCGGGCATCACCGGTGCGATGAACACATTGGCGCCGCCGAGCTTGACGTCGATGCGTCCCGGACCTCGGATGATGACCCCGCCGAGAACGTTCTCGAGCCAGGCCGCGGTCGCCTCCGGATCGGGGCTGCGCAGATGAATATGATCCCAGGTGACGATCGGCATCGCTGGTCTCCCATAAGTTTTTTGACGCCGCGCGATCGCGACGCCGGACATTGGCCGCAAATCCGGTGGCTTGCAGCAGGTCGAGTTTAGCGGCGGCGTTGTTTTGTGGCCATCCCCTCGAAGCGAATCGGTCCTTGCACTATTTCTGAAAATTGCCGCGTTCGCGTGCAACCATTTTTGGGTTGGTTGAGTTACAGTGCGTGGCGGACCGTGCAGCGGCTGTCGTCAAAAAAAGCCGTGCGGTGCACCGACCGTGCGGCTTTTTACTGTGCGGCGCAGCAGTTAAGCGCCGCGGGCCCGAGGGCATGGCTATGAAGGCGGATACGAGGTCGTGGTTTGCGAAAGTCCGGAGCTATCGCCAGACTGATTTGTCGACGCAGGCAGCGGTGCTGCTGCCGGTCTTGGCCATCGCCGGGCTGACGGCCTGGATGGTACTTTCAGGCGCGAGCAGCGCGAAAAGCCAATCGGCGAACCCATCCGTAACGGCGCCTGCGCCGGTGGTCGCCGGCGAGAAGACTGCGTCGCGCGACGCCGCGCCGACACCGGCGCCAGATCCC
>Ga0207700_10001733_pt1 | contig 12393 bp, 14 predicted proteins | sample LARL82metaG_FD_184348 | JGI IMG/M metagenome (GOLD analysis project Ga0207700, IMG submission 184348) | Corn, switchgrass and miscanthus rhizosphere microbial communities from Kellogg Biological Station, Michigan, USA - LAR L8-2 metaG... | ecosystem: Host-associated > Plants > Roots >...
TCACCGCCTGGCTGCCCGGGGCGAAGCCCAGGACGACGGGTGGCGAGCACCAGCCGTTCACATCCGCGCTGACCGCCTGGTCGGCCGCGGCCTGCGCCGCACCCGGTGAACGGGCGATGGAGGCCGCTCGTGCTGCGTCCCGGGCGGCGCCGTCAACCTGGCCATGCGCCTCCACCACCCGACCCGCGAGGACGAGGAACAGCACCAGCACGAGCAGCAGGGGCGCGACGAGGACGAACTCGACAGTCATCGACCCGCGCTGGCACGCCGGCCAGGTCAGCACTGCTGGCCGCCGTTCAGATCGGGCCGGAAGCACTCGACCGGGCCGCTGGCGGTCTCGTGGATGGTCAGGGTGAGCCCGAACATGATCGAGGCGGCCTGGCCCGTGATCGTGACCTTGACCTCGCTCACCCCCGCCGGGGCGGCCACCGCGGTCACGGTGCCGCCCAGCACCTTGGTGCCGAGCCCGGCGTAGTAACTCTCGGCGCTGTGCTCCGCGATCGCCCGCCAGCCCGGCCGGGTGTTCGCGTCCTGCCTGGCGACGCGGGCGCCGATCTGCGCGGCCGCGAGCGCCACCTGGCGGCACTGGTAATACAGCGCGTACTGGATGATCAGCCAGATGAGGGCGAGCAGCATCGGCGTGAGAATCGCCAGTTCCACCGCGCTGGATCCACGGTCAGCGCCGGGCCTGCGGGCCATACCGGGCGGACCGGGCCTGCGGGTCATACCGGGCGGGCCGGGCCCGCGCACCGGCCGGCCCGGCCTCCGGCCGCCGCATAACGGCACCCGCGGCGCCCGCGACGCTCGCGGCCAGCGCGCTGCCATCAGGGAATTCTGCCGTTGTTCGAGTTGATCTGGCTGGCGCGGCTGGTGACGATGTTGTAGATGATAACGAGAACGGTGGCCGCGAGGCCGACGAGAATGGCGGTGATGATCGCCAGCTCGATAGCTGATGCGCCCATATCCCCGCGCTTCCTGGCGCCGCTGAGGCGGGAGATCCGGGTGCCGAAGAATGCGCGCACAAAAGCGAATTCCGCATAGCCAGGGGAGCTGATTCTCATGGCCTTTTCCCTCCTTATGTCAGCCGCGTTCACATCGCCCTCCAGTCAGAATCCGAGCATGACCCGGACCGCCGGGTAGATGAGGAAGATGAGAAAGGCGCCGGCGAGCAGCATCTGCGCCACCAGCATCGACTGGGACCTCTCCCCCGCCTGCCCCTGCAGTTCGGCCAGTTCCCTGCGCCGCAGGCCCGCGGCCCGGGTGGTCAGGGACTCACGCACCTTCGCTCCGTCCTCGGCGACCAGGCTCAGCGCGGCGGAAAGATCCCGCAGCTCGTCGATCCGCACCTCCTCGCCCAGGGCGCCGAGCGCTTGCCATGGCGTCTGCCCGATGATCCGCGCGCTGGTGAGCGCGTCACTGATCCGCCACATCGCCCATCCGGTGCCGATCTCGCTGGCCGACATGAGCGCCTCGGGAACGCCGCGCCCGCCCGCGAGGTTCATGGCGACCAGGTCGAGGAAGGCGCCGATCGCGTGCCGGAAATCTCGCCGGCGCTTGTCCACCTTCTGCTTCAGCTCAAGATCGGGCAGGAAGAAGAAGATCATCGCCAGCAGGAGGCCCGCCCAGACCGGGACGGCGAAGGGCAGGCGGACCCCGCCCAGGGCGAGCGCGGCCAGCAGGAACGGCCCGAGCAGGAGCCCGGAGATCGCCAGCAGGAGCTTGGCGGCCAGGTAGCTCTCGAATGACTTGCCCACGAGCGCGAGGTTGGCGCGCAACGACGGGAACTCCCAGCCCTGTTCGGCGCAGAACCGCGCGAGCATGGTCCCCAGCCGCCGGACGGCCCGGCTCTCCCCATGGTCGCCGGGCACCCGCCGGGCCCGGGTGGCGGGCGGGTAGGCGGCGTCGAAGGCGGCGAGCTGCCTGGCCAGGCTCGGCCGTCCCGGGATCAATGCCAGGACCAGCAGGAATACCCCCAGGCCGAGGGCGCCTCCGCCGATCAGCGCTGACATCACGGCCCGCCCCAGCCGGGGGCCTGTCCGGCGTGACCTTCGCCACCGCCCCGCACTACACCAGCGTGCTCAGCCACCCCACCCTGGACGGTCCGCACAGCGATCTCATCGCCAGCGCCAGGCCCGTATCTGGCCAGGAAAACCAGGCGACAGACAGGACATGAAGCGGCAGGATCGCCGACGTGGAACCCGCGTTCATCCCTGGCCTGCAGCTTGCCCGCGAGTTCTACGCCACCGTGGTGCGCCCACTGGTAGAGGAACAACTCCCACCGATGCGCTACACGGCGGCGCTGCTCGGCCCGGGTTCGGAGGTCGCCGGCTTCGACACTCAGCGCTCCACCGATCACGATTGGGGTCCGCGCCTGCAGGTCTTCCTCAGCGACGGCGACGCAGACCGGCACGCCGCGGCGATCACCACAATGCTCGCCAGCCGCCTGCCGCCATCCTTCCGCGGCCATCCCATTGCCTTCCCCGTCACCAGGGACCCCGGCAGCACCGCCAGGCATCGCGTGGAAGTCGCCGGTCTGGGTGCCTGGCTGACCGGGCAGCTCGGGTTCGACCCGCGGCGTGGCGTCATCCTGCTGGACTGGCTGGCCACCCCGGCCCAGCGGCTCGCCGAGATCACCGGCGGGATGGTCTTCCACGACGGGCTGGGCGAGCTGACCCGCGCCCGGGCCGGCCTGGCGTGGTATCCGCGCGACGTGTGGCTGTATCTGCTGGCGTGCCAATGGCAGCGCATCGGGCAGGAAGAAGCCTTCCCCGGCCGGTGCGCCGAGGCCGGTGACGACCTGGGCTCGGTCATCGTCACGGCGCGGCTGGCCCGCGACTTGATGCGGCTGTGCCTGCTGATGCACCGCTGCTACCCGCCCTACAGCAAATGGCTGGGTACCGCCTTCGCGCAGCTCCCCGGCACCTCCGAGCTCACAGCATCCCTGGCCGGCGCGATATCCGCTGGCAACTGGCCCACCCGCGAGCAGCACCTGTGCCACGCCTACGAGGCTGTCGCCGCCCTGCACAACCAGCTGGGATTCACCCCGCCGCTGAACACCCGGACGCGCGGCTTCCATGACCGGCCCTACCAGGTCATTGGCGCCACCCGGTTCACCGCCGGACTGCGGGAGGCGATCACCGACCCGCAGATCCGGCAGCTGCCGCTCACCGGTGCGATCGACCAGTTCACCGACAGCACCGACGCCATCAGCGATCTTCGCTTCCTGCGCGCCAGCATGGAGGCAGCCCAAGGGCCTACGGTCACCCACTAGGACTCACCACTCTTGGGCTCCCGGCAGCAGATCGTTCGGCATGCCCGAAATGATCGCTTGTGGTGAGCAGCCGCTGCGGGACCTCGAACCTCGCCAGCCGCCGCAGCCAGAAGATGCCCAGGGCGTAGATGCCGACCACCGCCGCGAGCACCACCTGGCCGAACACCCCGTCATAGGGGGCCAGGAAGGAGCGGTCAAGCAGGGCAAGCGCCAGCGCCATGCCGACCGACACGCCCACCACGATCTGGACACTGCGCCGGATGGACCGGCGCTCGGCGGTGACCTTCCGGCGCATGTCCAGCTCCTCGCGCACCGAGGCCGACAGCGAGCCGAGCAGGTCACGCAGGCCCGGGCCGCGCAGCCTGGCGTTGATGACCAGCGCGGCGATGATCAGGTCCGCGCCGGGGTCGTCCAGGTCGTCGGCAAAACGCAGGAGTGCGTCCGGCATCGGGACCCGGACGTGGAGCCGCTCCACCAGCCGGGTCAGCGGCTCCCTGATCACCGGGGCCGCCACCCGCAGCGAGGCCGGGATCGCCTGTTCCAGGCCCACCGCCCCGGCGATCGTGTCGCGCAGCGACTCGGTCCAGGTGGCCAGCGCCTCCAGCCGGGCCATGGCCCGGCGCTCCCCGGCCGCACCGGACAGCCCCCGCCAGGCGAACACCAGCAGCGCCACCCCGGCGCCGGCCACCAGCCAGCCGGTCGCCACCAGCGCGACGGCACCGGCCGCGAGGGCGGCGGCCCCGCGCAGGCCGGCCAGTTCGCGCAGCCGCCGGCCGGCCGCCGTCGCCCGGGGGCTGGGCCGGGACGGGCGCCCGCGGATGGCCACAGCCAGCAGGAGCACCCCGGCGCCGCAGGCCGCGCCGGCCAGCACGGCCAGCAGGCCCCACTGAGACAGGCCGGTCACCGTGACGCTCCTCTCACCATGACGCCGCCGCCGGGTCGTAGCCGTGCTCGGCCAGCAGCGCGGCGCACGCCACCGGGGCGTGCGGCACCGCGCGCCGGTCCGGCCCGGGCGTGAACACCTCGCTGGACAGCACCCGCCCGTCAACCCCGGTGACCTCCCGGATGCTGCTCACGTACCGGCGGAGCCGGCCGCCGCGCGCGAAGTCGTTGCGCTTCTCAATGAAGATCACGAAGTCGATGGCGCCGGCGATGAGCATGTGGGTCGCCTCGACCGGCAGGCGCTCCGCTGACTGGATCGCGTAGGTGGCGATCCGGTTGAACACCTCCAGCGAGGAGTTGGCGTGGATGGTGGACAGCGAACCGTCGTTACCCTGGGTCATCGCGTTGAGCATGGTGACGATCTCGTCGCCGAGCACCTCCCCGACGATCACCCGGCTCGGGTTCATCCGCAGCGAGCGGCGCACCAGCTCGGCCATGGAGATCCCGCCCTGGCCCTCGGAGTTGGGCAGTCGCTCCTCGAACGCGAGCGCGTTCGGGTGCAGGTCGGGGAAATGGTCGATGCCGAGCTCAAGCGCCCGCTCCACCGTGATCAGCCGCTCGCCGGGCGGGACCTCGTTCACGATCGCCCGCAGCAGCGTGGTCTTCCCCGCGTTCGTGGCCCCGGCGATCATGAGATTCTGCCGCGCGGCGGCCGTCGCGGCCAGGAAGGACGCCACCGCGGGACTGATCGTCCCGTTGCCGGCCAGGTCGCTCAGGAACACCTTGCCGAGCTGGGCACGGCGGATGGACACCGCGGGCCGGATGGTCACATCCATGACCGCCGACAGCCGCGACCCATCCGGGAGGCGGACGTCGAGCTGCGGGTTGGCGGTGTCGAACGGCCGGCTGGACAGGCCCGAGTAGGCGGCCAGCGCCTGGATCAGCTCAACGAGTTCCTCGTCGCTGTCCGCGACCGCGTCGGCCAGTACCTCCCGGCCGTCGGCGCAGGACAGGAACACCCGGTCGCACCCGTTGATGTCGATGTTCTCGATCTGCGGGTCGTCCAGCAGCGGCTGGAGCCTGCCCACTCCGAACAGCGCAGCATGGACGGCGGAGGCGAGCTCTTCCTCCTCCTGGGCACCGGCCGCGGCCCGGCCCGCGGTGATCTCGGTCCGCGCGTGCTCCTCCAGCACACCGGCGATGAGGGCGCGGGCGAACTGCCGCTCGTCCTCACCGGACATCGGCGGTACCCCGGAGGCGGCGTCAAGCCGCCGCTGCTCGGCGAGCCGGTCGCCCACCTCGGCCCGCATCCGCTTGACCAGAACGTGATCCACGCAGCTCATCCCCGTCCGCCGTTATCGGCGGGCCGGCCGGCCTTGGCCGCCGCGGCACCACCAGCCGCCGCCCGGCCCGTCGGCGCCCCGCCCGTCATCGCTTCAGGAGCCGCCACCGGGACGCCGGACTGACCGGCATGCCGGCCCCGGCCGGGCTGGTTGGCGGGGCTTCGCGCCGCGCGAGCGATGGGCATGCTTAACGCCGGCAGCGGGCCGGCCAGCTGCCCGGCGACATCGCGTGCGGTGCGGACCAGCAGGGACTTCTCCAGCCTGCCGCCCCACTCGCCACGAAGCTGGCGGGCGGCCCGGGGGTCGTAGGCCAGCCCTCCGACCACGTTGAGGAGCCCCCGGCCGTGCCCGAGCGCCTCGCCGACCTCGGCGAGCGCGGCATGGAACCGCTTGTGGCCGGCGATTACCACCACGCCGATGGTGGTGCTCATCCGGTCGCGTCTGTCCAGCGCCGCCACCAGGGCCGGGACGCGCTCCCGCAGCCGCACGACCTCACCCAGGTCATCCCCGGCGAGCAGGACGATCGCCGCCGCCTGAGCGAGCAGGTCATGCGGTGGGCCGTCCACTCCGATCCGCCCGCAGTCGGCGATCACGTCTCCCCCTGGCAACTGGGCTAACACCGCCCCGAGCGGCCCCCACAGCGGGTCGAGCCCGGCCCCCTGCTCGGCGGTGCTTACGCCGGTGAGCACCGCCAGCCCGCCGCGCAGCGCCTGGGTGTGCTCCCAGATCTGTTCCGGCCGCAGGCCCCGGCGGGCGGCGACCGCCAGGCTCAGCAGCCCGCGGCCCGGGTCGAGCCGGCCGCCGTCGGCGGCCGGGAACCGGTAGAGGAGATCGCCACCGGCCGGGTCGCATTCGGCCAGCAGTACCGGCCGCGGCCAGACCGCGGCGAGCACGACCGACGCTGTCGTGACTCCCGGTGCTCCCTTGTCGGAAGCGACGGCGATCAGGGCCATCGCCTATCCGCCCCCGGCGGGCGGCAGCACCACCACCGCCACGTTCCCGGCGGCGGCGTCACAGGCCACCGCTCCCGCGTCGGCGGGGCTGACCGCCACGCTCACATCGGTGGTCCCGCCCGAGGACCCGGCCAGCGAGCCGTTCCCGGGCGTGAGCACGCTGACGACGACGGCGTCGCCGGTCAGCGCGGCGCCGCCGGCACCCGGGCAGCCCGCGCTCCCGCTGGCCTGGCCGCTCACCGCGTAGATCCTGACCTGGTCACCGGGCTTGAGCTGGGCGGGCAGCTGGCCGTCCTTGAGCGCAAGCCCCAGGATGTCCCGGCCCGTCGCCACGCCACTGGCCCGCGCCACCATGGCGCCGGTCAAAAGGGTGCCAGGCGGGATCGTCGTGGCCGCGTAGAAGCGCGCGACCTGCCTGGCCTCGGCCCACGGGACGTAGGGCAGCCCGGTCCCGGAGGCGACCTGGACCTGCTGCATCACGCCCAATTGGATCCGCCCGCCCGCCCCCACCTGCTGGGTGATCTCGATCGCGGCGACCCGCTTGCCGCTCTGGACGACCAGCAGCCCGGCGGCCAGGGCTCCCCCGATGATCAGTAACAGGGCAAACGCGGCGAGGGCCGGCTTGCGCTCGCGGCGCGCGGCCGGGAGCCGCCGGCCGGACGGGGCAGCGGCCTCCGGCCAGGTGCCCTGGCCCTGGGCGTCGGACGCCAGTCCCTGCTGGATCGTCCCCCGCTCACTCGGCATGGCTCCCGCGATCTCCTGTCGTCCGGCATCTCGTCCGAGCTCCGGGTGCCCGCGCTGGCCAGGACAGCGGGGACTCTAGCAACGGCGGGGCTCGGTGTTGGCCGGGCCAGCGCAGCCCACGGAGCCAGCGGGGGAACTTACCCGGTCGGCGGAGAACCCGTCACGCCAGCGGAAGAACTTCTGGCCCGCCAGCGCGGACTTCTGGCCCGCCAGCGGCGGAACTTACCCCGGCGATGCGCGGACGCTCAGCAGGACGCGGATAGCGTGGACGGCCGTCCCGCGCCCGAGTGCCCGCGAACCGCAGAAGGGATGCCGGAACGCCATGCAAATGCCGGGGCCGGTGCCCCTGTGGGCGCTAGCGGCCGTCGCGGGCGTGGCGGTGGGCTGGTACCTGACGACGGTGGCCGACCGGGCCGCGTGGTGCCCGGCCCGCGAAGCGGCGCCGCGGGTGGCAGCGGCGGTCCCGGTCGGAGGCTGGCTGTTCCGGCGCGCGCGCCGCCGAGCCTGCGCCGCTGCGATCGGCGGCTGGGATCTGCTGGTGAAAGTGGGCACAGGGGCCGGGTTCGCGGTGATGACGCTGCGTTTGGGGCCCGGCCCGGTCCTCCCGGCGTTCCTGCTGCTGGCCGCGCTCGCCCCCGTCCTCACCGTCAGCGATCTTCGATGGCGGCGGCTGCCCGACCGGCTGACGCTGCCCGCATACCCGGCCGCCGCGGTGCTGCTGGCGGCGGGCGCGCTGGCCATCCCGGACGGCGGCCGGCGCTTCCTGTCCGCCCTGGCCGGCCTGGCCGCGGCATGGCTGTTCTTCGCGCTGCTCGCCCTCATCCATCCGGGCGGCCTCGGCTGGGGCGATGTGAAGCTCTCGGGCGTGCTCGGCCTCTACCTCGGCTGGCTCGGGCCGACGGCCGTGGCGGCCGGGCTGTTCGGCGCCTTTGTGCTGGCGGCGCTGGCCGGCCTGGGCCTGATCGCCGCCGGGAGGGCGACGAGGAAATCGCAGCTCCCGTTCGGCCCGTTCATGCTCGTCTCGGCCATCGCTGTGATCGCTGCCACCGGGCCGGCGCTGGCCCGGTAAGTTCCCCCGCTGCGCGCCGGAAGTTCTCCCGCTGCGCGTCGGAAGTTCTCCCGCTGGCGTGACGGGTTCTCCCGCCGGCCGGGTAAGTTCCCCCGCTGGCTCCGTGTGCTGCGCTGGCCCGGCCAAACGCGAGCCCGCCGTTGCTAGAGTTCCCCGCTGTCCGTGGCAGCCGACGGCGGAGGATGGCGTATGTGGCGAGGGCCCCGGTGGGCCTTACTGGCAGGCGCGGCCGCGCTCGTGGTCGCGTGCGGCTCCGCCCCGCCGCCCACCTTCCATCCCGGGGGCGCCAGCCCGGCCGGGGCCGACGGCGCGGCTGGCCCGTCCTCCTCGCGCTTGGCCCAGACCGCCTCGCAGAGGGTGAGGTGGCCCCCGTTCGGCCGCAACGTCCACGTCATCATGACTGCCTGGCTGCCCGCCGACCGGAGAGAGATCCCGGCGGTGATCACCGCCAAGAACTTCCTGCTGGCCTTCCTGTACGCCGAATACAAGGGCAACCAGGACCACCGCTGGGCCATTTATGTGACGGGGCAGGTGTCGGGCGCGCTGACCTCGGGCCTTTCGCAGCCTGACGTGACCACCGAATCCTTTACCGGCACCATCCGCTTCTCACATATGAGAGCCTTCCCCGACCCTTCCATGCCCGGGGCGCTGGACGTTTCGGAATGCTTCAGCAACGCCCGGTCGGCCAATGTCGGACTGCATACCGGCCGGGTCATCCCCGATACGGCACCATCCGACCAGCGCCATTATCGCAACACCGATGTGCTCGCCGCGGACCGCGGCGGACACTGGCACGTCGTCTCGGTCTATCCCGTTATTTACTATCCGGAGGCGAAGGAGTGCACTGCATGATTCGGCGCGTCGCCATCGCGGGCATCATCGCCGCCGGGCTCCTCGCCCCGCTGCCGGCGGTGGCGCCCGCCAGCGCCGGCTCGGACCTCGGCTGCGCCGGCAACGGCTGCTCCATCCTGCTGAGCAAGCTGATCACGCTGAACGGCGACGTCGGCACCGGCGCCGGCTTCATCCCCATCTCCCTGCCTCCGCCGCCCTGCCTGTGGGAGCCGATCGGCAACGCGGTCAGCGGGAGCAACTACGTCCTCCAGCAATTTCCCAACCCGACCCCCGACACCACGTTCGGCGTGCCCGCGTCGGTCAGGCAGGCGAAGAAGCTGCTGGCGACCAGGCCGGTACCGGCGGGCACGTGGTACGTGCTGCCGATCAACCCGGCGGCCGGGCCGGCCGGCGAGCAGGCGTGCCTGCGGCTGCCGCTGTTCTTCTTCGCCGTTCCCGGGCAGGCGCTGCCGGCGGTACCGGTCCCGCCCCGGACGCTCGCCGAGTTCGCCTACAACCACATGCTGATCCCCCGGCCGGCGCTCACCCTCAACCCCGCCGCCGGTGGCTATGTCAACCTGGCGACCTACGTCTGGGGGAACTGGGCGGCCAGCCCGACGACCGGGCGGATGAACGCGTACAAGATCACCGCGACGCTCGGCGGCCAGACCGTGACCGTGTGGGCCCAGGCGAGCGGCTTCGCCGTGAACGTGACCGGGCCGGGGACGCCCTACTCGGCCGGCTGCGGCCCGGCCGGGTCCCGCTCCCCGCGGGGCCAGGCGCCGGCCAGCGCCGGGCCGGGCGTTGCGCCGGACTGCGGGGTGCTCTGGCGGGCGCCCAGCACCGGCGCCGCGCTGACCGCCACCGTCCGCTGGGTGGTCACCTGGGGGGTGGGCAACCTGGACGGCCCGGGGGGTGGCGCGCTGCCGCCGATCCTGATGACCGGGCCCGCTCCGCCCGTCAGCGTCCCGGTAAGGGAGATCCAGAGCGTGAACGGCGGCTGACCGGAGAGTAGGCATCCCGGTGAGGGGGATCCAGAGGCTGAACAACGGCTGACCGGGGAGCGGCCGTCCCGGTGAGAGGGATCCAGGGTGTGAACGACGGCTGACCCGGGCGGCCGTCCCGGGGCGGCTTAGAGCCGGGCGCCGACCAGCACCGGCTCGCTGGCCAGCTCCACCCCGAACGCCGCCCGGACGCCCTCCCTGATCTCCCTGGCCAGCGCCAGCAGGCCGGTAGTGGTCGCCTCGCCCGGGTTGACCAGGGCCAGCGTGTGCTTGGACGAGATCCGTGGCCCGGCGGGGCCGGCGGCGGCCCCCGCGGCCGGGTAGCCCTTCCGGAAGCCGGCCTGCTCGATGAGCCAGGCGGCCGATACCTTCACCTGGCCATCGCCGGCCGGGTAGCACGGGACGCGCGCGCCGGGACCGGCCACGGCGCGCGCCGCGCGTTCGACGGCGGCGAGCTGCCCGCGGTCGAGGACGGGGTTGAGGAAGAACGAGCCGACGCTCCGGGTGTCCGGATCTCCCGGGTCCAGCACCATTCCCTTGCCCCGGCGCAGGCCCAGGACCGCGGAACGGACGTCGGCCAGCGGCGCCCGGCCACCCTCGGGGACACCCAGCGCACGGGCGAGCTCCGCGTAGCGCACGGGGGTTGACAGATGATCCCTGTCCAGCCGGAACCGGACGCTCAGCACCACGAACCGGCCGGTCACGGCGCCGGGCACCGGCTGGAGGCTGCGCTTGAAGGCGCTGGTCCGGTACCCGAAACCGCAGTCGGCGCCGGCCAGGTCGACCACGGCGCGGCGGGCACGGTCGTAGACCCGCACCGAGATGATCCGCTCGGCCACCTCCTGGCCGTAGGCACCGACGTTCTGGATGGGCGTCGCCCCAGCCCGGCCGGGGATCCCCGACAGGCATTCCAGGCCCGCCAGCCCCTCGCCAACGCAGCCGGCCACCACCGCGTCCCAGTCCTCGCCCGCCGCCACCGTCACCTCGACGCGGCCCGGGCCGGCCGGGACGGCCCCGGGCCCGGCGGTGCGGTGCCGGACGCCGCTCGTGGTCACGTGCACCACCGTGCCGGGAAACCCCTCGTCGGCGACGACAAGGTTGCTGCCGCCGCCGAGCACGAGCAGCGGCTCATCCCGCTCATCGGCCGCCTCGACCTCGGCCACGATCGCCGCCTCGGTGGCCGCATCGACCAGCCGGCGCGCGGGACCGCCGAGACGCAGCGTGGTGTAGTCCGCCAGGGTGACCTGCGAGCTGTCAGCCATGATCGAGGCGGGCCATGATCAGGGCAGGCGCACGACCGCGCGGGCGCGGGTCAGCACCTTGGCCCCACCGCTGCGCGCGGTCAGCCCGAGGACCACGCGGTTGCCGTCGAGCTTGTCCTCGACCGTCCCGCTCACCTCGATCGCGGCGCCCACGTCATCGTCGGGCACGATCACCGGGGCGGAGAACCGGACCCCGAACTCGACCAGCGCCCCGGCATCGCCCGCCCAGTCGGTGACGTACCTGCCGGCCTGCGCCATCGTGAACATGCCATGCGCGATGACGTCCGGCAGGCCGACCGACCTGGCGACCCGCTCGTTCCAGTGGATGACGTTGAAGTCACCGGATGCGCCGCAGTACTTGACCAGGCTGAGCCGGGTCACGGGGTAGGCGACGGCGGGCAGTTCGGTGCCCGGGACCACGTCCGCGTAGCTGACCGCGCTGATCACCCCGCTCACGCCTCCCCCCGTTCCACCAGCGTCGAGAAGCCGGTGCACACGTGCTCCCCCTCCACCGTCCGGATGACCGTCTCGGTGGTGAGCATCGTGATGGAGCCGACCTCCCGGATCCCGGAGATGGTGGACTGTGCCGTCACCACATCCCCGGCGTGCAGCGGCCGCGAGTACTCGAACCGCTGCTCCCCGTGCACCACCATGGCGTAGTTGAGCCCCAGCCCCGGGTCGGCCACCGCCTGGCCGCTGGCGGCCATGGCGATGACGACCGGAAACGTGGGCGGCGCGATGACGTCCGGATACCCGGCCGCCTGGGCGGCGCCCCGGTCCCGGTAAACGGGATTGGGGTCGCCGATCGCCCCGGCGAACTCCGCGATCTTGACCCGGCTGACCTCGTACGGGTCGGTCACCGGGAAGGTGCGGCCGAGGTAGTCCTTATTGATACCCACCGGGGTGCTCCCAGCGTGCGGCGTCAGCGGGTCTCGCGGTGGGGCTGGTGCTTGCGGCAGTTCGGGCAGTACTTCTTCAGGTCCATCCGGTCCGGGTCGTTACGCCGGTTCTTGCGCGTGATGTAGTTGCGGTGC
>Ga0207700_10001734_pt1 | contig 12392 bp, 15 predicted proteins | sample LARL82metaG_FD_184348 | JGI IMG/M metagenome (GOLD analysis project Ga0207700, IMG submission 184348) | Corn, switchgrass and miscanthus rhizosphere microbial communities from Kellogg Biological Station, Michigan, USA - LAR L8-2 metaG... | ecosystem: Host-associated > Plants > Roots >...
CACGCCGGTGCCCGACTTCGCCTACCCCTACGGCAGCTACGACCCCGCCGTCGAGCAGCTGGTCAAGCAGGACGGCTTCGCCGACGCGGTGACCACCGACGAGGGCGCCGAGCTCTTCCTCTCCCAGCCCTACGCCTGGCCGCGTTACCGGGTGGGCGGCTCGGACACGCTGGTGTCCTTCGCCCACAAGGCGCTCTTCGGGATGCCGCTGGAGAGCATCAACCACCTGGTCGGCGGGTTCCTGGTCTCGCCGCAGGCCAACCCGTCGCAGTCGGCGCGCCCGGCCACGGCGCAGATCGACGAGGACAGCCGCCGGGACGCCTGAGGCCTCAGCGCCTCCGCGTGGCGCGAAGCATCTCGTCCTCCTCGGGCGGCAGCGGCGGCAGCAGCGCCACGTCGTGTGCCTGCAGCACCGCGTCGGCCGCTTCGAGCCACTGCATGCGCACCTCTGCGCGCGCGTGCGCGGTCTGGATGTAGTCGTACGTGCTGGAGCGCTGCGGCACCTGCGGCAGCTCGGGCTCGTCCGGGACCTCCGCCGCTGCCACCGTGCCGCGGCCGACCAGCTCCTCAAAGGCCAGCGACGCGTTCGACGCGGCGTCGTTGACGAGTTCGGCGAAGTCCATCTTGGCGTTGAGCACGGCGACGGGGTCGCGTCCGTCCGGAGTCGGGCCGGCGTGGCCGGTCACCGCGCCGACATAGTCGCGCAGCTCGGCGAGCTGGGCGACGCCCGGCTGCGCCGCGCCGACCACGACGCGGTGGTCGCGCAGTCCGACGGTGAACTCGGCGAGCGGCGCAGGCGGTTTGGGGTTGCGGCGGAACAGGGGCATCGTTCGGCGTCGAGGCTACCGCAACCGGGAGGGTCATGACGAATCGGTTGCGACGGCGGTCGACCGTGTTTACACCGGCTTAAGGCTGCGGGGCCTGCTGTGAAGCCTGTCGCGGCGCTGCGCGGGCGAAAACCGTTCGGTCACGCTCATATCAGACGCTTTGCGACCCGCCGCCACGTTCATGTGACTGCACAACCCTTTGCCCAGCTTCGTTGCCGCGGCCGGTGCTCGGGCAGTGCAATGGTCCCACTCGATACCGGGTGGGGCCGGCGTCCGCTCCACCGACTCATGTTCATCGCAGGGCGCAGGAGCAGGACTCATGGGAATCATCTCTCGCAGGAAGGTGGTCGCCCTCGCCGGCGTCACCACCCTCGCCATCGGCGGCGTCGTCGCCTACGCGGCCTGGACCGCGGGCGGTTCGGGCAACGCCACGGTGAGCGCCGGGCACGCCGTCGACCTCGGTGTCGCGGACGGCTCGTCGAGCACGCTGCTGTACCCGAACGGGCATGGTGACCTGGTCGCGGTGATCAGCAACACCAACCCCTACAACGTGGCCGTGACCAGCGTCAGCGGCGGGACCATCACCGTGGACACCAGCCACAGCACGTGCAACGTGGGTGAGGTCTCCTTCACCGCTCCCACCCTGACCAGCTCGGGCATCGTTCTCGCAGCCAACACCGGCAGCTACACCATCACGTTCCACAACGCGATGGCGATGACCAACGACGCGAACGACCACTGCCAGGACGCCCAGTTCACCGTGCCGCTGACCTTCGGTGGTGCCAGCACCGCCAGCGCGGCCAACAGCCCCGCCGGTCCCTTCTAGGCCCACCCATTTCGAGCAGCGCAGTGGCGGGAGGAGCCTGGAACTCCTCCCGCCCTCGTTCTCATCACTGCACTGAACTGACGTGAGCAAGTTGCACCGCCTCCGCACCGCGCTGGTCACCGCCGCGTTCGCCATGGTCGTCGCCGCCTCCGGCGCCGCCGTGGCGCACCACGAGGGCGTGTTCCTCGCCGGGGGCCAGACGGTGTACTCGGGTGTGCAGGCCGCCGCCAGCGTCGCCGCGCCGAACGGCAACAACGGGGGCGGCAACGGCCACAACACCTTCACGATCAGCGGGTCACCGGTGGACGGACTCTTCCCCGGCGCCGGCTACCCCGTGGGCAGCACCACGCACCCGGTCTACATCTACCTGACGGTGTACAACCCCAACAACCAGGCGATCCGGGTCACCTCGCTCACCTACACGGTCGGCAACGCGAGCTCCGCCTGCACCAAGGCGAACCTCGCGCCGCTCACCGAGACGGTCAGCTTCTCGGTCGTGGTCCCCAAGAACTCCCAACTGGGAGGCACCGCCTTCCCGCTGCCCGTCAGCATGGTGCCGACTGCGGACAACGCCTGCCAGGACGCCCATTTCCCGCTGGCGCTCAGCGGCACCGCGGTGGGACCGGCATGAACCGCCGCCGCCTCGTCCTGCCGATCGCGGCGGTGCTCAGCGCCGGATTCGGCGTCGTCGCCTTCGCCGCCTGGTCGGCGTTCGGCCACGGCTCGCCGACCGTCGCCGCCGCCACCATGCCCACCGGCAGCACGCCCTCGGCGAGCGCCAACGGGCAGGACGTCACGGTGAGCTGGACGCAGGACGCACTCAACAACGGCACGCCGGTGGCGGGCTACGCCGTCAAGCGCTATCCGGCCGCGGGCGGCAGCGCCGCCACCGTCGCCGCCAACTGCGCCGGCGTGGTGGCCGCGCTGAGCTGCACCGAAGACTCGGTGCCGCAGGGGTCGTGGAAGTACAGCGTCACGCCCGCGCAGGGAGCGTGGCGTGGCACCGAGAGCGGGCTCAGCGCCACCGTCGTCGTCGGTCCGCCGTCGCTGACGCTGTCACCGAGCAACCCGACCACCACCGGCGCGCTGAGCGGCAGCATCAGCAACTTCCGTGACGGCGAGAACGTCAGCTTCCACCTCGACTCGGCGAGCGGCACCACGCTCTCCGGCACCGTCGCCGGCAACGCCACGCCTGCGGCCGTCCCCGCCGGCGGCAGTGCGGCGGTGACCATCACCGTGCCCGCCGGCACCAGCGAGGGCGGACACACCGTGTCGGCGGTGGGTGACCAGTCCTCGCAGGCCAGCGCCGCCTTCGTCTTCTCCGACGGCGCCGCACCCGCACTGCAGAGCCTGCAGATGTTCGACAGCAACGCCGACGGCTTCATCGACTCCGTGGTGGCCAGCTTCGACGAGACGCTGGCGGCGTGCGCATCGCCCTGCACGACCGGCTGGACGCTGCAGAACGCGCCCTCGGGCGGCGCGCTGCAATCCGTCTCGATCTCCGGCACGCACGCGACGCTGACCATCGGCGGCTTCACCGCCGCCGCCGACACCGCTGCCTCGACGTTCAAGGTGGCGCTGAGCACCTCGAGCGGGATCGCCGACGTCGCCGGCAACCACTCCTCGTTCACCGCAACTCCACCCGCGGACAAGGCCGCGCCGGTGATGACCGCCGTCGACATGCTCGACCAGAACGGCAACGGCAAGGTGGACGCGGTGCGCGTCACCTACACCGAGGCGCTCCGGTCGCCGGCGCCGTCGCCGACCACCGCGCTGTGGACGCTGAGCAACGTGCCCTCCGGCGGCAGCCTCAACACCGCGGGCAGCGTGAGCATCAGCGGCAGCACGGCCACGGTGCCGATCACCGAGGGCGCCGGCGCGGCCAGCACCGCAGTGGGCAGCTTCACGGTGGCGGGCGGCGGCGGCGGCGTGCAGGACACGGCGCACAACAACTCGGCGAGCTTCTCCGCCGCGGGTCCCAACGACAAGGCGGCGCCGGTGAAGCTCAGCATCGACATGCTCGACCAGGACGGCAACGGCAAGGTCGACGCCGTGCGCGTCACCTACTCCGAGTCGCTGAAGTCGCCCGCACCCGCGCCGACGACCGCGCTCTGGACTCTCGCCAACGTCCCGTCGGGCGGCAGCCTCAACACCTCGGGCAGTGCGAGCATCAGCGGCAGCACGGCGACGGTGCCGATCACCGAGGGCGCCGGTGCGGCGAACACCGCGGTGGGCAGCTTCACCGTGGCGGGCGGCAGCGGCGGCGTGCAGGATCCGGCGGGCAACAACTCGGCGAGCTTCACCGCCGTGGCACCGAGCGACAAGGCGGCGCCGGCGAAGCTCAGCGTCGACATGCTCGACCAGGACGGCAACGGCAAGGTCGACGCCGTGCGCGTCACCTACTCCGAGACGCTGTCCTCCGCCCCGGCGCCGACCACCGCGCTGTGGACACTGGCCGGCGTGCCCTCGAGCGGCTCGCTCAACACCTCGGGCACGGTGACGCTGAGCGGTGCGCAGGCCACGGTGCCGATCAGCGAAGGCGGCAGCGCCGCGGACACCGCCGTGGGCAGCTTCACCGTGGCCGGCGGCACAGGCGGTGTTGTCGACGCAGCCGGCAACAACTCGGTGGCCTTCGCCGCCGTCGCGCCCAACGACAAGGCCGCCCCGGTCCTGGTTGCGCTGCAGATGCTGGACACCAACACCAACGGCAAGATCGACCAGGTGACCGCGACCTTTTCGGAGACCCTCGCCGCCTACACCGCTGGCACCACGCCGTGGACGCCGGCCAACGTGCCCTCCAGCGGCAGTCTCTCCTCGGTGTCGGTCTCCGGTTCCGTGGCGACGCTGGCCATCACCGAGGGTGCGGGCGCGGCCAACACCGCGGTGGGCAGCTTCACCGTGGCCCTGGCGAGCAACGCCGCGGGCATCCGCGACGCCGCGAGCAATCTCTCGTCCTTCGCGGCGACGGCGCCCGCCGACAAGGCCGCGCCGGTGGTGACGACCATCACCAGCTCCGGCGGCGCCACCGCAGGCAAGATGGAGGCGGGCGACACGCTGGCGCTGGCCTTCAGCGAGGCCCTCAGGGTGTCGGGCGTGCCCACCAGCGGCATCACCGTCACCGAGACCCGCAGCGGCAACAACGACGTCTTCCTCACCATCAACGGCAGCACGCTGAACATCGCCGCCAGCAGTGACACCGGGTCCAGCGCGTACCTGGCCAACAGCGGCACCAGGTCGGCCAGCTTCAGCGGCGGAACCGCGGTGCTCTCGTCGGGCAACACGGTGCTGACCGTCACCGTGGGCAGCACCTTCAGCGGCGACACGGTGGCCGCCAGCCAGGGTGCGCTGGTCTTCGTGCCCGCCAGCAACATCACCGACGCCGCGGCCAACACCGCGGTCGGGAAGACCACGGCAACGACCTTCAAGCTCTTCTGACCCGGCGCTCGGCGCCCGGTCCGACCAGCCGCCCGATGCGGCGGCTGATGAGGGGCCTACAGCAGGGGCAGGCGGGGCAGGGGCTGGCCGGATGGCCTCGCTACGGCGGGGCCATCCGGTACAGCACCACCGCCAGCACCACCGCGGTGACCACGATGAGCACTCCGACGAGCACGGCGCGCGACGGTGACCCTGCGGTGCGCACCTTGGCGCTGTCGTCCATGTCGGCGACGCGCTGGAAGCGGACGCGGTCGCGCTCGGCGGCGAGGCCCTGCTCGTCCTCCTCGTCGACGTCCTCCCAGGCGGAGCGGTCGAGCCCGAGCGGGCGGTCGTGATGGTGGCCGTTGGTGTGCGGCGGGGTCGGCTGGGCCGCCCGGGGCGGGACGAAGCCGCCCGGCGTGCGGCGGGGCGGGGTCGGATCAGACATGGCGATCCCTGAGTCTGACACCCGGCGCGCGCCGGGACCATCGGCCCTGTTCCGCGGGAGCGCGCGCACCCACCATGGAGCATGGATCTGTGCAAGCGCGGAGGAGACCGCCATGACCACCAGCGACATCGAAGACCCCGACCCGAGGCAGGCCGCCATCGCGCGGCTCAAGGCCCGGCGTGACTACTACCGCCACCTCGCCGTCTTCCTGATCGTCAACGCCATCCTGATCGCCGTCTGGGCGACCAGCGGCCAGGGCTACTTCTGGCCCGCCTGGGTGCTCGGCGCCTGGGGCATCGGCCTCATCTTCCACACCTGGGACGTCTTCGGCCACCCCATCACCGAGGACGACATCCGCCGCGAGATGAACCGCCGCTCCCACGCCTGAACGACCTTGGATCGTCTCGTCTCCTACTTTGTTGGCTACTGGACTAGATCGACGACTAAGTCCATACTGTCCGCGTGACCGCAGTCGGCATCCACCAGGCCAAGACCCACCTCTCCGAGCTGCTTCGTCGTGTCGCGACCGGCGAGGAGATCCTCATCATGCGCGGCCGGGTGCCTGTCGCCCGCCTCGTCCCGGCGGGGCCGCCCGCCGGACGCCGGAAGCTCGGGATGGATGTGGGGCTGTACATCGTTCCCGACGGCTTCGATGCGCCGCTGCCTGACGACGTGCAGGCGGCCTTCCACCGGTGAGGTATCTCGTCGATACGCACGTCTGGTTGTGGATGTTGACGGCGCCCGAGCGCATTGGCGGCAACGCAAGCGGTGTCATCGCGGACGGGAGCAGTGTGCTGCTGCTCTCTGCCGCGAGTTCGTTGGAAATCGCCATCAAGTACGCGATCAGCCGGCTGCCCCTACCGGAACCGCCGGAGCGGTACGTCCCGTCGAGGATGCAGGCCACCGGGTTGGAGAGCCTGTCCATCTCGCACGCCCACGCACTGCGGGTGTCTGCCCTCCCCCGGCATCACGATGACCCCTTCGACCGCCTGATCGTCGCGCAAGCGCAACTCGAAGGCCTCACCGTCATCACTGCTGACCCGGCCTTCGATCGCTACGACGTCCCGGTGTTGAAGACCGCCTGACCGCGACTGCTACGGTCCGGCGACCGCGGTGGTCAGGATGATGCCGTCGCGGTCGAAGAAGTCGGCGGCATCGAGGGCGCTGAGGCGTTCCCTGATGCGTACCAGGAACGACGCCTGCGCCGCCGCGGGCATGGCCCGGAAGCGACGGCCGAGCTGCGCGTTGAGGGCGATGTACTGATCCACGCCCTGGCTCTGCTGGACGGGGTCGATGCGCGACCGGATGGAGGTGAAGCCCGCCGCGCGCAGCAGGTCGCCCACCTTCTCCGGCGTGTCGGTCAGCTCGTGCCAGGCGGTCTTCGCCAGCGCGGGTGCGCCGTGCGCGTCGAGCTCCTCGGCCCACACCTCGTCAGCGTGGCATCCGCCCACGATCGCCCAGGTGGTGAGCCCGACGGCGCCGCCGCCGGCCAGCACGCGCCGCGCCTCCACCAGCGCATCGTGCGGGTCGGGAATGTGAAAGAGCACGAAGGCGAGGACGACGACGTCGAAGCAGCCGCCGGCGAAGGGGAGCTGCCTTGCGTCGGCGGCGACGCGCGGGAATTCGAGCGGCGCCAGGCGCAGCATGCCCTGCGCGCGGTCGGCCGCCACGACGAGCGCCTGCGGAGCCGCATCGCGGATGTCGGTGAGCAGGGCGCCGACTCCGCTGCCGGCGTCGAGCACGCGCTGCGCGCCATCGAGGGGAAGCTCCGCCAGCAGCGACCGGCCGGCCACGCGCAGAACCGGCGCCCACAGCTCCTCGTACGCCGCTGCGACCGAGGAGTAGAACGCGGCCAGCGTGGCTGTGTGCGCTGAGCCCGCCAGGCTCGGGCGCACTCTATGTCCGCGCCGGGGTGGGGAATTCGCTGCGGCGGAACAGGGCGTGCATGGCCAGGCCGCGCTCGGCCAGGGCTTCGCGACCGCCCTCCTCGCGGTCGACGATGACGATGGCCTCGACCACCTCGGCGCCGGTCTCGACGACGCGCTCGTAGGCCTGCATCAACGCGCCGCCGGTGGTGATGGTGTCCTCGACCAGCGCGACGCGCTCGCCGGGTTGCAGGGAGGGGCCTTCGATGGGCTTGCCGGTGCCGTGGTCCTTCACCTCTTTGCGCACGATGTAGGCGCGCAGCGGTGCGGCGTCCTCCATGCCGCTCAGCGCGGCGACGCCGGAGGCGATGGGGTCGGCGCCCAGGGTCATGCCGCCGACGGCGGTGACGCCCAGCTCGTGGCAGCGCTGCAGGATCAGGCGCGAGACGAGGTAGAGGCCGCGGCCGTCGAGGGTGACCTGCTTGCCGTCGAAGTAGAAGTCGCTGCGACGGCCGCTGCGCAGCACGAAGTCACCGAACTGGAAGGAGCGTTCGTAGAGGAGGGCGTGCAGCTCCGCGCGCAGGGTGGAGAGATCCTCGGTGGTCACGACGGTTCGGGCCTCCAGCGCAGGTGCGGCTTGCGGGCGGCGAGCACCTCGTCGACGCGCTCCACCGGCGCATTGTGCGGTGCGGCCTGCACGAAGGCGAGATCCTCGGAGGCCTCGGCGACGATGGCCGCACACACGTCGGCGAGAAAGTCGAGGGTCTGCTTGGACTCCGTCTCGGTGGGCTCGAACATCAACGCCTCGTGCACGGTGGTGGGGAAGTACACCGTCGGCGGGTAGACGCCGTAGTCGATGAGGCGCTTGGCCACGTCCATGGCGCGCAGCCCCTCGACCTGCCCACCCACCGTGGTGGCGACGAACTCGTGCAGGCAGGGCGTGTCCACGGCCATGGGGAACAGCGGCGCCAGTCGCGCCTGCAGATAGCGCGCATTGAGAACGGCGTCGCGCGCCACCTGCGGCAGCGTGTCGCCGTAGGCGCGGATGTACGCGTACGCACGCACCAGCATGCCGAAGTTGCCGTAGTACGAACGCACCTTGCCGATCGACCGCGGCCGCTCGTGATCGAGCACGAATTGTCCCTCGCGCTTCTCCACCGTCGGCACCGGCAGGAAGTCGACCAGCGACGCCGCGACACCGACCGGTCCCGAGCCCGGCCCGCCACCGCCATGCGGAGTCGAGAACGTCTTGTGCAAATTGAGGTGCACGACGTCGAAGCCCATGTCGCCGGGCCGCGCAACGCCGACCAGTGCGTTCAGGTTGGCGCCGTCGTAATACAGCAGCGCACCCGCAGAGTGCGCCGCGCGCGCGATCTCCAGGATGTCCTTCTCGAACACCCCGAGCGTGTTGGGGTTGGTCAGCATGATGGCCGCCACCGACGAGTCGAGGTGGGCGCGAAAGTCCTCGACGTCGACGGTGCCGTCGTGGTTCGACTTGACCGTCACCACCTCGAGCCCGGACAGTGCGGCGGACGCGGGATTGGTGCCGTGCGCGCTGTCGGGCACCAGCACGCGCGTACGCTGCAAGTCGCCGTGCGCGGCGTGGTAGGCCTGGATCATGCGCAGCCCGGTCCACTCGCCGTGCGCGCCCGCCGCCGGCTGCAGCGACATGCGCGCCATGCCGGTGACGCCGCAGAGCATCCGCTCCAACTCCCACATCAGCTCCAGCGCGCCCTGCGCGTCCTCGTCGTCCTGGTAGGGATGCAGCGAGGCGAAGCCGTCCAGCGCGGCGAGATGCTCGTCGACGACGGGGTTGTACTTCATGGTGCAGGAGCCGAGCGGGTAGATGCCGTGGTGCAGGTGATGGTTGCGCCGCGCCAGCCGCCCGACGTGGCGTGCCAGCACGGGTTCGGGCACCGCGGGAACCGTCGCCGCCGTCGAACGCAATGCCGATGCGGGCAGCAGCGACGACAGCGGCGGCGCGTCGACGCCCGCGGCAACCGTGCGCGGCCCGCCCGTGTAGTCGGTGCTCAGCTCGAAGACGAGCGGCTCCTCGCCCGCCCAGGCCGCCTGCCGTGCCATGCTCATGCCCGCACCTCCTGCGGCTTCTCGGCGACGCGTCGCGCCGTGTCGACGTAGTGGTCGATGGCCGCGGGCGGCGTCATCTCCGTGCAGCAGACCAGCAGTGCGTCGCGCAAGGCGGGATCGCGGTCGCCCAGTGGCAGCCCGGCCACGATGCCGCCATCGCGCATCCGCCGCGCCATCTCCGCCGCGTCGCCCGGCACGCGCAGGGTGAACTCCCACAGGAACGGCGTGTCGAAGGCCACCGAGAATCCCGGCAGCGCGGCGAGACGCGCGGCCAGCACGTGCGCGCGCTGGGCGCTCACCTCCGCGATGGCGCGCATCCCACCGGCGCCCATCTTGGCCATGTAGATCGTCGCCGCCAGCGCCATCAGCGCATGGTTGGTGCAGATGTTGCTGGTCGCCTTCTCGCGGCGGATGTGCTGCTCGCGCGCCTGCAGGGTCAGCGTGTAGGCGCGGCGGCCCCGCTTGTCGACGGTGATGCCCACCAGCCGTCCCGGCAGCCGCCGCACCAGCGCGTCGCGCACGGCCATGAAGCCGACGTGCGGCCCGCCGTACGACGCGGGAAGTCCCAGTGGCTGCCCGTCGCCGACGGCGACGTCGAAGCCCGCCTCACCCGGCGGCACCAGCACGGTGCAGGCGATGGGATCCACCGATGCGATGGCCAGCGCGCCCACCGCGTGCGCCGCGTCCGCCAGCGGCGCCAGCTCCTCGAGGCTGCCGAAGAAAGTCGGCTGGGCGACGATCAACCCCGCGTGTTCGGCAGTCAAGGCATCGCGCACGGCGGAGAGTTGAGTCACGCCGTTCGCCTGCGCGATGACGTCGACGGCAACCCCGCGCCCCTGCGCGTACGTCTCGATCACCCGCAGCGACTCAGGATGGATCGCGGCGGAGACCGCGACGCGCTTGCGCCCGGTGTGCGTCACCGCCAGCATCAACGCCTCGGCCGCCGCGGTGGCGCCGTCGTACAGCGAGGCGTTGGCCACGTCCATGCCGGTCAGCGCGCAGATCATCGTCTGGAATTCGAAGATGGTCTGCAGCGTGCCCTGCGAGGCCTCCGCCTGGTACGGCGTGTACGCGGTGTAGAACTCCGGCCGCGAGATGGTGCCCTTGACGATGGCGGGGATGAAGCGGCGGTACACGCCCGCGCCGAGGAACGACTCCCAGGCACTCAGTGGGCGGTTGCGGGCGGCGAGCCGCTCCAGGTCGGCGACCAGCTCCTGTTCGGAGAGGGCCGGGGGCAGGTCGAGGCGCGGGTCGAGGAGCTGTGCGGGGACGGAGGAGAAGAGGTCCTCGATGCGGCTGGCCCCGACGGCATCGAGCATCGAACGCCTCTCGGCGTCCGTATTGGGGAGATAGGCCACGGATCACTAGTATGCCCGGGGACGCGCGCTCACCGGACTTCCGGGGCCATGGCTAGGGAATGTCGGGGGTCAGTCCGACGTCGCCCTCCAGCCGGATGGCCACCTCGCCGGGCTCGTCCTGGATGTCCCACTCGGTGAAGAAGCGGTTGGCGCCCTCACGCGTCTCCCAGAAGGCGAGCGCGTAGAAGGCCGACCCGTCCGCGGTGTGCCAGGCACGGTGGAAGCGACAGCCCAGCGACTGCGCGCTCCGCTGCATCTCCGGCGTGATCATGCGGACGCGCTTGTCGTAGAGGTCGCGCGCGGTCTGGCCGTCGGGCGTCGGACAGGGAACGTGGAAGAGGATCCAGGGCATTCACGCAGACAATGCCACTGCGCCCAGCGCACCTGCCTCCCGGATTGGGAATCCCGGCTCGGTGGTATGCTCGCGGACCTATGGCAAAGCGTGCCCCGGTCCACATCGACGACGTCATCGCCGCCATCGAGACGGCGCGTGACAAGGTGATGGCCGACGAGGTCAAGTCGCTGGTCAAGCTGGGCCTGCCCAAGAACGTCGCCTACAAGATGGTGGCCGAGCGCTATCGCCAGCGCGGCAGCGAGGACGAGAACGCCGAGGGCGAGCAGTCGCCCTGGGTGGACATGTCCTAGCGCCCGACCCGGGCAGGCTCGCCGAGCAGATCGAGGACCAGCGCGGCCACCTCGTCGGGTCGCTCCAGGTGCAGGAAGTGTCCGCACCCGTCGAACACCTCGACCGCGGCGGGCCCGTCGCAGAAGGCCAGGCTCTCGCCCGCCGCGTCCGGCGCCGAGCAACCGTCGTCGGCGCCGAACACGAACAGCGCGGGCGCCGCGATGCGCCCGCCGCTGACGTCGCCCTGCACCCCGGCCAGCTCGTCGGCCTGGTTGCGGACGTCGATGGTGTGCCGGTAGTAGGCCAGCGCCGCCTCCAGCGCGCCGGGCTCGCCGAGGCTGCGCTTGAGTGCGGCCATGTCGTCGGGGTCGGGCGTCAGGCCCGGCGACCAGTCGCGCCAGAGCCGCTCGACGAAGGCGAAGTCGCCCGCGGGCACCAGCATCTCCGGCACCACGGCGAGCTGGAAGAACCACATGTACCAGGAGCGGCGGAGCTGCTCCCAGTCGCCGAGCAGCCGCGCGCCGAAGACGGCGGGATGCGGCAGCGCCAGCGCGACGAGGTGCCGCACCCGTTCCGGCGCGATCACCGCGGCGCCGCAGGCGGCCACCGCGCCCCAGTCGTGCCCGACCAGGCTGGCGGTGCCGTCGGGACTGAGCGCCTCGACCAGGGCGACGGCGTCGAGGGCGAGCACGGCGGACTGGTAGCGACCGTCGGGCGCGGCGGAGCTGGGCGGATAGCCGCGCATCCACGGCGCCACGGCGCGGAAGCCCGCCGAGGCCAGGCGCGGCAGCAGGTGCCGGAAGGTCGGTGCGTGGTCGGGGAAGCCGTGCAGGCAGAGCGCCAGCGGCCCGTCCGCCGGCCCGGCGGCCAGGTAGGCGAAGTCGATCCCGTTGGCGGTGACCCGCCCCTGCTCGAACGGCTCCATGTCGCTCCTTCCCGAC
>Ga0207700_10001735_pt1 | contig 12390 bp, 11 predicted proteins | sample LARL82metaG_FD_184348 | JGI IMG/M metagenome (GOLD analysis project Ga0207700, IMG submission 184348) | Corn, switchgrass and miscanthus rhizosphere microbial communities from Kellogg Biological Station, Michigan, USA - LAR L8-2 metaG... | ecosystem: Host-associated > Plants > Roots >...
AACATCCTGCCCAAGCTCCGACACAAACCGTGACATCCAAATCTCCCGCGACTCTTCTTGCTTCAATCCGACGTTGCCAAATCGGCGGCGCGCTTCAGCCCGTGCGTGCTCCACCGTCATACCGTCTGCTTCGAGCTCCGCGGCCTTTTCAGCGAGGTGGAGCTGCATTTCCTCACGCATCGCGTCGCTACGTTTGGCGCTCTCCATCCAATACCTCAGGCGTCGTATCAACATATCCGTCACTCCGCGCCCATCACACGGGCGATAGCCAGCGTGAGTTTGGCGTACTTTCGGGTTTCAACCGCTAGCTGTTTGCGGCCAGTCGCGGTGATCTTATAGATCCTCGCACGCCGATTATTCGACGTCAGGCCCCATACGCCGTCGATCCAGCCGTTTAGCTCCAACCGCTGGAGAGCGGGATACAGAGAGCCCTCCTCGACCAGGAGGCCATTCTGGGACGATTGTTGAATGAACTGGACGATGCCGTATCCATGCAGGTCGCGCAGTGACAGCGTCCGGAGAATCAACATATCCAGCGAACCCGGCAACGAATCGTTCTTTTGTGCCTTGCGTCCCATACCAAGAATTCTTAGGCTACAAGACGAAATCATGCGAGTCAAGCCTTGTGGCCCTTCCACCTCGATCAGGCATTCTCGAGTTGCTGACACCTGCGGCGGGGACTTCGAGGAATGCCGGCGGCGGCGCCGCTCCTCGCTCCGTCTTCCGCGCTACCTCCTTTGACAGGGCCGCCAGCTGCTTGAGCTTGCCATACTCCAGTCGCAAAACTTTGGCCGTGCGGAACACCCCGTGCTCCCGCGCCAGTTCCGCCGCGGATGCCCACCGTGAATCCGGGATCGGCAACCGCCCGGTGTGTAACTTTCGCCAACGCGCAAAGCGCCCATAGACCCGTCGCATTCCTTCGGGAACATCCGCTGCCTTCTTCGGCATAGTTGGTCCTCCTTCCCTGTGGGACAAAGATCGACCTTAACAGCCGAAATCAGACGAGTCACGCAGGCTTGCCGAAAGGACACGAGCGAGTCCAGAGGTATACTTGACCCTATCGCGAGATTCGACCGAACTGTTGTTGCCGTTGGCTTCGAGCGGTATATCCGGACCGGGAGGTTTCTATGCGCTCTGTAAATTTAGGATCGGCGGATGAGAGTGTTCGTCGATGTCTGTTATCGATGGCCGTCTTCTTTTCGGGGACAGTCTGTCTGATGCCCGTCGTCGTCGAGGCGCAGCAGCCGGCGTCTATGACGGTGTTCGAAGGGGCGCGGCTTATTGTTGGAGACGGAAGCGCGGCCATCGAAGATTCTGCTTTCATCGTTCAAAACGGCCACTTCACCACCGTCGGCCGAAAGGGTCAGCTCAAGGTTCCCACGGGCGCCGCCCGCGTGGATCTGACCGGAAAGACGGTGATGCCGGCGATCATCGACGCCCATAAGCACCTGGCGGTGACCCGTGACGCTCTTGTGGATCAATTGCAGCATTTCGCGTACTACGGCATCGGCACCACGATGAGCCTCGGCCAGGATACCGGCGACGAGGTATACAAGGTGCGTGCCGAGACCGTCCCCAACGCCGCGCGCTACCATACCGCCGGACGCGGTCTCACCGGCCCAGAACCCGGACGCTCGCAAGCTCCCTATTGGGTCACCACCGTTGCCGAAGCGCGCAAGGACGTCGATGAAGATGCCACCAAGAAGGTGGACATCATCAAGATCTGGGTGGACGACCGCGATCATACCGTTACCAAGCTGACCCCTGAGCTATATGGTGCCGTCATCGACGAAGCCCATAGGCACCACCTCAGGACCATAGCGCACATCTTTACGCTCGAGGATGCCAAGGGAATTCTGCGGGCGGGCATCGACAATTTCGCCCACAGCGTGCGGGACAAGGACGTCGACGACGAGTACATCAAACTGATCAAGGCCAAGTCGAGTTTCATCGTGGACCCGAACCTTCCTGATCGCGGAGTCCGCGTCGACCGCAGCTGGCTTCGCGACTCTATGACCGCCGCTGAGTTTCAGAAAGTCCAAGCCGACAGCAAGGATGATCCCAAAGAACAGCAATTCTTCGGAATCCAGTGCCGAAATCTGACCAGAGTGAATAAGGAGGGCATCAAGGTCGCCTTGGGCTCGGACGGCCCGATTCCCTGGAGGGCACACGAGCAGATCGCCGACATGGCGGGCTGCGGGATGACGCCGGCCGAGGTCATCGTGGCTTCGACCCGCAACGCCGCCGCGCTGATCGGAATTACTGACACCGGCACCATCGCCGCGAGGAAGACCGCCGACTTCCTGGTGCTCGACGCCAATCCGCTCGACGACATCACCAACACGCGCCGCATCAACGCCGTCTATCTTCGCGGGACGCAAGTCGACCGGGTCGGCTTGAGGGCACGATGGACGAGTGCCACATCATCGAGGTAGCGGAGTAGCGGCCGAGAAGTTGAAGGCCATTACTGTTGCGAATCCCCTTCGCACCATGAAACGCCTAGGGAGTCTGATCTGCGCCTAGGAGGTCGTTTGCTCGTCGGCATTCGGCACCGGTGAGCCGCCGATTCGAAACTTCGTTGGCAATGCGGTTCTGGGGATAGTCGGAAAGCGCCTTCCAAAAAGCTTCCGCCGAGCGGCCCCTTCAAGACACGGATCTACGGTATTTGGCCAGGGCTTTCCAGTCTTCCAAAACGATCAGGTTTTGGCACTGAACCTCTCCTTTCACGCCCGCCAAGAGGTGAGAGCGGCATCATTCATTCTTTCCAGAGCGAGGAGTGTGGCTTCGGGATGTCATCTCAGGTCATGAGCCTTCGACTTCGGGATATATATGATCCGACAGCGCCTCGCACGTCGCGCGGCCTGCCCCGGCTCCGGAGGATGTTAGAAATCGAGACCCCGCCCGAGGACTATCGGTTTGCCCCAGATATTCACGACCGCATGATGGAGACGGAGAACTGGCAGCGCCGATATGGCGAAGAATTGAGCCCGGTGCTGCCAGTCGACGTTTTTGACGTCCACTAATTGAAGATACATCTCGTTTACCAAAGCCGTGGTCTGAAGCGTGTTGCCGGGGCGCTCATTCCTCCTGTACCGGCGCGCCATGCGGCGAAGTTCTTCGTACACTACCGACGCCAGCCGGTCCAGCGTCGCCTGATCGCCGCTGCTCCAAGCCTTTAGTAAACCAGTGACTTCCGCGGATTCCACGACGGCCGTTCGCCAGTTCCGTAAGTTCGCTCCCTCTGAGGTCGCTCCCTCACTGTGGCGAATTACCTAGCCGAAGCGCCGCGCAATGCCGTTGATTGGATAAGCCAGAATGAAGGACAATTCTGACAGTGTCGGAGAAAACAACCCCAAAGCTTCCTGCAAAGCCGCTTTGCGGCTCGAACTTCCCTGATGACGAGTTAATCGCCAGGATAGGTCGAGGGATCGCCGCCACTTTTGGATCGCCACTAATGGAGTTGGTACAAAAGGTTGGCCTCAGCATCGAAGATACGATTCGTTTCCACCTTGTGAGCAAGAAGTACAGGGAAGAGCGGGAGAGAGCCGGCTTGAGCATCAAGGACGCGGCACGGCGGCTTTCCGTCCCGCAGTATGGGATCCGTGCAGTGGAACCCGTTCAGATTCGCAACGTGGCGCCGCTGTTGTTGCGGAATTACCTTGATCTCTTGGGGCTAACGGACTGGTACTCGGAGTGGGCGCACGCGAATGCCGAATTGGCGCGTAGGCTTGAAAGCGGCAACGCCAGCGAAGGAAATCATCCTACCGTGCCCGATATGCAGGCGACACCCGCACCGATCCCGGGGATCATGCAATCTCGTAGTTCTCGCCGCCAAGCCGAAGAGGCAATCTCATTCCATGGCCAAGTGATCGCCGTAAAGGCCCGAATCCGGTTGATCCGATCTTTCGATCAGATTAGTCATCAATACCAGGGCTACACGCTGGTGCTCGCTGGCCTCAATCCCGAGCTGGGTGTGGTGCGCGTCGCGATCGGGCCCGCCGCTCATGCCAAGCATCAGTTCCGCATCGGAGACGTGATCTCTGGAAAAGCACGCCCAGTGCCAGACCCGAGACTCGAATGGGCCACCCTGTACAGGGCCAGCGGTCTTAAGGTTGAAAACCGGGGTCCAAAAGAGCAGGCTCGTCCAGCCGATCCAGACGGTGGCATTGCCGCCCCTCTCGAAGAGTATCGCGTCAACGGCCATCGGCGGCTTGATCCACACACCTGTCAGGCCAAGTGCTCCCAGTGTCCATGGGGCTTGACGATGGCCACGGAAATCATCGTCGACCAGTGGAATCCGTCAAAGGTCCGCTGGCGCATGGAAACTCACTGTTACGGTCCACGAGACTGCCCGCGTTATCGCGCTGGAGCGGCTCGCAAGGTACCGGGCCGAAAGCCAGGAATGGTCTGGGTCGATAACGATGTAGAGCGGGAATCCGAATGACGACGGCACCCTACGAATACCAAATGCTGGATTTGTAAGTTCTCGCGTTCAGTCGCCTAATCGTCTGAGCGGCTCATACCGAAAAACGGAAAATGATTCCAGAACGAGACGTCGCCTGACCTTAAACCGTAGCGTCCAGATATATAATGGTGTCCGCTAAGTTGAGGTTCCCGCATGACACGATGGCTTGGGCCTCTCGCATTGATTGCCGTGGTCCTCGGCGCGCTGGTTCTGGTGAGTGCGCCTTCTCCTCAACAGGTTCCTGCGACTCCAGTGCCATCCGAGCGCGCATTCTTGCTGATGCTTGGCGAGAAAGCCTCCGCTGAAGAGAATTGGGACGGCACGGTGCGTATTGCGGGTGGCGGCTCAGTCACGTCGATCACCGGTTGGCATTTTTCAGCGACTGACAAAGTGACCGCTCAGAATGCCTGGACGTGCAAGACCCGGCGCGATGAGATCCCCCCTTTCGCCGATTTCGACTACACGGAGATGGCGCCCGGGGAGACCCCCAAGGTGCTGTATCAGCCGGTCGGCCTCTACATCACGGTTTTCGGCCCGACGGAATCGAGCGTTCATGTGCAGACGGCACAGGGCAATTTTGAGTTCATCGTGGATCGCCTGCGCCTGCCGAGTTTCTCAACGGCCGCGCTACAGTGCGCGAGGTGGCGGCGGTTCAGAAGCTAAGCACCGCGCAGTATGAAGATGACGAGCCGGCCGTTACCACGCTCTCCGACGGCAGTGTGGTTGCAGCCTGGGTGGCATACCAGAACCAAGCTGACCGCGTGCTGCTCCGGACTCTTCGCAACGACGCCTGGACTGCGGCGGAGGAAGTGACGCCCAAGCCTGCCGATATCTTCCGCTGCTCGGTCGTGGCGGGTGCCGGCGGCGGCCTGTGGACATTCTGGAGCCAGCGCGAAAATGATCGCTGGCAAATCTGGGGGCGTGAAAAGCGCGATGGCAAGTGGCAACAAGCCGAGCCGATTGCCCAAACCGGTTCGAATACCTTCCACCGCTCTGCCGCTTCTCCTTCCGGGCAGATTGCCGTAGTTTGGCAGAGCTATCGAAACGGCCAGAGCGATATCTACCTCAAGGTTCGCAGCAGCGAAGGCTCCTGGTCGCAAGAGGTGCGCCTCAGCGACTCGCTGTCTAACGATTGGGAACCGTCGGTGGCGTTGGGCCCCGATGGAGCGGTGTATGTGGCCTGGGACACCTACGCGCGCGGCAACTACGATGTGCAATTCCGCACCTGGCGCGATGGGAACCTTTCGGCAGTGCAAAACGTGACCAGCAGTCCGAATTTTCAGGCGCAGACATCGGTTGCGGTTGATCGCGAGAATCGTCCGTGGGTCGCCTGGAATGAATCGGGCGTCAATTGGGGCAAGGACCAAGGGTTTCTGATTCCTACGCCCCTCGGGACTCCACTCCACCAGGAAAGATGGATTCGCGTCGCTATGTGGGACGGCAAAGACTGGCTCGAAACAAAACGAAAGCCTGGTGACGCCTTCCCGCCGGCGATGCGCCGCAACAGCGAACATCCGCAGATCGTATTTGACGGCAGCGGGACGCTAAATATGGTGTTCCGCCATTGGACACGCCAGAACAGCCGCACCATAGGGAGCGCGATCGTCTGGGAAAACTGTCTAACCCTTTTCGATGGCGAACGTTGGTCCACGCCGGGTCTTATCATGATGAGCGGCGGTTCGATCGAGAAACACGCCGCTCTCACACGCGATGCCCAAGGCGTGATCTGGTCGGCCTGGATGACCGACAACCGGCCCTTCAGCACCATGATTCCCGCCAAAGCCGATGTTTATTTCGGCCGTCTCACGCCGCACGCGGCCTCGCAGCCCGCTAGGATGGTCGCCACCCAATTCTCGCCACTCGTTGATCCGACGGTGGAGGCGATCCCGGTTCACAATCGCGAGACCGAAGACATCAAGGCAATGCACACCTACACGGTCTCCTCAGCGGGCAAGCAGTACAAAATCTATCGCGGCGACATGCACCGGCACACGGATGTTTCGCGCGATTTCAAGTATGACGGCTCCCTGATTGAACTCTACCGCTATGCTCTCGACGCCGCCGGCATGGACTATATCGCCGCCACCGACCACAACACCGGATACGATCAGGAGTTCACCTGGTGGCAGAATCAAAAACTTGTCGATCTGTTTTTTGTTCAAGGTGCCTTCACGCCCTTGTTTGCTTACGAGCGCAGCATTCCTTATCCCAACGGCCACCGCAACGTGATCTGGTCAAAGCGTGGCTTCCGCACACTTCCCGTCAGCCCTGACGAGCAACGGGGCGTAGAAGGAGCCGCCAAGCTCTATGCCGAGCTAAAACGGACCAACGGCATCACCATGCCGCACTCCACGGGAACAGATCAAGGAACGGATTTCCGCGACAACGATCCGGATGTAGAGCCGCTAATCGAAATCTATCAGGGTTATCGAACCAGCTATGAGTACGAAGGCGCGCCACGGTCGGCCACTACTCTGAACAAGCATGCACAAAAGAGCGGCTTCGAGCCGCAGGGCTTCTGGTGGAATGCGCTCGACAAAGGCTACAAGCTCGGCGTACAGGCCAGCAGCGACCACTGGTCGACGCACATCTCTTATGCCTGCATCCTGGCCGAATCTTGGACGCGCGAAGGATTGCTCGATGCCATACGCAAGCGTCACGCGTACGCGGCCACCGACAATATCGTCCTCGATTTTCAGGCGGTCACGGGCAGGACGGCTCATCTGATGGGTGATATCGTCACCGCGCAGGCCAAGGAGGATCCACAGTTCCAGGTGCGAGTTTCGGGCACGGCGGCCATCAAACAAGTTGATCTGATCAAAAATCATACGTTCATCTACACAACGCGGCCCGACACGCGGCAAGCCCGATTTGATTTTGTAGACAAGCAGTCGTCGCCAGGTGGTGAGAGCTGGTACTATGTGCGCGTGCTACAGGAGGACGGCCAACTCGCCTGGAGTTCGCCTATCTGGATTCGAAAGTAAAGCCGGCGTGAACGCACACAGCCCTTTTGGGGGCCGTATCGCACTATCTGCGGTCGGTTGCTCCTGGATTACGCACCGGGAGGTATCAAAGGATCAAACGCTGGCGGTTGGTTAAGAAAGCCCAGACCGGGAGCCAAAATGGAGCCGCGAGTCGTTCCTGGCAATGAAGGCACGTACAAAGTGAGGGATCAAGTACCACGTGCGAGTCTCGACTAGGACCGTTTGAGCCGCGTCCGTGAACGACCAATCGGTCACCGGCGTGGAGATAGAATCACCCGTCACCCAGAAGCCCAGGTCACCTCGGTATAGGCCTAGGAAACTTTGACGAAGACTAACGGAGTTAGACGGACTTGCCCGCGAAGAGCTCTTGATTGCGAAGTCGATTGCAAACGCAACAGCGACGATTACCAGAATTGCCAAGCCGAGGATTCTTAGTTTTTTCACTCTGTTCATATCCCGAGACATTCTACATCGTCACTGAACATCCGGTGGTTTGCAATTGGGCCTTCCGTAGAGCTCTTGTCGAAACGCATTTTACGAAATCGTCCGGTTGTGAGAAGCTCGATCCTTGGCTTTGGATCAGGCTTGGTAAACGCCGCTTTCAAAAAGCAACCTGCTAAGTCGGATCTCGTCGTGTGGCCGCATCACCATTCGAGGTCGAACTGGACTGCGGAGCTAAAGCGGTGACGTGGACGGTTCAATAGCCCTCCTCAGCGGTTGTTCGGCGGAGAATTCAGAGTGATCGAACCAGCCCGAGCTCGGTTTAGGCAGTGTGACCTGCAACTTTAGAGCATAACTAAACCTCCGGCAAGAGTTTGATTTGAAATAAACTCTCTGAACGGTATTGAAAAGTCGGGACCTCGTCGTGTGGACGTGAATACCTGTTCTCGGCAGGATCGTGGAGCGGCAGAGCGTTTTTCATTCCCAATCTGCCGAAAAGGCGAAATTGTTAAATCTGTCGCTTCCATAATCAGCTACTCCGGCTGGCCCATGCGCCGCAGCATCCGCCGATGGGTGCCACCATTGTCCAAGCTTCGACCAAGGCGCAATTCAGCGTTGCGGGCCGCCCAACCGGAACGGCACACTGAAGCCGACGGTAACGGCGCGGCCGGCATGTGTATCCGTGCCGCCGACGAATGCGGTGTAGTACGCGAACAGATCAACGCGAGGAAACGAGTAGAGGAGGCCGCCGCCGGTCCGCCAATAATTGTCGCGTAGTAGACGATCGTGCTGATACAAGAGCTCCGGTGTGTTAACTTCTCCCGGGAACACGAGGTCGGCGGGGGGTGGAGATCCGAACCGCAGCCCGCCATGCGTACGCTGCCAGAGCACCTGGCCGCGCACCAGCAGCCTTCTCTTTACCAAGTAGTCGCCTTCGAGGTTGGCATTGCTGCGGTTAGTTGAGATGCCCATCACTTTCTCGACGAACGCGTACGAATAGCCGCCCTGCACCGAGAGATTCCTTAAAATCGCGTCCAGGCGCCGTCCGGCATCGATCGCGATGCGCACTTCTCTGAGGTCGCGCCCCAGTACGCTCTCGCCCCTGAAATCGTAGTCATGGCTCGGCGCTCCGAGCGAGACGGATGGCGTCAGGGCAAAAGCTCCTGCTGCGCCACCTGCCAGGTTATAGCGCGCGGTCATGCCAAAGTCTTGCCAGCCCGAGTGCCAGCAGTGGCATTGGTCAACCGGAAGGTAAGGAATCGGGGGCGCAGGCGGATTAGAATCGGTGTACTTAGTGAACACATACGGAAGGCCGCCGGTCACGGAAAAACGTTTGGTGAAAGCGTATTCGGCCTCCAGGTATAGCGACATGTCGAGGCTGCGACCGTGTGGCACGAGAAAACCGTTGGTGCGCCGATGACCTGTGTTGTCGATTCTCTGGTAGATGAAGCTGAGGGCCCCCTCTCCGCGAGGCAGCACCCACGCCTGAGCTTTTGCGTGATCCGCGGTTGCCAGGAATAGTACGATGGCCACGCACGCGGATGAAAAGCCATTGCGGCGTTTCATGATGGCGATCGTGTTGGAATGCACGTGTGAAGTGCCCGCGCCGCAGGTCAGGACTTAGTACCCGCTCTGAGCCTAAACTTCATCGCTTCATCAATCGCAATTAGATATTGGATCTCGTCTACGGGGGCTTTCAGCACGAACTTGTACTCCCTTTGCGCGGCGGCAAGCTCGGCTTTGGAAGGTTTGAATAGGATCGGAAGGATGGATGGCTTCGATGGCGCCGACTGCAACAGTCTGGTGATACGGCCGAGGTCTCCGAAATCGACGAGAACCACGTCCACTTTTCCCGATTTCAACGCTTCATCGAGTTGCGAATCTCCCTCGACGATTTGCAGCTTGTGTCCGGCTCGCTTCAACGTGGTCTGCAGCTTGGTGCTACTGAGAATCGCATCCCTTTGAGTTCCCGTGGAGTAGATCAATAGGTTGGCTTGGGTCGCCGCAAAGGCACGTTGAAACCGAACGCCGCGACCGATAGCGAGAAGCTTGTCACCACAGGCGAGCACGGCGGTTCCGCTCAACAGCGCTACCGAGCCTAATACTGCACCAGCGATCCACAATCTTTGCACCACGCCTCCAATTCTTTGGTTTTGAGGATAGGCCCGCATCTCTACTGTGTCAAGTTTGAGTTTTTTGTGCGAGCCTTCGCTAATTCACACTGTCCACCAAATATAACTCCGTAAGCACTTTCCAGTAAGTATACACGTACGATTTCCCATCAGGGGTCATATGAACCGATGCAGGCTGGAAGCCAATGAGTCCGACCGGATCCGCGGGCTCCACTCTTTTCCAAGGCTCCCGACGCCCGGTGGATAGATCCACCCGAGAGAACTCAATTGCAGAATCACTCGGACCCCGCAAAAAAAGGAAGCGGCCGTCGGAGCTCCACTGGATGAGTTCGTCGCCCGGCAAGGGACCACGAATCGGCCTGGGTTTCCCACCATCCACGGGAAGCATTTGGTAGGCTCCCTCCTCACCGACAGCAGCCAACATCTTTCCGTCTGGGGAAATTAAAGTAGCTTGCACCGTGCTATCAGTGATCGCACGAGCTCCGCCGCCACCTACATTCTGAACGTAGGAGTGGGGCTGACGATCTGGACCCGCGGCGACAAAGAGGATTCGTTTGCCATCCGGGAACCAGGCTGCCGAGTAGTATTCTACGAGCCCGGATGGCAGCAAGGGCTTTTCCTCGCCAGGGCCCGTTGGCAAAAGAACGAGTTTGGGCGGCGGCCCGGCTTGAAGCGCGAGCGCCCATTTCCCGTCGGGCGACAATGCCAACGCTCTGCCCTCCCCGAGACGAACGGCATCTCCGCCGCTCGTATCCCGGATGTAAACGGTTGGGTTCCCAGCGACCCCCTCTCCCCATTCGTAGAAGAGAAGCGTTTTGCCATCGGAGGAAAGGTCAGCCGCAGTCGACCAATCGAACCAGGAGAGGTCTCGTTGCGTTGGCGTGCTGGGCGGTTGCCAAACGATGCGGCTGCGTGGATTGCCCTCGAGCAGAAGTGCGCGGCCATCTCGTGAAATCTCTTGTAGGCGCATCCAACCGGGGGCTTGCAGCACCAAACGCTCCTTGCCTTGAAGCGTCACCGCGTAAACGAATTGGGACCTGGTCGTGCGATCGCCAGAAAACCAAACTTCATTGCCGCTTGGGGACCAAGCCAAACCCTTTAAGTTCTTCCAACCATCGGTGAGGATCGTCTTGCGCCCGTTGAGGTCTACCAGCGAAACCGCACCGGAATCCTCGCCCAGTGTTAGGAGGTCCAGAAAGGCGATTCGGTCACCGCGAGGCGAGAAACGAGGGTAGGTGATCCAGCCGCCTGTCTCATAAAGAACATGACCGATCGGATATTCCAGGCGAAATCGCCCCTCTACCAATCGGACGACCGCGAGGGTCTTTCCATCCGGCGCCCAATCGGCGTAGAAGACGTCTTCGAGAACCTCGCGAGGAGCGCCGCCCGCCAGTGGCATCCGTGCCAGCGTCCCTCGGCACTCTGCCCAATTCAACTCGCAGCCAAGCGAGGTTGCCAACTCCCCGGCGGAGGAAACCGCCAATACGCCGGCTGACGTTAAGCCGAGCGGCCTGGACTCAGGGCTTCCGACCCGAGTGCTGAAGACCTCCACCGGTTTGCCATCCCAACCCGCCGAATAAACGATGTTCTGGCCGTCCGGAGCAAATCTTGCTCCTGTGATGACACCCGACCGGTAGGTCAAACGGTGAAAATTTGGAATGGGATGAGGTTGTACTCTCTCCAGCCTGCGGCCGGCGAAGAACGAGACGAATAACAACGCTACGACAGCGAGCGCAATGCCAACAGCTCGTTTTTTCCAGCGGGGTGGACGCGCTCTGTCACTCGGGAGTAATTGCGCGTCCAGATCGAACGCCAGGTCCAGAGCAGATTGCACCCGTTCGTAAGGATTCTTCTCCAGACAGCGACGCAGCAGGCGAGCTAATCCGGGATCCAATTTATCGGCTGTTTCCGAAATCTCGATTGGGTCGTCGTTGAGAATCGCATTCAGGACCTGGCTCGTGGAGCTACCTCGAAACGGCCGCCGGCCCGTTAGCATTTCATAAAGGATCGCACCCAAATTGAAGAGATCAGAACGGTGGTCGACCACTCCACCGCGGAGTTGCTCGGGCGCCATGTAACCGGGAGTACCGAGGATGCTCCCAGGTTCGCGGTGAGGCGAGAGGGTGGTCAAACTCGCATCCTCACCGGCAGACACTTCCGGCAGCGTGAGCTTAGCCAGTCCGAAATCGAGAATCTTGATCCTGCCGTCGCGAGTCAGGAACAGATTCTCGGGCTTTAGGTCCCGATGCGTTATGCCTTTGTCGTGAGCGGCCGCCAGTCCGGCAGCGACCTGGCTTGCGTACTCGATGGCCTTACGCCGGGACAATGCGCCCGCGCTCAGACGATTACGCAAGGTTTCGCCCTCCAG
>Ga0207700_10001739_pt1 | contig 12363 bp, 11 predicted proteins | sample LARL82metaG_FD_184348 | JGI IMG/M metagenome (GOLD analysis project Ga0207700, IMG submission 184348) | Corn, switchgrass and miscanthus rhizosphere microbial communities from Kellogg Biological Station, Michigan, USA - LAR L8-2 metaG... | ecosystem: Host-associated > Plants > Roots >...
CCGCGACGCCGAACGTGAGCACGACGCTGGCCAGGCTCGCGGCCAGGCCTGCCCTGCCCGCGAGTCCGGCACGCCGGCGGGCCACCGGCGGCACGGGCCGGGCCACCGGCGGCGTGGCCCGGGCGGCCGGCGGCCCGGATGTCACGAACGCCCTGGACGGAGCCTGCCCGGGCCGCGCCCGCCCCGGCCGGCCACGAGGCCCCGGGTCGCCGGTTCCCTGACCGCGAGCGCGCGGGCCACGTCGGCGAACTGGCGGGCGCGGTGCCGCTGGGACGCCCAGTCGTTCCCGGTTGCCCGGTGCGCGAGCGGCACCTCGACCTCGGTCACCCGCATCCCCGCCCGCAGCAGGTCGATGGTGAGCGCGGTTTCCACCCCGAACCCGGCCGCGAGCGGGCGGCCGGCCTCGAACGCGGCCCTGGTCAGGCAGCGTTGCCCGTTCAGCGGCTGGGCGGGCCGCCAGCCGGTGGCCCGCTCGATGCCCGCGCCGGACAGCCCGACCACCAGCCCGTGCCCGCCCTGGCGGACCCTTTCGGTGAACACCGCGATCGTCATGTCGGCGTCGCCCGCGCGCACCGGTTCGGTCAGCGGGCCGGCCGCGCTCGCGGTTTCGCCCAGGTCCGCGTCCAGGAACAGCAGGTGCCGGGCGCGGTGTGCGCCGGGCGGCGCGTCGGTGGCCTCCAGCAGCCGGACGGCCTCGGCGCCGGTCTCCATCGCCGCCGCCTTGCCCCGGTTGCGGCTGTGCCGCAGCACCGTGGCCCCCGCCTGGCTGGCCCGTGCGGCGGTGTCGTCGGCGGAGCCGTCGTCGACCACGATGACCAGGTCGACCCCGGGCAGCCCAGCGGCGCCGGCCACCGTGGCCTCGATGCGGTCGGACTCGTTCCTGGCCGGAATGACGACGGCGACGTCCCCGCCCGCCTCGCCATCCCCCTTCACTGGCATGCGCAGATACTAGAGCGCCGGGCGCGCGTGCGCCCGGCGCCGGTGAAGATCGGCCGCTACTGGCCGGTGACCGCGGGGACGTCGTCGTGGATGGTGAACACCGACTCCAGGCCGGTCACCTCCAGGATCTTGCGCACGGACGCGCGCGGCGCGGCGAGGGTGAGGTCCCCGCCCCGCTCGTTGGCCAGCCGGTGCCCGGCCAGCAGCACGTTCATGCCGGTGGAGTCGCAGAACTCGACCGCGGACATGTCCACCACGATATGCGCTGTCTTGCCCGCTGCCAGGGCGGACATGAGTTCACTCTGCAGCTTCGGCGCCGTGTACAGGTCGATCTCGCCAGCGAGGGCGAGGACAACGTGATCCCCCTGGGAACGGCTCGACACTCTCAACTCCACGTGCCGCACCTTACCGGTCCCAGCATCCGGCGACCATAGCCTCCGCTCAGGAGTGGCTTAAGACACGCTGTGAGCGGGCCGGCTTGTCACAGATCATCCGGCTGTGTACCCCGGGCGAGGTCCGCGCCCGCGGTCAGCGCGCCCGGGCGCCGGCCCTCGACAGCTCGGCCAGGCGGGCGGTCTCGGCATCGGCCGGTGCCGGCGGCAGGATGTCCGGCACCGCGGCGGTCTCCTCCGCCGCGGTCCCGCCTTCCGCCGTGACGAGGGTCAGGGCCGACGTGCCAGCCGCCGGTACCGCCGCCAGACTGTCCCGGCTGACCGGGCAGGACAGCGCGCGCGGCCCGCCCCGGGCGCCGAGTTCGCTGCCCGGGATCCTGATCACCTCGACACCGGCAGCCTCCAGCCTGGTGTTGGTCTCCACGTTGCGCTCATAGCTGAGCATCACCCGCCGGTCCACGGCCAGTGCGTTGCCGCCGTCGTCCCACTGGCGCTGCGACGAGGCGGGCGGGTCCACCCCGGTACTGATCACGGTCAGCGCCTCGACGCCCATCGCCTGGGCCACCGACTCCAGGAACGGCATCGGCCGCGACAGCCGCGGCTCACCGTCGGCGCAGGTGATCACGTGCGCCTGGAGGACATAACCGAGCGCGGGGAACATCAGCACCGTGTCCCGGTCGATCACGGTGCACACGGTGTCCAGCCGGGTGCCCTCGGGAAGCTGCCGCAGCGGCACGGCCAGCACGCTGGCGGCCAGGCCGGCCTGGAACAGGCGGCTGGCGAGGGACTCCACACCGGCGGCCGTGGTCCGCTCGCCCATTCCCGCGGCGATCACCCCGGGCGCGAGCTGGAGCAGGTCACCGGCGTCGAGCGGCTCCTGTTCGGGGCCGTAGACGCAGGCCACCCCGGCGAACCTCGGGTGGTGCCGGTACAGGGTCCTGATCAGGGCGGCCTCGCGCCGCCTGGGCCCCTCGATGCTGGCCATCGCGACCGCGGCGCCGATCCACAGGTGGGAGTCCCGCAGGAACATCAGGTTGGGCAGCGGCGGGATCACGAAGTCGTGCCGGTCCATCAGCCCGAAGACGACGCCGTGGCCCAGCCGGAACTCCTCCCGCGACAGCCCCGTCACCAGGACGTGCGCCAGGTCCTCGGGGTCCAGGCCCGTGAGGTGGCTGCCCAGGTCCGCGCGGAGCCGGTCGCCGAGTTGCTGCGCGCCGAGCACGGCCACGATCGCCTCGGCCCTGGCGGTGGGGTACTCCATCACGTCCTGCAGCAGTTCCATGACGTAGAGGACCTCGACGCCACGGTCGCGCAGGCACTGCGCCGCGATGTCGTGCTCCTGCTGTGCCCGGGCCAGCCAGGGCAGTCCGGGGTAGCACAGCCGGTCCTTGGTGCGCGGAGTGATGCGCAGCAACTCAGCGCCCGGACGGTGGGCTAGCACCGTCCTGAGTCGCCCGACCTCGCTGTCGACGCCATGAATGTGGCCCACAAGCAAACCCCCGCTCTGCGTGCCGGGGGCCCGTGGCCGGACATCCCGTCGCTGGGAGTATCACCGGTTTACCTGCGGCTTACGCCTCGCTGGCGGTCTGAGCATGGCCGTTGACCGCGCCGTGTCCGCGGCACGGCGGCGCAGGCAGGATGGCCCACACGGTCACCCCGCCGGTGGAGTCCTGGACCCCCCAGGTGCTGGCGAGGCACTCCACGATGGCCAGGCCGCGCCCGCCCACGGCGGACGGTGATGGATGCCCGGCGTGCGGGCGGGTGCGGCTGCCGCCGTCGCGCACGGATACTGTGAGTGACCCATCGCCGAGCGCCCACGACACCTGAACCAGGGCGCCCGGCAGCGGCGTGGCGTGCCGGATGGCGTTGCTCAGAAGTTCGCTCAGCACCAGCGCCGCATCGCCGATCGCGGTGCCGACCAGACCGGCTTCCCGCAGGTCAGCGGAGAGTTGCCAGCGGGCGGTCGCGACGCTTGAGGGTGCCCACGGGAGCAGGACGACGCTCGATGCACTCACCTCCCGTTGCCCGTCCCGCGGACTGCTCTGATGAGCCGGACATGCCCCGATCATTCGCCCCGGAAACGTACACCTGCCCCTCAAGCATCACACTGCGCAATCGTATAGAGATATTGATACGGAACGGAGTTTTCGTGATGCAATGAGTCACGAAGAGTCTGGTATTGCCGGGTCCGGTGCGCCAATGCGGCTAGCATGGGTTCGCCGTGGCGGCCTCGGGCCGGGGGGGTTTGCCGGGATGCCAGGGCTCGATGAGGCAGCGCCGCACGACGGGCGCTGGCCGGTTGACATGCTGGACGAGGTGAAGTGATGGGACCGGCCGACCCGGATCGGTCTGGCCACCCGGCGGCAGCGACGGCGGGAACACTGGATTCCGGTGAGCAGGCTGCTGAGGCGACGGGACTGACCCAAGGGCAGGCGGAAGGCACGGCTGGGCAGGCGGAAAGCGGCCCGGCCGGAGCACGTCCGTCCTGGCTCCGCGCGGCCGTCCCGCATCCGCGGCAAGCGGTGACCGGCTCCTCCGGGGTGCGCCGGGTGCTCCGCAGCCCCTTCGCCCGGCACGCCGGCATCCTGCTGTGCTTCATCGCCGCCGGGGTGCTGGTGACCCTCCCGCTGGCCGCGAACCTGGCCGGGCGGATACCGGCCGCCAGGGACCCGGCCAGCTACGTCTGGGATTTCTGGTGGGTCGCGCACCAGGTCACCCACCTGGGCAACCCGTGGTTCACCCCGCTGATGGCGGCGCCGGTCGGGGTCCAGCTCGGGTTCCACACGATGATGCCGCTGCCCGGCCTGCTGTTCACCCCGGTCACGCTGGCCTTCGGCCCGGCGTTCTCCTACAACCTGTGGACCGTGATCCTGCCCGGGTTGCTCTGTTACGCGACGTACCGGGCGGCCCGGCTATGGCTGCGCTCGGCCACCGGCGCGGTCGGGGCCGCGGTGTTCTTCGGCCTGTCCTGCATGCTCACCCAGCAGGACTGGTACCACCTGAACATCGCGCTCGGGGCGATGTTCCTGCCGCTGGCCCTGGAGGCGTCGGTGCGGCTGCGCCGCACGCCCGGCCGGCGGCAGGCGATCATCCTGGGGCTGGTCATGGGCGTCGCGGTGCTCACCGACCAGGAGTCGGCGCTGCTCGCGTCCATCGTGGTCGCGCTGGTGCTGCTGCCCTGGCTGCTGCGCCACCCCGGCTGGCCACGGCTGTGGCCGGTGCTGCTGGCCTGCGTGACCGGCACCGTGGTGGCCAGCCCGCAGATCATCGCCATGCTCCAGGAGATCGTGGGCTCGCATGGCGGCCTGTCGATCGACCCGAAGCTGCTGGCCGTGTCCTACAAGCAGTACGGCATCGGGCTGCCCGGGATGTTCACCCCCACGCCGCGGGTGACCACCTTCGGGCTCGACCCCCTGGCCGGCCCGTTCCTGCACGGCCGGGACAACGAGGGCATGCCGATGTTCGGCACAACGCTGACCGTGCTCGCGCTGCTCGGCCTGATCGCGAGCTGGCGGCGCCGGTCCGCGTGGCAGCTCGCCGCGCTGTGGATCGGGTGCGCCGCGCTCGCCCTCGGCACCTCGCTGTGGATCGGCAAGCACCAGTACCTGCCGCTGTCCTCGGTGTGGAACGGGGTGCGGGTGTCCAATCTGATGCCCTACACCTGGTTCGTCCGGCTGCCGGGGCTGTCCAGCTTCCGTGAGGCCGACCGGCTGGCGATCCTCGGGCTGCTGCCCGCCGCGCTGCTCGCCGGGGCGGCGGTCGAGTGGTGCCGGTACCACGCCAAGCCACTGCTCGCCGTGATAGCGGCCGCCGCCATCCTGGAATCCGGCTACAGCGGCACCACGCCGAAGGTCGGCAGCATCCCGGTCAGCTTCCCGGGCGTGGACCGCGGCATCCTGAACGACCGCTCCAACTCGATCGTGCTCGACCTGCCGTTCGGGCTGCGCGGCGGTATCCCGGTGGACGGGGTGCCGTTCTTCCCGCAGGCGCTCGTGATGGCCACCGAGGACGGCCACCCGCGCTCGATCGCCTACACCTCCCGGGTGCCGGGGCCGACCATCAAGGCGATCAACAACCACCCGTTCTACGACGCGCTGATCCACGCCGAGCACGAGGTGGCGGAGACCTGCCCGTTCCGGGTGCCTGGGCAGAAGGGGTCGCTGAACCTGTGCGACCACCCGTACGGGGTGTCGCTGCCCGGCCCCGCGGTCCGCGTGAACACGGTCTCGGAGTTCCTCACCCCCAAGAAACTGGCCGCCGCCAAGCGGGACGCGGCCGCGATGAACATCGGCTGGGCCGTGGTGTGGAAGCGCAATGGCAGCGTCAGCAAGTTCCTGCTGTCGTACCTGCAGAAAACGGGGTTCCACTTCGCCTACAACCAGCAGGTCCACGGCAAGGACTACGTGCTCGTGTACAAGCGGACACAAGCCTGAAACCCCGGGCGGGTCAGGCCGTCAGGCCTGGCCGTTGGTGGGCGGCGGGGCGGCCAGCAGGCCCTCGGCGGCGAGGCCGCGCAGCACGCCGCGCAGGCCCAGGGCCAGGCCGGCCCGTTCCTCCGCGGTCAGCCCGGCCAGGATGCGCTCCTGCCGCGACTGCCACGCCTGCCACAGCCGGTCGGCGACCGCCCGGCCCTGCGGGGTGAGATAGAGCCGGACGTAACGGTGGTTCTGCTCGTCCCGGCCCCGGCGGATCCAGCCCTTGCTCTCCAGGCCAGCGGCCAGCCTGCTCACCGTGCTCTTCTCCAGGCCAAGCAGGGCCGCCAACTGGCCCTGAGCGATGCCGTGCGCGGCGAGCAGTTCGGTCAGCGCACGCGCCTCCGAGGCCGAGACGGCGGGCGACCCGGCCGGCACGCTGCTTGCTGACGCGCCGCCGTCCGGCGCTCCGCCGCCCGGGACTGTGCCGGCCGCGTGGTCGTTCCCGGCGGGCCGGGAGCCTGACGGGACGGCACCCGGGCTCAGCATGCGCAGCAGCAGCCCGAGGAGCTGATCAAGCTCCGCACCGCCCAATACGGGATCCATAGGAACAGTTGTACCCCACAACTCAGCCCGTGGTACCTTCGACACGTGAGAGTTGCGCCATACAACTACGGATTCGGCCGGCACACCCGCGCACAGACCATAGGCTCACCGCTGTGACTAACCGAGGACGCCTCAGCGCACCCGGCGGGCTGACCAAGCCCGGCAGCCTGAGCGGCCCTGGTGGCCTGCCGGACAACGGCAGCACGGCCAGCTCAGGATCCGCGACCGCCGTCGCCGCCGAACCGGCCGAGACCTACTTCGCCGACGACGAGGTCCTGGCCGGTGAGCGGCTGAGCGACTACGCCAAGCAGCACAGCCTCGAACCAGCCTCCGCCCGCCCGCCCGCGCTGAAGTACCTGCGCATGCTGTGGCAGCGGCGGCAGTTCATCACCGGCTTCGCCACCGCGAGCAACGTCGCGATGTACAGCGAGGCGCGGCTCGGCCAACTCTGGCAGGTGCTCACCCCGCTGCTGAACGCGGCCGTGTACTTCCTGATCTTCGGCGTGCTGCTGCACATCAGCCGGGGCGTGCCGGACTACATCACGTTCCTGGTCACCGGCATCTTCGTGTTCAACTTCACCCAGCGCGTCTGCATCACCTCATCGGTGGTGATGCGGGACAACCTGCCGCTGATCAGGGCGCTACCGTTCCCGCGCGGCTGCCTGCCGCTCGGCTACGTGGTCATCGAACTGCAGCAGTTGCTGCTGTCGTTCTGCGTGCTGTTCGTGATCATCCTCGGCTACGGCGAGCCGTTCACCTGGTACTGGTTCCTGATCCTGCCGATCCTGGCGCTGCAGACCCTGTTCAACGTCGGGTGCGCCTTCATCCTGGCCCGCTGGGGTTCCGGCTTCGACGACGTCAGCCAGTTGCTGCCGTTCGTCATCCGCACCTGGATGTACGCCTCCGGCGTGATCTTCAGCATCACGACCTCGCTCGCGCTGGTCCCCAGCCAGTCGCTGTACTTCCACAAGCACCTGGCCTACCTGCTGCAGGTCAACCCGGCGGCCGTGTATATCACGCTGATCAGGAACTCCCTGCTGACCAGCCAGCGGATCAGCATGCCGGGCTACCACCCCTTCAACGCGCTGAAGTGCGCGATGTACGGCAACCCGGCGAAGTTCCACATCCCGTCGGACGTGTTCGCAAACAAGGTCATCTACTACAGCTCCTACTGCAAGCCGATCGTCACCCAGCAGGCCCTGTGGGGGTATGCGGCGGGGTGGGCCGTGGTGGCGGCGGTCGCCGGCTTCTTCTTCTTCTGGTGGGCCGAGACGAGGTACGGCCGTGGCTGAGCCGATGGTCGTCGTGGACGACCTGCACGTGGTGTACCGGGTGTACGGGTCCGGCGCGGACAAGGGGACCGCGGCGACCGCGTTGCTGCGCATGGTGAAGCGGCAGCGGCGGCCGTCGATCCGCGAGGTGCACGCCATCCGGGGCATGTCGTTCGTGGCCTACAAGGGCGACGCGGTCGGGGTTATCGGGCGCAACGGGTCCGGCAAGTCCACCCTGCTGCGCGCGATCGCCGGGCTGCTGCCTGCCGAGCAGGGCATGGTCTACACCCAGGGGCATGCGGCGCTGCTCGGGGTGAACGCCGCCCTGCTGGAGAACCTCACCGGCGAGAAGAACGTCATCCTCGGCTGCCTGGCCATGGGGATGAGCCCGCAGACGGTCAAGGAGCGCTACCAGTCGATCGTGGACTTCTCCGGCGTCGGCGACTTCATCAACCTGGCGATGAAGACCTACTCCACCGGCATGGGGTCGCGGCTGCGGTTCGCCATCGCCTCCGCCAAGAGCCAGGACATCCTGCTCGTGGACGAGGCGCTGGCCACCGGCGACGCCGAGTTCCGGATCAAGAGCCACCGGCGCATCGACGAGTTGCGGGCGCAGGCCGGCACTGTGTTCCTGGTGGCGCACAACCTGGGCGAGATCGAGGAGACCTGTAACAAGGTCATCTGGCTGGAGAAGGGCCGCATCGTCCAGGCCGGGGAGAACGTGCCGGAGATCGTCGACGCCTACCTCGCCGCGACCGGCGGCGAGCCCCGCGTCCGCGAGCCCAAGTGACCCACTGACCGCGCCGCTCGACGACTCTCGGAGCTGGGACCTAACCGGCGCTGCGCTTTAGTTGCAGGCTCATCCTGGTACCGCCGCCGGGCCGGGACGCCGCCGCCACCTCGCCGTCCTGCGCCCGGGCAAGCTGCCTGACGATGTACAGGCCCAGGCCGATGCCGCCGAACCTGCGCCGGTCGCCGGTCTCGCCCTGGACGAACCGCTCGAAGATCCGCTCGTGGTCGCCGGGGGCGATGCCGATGCCCTCGTCGTCCACGGTGATCACGATCCAGTCCGCGGCCGGGCGGGCGGTCACGGTGATCGTGCCGCCGTTCGGCGAGTACTTGAACGCGTTCTCCAGCAACTGGCCGACCATGATGTCGGTGGCCATCGCGTCCCCGTGCGCCTGGGGCAGGTCATCGGGGATCCCGGCAACCAGCGTGTGCTTGTCCGACAGCGACAAGAACGCCGCCACGGTCCCGCGCAGCAGCGCCGCCAGGTCGAACGGGCCGCTCCGCACGGTGAGCTGGTCGGCGCCGGCACGCGCGCCGAGCAGCAGTTGCTCCACCAGGTGACTCAGTGAGCCGGCCCGCTCGGCGATCGTCTGCACCGCGGCGCGGCGCTCGGCATCGGTGAGCTTGTCCCAGCGCTGGGTCAGTGTGCTCGCGAACCCCTGCACCACGGTGATCGGGGTGCGCAGTTCGTGGCTGGTGGTGGCCAGGAACAGGTCCTTGGCCTCTTCGAGTTCCTTGGCGGCGGTCACGTCGCGGAAGTCCACGACGCGCTCGTCCTTCTCGTTCAATTCATTACACAAAACGTCAAGCCACCGGCCGGTGGGCAACCGGTGGGTGACCCGGGGTGCCCCGGGCTCCGGCACCGGGAAGGGCGGTGGCTTTCCGGTCACCTCCTCGGCGGACATGCCGGTCAGCATGGCCGCCGCCGGGTTCCACAACCGGATCAGCCCGGCGTCGTCGAGCACGGCGATGCCGTCGGCGCTGGCGTCGATCACCGCGCGCTCGTGGGCGCGCTGGCGGTCCAGTTCCTCGAACGCGGTCGCGTTGGTCAGCGCGACCCCGGCATGCCCGGCCAGCAGTTCCAGCAGTTCGAGTTCCACATGCCCGACCTTGCGCCCGCTGTACAGGGCGTACAGGGCACCGAAGGGCCGGCCACCGACGTGCGACAGGGCCAGGGTGATCGTGTGCAGCCCGGGCAGCGCGGACCAGATCAGGTCGGCGAACTCGCCGGACTCCCCGGTCGCCATCATCACGTTGCGCCCGGACCGCATGAGCTGGCCGACCATGCTGGTGGGCAGGTCCGAGGTCCGGCCACGGAGCCTGGCCGGGAGGCCCTCCATGCTGACCAGGCGCACCCGGTCGTCCTCGATGAGCACGAACCCGCCCGCATCGGCGCCGGTCAGGTCGCACAGGCTGGCGGCGATCCGGTCGAGCACGGTGTCCAGGTCGCGCTGGGCATTCATGTCGGCGACCACGTCGCCGAGCTTGCGGACCACCCTTGCCCGCTCGGCCATGTGGTGCCTGGCCGCGGTGTCCTCGCCGGTGCGGTGGCACACGTTCACCCAGCCGATGACCTCGCCCGAGCGGTCCCGCAGCGCGCTGGCGTCGATGCGCAGGTCGAGCAGCTTGCCGTCCTTGCGAGACCGGCGGGTGACGTAGGAGATCTGGCCGCCGGAACGCACCCGTTCCAGGGCGGCGTTGTGCTCGGCCTTGAGTTCCTCGGGGATCAGCGGCGGTTCCCCGCCAAGGACCTCGGCGGCGCGCCAGCCGAACATCCGCTCGGCAGCCGGGTTCCACAGCAGCACGGCCCGTTCGGCGCTGAAGGCCACGATGGCATCGGCCGCGCACTCGATCACCGCGCGCGCGGTCGCGTCCACGCGGTCCTGGCCGGCTGCCCCCGTCTCGGATGACACCCTTGCATCGTGCCATCGCCCGCGCGATCTGGCCCGCAAATCCCAAGGCAGGACCATCCACCCAGGCAGCCTGGCAGCCCGCGAAGACATGCGGTTCTGAGTACCTGCGTGGCAGATCGCCGGGCGCCGAAGGCATGTCGCGGCCTTGGCCTCGGCCGATCGGCGACGGGGCGCATTTCGCTTGACATGGGACAAACCGGGGCGTATCCAAAGGGGGCACCTGCCCCGCCGGATGGCTGCCGGACGGGCCCGGCCCCGCCACCGATGAAGGAAGCAGGATGTCATGAAGCTGCACTGGCGGGCCATCGGCCTGCTTACCGTCGCGACCACCACGCTGGTGCCCATGGCCGGCACCGCTGTGGCATCGCCGTCGCCCGTCGCCGCGAGCTGTTTCAGGGTCACCGCCACCATCCACGTGGCCACCGGGCCGTTCGGAGTCGCGGTGAACCCGGCGACCAACACCATCTACGTGACCAACGGTAACCAAAACACCGTGTCCGTGATCGACGGGCAGACCAACAAGATCACCGCCACCTTCCCCGGAGGTGGCTCCCCCGACGTGGCGGCGGTGAACCCCAGGACGGACACCGTCTACGTGACCAATCTCCCTGGCGGCACCGTGTCGGTGATCGACGGGCAGACAAACAAGATCACCGCGACGGTGACCGTGGGCCACGACCCGGTCGGGATCGCGGTGAACCCGGCAACCAACCGGATCTATGTGGTCGACGGCGACGCCAACACGGTGTCGGTGATCAGTGGCCGGACCAACAAGGTGATCGCCACCGTGCCGGTGGGCAACTCCCCGCAAGGCGTGGCGGTGAACCCGGCCACCGACACCATCTACGCGACGAACGTCTTCGGCAATGACATGTCGGTGGTGGACGGGCACACCAACAAGGTCACCGCCACGATCAAGCTGGGCCGCGGGGAACCGCTCAGGGCGGCGGCGGACCCGAAGACCGACACCATCTACGTGACCAACGGCACGGTGCAGGTCATCGACGGGCACACAAACAAGATCACCGCCACCGTCCGAGTGGGCCAGACGCCGGCGGGGGTCGCGGTGGATCAGAACATCGGCAAGATCTTCGTGGCCAGCGCTAACAGTGACAGTGTGTCGGTGATCAACGAGGGGACGAACCGGGTCACCGCCACGCTCGGCGTGGGCCGCGAGCCGCTCGTGGTCGCGGCGAACCCGCGGACCCACGTGGTGTACACCGCGAACTTCTCCAGCAACACGGTGTCAGTGATCACCCGCCACTGCCCACGCTGACCAGGAATCCAGCCCCAGCGAGCTACGCTCCGCCGCCCCGCGCTCGGATCAGCCCGCCTGGCCCGCAAGTCCCAAGGCAGGACCGCCAGGAAGACACAGCAATTCCCGTGATTGTCGGTATGGATACCGTAAATTACGGGGTTGGCTCTAGCTGAGGAGCGAACGTCGTGCGATCCTGAGAGCGGACGAGAGGGACGCCGGTGAAGTACCTGACGGTCCAGGAAGTGACCTGCACGGACCCGTCCGCTTTTGGAGTTCGCCTCGATCCGCTGATGGAAGCACTGCTGCGGCTTGAGGCCGCCGACAGCGCCGTCGAGGACCCGGACTTGGCCGCCGACCTGGGCACGGGCTGCGTTGACGTGCAGATGACGGTTGAGGCCGCGGACCCGGCCGCCGCGATGGTGAAGGCACTGGCGACGCTCCGCGCCGCCATCCATGCGATCGGCGGCACGGACTCGGGCTGGGAGACCACGTCGGCCATCATGCACGTGGAACCCGCCGAACTCCCCCTGCGCCCCCTGGCCTCAGCCTGACTCTGTATCTGTGTTACAGCCGTAGCATCGTCATCCGGCTGTCCGGCTGAAGCGCTTCGGCGCTCACTTGGCCTGAGGGGCGGACGGGTTGTCGGGGTCGGAGGGCTTGGGGGGGTTGGGGGCGACCAGGCCTTCGTTGACGGCGCGGTAGACGGCGGCGGCGCGGCTGGTGACGTCGAGCTTGCGGTAGGCGCTGTCGAGGTGGTGAGCGACCGTCCGGGGGCTGATCCCC
>Ga0207700_10001740_pt1 | contig 12359 bp, 12 predicted proteins | sample LARL82metaG_FD_184348 | JGI IMG/M metagenome (GOLD analysis project Ga0207700, IMG submission 184348) | Corn, switchgrass and miscanthus rhizosphere microbial communities from Kellogg Biological Station, Michigan, USA - LAR L8-2 metaG... | ecosystem: Host-associated > Plants > Roots >...
GTGTCCAGCCGCGCCTGCGAGATGCGCCCGGACTGCACCGCCTGCGTCATCGCCGCGACCACCGCCGCCAGGCGGTCCTGCTCGATGGGCGCCTCGATCAGATCATCGCCCGCGAGAAACGCCCGCACGCAGGCCTCGGCGATCCCCTGCGCCGGGTCGTTGTAGCCCTGCTGCTGCATATAGGCGACGATGCCCTGCGCGTCCATCGCGTCGGTGACGACGACCCCCTGATAGCCCAACTGCCCGCGCAACACCTGCTGCACCAGCACTGGCGAGAGCGAGGCAGGGTTCTGCGCGTCGTAGGCCGGGACGATGACGTGTGTCACCATAATCATGTCGGGATGGTGAGGCAGCAACTGCCGGAACGAAGCGAAATCAATGGCGTTGAGCTGGCTCCGCGAGTGATCGACCGTCGGCAGCGTGAAGTCGGGGTTGCCGGTGGACGCGCCCAGCCCCGGCCAGTGTTTCAGCGTCCCGGCGACGCCGTTCTGTTGCAGCCCATCGAGGAAAGCGCCCGCATACATGGTGACCTGGCCGGCTGATGTGCCGAACATGCGGCTTGGGTCGATGCCGCCGCCCTGGTTGATATCGGCCAGCGGGGCGAAATCGAGGTTGAGGCCGATCTGCCGCATGCGCTGGGCGTCGGTCTGCGCCTGGAGATATGCCTGGTGCGGGTCGCCGGTCGCGCTGAGCTGCTGGGGCGAGGGAGTCTGGCCGTAGTAGAAGGAGAGGCGATCCACCAGCCCGCCCTCCTCGTCGGTCGCCAGTAACAGCGGCGTATCAGCGTGCGACTTGAGGTCGCTCACCAGCTGCTGCATGCCGACGAGCGTGGTGGGCATCAGCGGGCCGCCGTTGTAGTTGGGAAAGATGATGGCGCTGCCGAGATGCCACTGGGTGAGCGCCTGATCGAGATCGTTGTTGTAGCCATTGGCGTAGACCGCCAGCATCAGCGTCTGCCCGATCCGCTGCGCGGGAGTGAGCTTCGCGATGTAGGCGTCGATGCGCTGGTCGAGGTTCTGCGGGGTGGGCGTCGCGGTTGCTGCCGCCGTGGTAGCTGTTGGCCCCGTCGTGCTGGTCGTCGGCAGGCCGACGCAACCGGAGATCATCACAAGGATGAGCAGCAGTACCGCGCCAGGAGCCGCGCGGAAACGGCGTGGTTGCCTTATCCTCATTTGGTGCTGCTGGCGCTGCATGATCGCTCCCCTGGCCGTCTGACTCATCGCTCAACGGCTGCTGTCGGCCCTTTTCCACATAATTAGTCGTGCAAGCTCAGCCGGAATCCATGGCAAGGCTATCACACGGCCCTGCCAAACGCAAGACCAGGCGTGCGGCTGAAAAGAGTGCCTGGCTGCGCGTGTCTGCCATGCGCCGTCGCCATATCGTCGCGCGCGTTATCTCTCCGCCGCTGGCACGTTGATATGGATAGGGAAGGAGCGCGGGCGGATGGCTCGCGGGCGGCGCCCGTCGGGAGGGGAAACAGGGACGTATGCAATCACTTCGACGCCTGCTGGCAGACCTACCGAGCCGCTTCGTCTCGGCAATCACTGGACGAGAAGGGCGCTCGCGACAGATCACCATCGCCGCGCTCTCCGCAGTCTGTCTGCTCGCACTGGCGGGTACGGCGCTCCTCTTCGCCGCGCAGAGCGATCCGCTGGCCTCCGGGAACGCGGCGCGGTCGTCATCTCCTACACTCTTCGCGTCTACGCTGACGCCGACCGATGCGCCGACCGCGACCGCGCAACCGACGAAGACCCCATCCGGCGGGGGCAAGAAGGTCTCTGGCAAGCCCGTCAGCGTGCCAAAGCCGCCGCCACCCCCGCCGAAACCGCCCGCGCCCCCGACGGCGACGCCCTGCGCGACGGCGACGCCCGTGCCGACGGCTACCGCCACGGCGACCGCGACCCCCACGGCGACGGCCACGACCGCCACATCGTCCGGGTCATCCAGCGCTGTGTCGCTGGCGGCGCTACGGGTCAGCTCCTGCACGCCCTGCGGGGTGAATGCGGGGAATAATCCAGGCCAGTCGCAGATTCGCGCCGCGCTGGATGCCGCCGCCAATCTGTATGGTCTGCCGCACAACCTGCTCTATGGCTTTGCCTGGCAGGAGAGCAAGTGGCATCAGGATGTCATGGCGTGCGATGGCGGCGTTGGGCTGATGCAGATCCAGTACTACTACGCCGACTACTTCAACCACTCCAGCGTGCTGAACGCGAGCGGCTGCGGCGTCTCGGACACCAGCTACGATATCTACACGCTCAGCGGCAATGCCAACCTCGGCGCGAAGGTCGTCAAGTATCTTTCGTGCTACTACCTGCGTATCGCCGCGGGCAAGTATCAGGCGGCTGGGCTGAGTTTCCCCGATACGGCGAGCAATCCGAGCCTCTGTGCCTCACTCTACAACGTCAATACCAACGGGCCAACCACCACGCTCTATCAGGATCTGCCGTCATCCGTGGGCGACGGCTGGAGCTGTCCGCTCGATCCGACGCAAGGGCTGACGAGCGCCGAGGTGCTCGATTACAGCGCCAGCGCCTATAACGCCGGGCAGACCGCCATCTACAACTGTAGCTGCATCCCCAACCTGGGCTACGTCGGCGCGGTCGAGTACTGGACCAGCCAGTTTGCCCAGGGCGCGCTGCCCTAGCCGGTCGTGTTGCTCTGCTCGGTTCGCCATGGCGATGTGTGGGCTGGGTGCTAACATGCTAGAGTTCGGGCAAGTGGTCCTCGGTCCCTGGGACTCGCCCCTCTTCCAGGAAGAAGGCGTAGACACGCAGGTATTGCTCCGTCTCGTACCGCAGATACTCCTGCCAGCGATCGATCGCTACAAGATATTCAGTTGAGTCATGCCCTGACTCCAGCTCTGCCACCCGACGCTCACGCGCGGCCATGGAGGGATCGATGGTATGTCGCCCGCGCCACCATGCACGGATGCTGGCCAGATCCCAATGGTCGTTGCCATCGGCTCCGTAGGCCCTAAATGGATCGTGATCAGCTGCGAGCAACACCTGGCGCAGCTCAAACAGGTTGACTGGCTGCCGGAAGATGAACGGGAAGTCGTCCGCGTCGATGAAGATATTGTTCGGTGCCTCATAGGGACCGGGGCCAGAGTTATCGACATCCCCGGTATAGAGCGGCCCAGGCACGTTCCAAGGCTTTTTACGCTCCCATTGTCCCAGAAAATCACCCTGGCCGTGGTATGCGCCAAGTTGCGGCAATGCCGCGGCAATATCCATGAAGATTTCATGATACATCGGGTCTCGCTCCTCCCTGTGAGACTGTGTACGCTGCGCGCGGGCAAGGACATCGACAGATACCAAGTTAGCGACAGTATAGGCAACACTACCCTATTGCTATGATACGACGCGCCTTCCTGCGTCATGCTATCTGCGGCTGAGCTCGTACTGCTATCAATACACCACGATCAAATGCGAGTCACCTGTTCTGTCAGTCAATTCAGCGGCTTCCGGGCCAACATGATCCTCCAGCTTCAGTGATATGGAGATCACTGCATCATCACTGAAGGTAATGCGAATAGCATCGTTTGCAACGATTTCCGCCTGGCGCACAGTCGCGCCAATACGATCACACAGGGCGTTTCGAAAGCCAGGCTCTCCCCAGGCAAATGCCTTGCCCTCAACAGAGACCTTGAGACCAGTGTATGCCGTCAGGCAAGGGCCATCGAATCCAAGTTGAACATAGTCCATGACGAACGTGACTGAGCTCAACTGTTCGCCAACGAGTACGTGTAAAGGTGAGGCACTTTCCATTAAGAGGTGGCTTTCCACTAAAGTATCAGCGCTAGCGAACGCCGTGACATTATGGTGTCCGCGAAGTATATCTGGATGAGGCAAAAACAGCGTGTCCTCACACCAAAGGTCTCGCCACGTTGCCGTCTGCGCCACTGTCCACCTCATCCGCGCCATCGTCCTCGTCGTCCACCAGTAAGATGTGTACGGAGACAGATATTTGCAACTGCGCTGCCCCCGCCGCCGCGACAATCTCGACTGGTATGCCAAAACCCCCCATTGCCTCCTCGCGGGTCGTACCGATCCAAAGTTCGGCGTTGATAACGCGCCGGTCGAGTTGGGCCAGTCCTGGCGTCAGGCGTCGTAGAATATCGGCGACACGCGCGGTCGCCTCAGAAAGCGGGAGGCCATCCTCCCACTCGCTTCTATTTATCAGTGCTAGGCTCCACACATCGATAGGTTGCTTCCGCCGCCCGGGAGGGATCGGCTCACCCTTGCGCCGTTCGAAGGTTGGTGCGATCCCCAAGAGGTGGGTCACCTCTTGGGAGGGCGGTAGATCGCCCGAGAGGCGGAAACTCATGCTGGTGCGACTTTTCCAGTGATTCACGGCTGTCGATTTTCCTCTCGTATAGTTCGAGCCCTTCATCTGTTCATTCTATCAACTTCTTAAAGGAGTAGCTCGTGGACCTCACCTGTCGCGAGGCGTAGGGAGTTGGACCGACCTGTCGCGTTGACGCCTGCCTGGCTTCCCAACTACCATGAAGAGCAGCCGCACTGGGCACGGCGCCACAAGGAATGGCGCGCGAATGGACAGCGGCGGGCGGTAGTGGGAAGTTGGGGAGCATCAAGGAGGCGGGGAGGAAGCAGGATGATTGGGCTACTTACACGGGCGCGGAACAATGTGTCGCTCACTCCGGCTGAGCGCGCGCTGCTCAAGCTGATCGAGGGGCTGGCCTGCACGGCGTTAGTGGCGGCGCTGCCCATCGTCGCGGACGCGCTGGGGCACGGCGCCGTCAATTGGACCGATGTGGGCCGCGCGGCGCTGGCAGCTGGGGCCACGGCGGCGCTGCTGGCGCTCATCAAATATTGCAAGGCGTATGGCGACCCGCCACTGCCATCCCAGCCCTGATGCTATCAGGTAGATGAGGCGCGCGAGTCGGGAAAACGACGTGAGGACGGTGGCTGCCGTCCTCATCCAGATAGAGGCTCCGAGAGGGGTTTCCAGTGCGGCCCGCTGCGTCAGCGGGGAGTCATCAGGCGGGCGCGTGCATCGTTGTGTCCGTCGGCGAGGCTGTCTCAGTCGGCAACTCGCAGGCGGTCTCTTCGTCGTCGCGCCCTCGTGAGATGAGAGCCACGAAGAGGAACATCAGACCAAACACCGCACCCCAAAATGCGAATACGGCCAGTACCCAGAGGGCATCACTAAAGGACATAGCATCCCCCTTTTTACGGCGCTTTCGCGTCTATTCCGCGGCGCTACCTCCCGCATGTACTCCCATTGTACCCCACTGGACATAAAAGTGGACAGTCGGCGCATAGAATCCTCGTGATTGCGGGTATAGTATTTCAGATGAGTGAATATGTGCGGACAGAATCAGTGAGCGGCCTGTGTTGAAATACGAGAAAGCGGAGTTGTCTCCGGCATCGGCAGCCATGCCCCTTTCGCTCCGCTGGGATGCGCCGCTGCCCGACCTGGCATTTCTGGGCCTGTTCCTGCTGATGGCGCTCTGCCATCTGGTCTCGGCGCTGCTGGCGCTTGGCTGGATCACCGCCGCTATCTGCGACGGCATCGTCCTCGGCTACCTGGCAGCCATTCTGCTGGCTCGCCCTGAATGGCGGCCTCTCATCGGGCGGCTATTGCTATTTGGCCTCGTCGCGGGCGTTATCGAGCTGGCCACCGACGCCGCTGGCGAGCAGATCGCGCGCTCGCTGGTCTATCCCGCCGATGAGCCGACGCTCTGGCAGTCGCCCGCCTATATGCCGCTCTCATGGATGATCGTGCTGACGCTGCTTGGCTACCTTGGCTGGCGGCTGGCAGGGCTGCTGCCGCTCTGGCAGGCCGTGGCGCTCGGCGGACTGGCAGGCATGCTCATCATCCCGTTCTACGAAGAAAGCGCCTGGTATGCCGGCTGGTGGCGCTACACCACCCTGCCGCGCCTTGGACACACGCCTATCTATGTCTTTCTCTTCGAGGGCGCTATCGTGGCGATCCTGCCGCTGCTCGCGCGCGGGCTGGAGCGGCTCCCGCTGGGGTGGGTGGCGGCGCGCGGACTCATCCTTGGCGCGTGGATGCCGCTGGTGGCGTTCGTCTCGTGGCGACTGCTGGGGCAGGGATAGGCGCGATTGAGGTACAATAGCCAGTATGAGCACCGTTTCGACCATTCTGCATATCTACGGCCACGACGCCGATGCCGTCGAGCACGCGCTAACCACGATCTTCGCCGCTGAAGGCCGTGTGAATGTGCTGCGGCTCGAAGGCACCTTCAGCGCCGTGCTGGAGCGCGTCACCGATCCCGACCTGGATGCCGCCTACCGCTACCTCATCTGCCGCCCGCACGATGTCTCGCGCTGGACGCCGGTGCTGGAGCTGGGCAACCGCACCGAGGGCTTGGATGTCGAACTCTCGCGCCAACTGGATGGCGCGCCTGTCTTCACCGTTTTCGACTATGGCGAGACCGTCTCTGGCTACACGCTGGCGCGTGGTGGCACGCAGGTTGACCGCTATATCAGCGATCCCACCTGGCTCGAAGATGAGGGCGAGAGCGGCGGAGAGAAAAAGCCCACACCCGACCTGGAGACGCTGCGGGGGCATCCCGAGCGCTTCGCCGATCTGCTGCCGCCCGATACCGCGCCGGAGGACTTCGTGCGCGTCGTGCTGGCGCCGGGTTGGTGGGAAGACTACGGCGCGAGCACAGGCGAAGACCTCCCGGCGGAGGAGCGCGCCGAGGAAGACGAGCTCGTGGACGAGCGCGACCGCATGCGCTGTATCGCGCTGGCGCTCGAACTCTGGAGCCCCGCCGAATATCCCCTGACCGAAGATCTAGACGACCTCGCGGATCGAACGGTTGGCCCCGGCATCATCCTCGCCTTCAACTGAGCGGTGGACACCAATTCGCGCCGCGATCAGCCTGCTCTTTTGTCATGACATCCGTTCGCGCTGTGCGGCGCTTTTGCACCCGCGTGCAGTCATTGCGGACGTGCGTGCTGGCGTCCAAAGGTCCTGGTACGGTACGATATTATCCGAAACATTGCGTAGACTGGGTGCAGAATTCGTCGTGGTTATCTGGATACTACCCGGTGAGGAAACCGTTCCACCCTGTAAAATTTGGTGGTAGAGATATCCAGCGGCTGGCTGACTGTGAGAGATAGCTCATCGTTTGGTGGCGATTCCAATACTGTACACATACAACTATGCAAGCGTTTCTGTTGTTCCAGTGGCCCTCGTCATGCGATCTGCCAGGAGGCCAGGGGCAAGCAATTGGGACATGAGGCGTCACAAGCGTATCTTTGAGTACAATTGCCGGAGGAGAAATGGCTCAGCATCCGCCGCGAAAGAATGCAATAGACTATTACGATACCCAGCCGACACCCGCCCCGCGGGCCGTTGAGGCCGATACGGCGGTGTTGCCAAAGGCGAAGGCGGTGCGCAGTCTGCCAAGCTATCATCCGACGGGCATGGCGAAGGTTGACCGCCTGCTCGACTTCACGGACCAGCTGACCGGCGGTCGCGCCGAGTGGATTCAGCGGGCGTTCAGTTATCTGTTTGTCGGCGGAATCGCGGCGATCATCAACCTGATTACGCTGCAAGTGACACTCAATCTGCTGGCTTCGTCACCACTTCCCTACAAGATTCACTATGGAATCGCATTCGTCATCGCGACCGAAGTCTCGATTATGGCGAACTTTATCCCGAACGACCGGATCACCTTCAGCCACCTGCCGGGGCATAGCCGCTCCTGGATTCAGCGGTGCGCGCGCTTCCATGTCACCTGCACCGGCGGCGTTATCGTAACCTTCGCGGTCTCCAGCCTGCTACACCTGATTCTTCAGGTGCCCGCGCTGCCCTCGCAGGCGGTGGCGCTCATCGTGGCGACCGCGTTCAACTTCACCTTCCACCATCTCTTTACCTATCGGCACAAGCCAGCCGCTGTGCTTTAAGCTACCGCCAAGCCATCGCGCGAACAGGCTGGTCAACCCGGCCACGACCCATACCATTTCTGCCTTTTCTGCCCTCTTGCCTCGAAAGGTGAGAGGGCAGGTTCGTTGCGGAAGTCTCAGAACAACTGTGATCTTTTGCATTCCACGGCGGGTAATTATAAGGTAAGATAAACATAACCGCTTTGAGCGCCCGCGCGCTTCATTTCCGCGGAAGGATACCTGGCGTATTTGTGTAGGTGGGGCCGCAAGTTTGCGAAGGGTCATCCGGCGGTACGTTATCTTGCCCATCATCTGTTCGTTCATCTGATAGTTACCTGATAGTTACCTGATAGTTACCTGATAGTTACCTGATCATCAGACTCACCAGTTTTTGGGGGCGGGGAAGCAACCATTGACAGCCTTCATGTGTAGCTGTTACGCTACTGCCAGGGTTATTGCCTGACTGCACCCGCGACGGTTATCGCGTGAGAGATCCATACCGCCGACATGCAGTGACGAGATGCGCCCGGCGATGTCATGGATGGCAGCATGCGGCCTGGCGCGGCAAGTGACCAGCGACCTGCGCTTGCAACTGGCTTGCAACTGGCTTGCAACTGGCTCATGGTTCCCAGACCAAACGAGAGCTGAATCCCCACAAAAAGGAGGTGTCCAGCGACGGCCTCGGCGGGAATACTGCGCGTGTGTGAGGAATCCCGGCAGGCTGTTGGTGAACAAGATGCCGCGTTTCGCGCTGCGCCAGCAAGAGCCTTCGGATCGTATTTTTACCACTCTTAGCCTGCGCGAGAGAAGCTGTCAGCCATTGGTTGCGTACAAGTTCACAAAGATGTACGCGAAATGCGGTACCAGAAGGCGGCGTCTACGTTGTTAAGAGTACAACGACTTCTGTCGCTGGCATGTGCAATCATACCGCGGAGGCATACCCGCCTGATGGCGCGGTTCCTGCCTCGCTACGGGCAAGCGCTCCGGGCGCAGCGGGAATCGAGAGGGGAGACAATACCAGAGGCGCCGGTGCGATTCTGAGTGTGAACTAAACCAGTGGCAGATGATAACGGACTTGTATTGTGTCTCCTTATGTCTTCTGGACGACGGCAAACGACGAAGCACGCAGACCCTGGAGGGCCAATGGTGGCCAGGGTGGAGCCTCCTCCCAAAATGGTTTGTGCGAGCGAGCGGTCGTTGCAGCGCGACCACGGGGCTATCCTTCAGGATCAGAAGGTAGCGAAGCAGGGAATGCCAGCCAGGTGAATCCGGCGCTGGAACGTCACAGCCTTGAGAGGGGTACGAAGCATGCTTGTGTTACGCAGAAAAGCTGGCGAGGCGATTGTCCTCAATGGTACGATCACCATCCACGTCCTCGCCGTAGAGGGCGAACGAGTCAAGCTGGGTATCAACGCGCCGCCAGAAGTCGTTATTGTGCGCTCGGAATTGCTCGAGGGTCAGGGGTCCAGCCCGGCCGGTTCGATGCCCGGCGCGCCGGTCCCCCCGCGCGAGCCGCGCCCATCATATACCTACCGCGAGCCCAGTCCGAATGGGCAGCGGCCCTATCGCGAGCCTGAAGAAGGCAATACTCCAGGGGAAACGCCCGGCCCCGGGCGCCCACCCACCACCGGCATGAATGGTTCGAATGGTATGTCTGGTATGAATGGTATATATGGTGGGCAGGCGCGCTATGCGCCGCGCCGTCGCATGTACGAAGATCCCAACACGCCGACGCCACTGCCCAATCCGAACCCACGCTACCGCTGATGCCGTGCCGTGCTGTGCCCGGCTGCGCTATGCGCTATCTGGGACAGGTCGGTGTGAGCATCTTTTAGCCGCCATCCGCCAGGGAATCCTCTCCCTGGCGGATTGTTCTCTCGCGTCGCGTCGCAACGATAACGTAACTCAGGCGGTAAGTCGCGCCACATAGTTGTCGTCGGCGCCGTCCCCGCTGATCCAGAGCGCGCCACCGTGCCCCAACGCCATGCCAAAGGGAATGCTTTGTGAGGCGGGCAACGTATAGAACGTGTAGAGATCATCGCTGGCCTGATAGTATACGACCGCGTTCGCGCCCGCGCTGGCAAACCAGACCGCGCCATCGCCGGTCGTCGCCAGGCCGTAGAGAATGCTGGGGTCACCGGCTGAGTGCGGCACTGTGCGCTCCGTGACCTTGCCCGTCACGGGATCGATGCTCCCCAGGATGGCTGGCTGCATCTCCGTAAACCAGATGCGCCCCGATGGGTCCGCCGCCATCGCGTAGACCGCCGCCTGATGGTTGGCCAGCGGCATCAGCGTCACTTTGCCCGTGGTGGGATCGAGTTTGCCCACCGCGCCGCCGTTCAGATAGCCAAACCAGATGCCGCGGGCAGTGATCGCCAGGCTGAATGGATAGGAGCGCGTGGCGCCCTGCGGAGCGGGTATCTGCCACGACTGCATCGCGCCGGTAGCCGGGTCGAGCCGCCCAATGCGCCCGCCGAGTAGCGTAAACCAGAGCTGGCCGTTCGCGTCGAACGCGAGATCCTGAGGCGCCATGCGCGGCGCGATTGCCGTATCGAGCGGGTAGATTTTGAAGGTCTGGGTAGTCGGGTCGAAGCGCCCAATATAGTTGGCCGCCTGCTCGGTGAACCAGACATCGCCCTGGCGGTCTATCGCCGTCGCCATGATGTTGTATTTGCCCCCCGGCGGCGTCCACTCCGTCACCTGTCCGGTCTTCGGATCGATTCGGGCAAGCTGATTGGTTACCATCTCGCCGACCCAGATATTGCCCTGCGCGTCAACCGCTGGCTGCATCAGCCCGGCGCGTGAGGTGGGCATTGGGATGATCGTGGCGTTCGCGTGCTGCACGATAGTCGCCGATTGTGTGGCTGGCGACGCCGCGCCACCGGTCTGGCGCGGTGTCGTTGGCGATGGCGTTGCGGCTGATGGCAACCGGCTGATGACGAGCACCGTCGCCAGCAGCGCCACCAGCACCAGCACGCCAAACCCCGCATCGCGCCGTACGAGGCGACGCCAGAACGGTGGCCTTGCATGAGGCGACGCATCCGGTGTATTCGACGGATCTGGCGACTGTTCCACTGTCTCGGTTGTATCGGGTCTCTCGGCCATAGGGTATGTCTTATCCGTTACAGGTTAATGCCGTATTCTGCCCATCGCTCGCTGACGAGCGCCTTCATCTCAGGCGACATCTCGATGTCATCGGGCCAGGGCCGGGGGTGTCCTTCCTCCGGGAGCTTGGCCGTCGCGTCCAGGCCCATCTTCCAGCCATACTTCTCATAGGGCGACGAATGATCCAGCGCATCTACCGGGCCATCCACCAGCAGCGTATCACGCTTCGGGTCAACGTTATTGCCCACGCGGAAGAGCACCTCGTGCATATTCTGCACGTCCACGTTCTCATCCACGACGATGATGAACTTCGAGAGCATCATCAGCATCATACCCCAGATGCCAGCCATCACTTTCTTCGCCTGGCCGGGATAGCGCTTGCGAATCGAGACGACGACGATGTTGTGAAATCCACCCTCGACCGGCATATTGATATCGACGATCTCCGGCAACACGACCCGCAGCAGATGCAGGAAGAAGCGCTCGGTCGCCTTGCCCAGATAGGCGTCTTCCATCGGCGGCTTGCCGACGATAGTGGTGGCATAAATGGGATTACGCCGCGAGGTGACGGCGGTGATATGCATCACCGGATAGGGCTCGACGGGCGTGTAATGGCCGGTGTGGTCGCCAAACGGCCCTTCGGGGCGCAGCTCGTCGGTATCGACATAGCCCTCCAGCACGATCTCGGCCTGGGCGGGCACCTTCACATCCACCGTCTTACACTGCACTACCTCCACGCCCTTGTGCCGCAGGAAGCCCGAAAAGAGCAGCTCGTCCACGCCGGGGGGCAGCGGCGCGCTGGCGGCATAGATGCTGGCGGGGTCGGCGCCAATGACGACCGCGACCTCCATCCGCTTCTTCTCGCCGCCGTGCGCCTTGGCGTCGCGGAAGTGCGCCGCGCCGCCCTTGTGAATCTGCCAGTGCATGCCGACGGTGCGCTCATCGTAGACCTGGACGCGATACATGCCGATGTTGCGCTTGCCGGTCTCGGGATCCTTCGAGTGGCACATGGTCAGCGTCAGATACTGGCCGCCGTCCTGTGGCCAGCACTTCAATATTGGCAGGTGGGCGATAGAGGGCTTGTCGGTGACGACGACCTCCTGGCAGGGCGCGTGGCCGACGGTGCGCGGGCCAATGCGCGCCAGCTCCGCCAGCTCAGGTAGCAGCTTCGCCTTCTCGATGATGCCCTCCGGCGGGCGATTCTGCACGAGGTCGAGCCACTTCTTGATGCGCGCGCCCAGCTCGTCCAGCGATTCGACGCCGAGCGCCCAGGACATCCGCTCGGCGCTACCAAAGAGGTTGATGACGACAGGCATATCGTAGCCGCGCACGTTCTCGAAGAGCAGCGCCGGGCCACCCGCCTTGACGACA
>Ga0207700_10001747_pt1 | contig 12335 bp, 13 predicted proteins | sample LARL82metaG_FD_184348 | JGI IMG/M metagenome (GOLD analysis project Ga0207700, IMG submission 184348) | Corn, switchgrass and miscanthus rhizosphere microbial communities from Kellogg Biological Station, Michigan, USA - LAR L8-2 metaG... | ecosystem: Host-associated > Plants > Roots >...
GCGGCTTCGGCGACCCGGCGACGCGCGATCCCGACCAGGTCGCGAGCGATGTTGCCGACGGCATTATTTCGCAGGACACCGCCGCGCGCGACTACCGCGTCGCGCTCGCCGGCGATGGCTCGGTCGATCGCGTTGCCACCGCGCAGTTGCGTGCAATAGCCGCCGAATAGCAGCGGACGCCCCTTTATCACCGGACGCCGCACCGTAATCGGCGACGAATAGAAGTCTCGCGCAACACGAGTTGGCCGGCTCATTCTCGATCCCGGCACCGGACAGCCGCTCCATTGAACGGTGAGGTAACCCGGTATCGCAAGGCGCCCTCGTTGGAAGGGAGGGCGCCTCCATTCGGTTATTCCAGCAATTTCCGCTGAGCGGCGCATTGCTCCTGCATCGAGCGCAGGAGGCGCGTTTCGGGTGTCGGCGCGCAATTCGTGTAGCCGGCGCCGAGTTCCTTCAGTTGCGCGGCATTGCGGGGATAGGCGGCGTGATTGAGCGGCAGCGCGAGCCGCGCGCCGGCGCCCTTCTTCACCGCCTCGCGTACCCGGTCGATCGCCGCCACGAGCCGCGGATGGTCGGGCTGGCCGCTGACCCCGAGCGAGCGCGACAGATCGGACGGGCCGACAGCCAGAAGATCGACGCCCTCGACCGCGGCGATCTCGTCGATGCGCTCGATCGCCTCGACATCCTCGATCATGCAGGCCAGCAGGATCTCGCGGTTGGACTGCGCCATGTGGTCGAGCAGGGCCAGCTTGCCGAACTCGGCGGCGCGGCTGCCGGCCGCCATGCCGCGTTCGCCCTGCGGCGGATAACGCACCGCCTTGATCGCCTCGCGTGCGGTCGCGGGATCGGACACATGCGGCACCTGGATGCCCTGAACGCCCTGGTCGAGCAGGCGCAGGATAAAGGCCGGGTCAAAGCCAGGCGTGCGCACGATCGAGGTGATCCCGGCACGTTCGGCCGCCATGACCATCCCCGTCACGTCGTGCAGGTCGAAAGCGGTGTGCTCCATATCGATAAAGGCGGCATCGAACCCGGCAAGCCCGATGATCTCGACGATCTGCGGGTCGGCGATGCCGCCGGTATGCGTGCCGAGCGCGAGCCCGCCCGCATTCATGATCCGCTTGACCCGGTTCTCCTGCATCGCTTTCTCCTCAATCTCGGTAGCTCAGCCCGTATGGGCGCGGATGAACGCCTTCATCCGCTCGATCGCCGGGCGGGCATAGGGCGCATCGGGCTTGCCGGTCATAAAGCCGTGATTGGCGCCCTTGTAGAGCTGCAACTCGACCGCGCCGTCCGCTTTTTTCCACCCGGCGACGAGCCGCTGCATCGTCTCGACCGGCACCCATTCGTCGCTGTCGCCGCCAGAGATGAGCGCCGGCGGGAGGTACGCCTTCTCGCCGCGGTCGAGGATCGCCGGTGGGCTGCCCTCGCTCATTGTCGCCTCGTCGCGCCAATAAGCATGATGATTTTCCACGAGCTCGGCGTTGCCGGCCTTCTTCGCGAGGTGATAGCGCAAAAGCGGGTCGAGGACGCCCCAGCCGGAGATGACAAAGGCGACCCGCGCATCCATCTGCGGCGCTTCGGGGAGCGGCAATGCCGCGTATTCCGGATTGTCGGGCCGCATCGCCGCGAGCAACGCCTGATGCCCGCCGCTCGATGTTCCGAACACCCCAACCCAATCCGGGCGGCTGCCATAGGTGCGGGCGCGCGCCTTCAACCAGCGGATGCCGAGATTGATGTCGGCGAGAGAGGCCGGGTAGGGCGCCTCGGGCGGCATGCGGAAATCGAGCGACGCCACGAGAATGCCGCTCTCCGCGAAGGCGCGCGAAATAAAGTCGTTGTCGGTGCGGTCCTTGCTGGTCCAGGCGCCGCCATGCACCTGCACGACCGCCGGGAATGGGCCAGTGGCGTTAGAGGGGCCGGCAGGCCGGTAGACCCGCGCCAGCAACGCGCGTCCGCCCTGGCGCTGGTATTCGACATCCTCGACCCGGATCTCCGGCCGGGTCTGGGCTTCGACAATCGTGGCCATGGCGCTCCTCCCGCAATCGCTCCCGGACTGTAGCAGCCGTTGTCGGCCTCGTCTGCCCGTCACGAGCGGCAGGCTAAGCGGGCTTCGGTTCGCTCAACCCTTTCCGCGATCGGGGTTATACTCCGTATCGCAGCACGTTTCGGACACGGCAGGAGCGGGATTTGCGCCGGACAGCGAGTTCAAGCACAGCGGCTGAGGCCGCCGAGGCCGATGGCTCCTCGGGACGCTCTTCGGCTCGCCTCGTCGCGGCGCTCGAAGCTCTGACCCGTGCCGAGGAGGGGATGGGGCTGGCGGAGCTGAGCCTTGCCGTCGGGGCGCCGAAGAGCAGCCTCCTCGGCATCCTGCGTTCGCTGGTCAGGCTCGGCTATCTCGCGCATGCGCACGGCCTCTACCGCCTCGGGCCGCGCTCGTTCCGGCTCGCCGCCGACATGCTGGCTGTCCGGCGATTCCCCAGCCTTGTCAGGCCGGTATTGCAGGATCTTCATACGCAGACTGAGGAAACCGTGTTCCTTGTCCAGCTCGACGATGTGGCGCGACGCGTTACTTACGTCGAAGGGATCGATAGCCCCAACCCGGTGCGCTACACCGTGCCGACCGGGACGACACGGCCGCTCTATGTCTCGGCCGGCGGGCTGATGCTGCTGGCGTTCCAGGACCCGGGGTTTATCGATACCTATCTGCGCGCGGTGCCGCTCGATCCGCTGACGCCGCGCACGATCACCGATGTCGGAAAGCTGCGGCAGCGCTTGCAGACGATCCGCCGCGAGGGCTTTGGCGTCAGCATCGGCGAGACCGTGCCGGGGGCGGCCGGCATTGCGGCGCCGATCTTCAACGCGGATGGCAGCGTCACCGCCGGGCTGCTGATCGCGGCGCCGATCGAGCGCTTCGAAAAGCAATTGCCGCGTTTCAAGCGCCTGTTGCACGAGGCGACTTCGATCGTTTCCGGCATCACCCCGCCCCCGGCCGCGGCCGGCTCGCGCCAGCCTCGTACCCGTCCGGCGCGCGCCGCCCGGGCCGGCGATTGACCCGGATCGCGAGCACATTCAGAATACCGAACAACGTTCAGGAATTGACAAGGGCTGCGCACCGCCATGATCAAACGCTTTCACGCGCTCTATGTCGGGCAAATCGAGCTCGACAATATCGGCCTCGACGGCACGCCGGCGAACGAGCGGCGCTATCCGAACGAGCGGCTGTCGGAGGTGTTTCAGGCCTCGCTCGACGTCGCGCGCGTCATGGACGAGCTCGGCTATTACTGCTTTTGGGGTGCCGAGCATCATTTCCAGCACGAAGGCTATGAGTGCATCCCCAATCTGATCCAATGGGGACTCTGGCTCGCGACCCAGACAAAGCGGCTCAAATTCGGCAGCGCGTTCAACATCCTGCCGATGTGGCATCCGATCCGCCTCGCCGAGGATTACGCGATGGCGGATATCGTCACCGATGGGCGCATCATCATGGGTGTCGGGCGCGGCTATCACACGCGCGAGGTCGAGACGTTCGGCGCGCCGCTGCTCGACGCCAACGCCAACCGCGAGCTGTTCGAAGAACAACTGCAGCTCCTGTTGAAGTGCTTCAACGAGGAGCAGTTCCATCACAAGGGCAAGTATTACGAATGCCCGCCGCCGGTCCCCTATCGCGGCTATGACCTCAAGGACATCACCTGCGTGCCGCGGCCGAAGCATCTGCCGGTCGAGGTGTTCATGCCGATCGCCAGTGGCCGCACGATCGACATGATGGCGCAATACGGCCTGAAAGCGATGGTGACGCTGAACGGCGAGAAAATCCTCGACGATGTCGTGCGCGCCTTTCATGACGCTTGCCATCGGCACAACCGGCCGGTGGCCCTCGGGCAGGACATGGTCTGGGGCGCCGGCATCTACCTCGCCGACACGCAGGAGGAGGCGATCCGCAAGTGCGAAGCAGCGCATGACGAGCGCTACAAATGGTTCGCGCCGTTCGGCTTTGTGCGTTACGCCGACGAAGAGGGCCGCACCTGGGGCACGCCGGGCGCGCCCTCGACGATCCCGAGCCTGCGCGAGGGGGTGAAGCAGAAGGCCTGGTTCTGCGGCTCGCCAAAGGATGTCATCGAGGGCATCAAATCGATCGAGGCGAAATACCCCGGCCTCGAGGATTTCATGGTGCATTGGGCCGAAGGGCTGCCGCCCAGCGAGTTCATCGAGCAATTGCGCTGGTTCGCCCGCGAGGTCATGCCCGCCTTCAACCGCGCTTAAGGCGCAGGCCAGTCCCATCGCTAGATCCCGGCGAAGGCCGGGACCCATTGTTCAGCCGACCGTGCCTCTGACGGATGGATCCCGGCCTTCGTTATTGGCACGTATAGTGCCGTCGGCAAGGACCGCGCCGGCAAGAGCGCTCTTGTCGCTTTGTTGTCGTTTCTCGTTATTGGCACGTATAGTGCCTCGCTAACCGGGCCGATCGCCTCCCGCTGAGAGGGGCGAAGGTGAACAGGGGAGGGCGCATCGTGTCAGCTCAAGCTTCTGCCCAAGACACTGGTCTGTCTTTGCCGTGGTATCGGTTGGGGGTGCTGCACGGCCGCTTGGAGACCGCTCAAGCGGTCGGCCATCACGGTACGGTCAACACCGTCAAACGCGATATGAGGCAGGTTTGGACGGAGCGCGAGCGGCTGCTCGAACGGCTCCTCAACCAAGTCGTCGAACAGCCTTTTGCCTAGCCTTTTTTGTGCCGGCCGATTGTTTGAAGGTTCTTTTGCAGGCCGCTGACAAGCAGGCGAACCGGACCTCAGCGCCGGTTCGCCTGCTGGCCTGATCAGCGATAGTAGCCGGGCGGCGAGCCGTAACCCGGCTGCGGTGCCGCGTAACCCGGCGGCGGACCGCTGCGCTGCTGCATGCACTGATAATAATAGGCGTTGTATTGCTGCTGGATGTAGGCGCCGGCATTCTGCGCATTGGCGACACCGGTGCCGGTGCCGACGATCGCGCCCGAGCCTGCCCCGATCGCCGCGCCGCGGCCGCCGCCGACCGCCGCCCCAAGAGCCGCGCCGAGCCCGGCGCCGACAAGCGCGCTACCGACTGTCTGTGAGTTCGCCTGGTCGCGCATCGGCGCGACCGCCTGGTCGGCGTATTGCCGGCATGCCATGTCGTTGTCGTAGGCGCTGTTGTACTGCGCCGATGCGCCACCGCTCGCCGCGACGAGCGCGATAGCGGCGCCAAGAAACAGTTTGCCGATCCGTCTCATCTGATCTCCCCCTTAATGCCCACGCCGAACTTAGCACATGCACTTGGCAACGGCGGGGCGTTCCAGCCGGGTGGCTAGAGCACCGCCTCGGCGACGACACGCATCGTCGCTGTGTCGGCGCCGGCCAGGAGCAGTGATCCGACCCAATTCTTTTTTGCGATATCCTGCCAGGCCTGTAGCCGGTCGCGGATCCGCGCCGGCGGGCCGATCAGCGACACCTCGTCGATCAGCGCATCGGGCACCGCCGCGGCGGCCTCGTTCTTCTTGCCGTCGAGATAGAGGTCCTGGATTTTGGCCGCCGCGGCCTCATAGCCGATGCGCTTTGCCAGATCGTTGTAGAAATTGCGGCTCCTTGCCCCCATGCCGCCGATATAAAGCGCCAGACCGGGGCGCAGCGCGTCGCGGCATTTGGCGAGATCGTCGCCCATGCTGACCCGCACATAGGGCGCGTTGTCGAAATCGGCCAGATCGGCCGAGCGCCCCGCTTTAGCTCGGCCTTCGAGGGTCGGGCCGATGATCGCCTCGGCCCGTTCGGGCGACATGAAAAACGGCAGATTGCCGTCGGCGACCTCGCCGGCGACGCGCAACCCGCCGGGCGCGATCGAGGCGGTGTAGATTTTGAGGCTCGGGTCGCCGTGGATGATGCTGCGCAATGGCTTGCCGAGCCCGCTCGATCCCGGCCCGGTATAGGGGATCTGGTAATGCTCGCCCTGGTGCTCGAGCGGCGCTTTTCGCTCCAAGACCTGCCGGATGATCGCGACGTATTCGCGGGTCCGCCCCACGGGTTTGCCGAACGGCACGCCGTGCCAGCCTTCGACGACCTGCGGTCCGGAGGGGCCGATGCCGCACAGGAAGCGATTGCCCGACAGCGCCTGCAAGGTCATCGCGGTCATGGCGGCGCAAGCCGGGGTGCGCGCCGGCATCTGCAATATGCTGGTGCCGGCCTTGATACGCTCGGTGCGCGCCAGAACCCAGGCGACCGGGCTCACCGCATCGGTGCCGTAGGCCTCACCGGCCCAGACAGCGTCGAAACCGAGCCGCTCGGCCTCCAAGACATGCTCCATATCGATCCCGGCATTACCGGGCCGAAACTTGATTGTCGTCGCCAATTTCATGACAGCATCCCCTCGCCAGCGCGGGCGATCCGCTCAACCGCGGCCAGCCAATCGCCGAGCTCGCGTTCGAACGGCTCTACGAGCACATGCTCGATGCCAACCGCCTGATAACCCTGGAGGCGCGCCCGGAGCGCGCCTTCGTCGTACCCGTCCCAGGCATTGCGCAGGGAGATTGCAAAGTCCGGGTCGGGCCGCTCCGAACGCAATCGCGCGACGATCGGCGCCGCCTGCTCCGGCGTCGCGCGCGAGCCGTGCCAGCCGTCGTGGCGCAGCGCCCGCGTTAACGCCGGTTCCGACGTGCCGCCGATCCAGATCGGGATCGGCTTTTCCGGTTTCGGCTGCATGCGCATGTTGTCGATGGCCGCAGGAACGTATTTCGCCTCGAAGGTGACGGGGTCGTCGGACCACACCGCGCGCATCATCGCGATGCCTTCATCCATGCGCCGGCCGCGCTCGTGAAACGGCACGCCGAGCGCCTCGAATTCGGCCTCCAGCCAGCCGACCCCGGCGCCGAGGATGAAGCGGCCGCCGGACAGGTTCTGCAATGTCGCCAATTCTTTGGCGAGCGGCAGCGGATGGCGCATCGGCAGCACCAATACGCTCGTCCCGAGCCCGACGCGGCTCGTATAGGCCGCCGCCCAGGTCAACGCGAGCACTGGGTCGTAGAAGGAGGGCGAGGGTGGATAGGGCGCGCCGTTCGGCAGGATGATGTGCTCGCTGGTCCAGACATCGGCAAAGCCGAGCTGTTCCGCTTGTTCGGCAGCGCGGCGGATCGCTTCGGGCCCGGCCTTGCGCCCGATCTGAGGCAGGTGAATGCCGAGCCGCATGGGTCGCCTCTCGTTGGATCGTGGGTTGGCGGCGAGTATAAGGCCGGTTGGCAGCGCCCGTCTGCCGCGCTACATGCTAAGCGCGAAATCGAATACCGCAGGAGAGCGGCGATGTGGTCGTTGCGGCGTGACAAGCTGATGATCCCGACGGCCGAGCAATGCCTGCCCGGACGGGCGATCAAGATGCCGGTGCCGAAGGAGCATCACGTCAACGGCCATTCGCTCGAAGGACCCTACCCGGAGGGGCTGGAATTGGCGCAGTTCGGGCTTGGCTGCTTCTGGGGCGCTGAGCGCATCTTCTGGCAGGCGCCGGGCGTCTGGACGACCGCGGTCGGCTATTCCGGCGGGCATACGCCCAACCCGACCTATGAAGAGGTGTGCAGCGGGCGGACCGGCCATACCGAGGCCGTGCTCGTCGTCTACGACCCGAAAGTGACGAGCTACGAGGCGCTCCTCAAACTGTTCTGGGAGAGCCACGACCCGAGCCAAGGCATGCGCCAAGGCAACGATGTCGGCACGCAATACCGCTCGGCGATCTACATCTACACGCCGGAGCAGCGCCACGCCGCCGAAGCGTCACGCGATCGCTTTCAGAAGGAGCTGAGCGCCGCCGGTTACGGCGAGATCACGACCGAGATAAGGGACGCCCCGCCCTTCTACTTCGCCGAGGATTATCACCAGCAATATCTGGCGAAGAACCCGTTCGGCTATTGCGGGCTCGGCGGCACCGGCGTCTCCTGCCCGACCGGCACGACCGGCGCCGCCTAGGACCAACATAGATCCCGGCCTTCGCCGGGATCTATGTTCATGACGCAACTCTTCCTTTGCCAGCGCCGTTGGGTCGATAGGACCGTGCCGCATAGCGCAGGAGGAGAGGATGCGCCTCGCAACAACCACACTACTGGCTTTGCTGTTGGCGGGCGGGATCGGCACGGCGTTCGGACAAAGCTCGCAACTGGATGTGCGCACAAAAACCACGCCAGGAGATGTGCTGACAAACCCGGCGTCGCCGGCGACGCACGATCCCGGCGTTAATCCGAGTGCGGCCGGAACCCAGCGGGAGTGGCGCGGCTATGGCGCGAGCAGCGAGGCGGCGCGACAGGGTGGCTCGAATACCGCGCAGTACAACCGGACGGACAAGCGGCCGCTGAAACCGCGCGACCTCCGCAATCAACCGCACGCCGGCGGCGAGCGCTGATCCTGATGGCCGGCGAAGAGCCGATCATCGCGCTGTTTGACGACGGGGCGCAGGCGCTGCATTTGTGCGACGAGCTGCGGGCAACCGGCACTCCGGAGCGGGCGATAACTCTCGTGGCGGCTGCCTCGGACCGCCGTGACACCGTCGAGAAGCTCGTCGAAACCGGCATCGCGCGGTCGGATGCCGCGCTGTTCGCGGATGAGGTGTGTGGCGGCGCGACATTGCTGGCGGTATGCCCCATGCCCGCCGAGCGGGCGCGGGCCGTCGCGATCATCGGCCGCCATGCTCCGGCGCGACCCGGGCGGCCTCAAACCGTCACTGAATCGATCCCGGGCGACACCTCGGGAGAGCGCGTGCCGGAGGTGACGCCGATGCCGACCGGCTCGGGCTCGTTCGAGCCGCGCGCCGATCCGGCCGAGGAGGACGAGCGGTAACCGCGCCGCACCGTTTTCGCTATCCTGCCCTGTGATGGCGAAGATCCGTTCGTTGCGCCTGGCGCGCACCCTGCTCGCGGCGATCTCGATCGCCTGTTTCGTTTCATCGCCTGCCGCAGCGCTCGATCTCTTCGCGCGCCATCAGGTGACGATCCAGTTCGCGACGAGCGACGGCAAGCCGATGGCCGATACCGAAGTGCGCGTCTTCGCGCCGGGTCAGCCGAACCGGCCGGCATTCACAGGCCGCACCGACAGCGAGGGGAAATTCGAGTTCGGCGCGGACCAAGACGGGTTGTGGACCGCCGAGGCGCGCAACGGAAGTGAGGTCGCGCGCGCCACCGTTCGGGTCGGCGGCGGCGAGCAGAAAGAGCCGCTTTCGCCGATCTGGCTGATCGGCGGGCTTCTCCTGCTGCTGGTCATTGCCTTCTTGTACCGCCTGATGCGCATCCGCGCCCGCCGAACTAAAAGTTGAGCGGCTGCTCGTTGGCCTTGGCGAAGGCGTGCAGATGGGCAAAGCGCGCCGGATCGGCGACCACCCGCGGCACCTTGTTCTGGCTGCCAAGCCGGCCGCGACGTCGCATCCATTCGGCAAAACCGCCCTGGCGGAGTGCGATAACCCGAGGCCCGTGCAGCCCGTATCCGCCGGCGCGGTGTGCCTCGTAATCGAGGTTGCGCCGCATCAGATCGCGGTCGAGCGTCTCGGCGAACCGCGCCAGCTCCTCGCGCGTGACGGATCGCTCGAATTCGACGATGAACAGGTGACCGCCGATGTCGCCGGGGTTTTCGGGATAGAGCGCGCCGGCCGCAAAATCGCGGATGCCGGCGGAGATCGCCTCCGCAGCCGCCGTGGCGGCCGCCTCGACCTCCTCGCCGGTCAGATGCTCGCCGAATGCCGACAGCGTGTAGGAGAGCCGGCCGGTCACGAGGAGGCGCGGCGGGTCGCGCTCGATAAAGCGTACGATGTCGCCGAGGATATAGGCCCAGAGGCCGGCGCAGGTCGTCAGCGCCGGCGCATAATCGATGCCGGTTTCGATGTCGCCGATCCAATGCCGTGTCGGGTTTGCGGCGCCGATCTCCTCGGCCGGCACGAACTCATAGAAGATGCCGTGGTCAAGATTGACCCGCATGCCCTCTCCCTCACCGCGGTCGGCGCCGGCGATAAAGCCCTCGCTCGCGGCATAGACCTCGCGCGTCTCGGCGCGGCTGCCGTCGAGCCATTCCGCAAAGCGGGCGCGGTATGGCGCGAAATTCACGCCGCCATGGATCAGCAAGTCGAGGTTCGGGAAAAATTCGGCGAGCCGCATGGCGCGTTCGGGATGGCGACGCGCCAGCTCGTCGAAGAACAAGAGAAGCCAGCTCGGCGTGCCGGCGATGCTGCGGATATTTGCCAGGGGCGCCGCGTCCGCCAGCCGCGCCATCTTCTCGCTCCAATCGGTGAGGCGCGCGATCTCGGCCGGCGGGTACGCAAAAGCGCGCGCCCAGCGCGGGATCGTCGCCGCGGCGATGCCGCTGAGATCGCCGCTGCGGACGCTAGGCGCCTGCTCGACCAGATCGGTGCTGCCGCCGAGCAGCATATTGCGGCCGGCGAAGACACGGCTTTGCGGGCGCTCGTACAGGTGATGCACGAGGAGATCGAGCCCGGCCTTCCGGTTGGGGGCGATCATCTCCAAGGTGACCGGGATGAATTTTGTCGAACCGGTGCTGGTCCCGGAGCTCGCCGCAAGAAACGGGATGCGGCCCGGCCAGCTGACATCGGCAAGGTTCGGAAAGGCGGGCTGCCAATAATCCGACCAGAAATCCTCATAACGGCGCAACGGCACCGCCGACTGAAAGCCGCGACGATCGGCGAGGCGCGCGAAACCGTGGTCGCGACCGAAACGTGTCGCCGCGGCGCGGCGGATCAGCCGCTCTAATGTTCGTTGTTGTACGGCGGGCCCATTCTGCCGAGCGAGACGCCGAGCGCGAAAGCCCGCGTAGACACGCAAGAGGGGCGTTGCGTCAATCATGGCCGCGCCGGTTCCAGCACAGTCATATGCGGAAAAGTGGCCCGCGCCGTCGCCGGATCGAGCGGCACCTTGATGTATTCGCCGCGGCGGAACAGTTCGGCCTGGTCGAGGAAAGCCGGGCTGCCGGGCGCGCCGTCCTGCCCGCCGAGCAGCACGAGGCGATTGCCGTCGGGATCGGCCAGATCGAACACATAGCGCGCGTTGCTGCCATAGGCGACGGCATGCCGCCCCGTGACCGAGCCATGCGCCGATTTGAATACGGTGTCGCTGCTGCCCGGCCATGCCCAATCGACAAAACGAAACCGCCGCCCGATTGCCGGGATCGCCCCAAGCGGATGCGCCAGACGCAAGCGGTGCGCCTCGCCCCAATGGCGCAGCCGCGCGAAAGCCGGACGCGCGGCAGCAACTGCCTGTTGAAGGGCCGCGCTCAGCCGCTCGGCGGGAAGGGCGTCGATCTCGCGCGCCAAGAGACGCCGTCCGTGCCAGACCGCGCTGTACAAAGCGAGGCGGCCGGGCGGCAGAACCGATTGCATCAGATGCGCCAGCACCAGCTCAAAGGCGAGCGCACCCGGGGCATCCGCGTCGTACGTGCCATCCCAGGCGCGCAATGCGTCGAGCAACGGATCGTCACGGGCCCGCGTGAGAGTGGCCGTGCAGAGCCGGTCGCGCAATGCCAGCGCAAACGGCATCGCGACGTCGCGCTGCAACGCCGCGAGCTCGGCAAAACCCACCGCGCCGTCACGTCGCAACAGCGCGGCCAGCCGACCGGCGCGGTCGCTCGGCGAGAAAAACCAGCCCAGCGGTATATCAGAAGGCGGCGGCCGATCGTTTGCCGAAACAACGAAACCATGGGGCGGGTCGATCTCGACCGGGTGATGCGCTGCCGTGGCGAACTCGTCCGAGGCCGCCACATCGCGCCATGCCGAGGCGATATCGGCCGGCGGCTGCCAGGCGCGTCGGGGCAGCCAGGCCGCGCGCAGTTTGCCAATCCGGCCGGCCCGGTCGGCATAGACGAAATTCTGCCCCGGCAAGGCAAAACCCTCCGCGGCGGCGCGGAACTCGCGCCAATCACGCGCGCGATTTATCGCGAGCAGCGCGGTCAGCTCGTCGGAAGGCTGATGTCCGACCCATCGCAGCGCGAGCGGCCTGCCCTGGTCGCCGCCGAACAGTGACGCGTCGGAAATGATCGGGCCGTACTCGGTATCGCGCAGCACGATCTCGCGCGGCCGCGACCAGCGCACCTCGAGGCGCACCCGCCGCTCGACAATCTTCTGCAGCGGCAGATCGGACAGATCGACCAGCTCGCTGCTGAGCGCGTGCAGGTTTGTGCCGCCCCAGGCGATGCAGGGGTTGCGGCCGATCGCCATCGCGGGAATACCGGGGATCATCAAACCGGCGACATTGTAGGACGGCGAACGATAGGCGGCCTGCAGCCAGACGCTCGGCAGGCTCAGCGACAAATGCGGGTCGCCGGCGAGCCAGGGCTGTCCCGTTGCGCTGCGTTTGCCCG
>Ga0207700_10001748_pt1 | contig 12331 bp, 11 predicted proteins | sample LARL82metaG_FD_184348 | JGI IMG/M metagenome (GOLD analysis project Ga0207700, IMG submission 184348) | Corn, switchgrass and miscanthus rhizosphere microbial communities from Kellogg Biological Station, Michigan, USA - LAR L8-2 metaG... | ecosystem: Host-associated > Plants > Roots >...
CGCCCCGGCGGCCGCGCCAGAGCCACAGCACGGCCAGCGCGGCGGCATAGCCGCAGGCGGCCCAGATGGCCCAGAGCCGGTCCCGGCCGCCGGACACCGCGGCGGCCATGGTGGCGTAGGCGCAGAAGGCGGCATAGACGGCCATGAGGCGGCTGCGGCCGAGCCAGGGCCGCACGGGCTCGCGCGGTACCAGGCCGTCCGTGGCCTGGGCATCTTTGAGCTGGCCGGCCGCTCCGGGCCGGCCTGCGTCACGCGCGTCCTGCGTCAGCTGGTTCCCCGGTGACCTGGTCTGGAAGTGCTCGGTATAGGCAGCAAGAACGCTATGAGCAGAGCCGGGACGCGTCAAGCTGATAGCGGTCCCGGCGGCGGGGCGGTGACGCCGGCGGGATAGCGCCGGGAGATCAGCTCCGCCCGGATGGATTCCAGGTGCGAGACGGCGGCCTGCCCGGCCGAGGCCGGGCCTTGTCGCTGCCGTAGAGCTGGTCGTTGGTGGCCATGTAGCCCTCGCCGGGGTCGGCGCCTGGCATGTAGTACGCGCCGGGCGTGGCCGGCTCGATCCGGAACACGGTGACCGGCTTGCCGTCGGAGCCCGGATTGGATTCGGTCCCGGTCAGGCCGTCGAAGGGCTGCCCGGACAGTGACACGTTGCCGGGATACAGGAACCCGAGCATGTGATCGAAGGAGCGATTCTCCAGCATCAGGACCACCACGTGGTCCACCGAGGCCAGCCCGCTGTCGTCGGTCATGACGGCGTCCTCCCATGGCCCCCCTTGGCCGGGGCCGAGGTCAGCCTAGCGCGCACTGCCGCGCCGGCCGGGCCGGATAGGCTGCCCCGTGAATCTTTGCCCTGATTTGCCCGTGAGCAACGGAGACTGCCAATGGAATCTAGCCCCGGCCCGTGGATCAGCGCGCTGCGGCACTCCCATGACCGGCTGCGTGCCGCCGTCGAGCCGCTCAGCCCGGACCAGCTGGAGCAGCGCTCGTACGCCAGCGAGTGGTCGATCGCCCAGGTGCTTTCCCACCTGGGCTCGCAAGCCGAGATCTTCGGCTTGTTCCTCGACGCCGGGCTGACCGGGCAGGATCCACCGGGCCGCGAGGAGTTCGAGCCGATCTGGGACAGCTGGAACGGCAAGGCCCCGCAGGTGCAGGCGGCGGACGCGCTCCGCGACGACCAGGTCACCCTGGAGCGGTTCGAGGGCCTGGACGCGGACCAGCTGGCCCAGCTGCACCTCAAGCTGTTCGGGATGGAGCTCGACGCCGCCGGGCTTGCCCGCCTGCGGGTCAGCGAGCACGCCATCCACGCCTGGGACGTGCTGGTCGCGCTGGACCCGGCGGCCACGGTGTCCGCGGACGCCGTCGCGCTGCTCATCGACACGCTGGACCAGCTCGCGGCGCGCAGCGGCAAGGCGGACGGGAAGCAGCGCAAGGTGCGCGTGTCCACCACCGGCCCGGAGCGCCAGTTCATCCTGGAGACGGGCGAGGCGGTCACGCTCACGCCGGCGGACGACGAGGGCACCCCCGAGCTGGGCGTGTCCGAGCTGCGGCTGCCCGCCGAGGCGTTCGTCCGGCTGCTGTACGGGCGGATGGACGAGGCGCACACCCCGCCGGCCGAGAGCGCCGGGGTGGAGCTCGACGAGCTCCGGGCCCTCTTCCCCGGCTTCTAGCGGGCTGCTGGTAGGCGCCTAGAGCGCGTACTGGCCGGGGGTGGTGGTGCTGGCACTGCGGCGAGTCGATGCACTCGCAGATACCGGCATGACCTGAAGAACACCATCGAATCGGAGCGCCTGCGGCCAGGGCAAGCCTCGCGTTCGGCGGTGGGCCAGGTAATCCGGTCCCGGGCTTTCCCGCAACAGCATCTTTCCTGAACAGGTCGCGTAGGTAACCAGTCACCGGTTCCATGCTGCCTGGCCTTCCCCGGGCCGCTACGTGGCCGTCCGGCCGGACCAGGATGACCGGCCCGGTGCCATTGTCACGAGGTCTCGGCGCTTGCGCGACGTCGCCCGTGACGACCTCGAGGTCGCTGCTGTAGGGCCGCAGCCCGGAGTCGCTCAGCACGCTGGCCAGGTGGCCAGCGGGAACTACCAGGACGGGCCGGCCACCGCGCAAGACGCGATGCAGCGTGGTGGGCTGGCTGCCCGCGCAGACCTGAATGTCGGGCATGCGCTGGCCGGCTCTCGGCCCGGCCCGGCCGCGGTCCTGGCGGGCCAGCGGCTCCGGCGGGTAGGTGACGTAGACCTGGCTGATCCTGCGGGCCACCCGGCGTTGGATGACCGCGCTGCGGCCGAGGACCGGGACGACAATGTCGCGGACCCGTCGCTTGACGGGCTGGCTCATGGTGCCGTAGTGGACCAGGGCGTGCGTGAGCCTGAGAACGTCCTCCGCCACTGGGCGCCGTTCGGTGCCGTAGGTGTCGAGCAGCGTGTCGGGTACCCGGCCGGAGACGACAAGGGCGAGCTTCCACCCCAGGTTGTGGGCGTCCATGACGCCGGTGTTCAGGCCCTGGCCGCCGGCCGGGGTGTGGATGTGCACCGCGTCGCCGGCCAGCAGCACGCGGCCGCGCCGGTAGGCGCTGGCCGATCGGCGATGGCAGCGGAAGCTGGCCAGCCAGGTGGGATCGGACACGGCGACCTGCCGCGGCGCCCGCTGGCTGGTCAGATTCTGGATCTCGGCCAGGGTGGGGGACTGCCGGTCCCGGTTTCCCGCGAAGGGGAGTGTTACCCTCCACCGGTGCCCGCGCATCGGGAAGAAGATCACCGGCAGCCCGTCGGGCCGGAAGAACGCATGGACCGCGTCTTCACGGAGGTCCCAGTCCAGCAGGACGTCGGCGAGCAGCCATTCCTGCGGGTAGGGGTGCCCGTGGAAGGTCAGGCCGAGTTCGCTTCGGACCCGGCTGTGCGCGCCGTCGCAGCCGACCACGTATTCGGCGGTGATCGTCCGGGCCTGGCCCTCCTGAGCCCCGCGGACGGCCGCGATGACGGCGTCGCCGCCCGCAGCCAGGCCGGTGAGTTCGGTTTGCTGCTCCACGACGCCGCCCAGCTCGGCGATCCGGGCGCGGAGCAGCCGTTCGGTCTGGTCTTGCGGGAGGTCGAGCAGGAACCCGAACCGCGAGCCGCAGCGCCCGAACTCCAGGCTGGTCAGGCACCTGCCCTCGGAGTAGAAGCAGAGATGATTCACCACCTGGCCGTGCTCGATGAACCGCCCCGCCAGGCCCATCATGTCGAGGACCTCCAGCGTGCGGGCATGGATGCCGATCGCCCTGGCCTGCAGGGCCACTCCGGCGCCTCGGTCGATGACGCAGGTGTGGATGCCGCGGGCCAGTAGTTCCGCGGCGAGCACGAGCCCGGTCGGGCCGGCGCCGACGACCAGCACCTGGCAGTCTGCGCGGGAACCGCCACGTCCGCGGGTCACCAGACCGGGGACGGCCGACTGGGCAAGAGGAACAGCGTTCATGCGCCAACCCTGCGTCCGCCGCCGCCCCGGGCCATCTGAAGGACTACGTAGATGCTACGTATCTTCCGCCAGCAGGCCCTCCTCATGGGCCCAGGCAGCCAGCTGGGTCCTGGTGTGGAAACCCAGCTTGGTGAGGATGTGATCGACGTGCACCTCGACGGTCCGGACCGAAAGGAACAGCTGCGCGGCGATGTCCCGGTTGGTCAGCCCGCGCGCCGCGAGCGCTGCGACCTCGGCCTCCCGGCGGGTCAGCGTCTGCCGGGGCCCGGCGGCATCATCCGGCTCGTTCGCCAGGACGAGAGCAACCGCCTGCTCCGGGCTCAGCCGCCGACCCTCCGCGAGCAGCCGCCCGGCCGCCGACCCGGTCCTGGCCCGCGTCGGCACGAGCCAACGGTCGACAATCTTCTCCATCGGTCCTGGCATGGAAAACTCGTTCACGTCCCGGTACGCGTCGGCGGCTCCGGCCAGCCGGAGCGCCAGCCGGGGGCGCCCGGTCTTGGCCGCGAGCCCGGCGAATCCGCCCAGCCCGAGCTGGACGAACCAGCGGTCGCCGACGTCCGTGGACATGTGGAATCCCTCAGCAAGCGCCTTCCTGGCCGCGGACAGTTCGCCCAGGTCCAGCAGGGGGAAGCCGAGCATCAGCCGGGCGCGCGCGCTCAGCGGCGCCAGGCCGAGTTCGGCGGCCGTCGCGCCGCAACGCGCGAAGAGATCGCAGGCAGCTTCCAGTCTGCCCGTGAGCAGTGCGACCAGGGCGGAGTAGAACATCGCGAACGCGATCGCCGGGCGGTCGCGCGCCTCGTTCACCAGCGTGGCGGCACGCTCCACGTCCGGTGCCCCCGCCAAGATCCGCCCGCTGGACATCTTGCTGCGGCCGAGGTACACGGTCGCGATGCCCTCGCCGACCTTGTCGCCGAGCGTCCGGCTGAGCCCGATGCTCTCCCCGAGCAGGTCGGCGGCATGGGCGTAGTCGCCCTGGTCGATGGCCAGCCAGGCGGCACCGTTCAGGGCGCTGACGCGCGCCGTACCCGGGTCGGTGACCAGGCCGAGCAGTTCACCCAGGCGCTGCCTGCCCTCGGTATGGTGTCCGCGCAGGGACCAGAACGCGGACATCGAGGCGGCCAGCCGCAGCGCGGCGGGCGAATCATGCCGGCGGTACCAGCTGAGCGCCGCGCGGATGTTGTTGTGCTCGGTGTCAACCCGCTCCAGCCATTCCTTTTTGGCCAGGCCCGCGTGCGGGCGGCCGTCAGCCTCGACCAGGGCCAGGAAAGCCGCGGCGTGGGCGCCGCGGGCCCGCTCCGCCTCCGGCATCGCCGCCAGGCGTTCGGCCGCGTACTCCCGGACCGTTTCCAGCATCGCGTACCGCGCAGGCGACGGCCCGGGGCTGCGCACCTGCCGCAGCAGGCTGTGGTCGACTAGCTCCTGCAGGCCGTCGAGCACCGGCAGGCCGGTGTCCACTGCCGTGCCGCAGACCCTCTCGATGATCTCCAGGCTGGCGCCTCCAGCGAACACCGAGCACACGCCGAGGAGCTGCCTGGCCGCCTCGGTCAGCAGGTCATAGCTCCACGCGATCGTCGCGCGCAGCGTCTGCTGCCGGTCTGGCAGGTCGCGGCCGCCGCCGGTCAGCAGCCTCAGCGAATGCTCGAGCCGGGGCAAGATCGCCTCCGGCGGCAGCAGCTTGACCCGCGCCGCCGCCAGCTCGATGGCCAGCGGCAGTCCGTCCAGCCTGCGGGCGATGTGCGCGACCGCTGGCGCGTTCTCGTCGTCAAGGGTGAATCCGGGCACCGCGGCGGTGGCCCGCTCGGCGAACAGGCGCACCGACTCGCAGGCGGCCAGCGAGGCAGCCGTCGGGCGAGCCTCCTCGTCCGGGACCGCGAGCGGCGGGACCGGGCATTCCTGCTCCCCCGAAACACGCAGCGACGAGCGGCTGCTGACGAGGATCCGCACGGCGCTCGTCTCCTGCAGCAGCCGCGTCACGACCGGGGCGCCGGCCAGCAGGTGCTCGAAGTTATCCAGGACGATCAGCAGCTGCCGCTCGCGCAACTGGCTGATCAGGTGCTCCATCAAGGGCCGGTCTCTGGCATCTTGCAGCCCGATGCTCTGGGCGATCGTCGATGACACCAGCCCCGGATCCCGGATAGGCGCCAGCGGTACGAAGTAGACGCCGTCCGGGTAGTCGTCGGCTACCTCACCGGCCAGGGCGATGCACAGCCGGGTCTTGCCGCTGCCGCCCGGCCCGGTCAGCGTGACCAGGCAGCTGTCCTTGAGCAGCCGTTTCGCCTGCGCCAGTTCGCGTTCCCGGCCGACAAAGCTGGTCAGCGGCCTGGGCAGGCTGATCCGGCCGGTGCCGGGTTCGATCGCGCGCCAGGATGGCGAGGCCGCCGTACCGTTCGAGACCTCAGGCATGTCATGTCAGCCTTTGCCAGCCGGGTGAGCGCGATCAGACCGGCCGTGTGGCCGCCGGTGATCTGTCACGCTGATCAGAGACTAATCGCGGTGCGTCACGAGCGCATGGGGCGATGGCCAGAAGGTAGTGCGTAGGTCGTAGCTGGGGGAAACCGGCGACTCGTCCAGCAGGATCAGGGCCGCGTGAGTGATCTCCCGCTCTGCGGCTTCGAGCTCGGCGGCGGTGCCCAGGCCGAGCTTGTCGTACAGGACTCCGGTAGCTGCCGGACTCTGTTCCTTACTGGCGCGAATACCACTCATCAGCGAGCATCGCGAAGTCAAGCTCGGTGCTCCACTCGCCTTTGAAGAACTCATTGCGGACGAGGCGGGCCTCCTGCCGCATGCCCAGCCGCCTGGCCAGCCTCGCCGATGACTCGTTGCGCTCATCGATCCGCGCGACGATGCGATGCAGGCCAAGTCCCTCGAAGCCGAGCCGCAGCATCACGTTCGCAGCCTCGGTGGCATAACCGCGTCCGCCCAAGGCGGGATTGAACACGTAGCCGAGTTCCCCGCCAGCATGCGCGCGGCTGCGCCAGAACAGCACGACGTCGCCGGCCAGCTCGCTCGTCTCGCCCACCTGAGCGCCGAGCGTAAGCGACTGCCCCTCATCGGTGAGTTCCGTGCGCGCCCACTGACCCGCAATCCGCTCGATGATGTCATCGCGGCTCATCGGCTCGAACGGCACGTACCGGCAGACATCTTCACGGCTGCGGTAGGCAAGCAGGGTGTCGGCGTCGCCTATGGCCAGCGGGCGCAGCAGCAACCGCTCACCGCGGACGGGGTATGTGGGGCGCAGCGACCTCGAACGGGATCCTGGCACGCCGACCATCCTGCCATGCCCGCACGGTGAGCTTAGCTGTGCGTACGTGCTCACTCGCCGGCCACCTTACAAGATCAGCAATAAGGCAATCGAACTTTTTTCAACATACTTGCAATGCTTACTGGTTTGCGTTCTCCCGGGCGCCGCGCACCGCGAACGCGATCAGGCCCGCGGCGAAGACGCCGGCGGCGCACAGCGCGCCGCCGGCGTCGTGCGGCGGGCGGCCTGGCCAGAGCCAGGGCGTGCTCAGGGTGGGCGGGTGCCAGTCCGTGTACAGCGCGTACACCCCGGCGAGCGAGTAGGTGAGCGGGCCGATCCAGGCGAGCGGACCGCCGAGCAGGACCGCGCAGAGCAGCCCGATGCCGGTCAGCCCGGCCACGTTCCGCAGAACGTCGGGGAAGCCGCCGGCCAGCGGCATGCCGGTTCCGGCGGCAGCGAGCAGGCCGGCCGCCAGCGCGGTGAGCGCGACGGCCGCGCCGAGCCGCAGGAACGGTAGCCAGCGGCCGGTCGCGCGCTCCGGCTCGCCAAAGGGGCTGCCCGCCGTCACCGCGATGACGGCGGCGCAGGCGGCTTCGATAATCAGCGGCAGCTGGAGCGCGCCGTAGGCGTCCCAGTGCCCGTACAGCGTGCCGCGCAGCCCGGCCGCGCACGCTGCCAGCAGGGCCAGAGCAGCCGGCAGGCGGCGGCTCAAGGCATGCAGCCAGACCAGGCGCAGGATCATACGCGGCGCGTGGTCCGGCCGCGATGCGAGGACCGGTCGGGGTGCCCGGTCGGCGGAAGCGGCCGTCACGGCAGTTCAGCCAGGGAGATCTGGCCCGCCCGCAGCGCGGTCAGGTGATGCTCGAGCCAGTCGTGCCTCGCGGCGGGCGTCAGGGCAGCGAACCGCCGGGCCGCCAGGCCGACCGGGCTGCCGGGGGCGTCCCGCAGGCGGCTGAACGGTGGCGGCAGGTCGCGCCCCTCGACCGACGACGGGAACTGGACCGAGCCACCGATGACCGCCAGTTCGGCCTGGCTCGGGTTCAGGTCGGCCCCCCGGCCGCTACCGTCCAGGACGACATCGATTATCAGCTGTAGCCCGAGAGACTGGGCCAGCTGGCCGGCGAACTCCGCGCTGGTCGCGCCGGGCTGGCCGGGCACCGGGTCCGGGACGACGAACGCCGACGGGCTGGGCAATGCCGCGATGATGCTGGTGGTGTTGCCCGAACTTTGCTGGTAGGCCACGGGAACCTGGCTGATCCGGGCGGGCGCGCCGGGCAGGCCGGCCAGTTCGGTGAGCTCGGAGCCGACGGCGGCGGTCACGGCCGGGAGGACGACCGAATACGCGGGGTGCACGCAGACGGGGATCGCGGTGCCGCTGCACCGCGGCGTGTAGCTGACCGGCTGGCCGCTGGCCGGGTCGTGCAGCGCCGGGATGACGATCATGCCGTGCGGGTCCAGCCGTCCGGTGCCCGCCAGCGTGACCGCGGTCCCGGCCGCGCCCAGGCCGGCCGCGGTGACCACGGCGGCGAGCCACCGCAGCCGCGGCCCGTTCGCGGCCGGCAGGCCCAGGCCGCCGAGGACCGCGGCGGTGAGACCCACCGTGAACATCACCTGGGCGATGGACAGGTCGGGCAGGTACCGGTAGAAGGTTGCCACGCCAGGCGCGGCGCCGACGTTGAAGGCGCCCGAGATCAGCGGCGAGATCTGCCAGTTCGAGTGGTCGCCGGAGGTCGCCTGGGTGCTGAACGCGAACCCGAAGAACACGGCCACGGTGATCAGCGGGGTGATGAAACGGCTCGGGAACAGGGCCCCGGCGGCGAAACCGATCGCAGTCAGCGGAGGGACGCCCGCTACGCTGACGGCGGCCGGCCACCAGAGCGGGCCGCCCCAGGAGGCCTGGCGGGCGGTCATGACGTAGACCACCGCGATGCAGGCCAGGCAGCCGGCCTCGGCCCAGGCGGTGGTGGCAGCCCAGGCGGCGAGCTGGCGCGACCAGCGCGGCCGGGCGGTCACCCCGAGCAGATCCGTCATATCCCGGCGGCCCTCCCGGGACCCCATCCACGCGGCCGCGCCGACCGCCGGGATGACCAGGTCGAGCAGCAACCGGTTCTGCAGGGTCATGGCGCGCAGGTTCCACATCGGCGGCAGCGCCATGACCTCGCGGTAGCCGTTGTACCAGAACAGTACGCCGACCACCGGCAGCAGCCACAACATCACGTTGTGCCGCAGCTCGAGCCGCAGCAGGCGGCCCGAGGCGGGGACCGGTATCGCCGGCGCCCGCCCGGACGGCCGGGTTCCGGCCGGGGCGCTGGCGCTCATGACCGGGCCGCGGCGAGCACGGCGGTGTACCCGCGCTCCAGCGGTGCGTCCCCGGTGCCCTGCTCGGTTCCCCTGGCCATCAGCTCGGCCGGGGTGCCCTGGAAGACGATCCTGCCCTGGTCCATCAGCGCGACCTGTGAGCAGGCCGCGCCGACATCCTCGACGAGGTGCGTGGACACGACCACGGTGGCCTGCTGGGCGAGTTCGCGGAGCAGGGCCCGGAAGCGGACCCGCTGCTCCGGGTCGAGGCCGGCGGTCGGCTCGTCGAGCAGCAGGAGTTCGGGCTCGTTGACGATGGCCTGCGCGACGCCGACCCGGCGCAGCATCCCGCCGGACAGGGTCCGCAGCTTCGCCCGGGCCCGGTCGCCCAGGTCGACCCGCTCGATCGCGGTCGCCACCGCGGCCGGCACCCGGGCGGCCGGCATCTCCTTCAGCAGCGCGAAGTACTCGACGAACTCCGCCACCGTGAAACCCGGGTAGTAGCCGAGGTTCTGCGGCAGGTACCCGAGCCTGCGCCGCACCTCGCGGCGGGGCCCGTACGCGCCGGGGTCACGATCGAGCAGCCGCAGCCGCCCCGCGCTCGGGGGGATCACGGTGGCCATCATGCGGAGCAGCGTGGTCTTGCCCGCCCCGTTCGGTCCGAGCAGCCCGAACACCCCCGGGCCGGCCTGCAGGTCCACGCCGGCTACGGCCTGGTGCCGGCCGAACCGCCTGGTCAGGCCGGTGATATCGACGTTCATGGGCGGGTTCCTCCTGGGATCCGTGACGCGTAGAGGGCGATCGCGGCGCAGCCCGCGCCGACCGCCAGGTAGGGCAGGAACAAGACCGGGTCGGTGGCGGCGGTCCCGAACCGCCCGCTGGCCACCCGGCCGGACAGCACGGTGATCAGCCAGGCCGCCACCCCGGCGGCGGCGCCGGCGCTCGCCGACCGGGTTACCGTCGCCACCGCCAGCGCGAAGGCGCAGACCGCGGTCATCGGGATCAGCCAGCCGAAGGTGACCGCCGCCGCGGCGCCGGACGCCGGGACGGCCGCGGCGGCCGAGACGGCCGAGACGGCCGAGGCGGCCAGGCCCAGCACGGCGTTCACCGCGAACACCGCGAGCGCCCGGGCCAGGAGCACCATCCGGTCGCTGACCGCCATGCTGCACGACAGCTCCCAGGCGGGGTCGATACCGGGCCCGTAGGAGTAGGCGATGGCCGCCGCGGCCACGGCGGGCGCCAGCAGCGCCGTCACCGGCTGGCCGCTGCTCAGCGTCGCGGCGGCCCCGGCGGCCAGCACCACAACGCTGGCGATGAGCCACGGCAGCAGCAGCGACGGCGTGGTCAGCAGCGCCCGGGCCAGGCCGGGCGAGCGCAGCAGCCGCGTCGCGACGCGCTCCAGCCGGCTCGGCCGGCGGTGCCACACCTGCGCGGCCACCGAGATCCATACCCGGCCCAGGTCGACGTCCGGCGGCGGTCCGTTCAATTCGTTCCTCCTTCGACTGCTCGCAGGGCGGCGCGCAGCAGGCGCCGGGCCCGGTGGGCGCGGCTCTTCACCGTGCCGGGCGGCACGCCGAGCATCTCCGCCACCTCGGCCACCGGCCGGTCCTGTTCGTACATGAGCCGCCACACCTCGCGTTCCGGGCTCCCGGCCGGCCCCAGGGCCGCGACCGCCACCTCGAGGTCGGCCCGGGCCAGCGCGGTCTCGGCTGGGTCGGGAGCGCCCTGCTGTCCGGCCGGCAGGTCGGCCGGCAGCGCGGTGACGGCCTGGTCCGCGGGCCCCCGGCGGCGCAGCAGCAGCGCGGCCTGGCGGCGGGCGATGCCCCACAGCCAGCCGCCGCAGGCACCCTGCGGCCGGTAGCCGCGCGCGCCGCGCCAGGCCGCGAGGAACGTCTCCTGCAGCACGTCCTCGACGTCGGCCGCGGGCAGCACCGCGCGCAGCCGGACGGCCAGCCACGGCGCGTGCCGCCCGAACAGCTCGCGCAGCGCCGTGTCGTCGCCGGCCGCTACCCGGGCAACCAGGTCGTCGTCATCCATTTCCTCTCTATTGCACCTCAGGCCGGGGACGGTTCACGCGGAAGCGGAATTGACCTTGCTGATCGTTCCCTCGAAGATGGTCAGCCCCTGGGAGATCATCAGCTTCTCGCTGCTGGTGACGACCAGCGGGAACAGGAAGGGAAAACTACAGTACTGATACCCACTAAAACGGGCGGAAACCAATGGTCAGGGGCGAGTGGTACGCGTGGGGCCGGCCAGGGCGGCGGCTGCCAGGGTACGGGCGGCCTCGAGCGACCCGACCAGGGGGTGCAGCGCGAAGGCGCGCAGCGCGTCGGCGGCCGAGCCGGTCAGGGCGGCCGCGGCGATGGCCCGCTCGCAGCTCTTGACCGTGCTCATCAGGCCCAGTTCGTGCTCTGAGGGCGGCGGCACCGGCAGCGGGACCGCGCCGTCGGCGTCCACCCGGCAGACGGTCTCGATGATCGCGTCCGGGGCCATGGCCGGGACGGTGCCGCCGTTGCGGACGTTCAGGATGAGCCGGGCCGGCCCGGTGGACCCCGTGGGTCCGGTCAGGGCGGCGGCCAGCCCGACCGCGATGGCTTCGTAGCCGCCCGCCTCGACGTCGGCGGCGTCCCGCTCACCGGAACGCAGTTCCGCGAAGTAGCTGCGGTTGCGCTCGTCGTTGGCCGCGGCCCACAAGGCGGCAGCCCGGCCGGGATCCGCGGCGGCGGCCGCGAAGAACCGCTGCTGCTCGGCCTGGACGTGCTCGGCCCTGGTCCGCCCGGCCGCCCGCACGTCCCGCAGCGCCTCGGCGCGGGCGTAGTACCAGTACAGGTACTCGTTCGGGATCGCGCCGAGAGCCTGGAGGAAGTCCGCGCCGAACAGCTTTCCCTCCTCGGTCCGCTCCAGCGCGTCCGGGTCGGCCAGCAGCCCCGGCAGCCGGTCGGTGCCGTTCACCCGCAGCCCGCGCAGCCAGCCCAGGTGGTTGAGCCCCAGGTAGTCCACCTCGACCCCGTCCGGCAGCTGAGCCAGCCTGGTGCCCGGGTCCACCCCCGCGGCGGCGCAGGCCCGGCGGACGAGCCCCATGGGCGAATCGCACACGCCGATGACCCGCGGGCCGAGCGTGGCCGCCATGACCTCGGTCACGATGCCGGCCGGGTTGGTCATGGAGATGACCCAGGCGCGCGGGGCGAGTTCGGCCACCCGCCGTGCGATCGTGTCGACCACGGGGACGGCGCGGGCCGCGTAGGACAGGCCGCCCGCGCCGACCGTCTCCTGCCCGATCACGCCCGCGTCCAGCGCGGAGCGCTCGTCGGCGACCCGGCCGGCGAGTCCCCCCACGCGCAG
>Ga0207700_10001750_pt1 | contig 12322 bp, 11 predicted proteins | sample LARL82metaG_FD_184348 | JGI IMG/M metagenome (GOLD analysis project Ga0207700, IMG submission 184348) | Corn, switchgrass and miscanthus rhizosphere microbial communities from Kellogg Biological Station, Michigan, USA - LAR L8-2 metaG... | ecosystem: Host-associated > Plants > Roots >...
CACCAGGGCCGACGTCGGCCCCGACCATCCGGCCTGCTCGTTCGGCCACGTGAATCAGGCCTTCCCAGTACGGCAGGTGGGCCCGTAGCAGCAGGTGATCGGCTCCGCCTGGGTGAACCTCCAGCACGCCGGGGCCGCCATCGAGGCTGATCGTCCGGTAGTAGACCCGGTCGGACACCGACTCCACGCCGGGCACCGCGTAGCCGGCGAAGAACGCTGCCATCACATCCCAGTCGAACGGCGGCTCGAACGGCAGCCGCATCGTCAGCCCGCCGTCGGCGGCGAGCCGGTCGGTCCGGCGCCGGCGGTCCCGCAGCTGGCTGGGCGAAGCCCGAAACACCGCGCGCATCTGCCGGTTGAACTGGCGGATGCTGGCAAATCCTGACGCGAATGCCACGTCCGCCACCGTCAGGTCGGTGTCGTCCAGCAGCCGCCGGGCGAAGTGCGCGCGCCGCGACCTGGCCAGCTGATCGGGGGTGACACCCAGACGGTCGTCGAAGATCCGCCGCAGGTGCCGCGGCGAGACCGCCAGCCGCGCCCCGAGCGATGCCTCGGTACCAGTGTCCAGCACGCCGTCGATGATCAGCTGGACGGCACGGCAGATGAGTTCCGGCGCCCCGGACGCGATCGGGCCCGCCACCCGGTACGGGCGGCAGCGCAGGCACGCGCGGAACCCCGCCGCCTCCGCGCTCGCGGCAAGCTCGAAGGTGCGCACGTTCTCAGCCAGCGGCCTCGCGCCACAGCCAGGCCGACAGTAGATCCCGGTCGTCACCACCGCTGAGTACGAGGTCACAACCCCAGATATATGCGCTACGCCAGCACCGGCGCTAGCCGTATCCGGACAAGGTCCGCTCAGCAGCCGGCCAGCACACCAGCCCGTCCGGATCTGGCCAGACATCCCCGCGCTCCGGCCGACATCGTGGAGGACATCCGGTGCACATACCTGCGCCTGACTCAGGAGGAATTGCTCGTGCTGGTAAAGGTGTTCCCGATCACTCTCAAGCCCGGCAAGCAGGCCGAGGTCGAAGCCATCGTCGAAGAGTTCGCACCCAAGGGGCCGGCCCAGGAGCCGGGCACGCTGTCGTTTCGGGTCTACCGCGACCCGGCCAGGCCCGACTACCTGCTGTTCGTCGAGCACTTCGCCGACCAGGCCGCCTACGACACTCACACCGGCTCTGACGCCTATGAGGAGCTTATCGCCGGAAGGTTCGCAGGCCTGATCACGGAGTTCGTCGAGATCGACCACGAGCTCCTGGTCGGCATCTGAGAAATCACAGGGCCCGGCCCGGCAGGCATCCGGGCACGGCCCCCGAGGCCGGTAACGGAGGGAAGACAGCGTGGCCGGAAGAACTCCGCGACGGCGAGACGATCCTGCTCTACAGCCGACGGGAGTAGGAGAAGCCGCGCAACATGGCGGCCAACCCGAAGGTGAGCCGTGGTATGGGTTAGCCGAGCCAGCTCTGGTCGGCGAGGAATCCCCAGACGGGGTTGTACTCGTAGTTGTGTAGGCGCTGGGAGACGAATTCGACTTCGCGCTCGTTGACGGTCGGCACCCATGCCGCGCTGGCGGTGAGCTGGTGATCGATGGATGTCCAGAGGGTGGTCGCCTTGGCGGGATCGCTGAGCTCGAGACGGGAGGCTTCGGCCATCTTCTGGTCGATCGGTGGGGAGCAGTAGTACTCGTTACTGTTGCCGCCGCCGCAGCCGAAGAACTGCGGGAGGTAGGACGATGGGTCGGGGTAGTCGGCCAGCCAGTCACCGTCAACGGACAGCTGGAAATGCCTGCGCATCTCCTCCGTGATGGTGGCACTCGGGGCCATGTGCAGATGAACGCGATAACCGAGAGACCGTAGGACGCCGGCGAAGTAGGCGGGTACCCCGCGTGGGACGTACGCCTCGTCGCTCTCACCCCACACGTCGACCCGTTCGCCGCGGGTTCCCGATTCGCTGATGAGGTGTCGGGCCCGGGCAAGGTCGGGACCGGTGTAGGCGCCGTCGGCGCTGGGGCGGCGGGTGTAGGGGCAGTAGCGCCGGTAGCCAGGCAGGCCGGGCGTGAGTGGCTGGCAGGTAGGGGTGGCGAAAGCCGGCCCGCCATACAGCTGGACGATCGTGCGCCGGTTGATCGCGTAGTTGAGTGCCTGCCGGACACGAACGTCGTTGAACGGGGCACGGTGCGTGTTCAGCGGTGCGAAGTCGACGACGAACTCGGGGCTCGAGTGCACCTGGGCGGGAGCCTGCAGGCTGAGCTGGCGGTACTGCGTTCGTGGGATCAGGCCGTATATCCAGTCGGCCCGCCCTTGCTCGGCCGCGGTGACGGCGTCTTGCACGGTCGGTACGGATCGCCACACGATCGCGTCGGGATTGCCGGCGGGCTGGGCGGCGTGGGACCACTCAGAGAAAAAAGGATTGCGGACAAAGCGGATCTCGGCGCCGCCGACGGCGACGATCTTGTATGGCCCGGTCCCGCCTTCGCCGCGATCGTGCTACTCGTCGTCGCACTCGGTGCGCTGACCCCCGCGGAGATGGTGACCTCCGCAGGGGAATGGTTCCTGTCCGTCAACCTCGCCCCGGCGCGACGGCGCGAGCACTACCTCAGTGTCTTCAAGACGTCCATGGCCGTGCAGCAGGCAGCCGGGCCGGCTCTCGTGACAACCGCGCTCACCGGCTGGGGGCGGCTGGGCTGGCTAACGCTCGCGTTGCTGCTCGCGGCAGGCGCGCTCACAAGCCGCTGGCTCGCTGCCCGCGAGACCGCGCGCCGCCTGTGCCCTACGGCAAACACACCGCTGCCAAAGATGCCCACTGCAGCCGATGAGCCTCAGCCCGGCCTGCGGCCGGTGCCATGAGCCTCCCCAGCCGACCGTTAAAGATCATTCTGTGTTGGTCGCACGCGGGCGATAGCCGGGAGTGCCGGTCATCAGGGTGAGGGTGCAGGGCGGGGCTTGCCGGGAGCGACAGTGCGGGCCAGGATCCCCAGTGTGGCCCGCAGTGCGCTTTCTGGGATCACCGGGAAGATGGCAGCGTCCTTCCAGGCCTGCTCAGCGCCTGACCAGTCGTAGTAGGACGTCACGAGCGTGCCTTCCTCGATGGGCTCCAGCCGGTAGCCGTACACGTGGCCGAGGTCCAGTTGGCCGTGCACGGTCCAGGCGATTTCCTGGTCCGGCTCGAACGTAGCGATCTCTACGGTGACGTCGTAAAGCCCGAGGGGATAGTCGTTGAGCGCTTCCCGGTCCATGTGCACGACGAAGGTGTCTCCCACCTCGGCGACGATGTCCCCGTCGGCCGCCATCAACATGCCGGAGCTGTCGATGGCAACGTGCCCTCGGGGATCGGTGAGTACGGCGAAGATCTCGCCCGCTGATGCGGCTACCGCCCGCTGCACCTCGAGTCGCTCCGGCATGCGCCGATTGTCGCATCCGCCGAAGCGGCGCCGACCTGGAACTGTGCGCCAGTAGCCGCCGTTACGCGCGCCGCTACTGTACGGATTGGGTTAGCCCAGCCAGTGCCGGGTCGGATGTTCTGGGCCGCTTGTCCTGGTCATCTCGTGGTACCAACCGGAGAAACCGCTGCCCTACCGTGGACGCATGACCGCATGGAGCAACCTGCCGCCCGCGCTGCCGCCGCACGGCACGGTACTGGCCTGGGCGCGAGGCTGCCGGTGCGATGAGTGCGAACCCGAGTACAAGCGTTTCGTGTCCGAACTGGTGCGGCGAGGGCCGCCGAGGCTTCCCGCTCAGCCGGAGCCCCGCAAGCTGGACGCCGACACCCGCGCCCGGCTGGAACCGGCGGTGAGCCGGTCTGAGTGCCCCGTGTGCGGCGCGCTGCGCCATCAGCGGTGCCGCAACCTGGCGTTCCCTCAGCATTTCGCGCCGACTCATCCTGAGCGCAGAACCGCTCCGTGACCGAGGGTCCAGGGATCCGCTGGCCACGGGCTGCCGGACGGCCCGGGCTCACGGCCCACAGCCGCAGCGTGCGGGGCGCTTGGTCTTCTGGTGCATGGGTGCGCTTAGTCTGTCGCCGAACGCCGGACCGTTAGCGCGACCCCTCGAGGCTGATGACGACATTGCCGGTTTTCTGGCCGGCCTCGACGTACGTGTAAGCATCGACGATCCGGTCCAGCGGATACGTTCGGTCGATGACCGGCCTGAACTCTCCGGACTCGATCAGCTTCCTGAGATGCCCCACCATCAGCTGGTCATGCTTCGGAATGGGGAACAAGGCCTTCTTGCCGCCATGCAGCGGGGCAATGAGCGCGCGGAACGGATTCTGGGCCAGAGGACCCAACTCCGAGGAGATGTAGATCCCGCGCGGTTTCAGAAGCCGTTTGCACTGGCTGAAGGAGCTCTTGCCAACCGAGTCGAGGACCGCGTCGTATCTCTGGTTGTCCTTAGTGAAGTCCTCCGCCGTGTAGTCGATGACTCTGTCGGCGCCCAAGCCCCTGACCAGCTCCACGTGGTCGGTGCCGCATACCGCGGTGATGTTGGCACCCAGGCTCTTCAGAAGCTGGACCGCCGCTGAGCCGATAGCGCCGGTTGCGCCGTAGACGAGGATGTCCTGCCCGCTGTGGATCTTTGCCGCCCTGATGTGCGCCAGGGCGTAATGCGAGCCCTCGATACTGGGAGCGGCCTGCTGGTAGGTCACGTTGGCCGGCATGGTCGCGACCGAGCCGTCCTCGGGAACCGATAGGTACTCGGCATGAGCGCCGAACGGGCCCTCGTTGTACCCGAACACCTTGTCGCCGACCCCAAACGACGTGACGCCGCTACCGACCGCCTCGACCACGCCCGCAAACTCAGTGCCCAGGACCGTCGACCGTGGCCTGATAAGCCCGGTGAGGAACCTCATGAAGAAGGGCCTGGCAGCCCGGTATGCGCAGTCCGTCCGATTCACCGTGGTCGCGTGGACCTTGACGAGCAGCCCGTTGTTCCCCGTAGCCGGCTGCTCCACTTCTGAGATCACAACTACTTCGGGTGGGCCGTACCTCGTACAGACCGCTGCTTTCATAGCCGGAGTGTAGCTAGCCGACACGGGACCCAGAACGTCACTGACCTGGCCAACCTCATGCCGAGCTTGGGCTCAGTTTTGGTCTCACTGGCGCACCAGCGCCGCGGGGTGTCCTCTCCGGGCGGGCCCGTCCGTCCTTCCCACGGGTGGCGCTCGCCACCACGCGGAGAGAAACGAGGAGACCGATGACCAGTACGACCACCACGGCAGGGTCCGACGCCGACCGCCGGGCCGTTATCGACGTGCTCGCGCGCCTGTACAAGGCGTGGGAAGCCAACGACGCCGAGGCGTTCGTGGCCGACTACACCGACGACGCCAGCGTGATCCAGCCCGGCGTCTACAAGAAGGACCGCGAAGAGATCCGCACCACGATGGCCGCGGCGTTCGCGGGCCCGCTCAACGGGTCGCGGGCAACCGACCACCCGGTGGACGTCCGCTTTCTTACCGACGACACGGCCATCGTGGTCAGCGAGGGCGGGATCATCTTCCCTGGGCAGGACGCTGTCGCGAGCGAGCGGCTGGTGCGCGCGACCTGGGCACTGGTCAGGCGCGGCGACGCCTGGCGCATCGCCTCCTACCACAACAGCCCGGCCAGCTAAGGCGCCGTCTTCCGGTATGGGGCGTTCCCTTCTGGGGAGCCGCCCCAGACCCGGATCCAAACGGGTTCCAGGGCCGTAGCAGCGGTTGGCGCAATCGTGATCGCCCAGGTAAAACGGTACGGCATGGTCCCCTGAACGGAAGGAGCCTTGACGATGGCGCTGTATGTAGCCTTGTGCTACTACGACCGGGACCAGTACTGGGACTCACTGCCGGAGATGGAGTTCCACCCCGAGTACATGGAGTTCGCCCGCCGGGCCACCGAGGCCGGGGTCATGCGCGGCGGCGAAGCTCTGCACCCGGTGACCATGTCGACCACCATCACCGTCTCGGGCGGCAAGGGCGGCGACGTCCTGCTGGTCGACGGCCCTTACGCCGAGGCGAAGGAGGTCTTGGGCGGATACTTTCTGCTGGAGGCGGCCGACCTCGACGAGGCCATCGCGTGGGCGGCGCAGATCCCGGCCGCCTGGCGGGGAAAGATCGAGCTTCGTCCGATAGCGCCGGTACACGCCTAGGTGCACCCTGGTATGGACGCCACCGACACTCTGGTCGAGGTGCTGAAGGGCGAAGGTCCCAGGGTGCTGGCCACGCTGGCCAGGACCATCGGCGACCTGGCCGTCGCCGAGGACGCGCTCTCCGAGGCCACGATCACCGCCCTGGATGCCTGGCCCAAAACGGGGATCCCTGACAACCCGCGGGCCTGGCTGACAGTGGTCGCCCGCCGCAAGGCGCTTGACCTGCTGCGACGCGAGTCAGTGCGGCGCGCCAAGGAGACTGCCGCGTTCCGGTGGGGAACCGGGGCCGCACCGGACCAGATCGAGGAGGCGATCGAGGCGATGGTGCCAGAGAGCTCGCTGCGCGACGATATGCTGCGCCTGATCTTCACCTGCTGCCACCCATCGCTCGGCCGTGAGGCTCAGGTGGCCCTGTCGCTGCGCACGCTGGCCCGGCTCGAGGTGCCGGCCATCGCCCGCGCCTTCCTGGTCCCTGAGGCCACCATGGCCAAGCGCCTGGTACGGGCCCGCTCCAAGATCGCCACGGCCCGCATCCCCTATGCGATCCCCTCCGACACGGAGCTTCCCGGCCGATTGGTTGCGGTGCTGGCGGTGGTGTACCTGATCGCCACCGAGGCCCACGCCCCGACCGGCGGGGACGCGGTGGCCCGTGTCGATCTCGAGGCCGAGGCGATCCGGCTGGCTCGCCTGCTGGCCAGCCTGATGCCCGACGAGCCCGAGGCGCTCTCCCTGCTTGCCCTGTTGCTGCTGACCTCGGCCCGTACCTCCGCCCGCACCGACGCCGACGGGAACCCGGTGACCCTGGCTGACCAGGACCGCACCCGCTGGAACCGAGCCGCGATCGCCGAGGGTTCGGCGTGGCTGTCCGAGGCGGTGACCCGGTCCGGCGGAGTCGCCGGGCCCTATCAGATCCAGGCTCACCTCGCCGCGGCCCACTCGACCGCTCCCAGCTGGCAGGAGACGGACTGGGACCGGATCGTCGGCCTCTACGACTTGCTCGGGTCGATCACGGCCAACCCGGTGGTGGCGCTCAACCGGGCGGTCGCGGTTACCGAGCGCGACGGCCCCCAGGCGGGGCTGGCTGCCCTGAAAACCATCGTCGGCCTGGAGTACTCACATCTATGGCACGCTGCCCTGGCGGACAACCTGCGACGGCTGGGCCACACGAGCGAGGCGGCCGGAGAACTTCACACCGCGGTGACCCTGGCGCCCGGCAAAGTCGAACAGCGCCTCCTGCAGGGCCGTCTGCGCACCGTGCGGTCCGAGCTCGGCTGACGGCATCTTCTCGCTTTCCTCGACTTTCTTGCCGGAGGGATCGTCCGCGACCGGCCGGATACCCGCGCTGGGCGCCGTGGGATAGGCGGCGGGCCACGCGCTCGGGCGCTTGGCGGCGAGGTAGCGTGGCTGCTGCCGGTGCGGAGGTCCTGACGGCTGTCGGCTGCGCGCGCCATACGCCTGCCCGTGGAGGGGGCGATGGTCCGCCCATCCGGCGCTCGGATGCCTCCAGGACCGGCGCGGCGGAGGGGGTGCACCCGACGTGATGGATGCCTCGCCGGGACGAACCCGCGACCATCGGATCGCCCAGGAGCAAGCCGCGCTGCGCCGCGTGGCGGTGCTGGTCGCGGGCGGACCGCCGCCGGAAGAGGTGTTCAGCGCGGTCGCGGAGGAAGCCGGCAGGTTGCTGGAAGTCGACTTTGCGACCCTGGTCCGGTACGACCCGCAGGACGCGATCACAGTTGCCGGCACGTGGACCAGAACGGGCGCCCCCCCGCACATCCCGGTCGGCAGCCGGCTGCCGCTCGGCGGACGTAACCTGACCACGCTGGTATACGAGACGGGTCGGCCGCAGCGGATCGATTACGGCGATGTCTCGGGCACAATCGGTGACACCGCCGCCCGTGACTGGGGGCTCCGCTCGTCGGCGGGCGTGCCGATCCGGGTCGAGGGGCGGCTGTGGGGCGCCATGCTTGTGGCGTTTACCCGCGAGGAGTCGCTGCCGGCGGACGCGGAGGCGCGGCTGGCCGGGTTCACCGAGCTGGTCGCGACCGCGGTCGCGAACGCGCAGGCGCGTACCGAGCTGCGCAGGTTCGCCGAGGAACAGGCGGCGCTACGCCGGGTGGCGACCCTGGTCGCGGGCGGAGCGTCGCCGGAGGAAGTGTTCGCCGCGGTCGCCGAGGAGGTCGGGCGGCTGCTGGGGACGGTCCAGACCAACATGCTCCGGTACGACCCAGATGATGTCGCGACGATCGTCGCGGTGCACGGCAGGGTCGGCGACGATGCGGCCGTCTCCGTAGGAGATCGGTACAAGCTCGGCGGACGGAACGCGACAACGCTGGTGTTCGAGACCGGTCGGCCGGCGCGGATCGACGGCTACTCCGGCGCGTGGGGGGCCGTCGGGCGCGCCGCAGGCTACCGTTCATCGGTCGGCGTACCCATCAGCGTGGAGGGCAGGCTGTGGGGCGTCATCGGCGTGGCGTCAACGCGCGACGAGCCGCTGCCGGCGGACATCGAGGCCCGGCTGGCCGGGTTCACCGAGCTGGTCGCGACCGCGGTCGCCAACGCGCAGGCGCACGTAGAGCTGCGCGGGTTCGCCGAGGAACAGGCGGCGCTGCGCCAGGTGGCGACCCTGGTCGCGGGCGGAGCGTCGCCGGAGGAGGTGTTCACCGCGGTCCCCGAGGAAGTCGGGCGGCTGCTGAAGGTCGACTACACGGTGGTGAGCCGGTACGACGCCGACGGCCTGGTCACGGTCGTCGGTGGCTGGGCCAGGACCGACCCCGGCCGGCCGCTTGCTATCGGCCTCCGCCTCAAACCCGAGGGACGGAACATCCACGCGCTGGTATTCCGGACAGGACAGCCAGCCCGGATCGATGACTACCGCGCCGCCGCAGGCGCGTTTGCCGACGTCGCCCGCGACTGGCAGTACCGCTCGTCGGTCGGCGTGCCGATCAGCGTGGAAGGTCGGCTCTGGGGCGTCATGATAGCGGGATCCCGCGAGGACTCCCTGCCGGCGGACACCGAGGCGCGGCTGGCCGGGTTCACCGAGCTGGTCGCGACCGCGATCGCCGACGCGCAGGCGCGCGTAGAGCTGCGCGGGTTCGCCGAGGAGCAGGCGGCGCTGCGCCGGGTGGCCACGCTGGTGGCCCGGGGGGCGCCGCCGGAGGAGGTGTTCGCCGCGGTCGCCGAGGAGGTCGGCCGGCTGCTGGGCACGGACTTCACGGTCATGAGCCGGTACGACCCGGACGGCGCGGCCACGGTCGTCGGTGTCTGGGCCAGGACCGGCAGCGCCCGGGCTCTTGCGGTCGGCCTTCGGATGGACATCGGGGGGCAGAACGTGCACACGCTGGTGTTCCAGACCAGCCGGCCAGAGCGGATCGATGACTACGCCGGTGCCTCGGGCGATACCGCCGACGCCGAACGCGACTCGGGGTTCCGCTCGGCCGTCGGCGTGCCGATCAGCGTCGAGGACCGGCTGTGGGGCGTCATGAGCGTGGCGTCCACACGGAAAGAGCCGCTCTCCGCGGACATCGAGGGGCGGTTGGCGGCCTTCACCGAGCTGATCGTCACCGCCCTCGTCAACGCCGAGGCCCAGGCCGCGCTCAACGCCTCGCGGGCGCGGATCGTGGCCGCCGCCGACCAGACGCGCCGGCGGATCGAGCGTAACCTGCACGACGGAGCGCAGCAGCGCCTGGTCTCCCTTGCCCTGCACCTACGGGAGATGCAGGCGGCGGCGCCTGTGGCGGGCGAGCTGGCAGGGCGGCTGGAGGGCGCCGTCGCCGAGGTGACCGAAGTTCTGGACGAGCTGCGCGAGATCGCCCGCGGCATCCACCCGGCGATCCTCACCGAAGGCGGGCTGCGGCCGGCGCTGAGGGCGCTGGCCCGCCGGTCTGCCGTCCCGGTCAGCCTTGACATCAAGGTGGCAGAGCGGCTGCCCGAGCCGGTCGAGACCGCAGCCTACTACGCGATTTCCGAGGCGCTGACCAATACCGCCAAGTATGCGCACGCCTCCGCCGCCGCGGTGGAGGTGGCTGCACACGACGGCGGCTTGCGGGTCTGTGTCCGCGACGACGGGCGCGGCGGGGCGGACTTCGCCGGCGGCTCGGGCCTGGCCGGGATCAAGGACCGGATGGAGGCGCTCGGCGGTCGGATCTGGCTGCACAGCCGGCCCGGGGCGGGTACCGCCGTGTATATCGTCATGCCCCTTAGCGGCCCCGGCGGCCCAGGACCTTCGGCCGGGGCCGTCAACTCACCCCGATGAGGCCGACCGCCGCGCAGACTGCGGTCGCGGCGCCGCTTCCGGGCCTATTGCTGCTAGCAGATAGGCCGGGATTCCTGTTGGCCGGGTGTTGGCCTGAGGTCTCGCCGCGATGCGGCGAGACCGTTGGCGGTGACAGGCCCTGAGCGGGGTCAGGCCCGGCGCCTAGGAGATCTTATTCTTCGATGGCGCCGCCGATGCGTCGCAGATGCCGCCGGAAGGTATATGACGGGTCAGCGGCGCGGCGGGCCAGGTAGTCATCGAAGGCGGTCTGCGGCGCAGTGTCTGACCCTCCCGGATCCGGCGGGCCTGGTCCCGCTCGGTCTGCCAGATCTGGTGCGCGGTGACCAGCACCTGCTCGGCGCGCTCTGCCGCGACGAACAACACTCCGTCGTCATCGGCCAAGGCGATGTCCCCGGTGCTGACCAGGTGCGGCCCGAACCGAGCGGTGACCAGCGCCCCGGGCTCCCGCTCGTCCAGCCGCACCGGCCCGGCAGGGTAGCTGCCGTAGCTGAAGACCGGAAGGCCGATCGCGGCGAGTTCCGGCGTGTCGCGGTGCAGGCCCCACACCACCAGGCCTGCCACTCCGGCGGCCTCAGCCTCCAGTACGGCCAGGTCGCCGACGCAGGCCTCGTCCGAGCGGCCGCCATTGTCGATGACCAGCACGTCACCAGCTTCGGCCCGGCCGAATGCCTCCAGGAACACGTCCACACTGCCGTAATGCCGCACTGGCAGGACCCGCCCAGCGATCCGCTGGCCGACCACGACCGCCCGGATTCCCGGATCGGCGGCCCGCACCGGAACATCACAGCGCAAGCAGGCATCAGCCACCAGCGGAGTGGGCAGATCCGCGAACGCCTCCGGCACGGCGACCTCCCCGGTCTAGTACCCGGTACCGCGAGCGGCGCGCGCGTTCGGGCGGGTCCCATGATCCTACTGACGCCCGCAGCGGCCATCTGTGGCAGCCGACGGCCACAAGCCACTCCATGTGAGCACCCGAGCAAGGGCCTGGCCTCGTGGCCGCCGGTGAGATCCTGGCGGGTGCCCACGAGGACCCTGCCGGGCCGGGCCCCGGCAAGTGCCGTGCAAATCCGGCACCCGGTGGCATTGACGGGGCGGGTGTCACCCGGCGATGACCGCAGTCGTGGTGCGGCCTCCGTCCACGTCGAGCACGCTTCCGTGGACGAACGCGGCCTCGTCGCTGGCCAGGTAGACCGCGGCGTACGCGATGGCCTCAGGGCTCCCGGGACGGCCAGCCGGGGTGCCCTTCATCATCACCGCACCGGGGTTCACCTCACCTGGCGCCAGGGTCAGCACCACACCGGGGGAGATCGCGTTGACCCGCACGCCGTGCGGGCCGAACTCCGCGGCCCAGGCCCGCGTCAGGGTCTCCAGCGCGCCCTTGGTGGAGCTGTAGAGCGCGCCGACGGGAATGCCCAGACGCGCGATCCAGGAGCCCAGGTTGATGATCGCCCCGCTGCCGGCCTCCGCCATGGCCGGAGCGATCGCCGCGGTCAGGAAGAACGGCGCCTTTACGTTCACGGCGTAGACGCGGTCGAAGGTCTTCTCGTCGGTGGCCGCGGTGCTGTCACCGGGGTAGATGCCGACGTTGTTGACCAGGATGTCGATGCGCCCGCCCAGGACGGACGTCGCCTGCCCGGCCAGTGCGCGCGAGGCCTCAGCGCTGCCGTCCAGTTCCGCCAGCACGAAGTCCGCGCGGCCGCCGCGCGAACCGATGCCGTCCGCGACCTGCGCGCCGCGGTCGGCGCTGCGGCCGGAGATGACGACGTGCGCCCCCTCGGCGGCGAACGCCTCCGCGATCGCCCGCCCGATATTGCCGGTAGCCCCGGTCACGAGGGCCGTCTTGCCTTCCAGTCGCCTGGCCATGAACTGCTCCCTTGCCTTGTCGTGTCTACGTGAGGAGTCCCGCGCGGCGCCCTCGTTGACCGGGCTTGCC
>Ga0207700_10001752_pt1 | contig 12315 bp, 16 predicted proteins | sample LARL82metaG_FD_184348 | JGI IMG/M metagenome (GOLD analysis project Ga0207700, IMG submission 184348) | Corn, switchgrass and miscanthus rhizosphere microbial communities from Kellogg Biological Station, Michigan, USA - LAR L8-2 metaG... | ecosystem: Host-associated > Plants > Roots >...
AATCGCTCAATAATTCCATAACTGTAGTGGACACGTCGTTGATAAATATATGATGCACAGCGCTTACCAAATATGAACCAGATCTCGTTTCGTTTATCTGATTACCAGCAGAGTTCTGAGGAACAGCTTTTGGTAATTCTACATCAACAATTCTACCCACCTTCATAAGTATATCCCCAGGAATCGAAATAACCATTTTGAATTGATTCAATTGGGCTAATTTCATCGACTTCTTCTAAAGCCAATTTTCCGGATACGAACCATTTGACTTTGGGTCACTATCGGCTGTTGGATAAAATTTCAGAAGATAATCAGAATTACCTAATATTGGACTATTAAATCGGTTCTTTGTTGAATTTATCGGAAGATTGTCGTTCAACAAAGTAAATTGGTTTGGATCAAACTGGGCTCCACTAAATTTCCTGTTGACCAAATCATAAGTAATGATAGAGCTTCCAAACGCTCCGTATCTTCCAGAAGAAAGTATATCAAAATCCTGCACAATTTGCAGGTAGTTAACGCTATTTATGTTGTCTTGCGCGTTTGTTGTTAACTTAGGAATTTTGTAATATTTCTGGTAAACAGGTATCTTTGCCAAAGTTTCGTAAGAGACAAAATTAAAACCATCCCTATTCTCGAAGAAAAAGAATAATGTTCCTGTAGACGAATAGGCTCTGGTTGATAACCACTGGATAGCTTCTAATGGATTCATCCTTGGTACGATAATATTGAAAAGACCTGTTGTTTTATCCCATAAACCGTTAGAAGACTTATTGGAAGATACCCCCAATTGGTTCAACATTATGTCTTTAACCATGTCACTAATTATCATACCTTTGTATGATTTCGACATGAAACGCTGACTAGATAAAACCATCTCTTCGGAACAAAAATAAATTATGTAATTCTGAAGGCTAGCTGTCTTGAAATCTCTTTTACCAATTTTATAGATTCGAAAAACCTTCTGTATTGGTTTATTAAGAGATGGTTTATCAACTTCTATCTGTAACCATTCATTGCCGTGAAGCTTGAAATTTGCAACAAGATCCAATGCATCACCCATTAATACGGTCCCAGTCATACAAGCAGCAAATAAATCCTCGTAAATATTTAGTTCAATGTAATTATTTTTGAGGTCAACTATTTGACCATCTGATGTTATTATGGTCAAAGCTTTGAGGTAGTAATCCCCAGAATATATTAATCCTGGTGGATTGCTAGGAGTTGTACTGGTATTTGATGTAGCCGGATTAGACATTATTGATTAAGTAAATTCTGTAATTCAGTTTCAATTTGTTGAACATATCCAGGCTGAATTAACTTTATGGTTCGGTTTGCTTCGTTATTCTGTATGATTTGGTCATAAGCCGAAACCCAAGTTAGTACAACTGAAGTATCAACACTGGAACCATCACTAAACGTGACAATGTTATTTGAACCAACATGTATCACAGGAGTATTTACTGTTGGTAAAATACTTGAACCATCAATAGAAACTACTGTATTAGGTATTGAACAAACATATGTCTGTATGTTTGAACTTTGGTATTTGGTAGAGATTACAACGGTTTGTTTCTCGATATGATCTGTTGTTATTTGAGCATTAGCAACAGATCCATAATTATTAATCATGACCTGCTCTAAAGCGTTCTGATCTAATGGCCATTGAAAATATGGATCGATGATTTTGTTGGTAAACAAAATAATCCAAGATCTGTCTGGATCGTTATAGTATTTTGAAGCTATTCCGTCCGGAGTATCTCCATCATTAACATCATAAGTGTAATATACAGATATATTGTTAATAACAGAATCCAACATACGGACGCGCGTGAATATGTCTGTTACCTGTTGGAAATTGTTTAACGATGGATCATCAAAGGTATAAAGAAAATTAGGGAATTGTTCAAAGTATTTCATCAGAAACCACCTTTGGCTGCAATCAATTCTCTGGTTATAATCTCACCTTCCTTGAATCGTAATTGAAGAGTTATATCTGCTGGTGCTCCATCAACCATAGAAGCGAATTGACCCGCACCAGCATAATTAATGTCTATGGCTTCTAGAACGCAAGTGCTAATCTGACTTATATATTGATTGGTTACATTTCCAAATTTAAACGTAATATCAAATTGACCAGGAACTATGAAATAGCGACCTAGACCAGTATTGTTGATGGAAGGACTGCTATACAACTTAAATGTATGAATAATATTCTGTATGGTCTGAGCTTCCTGAGCCGATCTTGGCTGGAATTTGAATTCGAATATGAAAGAACGATTCTGCGTTCCTCTATAGATCAATTCCACCTGGGGATTAATAGAAATTCCGGAACTTTTCAACAATAAATCCGTGTAACCTGGTCCCACCAATCCAGAAGCTTCAGTTAACGCTCCGGCTGTTTCTCTGCCTGCATCCGAGTTCTTTAGGTTTGAAAAAGCCTGTTTGAATACTCCACCAGAAAGTAAACCTTCTGCCCAACCTCTTACATTATTGGGCATTCCTTGCGCTAAATCGGTTCCCAAAGCAGAAGCCAATCCAAGTTTTCCTAAAGCTTCGGTAGCCGATATGGTACTGTAATCATGATTAAAAGACGTCATGATTGTATCTGGCATGTATATAGCAATCGATTCTTGTATTCTTGTTATTTTGGGTTTGAAGCTAATTGTATCCGTTAGTTGAGATACGACAGCTCCTTCAACAGCAGTCTTAGCAGCTGTTCCGGCTGCATTACCTAATGAATCAACAAATCCATTTCCTGGTTGACTGAATTGTTGAATAGCTGCTTGCGCTCCAGTTATGGTCGCCGCAGTAGCTACTCCACTTGCCGTTATGTTGGCATTCTGTTGCTTTCCACCAGGAGACGACAAATAATCTATATTTTTCTGGCTCTTACTCTGAACGTCCGATGTGCCAACACTCTTATTCTTTAGGTAAGGATCGTTATTTGGTAAATAGATGTTGAACACAACATAATGCGGAACGTCGGATGAACCAACATTATCCGGATACTTCAATACGTTCAAATTATATGATGAAGATCCACTTGTTAAGGCAGAAAGTGGACCTTGACCTTTGGGATTTTGACCTTGGGAGATCAAAGGATCCAACATTGAACCTATAGAAAAAATACTCGCCATTAGTGTCTCTTAATTGGCTGTTTACGTTTGGTATTTAGGGTACCAAATCCCAAATCATTTTCTGTTAAAACCTTGAAATCCCAACCACGTTCCTCACAGAATTCATTTGCCGCGCGCCATTTAGCCATATTAACAGCATACGTTTGTATTTCCTGCATGAATCGTTTTGTGGCTTTCTTGGTTTTAGGATTCTTTGGTTGTATAGTTTGTTTATGAGGTTTAATTTCAACCAGATGTGTCTTACCATCAGCTGTTTTGAAATGAAAATCTACAAAGTATCTATGAAATTCTCCATCCACAGGAGATACATATGGAATAATGGTTTCTTCGGAGGACCATTCAATTATATTTGGATCCTTATCCAAACGACACATAAAAGCCATCTCCCAGCTAGAACGATAGATAATATTGGTTATATTACCACGATATTTTTGGGGATGAATTGGCCTAAACAATCCTTGAAGATACTTCGGCATAATAGATAAATATTGGTAAGACTTGATATAGTATTTATCCATGATCAATGATGTTAAAAAATTTGGTACTACAGCACGTTATCCAACAATTGGAGTTCTTACCCATTTTGTTTATGACGCTAAGTTGAAGGAAATATTACCAACATGGGACAAGTTTCCATTATGTCTACCAATTCATCCTTATAAGGATGGATTTCTTGGCCTTAATCTTCACTACGTCCCACAGAGAACCAGAAAAATTCTATTGGATCAACTTCTAAAACATCAGGTTACATATAAGAGAAATCCTCGTCTTAGAATTATGGTTGATTATATGTTCCTTAAAGCCGCATCCAATTTTGAAGACGTTAAACCCTGTATCAAGCGTTACCTTAAAACCCATGTAGAAAGTGTATACATTAATATTGACCCAAGTCATTACAACAAAATAATCAAAATGCCCACAGCCAAGTGGATGGGCAAGAGACCTTACTAGCATGGCATTCGATATCAATAATTTCAGATCTAATTTAGCCGGATACAGCGAAAGAGTATCTGCAGATAAATTTGATGTATTAATAACCCTACCCCAACAATTGGTTCAACCAAGTCCCATAGTTCAAACTTTATTAGGATTTGTTGATCCAGCTCAATTATTACAACCAATCGTAAATAAGATCAGCGGTTTGGTTGGTGGTCCATACGGATCATTCGGGGCAAAGGAACTTTCTTTGCAGTGCGAAGCTTCTGAATTACCTGGTATTGAAATTGTACCAATAGAATATCGTCACTACGGTTTTACCAGACGCATACCTCACCATTTCAATTTCACTCCATTGACTTTAACATTTTTCTGTAATGGACAAATGATGGAGAAGAAGTTATTTGATAATTGGATGAATCTTTGTATTGGTCTTGATGGTAACAACGCCGGTCTCATATCATATAGACAGGATAGTCAAGGCAATTCCCAATACGAAGGAACTATACAGATACGTCAATACAATCAGGAAGGTTACTTGGTTTATGTAGCAAAGGCTCTGGAATGTATGCCTGTATCTATTAGTCCATTAACAACAAATTGGTCCGATAATAACACGCATAGACTTACGGTTACATTCCTATATACCAAGTGGTTATCACAAAGCATCCCTGTTCCATTCTTTGATCAAGCAGTTAACAATTTTACCAATCAACTAGGACTAGGAACGAATTTTGGCGTTGGAGTAAATAACATCACCAATCAAATTTTCGGACCAAGTACACTTTCTACACTATTCTGAGGATTCATTATGGCTTTACCAAAAATTGATTTGCCTATCTACAACACCAACATTTCATCCAGTTCCAAGCCTGTTCAATTCACTCCATTCACAGTAAAGGAAGGTACCATATTGATGATGGCCAAGGAAAGCGGCGAATTGCAAACCATGGTAGAGGCTCTAAAGCAAATTCTATCAAATTGCTTGGTAGATAAGTCAATTGACGTCAGCAAGCTTCCTATGATTGATTTGGAGTGGTTATTCATTCAGATTCAATCCAAATCATCCGGAGAGAATATTCCACTACATTTCAAGTGTAAAAATCCTGTTGTATTGGCTAGTCAAACTATAGATTGTGGTATGATTATAGAATGTTCAGTGGATCTCAGACAAATTCAATTACCAATAGTGGAGAAGGATTCTTGTAAGATACAACTCAATGACAAGGTGGGAATTGTAATGCGCCTTCCAACGTTCGAAGCAACTCAGAAGGCTTTGACAGTTAAACAAACGCTTCAGGATCATATGTTGGCAGCTATGTGTCTTGATTACATCTATGACGAATCGTCTGTAATAAAAGCTGATGATGCTGAACCAGAAGAACTTTTTGACTTCGTGCAAGGTATACAGCAATCAATATTCGAAGAGAAAATTTTGAAATTCATTGACAATATACCATCTATAACACATACAATTAATACGGTATGTCCAAAGTGCGATTACAAACATGAAATTAAATTGGAAGGATTAGCTGATTTTTTCGTATAGTGCTGCCTGAAAATGCACTCAGGCAGCACTTCGAAACTAACTTTAACCTCCTTTATCACCATAAACTAGACACCAGAATATTTGATCAAATGGTGCCTTGGGAACGAGACATATATTTGGCTATGATGGTAAAGGCTATCGAAGAAGAGAATTTGAAATTGAAATTACAGGAATCATCAAGAAGGGCTGCTTCCAAGAAAGGAAATAGACCACCAAAAATTAAAAGAGATTGATAAATGGCTAATCGTAAGAAAACACCTGCTGGAATAACATTGGATGAACTTCTAAAGTCATTCAAGGACCAAAATTTGGATATTCCTCCTAGTGTTAAGGAGTTAATGAACGCTGGTAAACCAGAGCCAAAGACTGAACCAAAGAAACAAACAGAAAAGAAACCAGAAGATAAATCCAAGAAAGAAAAAACAAAGGTAAAGTCTGCTTCGAGAGAAACCAAAAATAAGGACTTGTCTGAAGATGAATTATACGATAAAGCTGTAGCCTTGATACAAAAGGAAGGAAAGATGGATGAGAGAATTCTCGCGTTTCGTCTTTCCATCAGTCGTGCTCTTGCTAAAAAGCTTCTAGATAGAATGTCCGAAGAAGGATTGATTGATAGACCTAAGTCTAAAGCAGAAACCACTGTTCAAAATCTCGTTGGTAAGAATGTCGCGGCAAAGCTTGTAAAGAAGCAACCAGAATTTGAAGAACCAAAGCCTACAGTTCCATATGTTGCTCCAAAGTCTGTACAACGTCCTGCTGTAGCCAAAATCACCAACAATGAAGATCTGAAGATTATAAGAGCTAGTCTGGATGAAATACATCAATTTCTTCTTGGACAGAAAAAGCCTCTTGGTCCGGCTATGCCGAGAACCAATAAGAGTTCTTCGTTTTTCAAATCATTCCTTGGTGGATTAACTAACAAAGGATTTGCTGAGAAAGTATTCTCGATTGGGAAAGGTAATCCAAGCCATGAAAGAGTATCCAAACCAGAAAAAACATCTCTTTCCGGAGTGCAGAGAATACCAACTGAAAATGTTCCTTCAGAAATATCCAAATTACAAACCAATCTATCTCAGGATCAACAAACTGCTCAACACACAAAGGAATTCGTCCAACAAGAGGACGATGCCAAATCCAATAGAGAAAAATTAGACAAGATTCAGGCTTCATTGGATGAAATGAAAAAGAAATTGGATACTTTATTGGGAAGAAGATCCTCCAATGGAGGGTTATTGGGTACACTAGCCAATTTATGGAATCTCCTTAAGATGGCTTGGGGAGCAATAAAACTTATTGGTAAAAATATCGCAAGAGTATTCCGAGAGATTGGAAAAGTAACTGCTTGGATAGCTAGCAGAACCTGGGGATTGATCAAGAAGGGAGTCGAGAAGTTAATTCCATTGCTAGAAAGATTCGGACCAGCTTTGGCAGAATTTCTTGTAACCAAGATAGGACCTGTTGCCGCTACAGCTGGTATCGCTTATGCTACAGATAGAATTGCCAAATATGAATACGACCGTGGTATGGCTCCATTCAAGCAATTAGAACAGGATTATGGTCTAAAGGCTCTTGGTAATGGTAATTTTGAATTGAATGGTAAGAAATATCACAATTATGGTGATAGTGAAGTTCATGGTCCAGACGATCTACCAGAACAATATAAAACTCTGATTGAAGCTAAAACGGGTGATACACGAGGTGGAACATCCAAACGTGCCCAGAAATATATTTCGGAACATCAATCGGAATTTGATAGTTTGAAAGCAAAGCCTACGCAGCCCCAAAAATCGCTACTAACGGCGTTCACTCAGGCTACCAAAGACAATATTGATTTAGAAGATGAACAGGATTCCAGCCCTCAGGTAATAGTGGTCAAAGGCGGTAATAAGACGACAGTTGTACCAGCTCCCTCTCCTAATCCAATAGGCGTTATAGTAAGTCCAAGAAATCCAGATACATCTGCAGACGCTTTGAATGGCGATCTATTCGACGCGCCCCAAGGATATGGAGCTTTAGGTAGGATGTAATGGGAATGGGCTATCCCCAGACTCGGACATTAGGGAATAGCCCATTTCAGTTTCTATCAATTATTTCCCGCCTTGGGACTTCTACGCTTTGTACATACTCATAGTTGATCAGGCTATTTTCTGGAGGCTCCATCCGATTTTAATAAGTTTCTATGAGTGACCCATTAAAATCCAGCGGCATTATCTATATTTAATCTAATTTAATTTATCTACAAGACTTTATTAACGCTTCATACAACTATCCTCGGATTTTATTATCACGTCGGTTTATCTACTCAGCGGAATTTATTCTACGCGTCTATTTCGTAAAAGTAAAGCTAAATTTTAAAAGAAAGGCCAAGCGATTTCTCGCCTGGCCTTATTGGGGACAACCAGTTACGGTTGAGCCTTCCACCAGCTGACTTAATCGGCGTCAGCGAGCCTTGCAAAAGAAGAGTATGGATCACCTTCTTCGCTTGGAGTAGCCTTAGTTGCCTCGGCAATTTCCTGTTCCATCTCTTCTTTGGAAGGTGGAGCATCTTCTTCCAATTTAGCCTGTCCCGCGCGGGCAGGAGCTGGACCAGAAGAAGTACCAAGAACTTTGTCCAAACGCTTCTTAAGCTCATCATAGCTCTTGAACTTATCTGGAGCAACTTCAGCATTAAGGCTATAAAGACTCTTCCAAAGCTCTTCAATCTTCTTATCATCACCATTAAATAAAGCCGATGGTGATGCAAATTCAGACTTATCATAATTTGGGAAGTCAGCAACTTTACGTATCTTGAGCTTGAAATCGGCTCCTTCCCAGAAGTTGAATGGATTGAACTTCACTTCGTCCGGATCAACATAAGCACCTTCCTCTCGGCTCACTTCCATTCCAAGCTTGTCCTTGATCTTTTCCATGATCTTGACACCATACTTGTAAAGGAAAACTTTCCCTTCGGCTGATGTATTAGCTGGATCCTTCACAACCAAAATATTGCTGATATTATTCAACTTACGCTTCTGGACTCGCGCGCGATCTTTATTGGCTTCAACTCCAGTATCCCAAAGAGCCTTATTAAGCTCCGCAACTGGATCTGGAAGGTTAAGGGTGGTCAAGGAATTCTCGATATACCATCCACCTGGGCCTTTGAATGCATTGGTCCAAATAGTAACGAATGGAACACCATCATCGCCATCAACAAATGGCGAATCCATGAAACGGATTACTGCGAATCCATTACCGGCCTTATCCAATGTTGGAGACCAATAACGTTCGTCCTTAGAAAATTTCTTGTTTTGAGATTCGAGAGCCTTGGTTAATCTCTCGGTGGAGTTTCCTTTGCGGAGTTTAGCAAAATCTACCATATGTAATATCCTCTGTCTTATCTATGCGTACTATGTGTAACTTATGTGTAAATTCAATCCGGATTTGCTCCGGTTCATGATGTACGCTCTATTTAGCTCAATTCTTCGAAGAATCTCTCAAAACTTCGAAATATTTTTCGTCCATACATTTAACGCCCACAATTGGACCTTTATTTGGCAATTCTTCGTTTACAAAAACATTAAACGTATACACTCCTCCATGATCCAAACAGGAATTAGTTGCGTTCAACATCTCGTTGGTTAATCTGGTTCTTGGATACTCCAATCCAGCACTACAGCCAGACAATACTAAGCAAACCATTAAAATTAATTGTTTCATATGAACCCTATTGATGGTGTATCCGGAGTGCTCTCGGATGTTTGTTTATTTTGTTGCAATTTCTTGAGACGTTCTATGGTTTCTTCGAAACCTGAACCAAGACATTCAACAGCCACTACAACTTCCTTGAGAAATGCAATCGAGAATCCTTCTGTAACATTGACCCAATTCTCCAATTCCTCTTTATTATCAAGGAGTCTTGGATTCTTCCTTTGAAAATATAACCTACGAGATTCTTTGCTTGGCATTCCAATATAAACTACATCATCAAAACGGGATGGACGCTTTGAAAGCCTCTTATCCAATTTTTCCGGATAATTTGTTGTGGCTATAAACACAACATTATCAATTTGTAATTCTCCATCCAATAGAGCTAATATGGAATGCTCGCCTTGATTCTCTACAACGGAATCAATATCCTCAATAATCACAAGAACTGGTCTTTCTGGTTCAATTCTTCTGAAGATTCTTAACACTTCCGCTGTAACGTCGGGATTGATGCAGTATAGAGATACACCACCCATAGCTATGACTTCCAAAGAAACCTGTTGGAGACAGGATGTCTTTCCTGACCCAGGAGGACCCCAAAGCAATATTCCTCTTTTCCATAGAAATTTGAATTTGGTAAATATTTCCTTTTTAGTCCAGAACTCCTTAATTGATCTGATCACTCCGTCTGATTTACAATCAGGCAAATTGAACAGTTCATCCAAATCGATTTCCTTGCGGACCAAGAAAGGACCACGCTGATCGCTAATTGTTGGTATGTACTGACCTGGAGGAACGCATTCAACAGTTTTCTCGCAAGGAAAATAATAATCACCAGAAACAGACCACATCTTGTGTCGTCCATTATTAACTTCGTCGCTTATTTCCTGGTGATTGAAGTCTTTATGGCCACTATAAGATGAGGTTCCATACACAGAACGAGATTGTTTAATCAACATTTATCTTTAATCCTTCTCACCATGTAAAAACCAGTCTTATCATTAGTTTTATGAACTACTGTAGCATCCATATGATAAATTTTGGTAACGTTTGCGACGTTTTGTAGATGAATTACAATAACTATATGATATTTGGCTCCAGTTTTACAACCATATCCTTTGGTATTCAAAGAAATTCCATTGGGAGACAAATTCTCTATTTTAGATTTCAGTCTTTTGGTTTGGTTACCTTGCTTGTAATAAATGTATGCGAAGGTATTATCAGGAACAGCCGCTCTTACATATTGTCTTCTATCTTTGACTGGTTCTTCCACCATTACTCTCCAAATGGTAACTTAGAATCTTTTCCTCCAGGCAGGTAATGAAGTGCCTGGGCATCAACCTTCAATTTAGCTTTGAGAGATGGTGTTATAAGCTTTTTAACTACTTCACTTTCCACATCATTCTCTTCACAATACTGAACCAAAGCCTCAAGATGAGTAATATTCTGATTATTAGCCAGCGACTCTACGGCTTGGGAGAATTTGATTTTATCTTCAGTCTTTGAAGTCATGTTCAACACTCGAAATATTCAAATCACTATTACCAGATAGAATCGATCCGTCACCAAATTCGTTACGGAAATTTGCACTCCATTTGGCATTATAAACCGACCAACAACCATCGCATTTCTTGGGTGGTTTAAGAGCTTTATAGTTGGGATGATCTTTACAATATACAATGATCGCAATTGCCATAATGTATCCTTTGGAATTAATGGTGGGTGATTGGTTGATAAGGACACCCACCGAAACCCCAGATTGGTTAAGCAGCCAAAGCTAACTCAACTTCCTCGAATGCACTTACGTTTGCATTTATACGTTTGCGGCATTTAAGGACATTTCGCTTGTCCGGTAGCAGATGGTTTATTACTTGCCCAATCGAAGCTAGTCAGGCCCATCAAAAACGCTTAGAACACAAATCCTATACCCGACATTAGATTTTGTTTCTGGCTACGACCAGCTAAGCGCTTTTGGTGGACCTGGCGGGAATCGCACCCGCGTCTTGAACACCTTTAGTCAGCTGTTTACTACCATTCTAACAATTATATAGGCGATTTCCTTAATCAACAACTCTATTAAAGCGAAGAAGCTTATATTGCAACAAATCCCCACGTTCTCGAATGGGTATTGGATACGTGGCAATTGCTGTTGGCTCGTTAATATCTGGTTCATGGAACCATTCCCAAGAAATATGGCGTTTATTCAGATGATTTGCTACGTTACGTAGTGCATCCAAATCCTTTACGCCAATAACTGTAAAATACAATTCACTTGGATTTGATCCCATATCCTCATTTCTTATAAACCAACCGATTTTTAATGCTACATGAGCTGCTTGAACTAATTGATATTCTGGAAAAATATCCTGACGAACGAAAATATAGACATAATGTCTGTTGTAATATTCGTCTATTCTATGGGCACTAAACGTCCGAAGAAATTTCAAATATTTCGCTTCCTTGAAATCTCCTAATTTGTTGATCGATACTCCAAGAACTTGTTGCATCAATCCTGAATCAATCAAAGCATCTTTTAGAGCCTGATGTATTGCTTGTAATGATCCATAGCCATTATCACGAGCATTCTTATTAGTTCTTGGAGCAAAGGATTTTATCAAATCTCGGAAAATGATATCAATAGCTTTGTTTGCGTCGTCAGTCTTCTCCATAGCTCGAAGAACGGCGCGTTGTATTACGTGTTTAGATTGAAGAGTTTTCGTATTGTGGAGATATTTCCACTGTTTGTTTATATTCAACATATCGTTACCTTTAAAATTGTTGCAATTTAAGAACCTTGACAACAATTTCAAAGGGCGGACCACGAATTTCATAATGTATTTCCTAGTGATTAGATCCCATTTGATATTTGAATACCGGAACAGATTTACGCTTTCTCCAAGCTTCTGTATTTGAAGTTTCTAGATTGAGTCTGTAACCCAAGCGACTATTCATATTGATGATGGTATAGAAGATTTTTGGAATACGACCGTGTCTGTATGGATTTGT
>Ga0207700_10001753_pt1 | contig 12314 bp, 10 predicted proteins | sample LARL82metaG_FD_184348 | JGI IMG/M metagenome (GOLD analysis project Ga0207700, IMG submission 184348) | Corn, switchgrass and miscanthus rhizosphere microbial communities from Kellogg Biological Station, Michigan, USA - LAR L8-2 metaG... | ecosystem: Host-associated > Plants > Roots >...
GTCGCCGGCAGGCTGGCCACCGCGGCCACGCTGCCGCTGGTGCTCGACTCCACCGAGCCGGACGTGATCCGGACCGGGCTGGAGCTGCTGGCCGGCCGCGCGGTGGTCAACTCGGTGAACTACGAGGACGGGGACGGGCCCGGCTCGCGGATCGCCCGGGTCATGCCGCTGGTCGCTGAGCACGGCGCCGCGGTCATCGCGCTCACCATCGACGAGCACGGCCAGGCGCGGACCGCCGAGTGGAAGGTCGCGGTGGCCACCCGGCTGATCGAGGACCTGACCGGCAACTGGGGGATGCGCACCAGCGACATCATCATGGACTGCCTGACGTTCCCGATCGCCACCGGGCAGGAGGAGACCCGGCGGGACGCGATCGAGACGATCGAGGCCATCCGCCAGGTCAAGCACCGGTACCCGGACGTGCAGACCACGCTGGGCGTGTCCAACGTGTCGTTCGGGCTGAACCCGGCGGCCCGGGCCGTGCTGAATTCGGTGTTCCTCAACGAGTGTGTGCGGGCCGGGCTCGACTCGGCCATCGTGCACGCCTCGCGGATCATGCCGATCGCCCGGATCCCCGGCGACCAGCTGCAGGCCGCGCTCGACCTGGTCTACGACCGCCGCCGGGACGGTTACGACCCGCTGGCCCGGCTGCTCGAGCTGTTCGAAGGGGTGGACGCGGCCGCGGTCAAGGCCAGCCGGGCTGCCGAGCTGATGAGCCTGCCGCTGTCGGAGCGGCTCAAGCGGCGGATCATCGACGGCGAGCGGCCCGGCCTGGAAGCCGACCTGGACGAGGCGCTGGCCGAGCGGCCCGCCCTGGAGATCGTCAACGACGTGCTGCTGGACGGGATGAAGACGGTCGGCGAGCTGTTCGGCGCGGGCCAGATGCAGCTGCCGTTCGTGCTGCAGTCCGCCGAGGTGATGAAGCTCGCGGTCGGCTACCTGGAACCGCACATGGAACGGTCCGGCGAGGCGGGCAAGGGCAGGATCGTGCTGGCCACGGTCAGGGGCGATGTGCACGACATCGGCAAGAACCTGGTGGACATCATCCTCACCAACAACGGGTACGACGTGGTCAACATCGGCATCAAGCAGCCGGTGTCGGCCATCGTGGACGCGGCCAGCGAGCACGGCGCCGACGTGATCGGCATGTCCGGGCTGCTGGTCAAGTCCACCGTGGTGATGCGGGACAACCTGGCCGAGCTGAACAGCCGCGGGCTGGCCGCCCGGTGGCCGGTGCTGCTCGGCGGGGCCGCGCTGACCCGGGCCTACGTGGAGCAGGACCTGGCCGCGCTGTTCGACGGCGAGGTGCGGTACGCCCGGGACGCGTTCGAGGGGCTGCGGCTGATGGACGCGTTCATGGCGGTGAAGCGCGGCGAGGCCGGCGCCCAGCTGCCACCGCTGCGCGAGCGGCAAGTCCGCAGCGCGGCCCGGCTGGCCGTCACCGAGCCGGGGGACATGCCGGCCCGGTCCGACGTGGCCACCGACAGCCCGGTGCCCACGCCGCCGTTCTTCGGCGACCGGATCGTCAAGGGCATCCCGCTGGCCGACTACTCGGCCTACCTCGACGAGCGGGCCACGTTCATGGGCCAGTGGGGGCTCAAGCCGGCCCGCGGCGGCGGCGCCTCGTACGAGGAGCTGGTCGAGACCCAGGGCCGGCCGCGGCTGCGCATGTGGCTGGAGCGGGTGCAGACCGAGGGGCTGCTGTCGGCGGGCGTGGCGTACGGCTACTTCCGGGCCGTCGGCGACGGCAACGACCTGGTCGTCCTGGACGAGGCCGGCGCCGAGCTGGAGCGGTTCAGCTTCCCGCGGCAGCGGCACGACCGGCACCTGTGCCTGGCCGATTTCTTCCGGCCGCGCGCGTCCGGGGAGACCGACGTGGTCGGCTTCCAGCTGGTCACCGTGGGCCGGGCGGTCAGCGAGGCCACCGCCGAGCTGTTCGCCAAGAACGCCTACCGCGAATACCTGGAGCTGCACGGCCTGTCGGTGCAGCTGACCGAGGCGCTGGCCGAATACTGGCACAGCCGGGTCCGGCAGGAGACCGGGCTGGCCAGCTACGACCCGGGCGACCTGGACGGCATCCTGAAGGTCGGCTACCGCGGCTGCCGCTACTCGTTCGGCTACCCGGCCTGCCCGGACCTGGAGGACCGGGCCAAGGTGGTCCGGCTGCTGCGGCCCGAGCGGCTCGGCGTGGAGCTGTCCGAGGAGTTCCAGCTCGTCCCGGAGCAGTCCACCGACGCGCTGATCACCTTCCACCCCGAGGCGAAATATTTCTCGGCATGACGGGTGATGCCCTGCAGGCGGTGCTGTTCGACATGGACGGGCTGCTGGTGGACTCCGAGCCGCTGTGGTTCGAGGCGGAGACCGAGATCATGGCCCGGCTGGGCAGCCCGTGGGGGCCGGCCGACCAGGAGCACCTGATCGGCGGTTCGCTGCCCCGGTCCACCGCGTACATGCAGAGCAAGGCCACGGTCCCGGTGGACCGGGAGGAGATCGGGCGCTGGCTGGTGCAGGGCATGGCGGACCTGATCCGGGCCAAGGGCGTGCGGATGATGCCGGGCGCGGGCGACCTGCTGGCCGCGGTGGCGGCGGCCGGGATCCCGCACGCCCTGGTCACCTCGGCGGAGCCGGAGATCATGGCGGCCGCGCTGGACGCGATCGGCGCCCGCTTCCCGGCCACGGTGTGCTCGGCCGACGTGACGCGGAGCAAGCCGGATCCCGAGCCCTACCTGCGGGCCGCCCGCCTGCTGGGCGCCGAGCCGGGCCGCTGCGCCGCGCTGGAGGATTCACCCAGCGGGATCAGGTCGGCCTACGCAGCAGGCTGCGCGGTCATCGCGGTGCCGAGCGTGCCGCCGCCGCCCGGGCTGGCCCGGCTGACCGTCTCCTCGCTGCGCGACGTCGATCTCGGCACACTGCACAAGGTCGTGGCCGGGCAGCCATGACGGCGGAATCTTGATTCGGTCACAATCCAGGCACGACCGCGCGCTAACCCTGGCGCGGACCAGGCAAAACGGTAGATCCTCCCGATAGGAGCCCCACTATCGGGCTTCCGCACGGCTTCATGCCATGATGGCCGGGCAATTTTCCCGTCACCTGCAGCAGGGGAGCACCGCCTGATGGCAGCACCACTCGACGTCGCCCCGTCCGGGGGGGAAGTCGCACCGGAGGCAGCACTCTCCGGCGTCAGTGGCAAGGCCATCGAGGGCCGCTCGCTGGGCCAGATCGCCTGGATGCGGCTGCGCCGCGACAAGATCGCCATGACGGGCGGCGCCGTCGTCGTGTTCCTCATCCTGGTCGCGATCTTCGGGCCCTTCCTGGTGCAGAACCCGACCATTTACCACGCGAACCTGATCAACCCGACGTTCAGCCGGCCGAATGGGCCGTTCGGCGGGATAAGCCTGGCCCACCCGTTCGGAGTCGAGCCGGTCACCGGCCGGGACGTGCTCAGCCGGGTGGTCAACGGGGCCCGGGTATCGCTGCTCATCGCGTTCCTGTCCACCGCGCTGGCGGTCGGCATCGGCGTGGTGATGGGCGTCATCGCAGGCTATTTCGGCGGCTGGGTGGACGCGGTGATCGCCCGGGCGATGGACGTGTTCCTGGCCTTCCCGCTGCTGGTGTTCGCGATCGCGCTGGTCGGCGTCATCCCGTCGTCGGCGTTCGGGCTGTCCGGCAACTCGCTGCGGATCGGCCTGCTGGTCTTCGTGATCGGTTTCTTCGCCTGGCCCTACATGGGCCGGATCATCCGCGGCCAGACGCTGTCCCTGCGCGAGCGGGAATTCGTCGACGCCGCGCGCAGCATCGGCGCGCGCGGGCCGTACATCCTGTTCCGCGAGCTGCTGCCGAACCTGGTCGCGCCGATCCTGGTCTATTCCACGCTGCTGATCCCGACCAACATCCTGTTCGAGGCCGCGCTGTCCTACCTCGGCGTGGGTATCATCCCGCCCCAGCCGAGCTGGGGCGGAATGCTGTCCGACGCGGTCAACAACGGCTACTACTCCATCGACCCGATGTACATGATCATTCCGGGCCTGGCCATCTTCATCACGGTCATGGCGTTCAACCTGTTCGGCGACGGGCTGCGGGACGCCCTGGACCCGAGAAGCGGCAGATAACCAGATGGGCTTTTACTCAGTAACCGAATCACGACAGGGAGGCGTTCACCTCATGAGGAGACGCAGGACCATTGGGCTGGCCGCGCTGGGGGCGGCCGCCGCGCTCGCGCTTGCCGCCTGTGGCGGCGGCAGCAGCGGGGGAGGCAGCGGGAGCAGTTCCGGCTCATCGTCGGCCGCCGGGTTCAACGCCGCGATCACCAAGGTCGTCAACCCGTCCAATCACAAGGGCGGGACGCTTACCTTTGCTGACAGCAGCACCACGGACTCGACCGACCCGGGCAACACCTACTACGCGTTCTCGTGGAACCTGACCAGGTTCTACACGATGCCGCTGATGACCTATAAGTCCTGCCCCGGCCAGTGCGGCCTGCAGGTCGTCCCGGACCTGGCGACGGGACCTGGCGTCGTCACCGACAACGGTCTGACCTGGACCTACCACATCCAGCCCGACGTCAAGTTCGAGGACGGGACCACGGTCACCTCGTCCGACGTGAAGTACGCGGTCGAGCGCACCTTCGACCGGGCCAAGCTGCCCCTGGGCCCGAACTACTTCTCGCTGCTGCTCAAGCCGCAAAAGCCGGCTTACCCGGGTCCGTACAAGGACCGGTCCAAGAACATCATGGGCCTGAAGGCGGTGCAGACGCCGAACCCGACGACGATCGTCTTCCACCTGGCGAAGCCGTTTGCCGACTTCAACTACGTGGTCGCGATCCCGCAGACCGCGCCGGTGCCGCCGAACAAGGACACCGGCTCGAACTACCAGCTGCACCCGTGGTCCACCGGGCCGTACAAGTTCCAGAGCTACCAGCTGAACAAGCAGACGACCCTGGTGCCCAACACGTTCTGGAAGGCCTCTACCGACCCGCAGGCCAAGCAGCTGCCCAGCAAGATCGTTATCAACTGGAACGTGAACGCGAACGACCTCGACAACCGGCTGCTGGCCGGTGACCTGGACGTGGATGCGGCGGGCACCGGCGTGCAGGCGGCGGCGCGGGCCAAGATCCTGTCCTCGCCGACGCTGAAGGCCTCGTCCGACGACCCGATCAGCGGCTTCCTGTGGTTCGCCTACCTGAACACCAAGGTGCCACCGCTGAACAACATCAACTGCCGGATCGCAGTGGAGTACGCGGCCAACAAGGTCGACCAGCAGACCGCCTATGGCGGCCCGTACGCGGGCGGCGCGATCGCCAGCACGGTGGCTCCGCCCAACGTGATCGGGCAGAAGCACTTCGATCTGTACGAGGCGACCTCCAAGCCCACCGGCGACCTGGTCAAGGCCAGGGCCGCACTCAAGGCGTGCAAGCAGCCCAACGGGTTCAGTACCGGGATCGCCTACCGCAGTGACCGGCCCAAGGAAGTCCAGGCCGCCCAGTCGCTGCAGGCCGCGCTGAACCGGGTCGGCATCAAGCTGGCCCTGCACGGCTACCCGACCGGAACCTATTTCGCCGACTTCGCCGGCGTGCCCAAGTACACCGAGCAGCGTGACCTCGGCATCGCGATGGGCGGCTGGGCACCGGACTGGCCAGACGGCTATGGGTTCTTCAACTTCATCACCGCGGGCTACACCATCAGCCCCTCTGGCAACTACAACGTCGCTCAGCTCAATGACCCCGTTGTCAACGGACTGCTGGAGAAGATGGCGGCCACCAACAACGCCACGACGCGCAACTCCTACACCGCGCGCATCGATATGCAGGTGATGAAAGACGCGGCCATCCTGCCCGAGGTGTACGCGAAGTCCCTGCTATACCGGAACTCGCAGCTGACCAACGTGTTCGTCCAGCCCTACTACGCGATGTACAACTACTCGACGCTCGGCCTGAAATAGCCGGCGCCAGAAAACCGCAATCAGCGGCCAGGCATGGCCGCCGGTGCCCGGCCGGAACCCTCCCCGGCCGGGCTCCAGCGGCTATAACGCCCGGCCGGCTTTGCCAGGACTGGACATTTGCCCGGCGAGGCCGCACCCTGAACAACGATGCTCTGCGGCGTACTGGACCAGGATGAATGGGCGGGGGCGGTAAAGTCGTTCGACACGATGCATGGCCCCAGCCTCCTGGAGACCCAGGAATGACCCAGCGTGATCGTGATCTCGACGAGATTCTGCGCCGCGCGCTGCATGCGGCGGCCGGCTCGGTCGAGCCTGCCGACGATGGCCTGGACCGGATCCGGGCCCGGCTGGCCACGCCGCGGCCGCTGCTCGTCGCCTGGGTGATGGCCGCCTGCGCCGCCGTGGCCCGGCGCACGGCCGGCGCCTGGTCGGCGGTCTCCGGGTGGTGGCAATCCCTTCCCGGCGCGGTACGCGGCCCCGCACCGGGGCACGCCCGGCCCAGCCCGTGGCGGCTGCGTCCCGCGGCCGTGCTGGCCATGGCGGCCTTCGTGGTCGCCGCGGGCGTGATCGCGCTGACCCCGCTGCCGCAGCAGGCCATGTCGCAGACGGCTTCGCTCATCCATTCCCTGTCCGGCGGGCAGCCCAGCGCCCCGGGCGCCGCCGTCGGCGGCGGGGTGAACGGGCAGGGTACCGGCCTGGTTCCCGTCGGGACCTCCCCGCCGGGCACCGCGCCCAGCGGGCCGGGCAGCCAGGGTTCGGCGTCGGCGGCCTGCGCGACGCCCAGCCCAGCCGCGCTGGGCCCAGTCCCCTGCCCGAGCACTCCTGCGCAGGCCAGCGCCACGGGCTGCGCGAGCCCGGCCGCCACCCCGCCGTCCAGCCCGGGGGCCACGCCCAGCGCCACGCCGACCGGCAGCCCCAGCACGGCCAACTGCCCGGGCGCCGCAGCCAGTTCCCCGCCGGCCGGCACGCCGACCCCGAGCCCGGCCAGCCCGACCCCGACCACCTCGCCCCCGGTCACGCCCAGCCCGACCGCCAGCCCGAGTTCGGCCAGCCCCAGCCCAGCCAGCAGCGGGACCGGCAGTGCCGCGCCGGCCGGGACGGCCGGCCAGGACCCGCCGGCCAGCACCCCGCCGGGCGGCTGACCGGGGGCGGCCCGTCCTACTGCCCGGCCCGGACGCCAGCCTCGATCTTGTCGCCGAGGTTCTTGTCCACGTTGCGCCAGTACTCGAACGCGCGCACCAGCACCGGCTCGGTCACCCCCTTGAGCAGATGACCGGTCACGTTGCTGACCAGCCGGTCCCGGGCGGCGCCGTCGAGCACCTGACGGACCATGCTGCCGGCCTGGCCCCAGTCATCGTCCTGCTCGTGCAGGGTGTAGGCGGACCGCACCAGCTCCCCGTCGGCGTGCCAGTAACTGGGCGGGTAGTGCTCGGTGTCGGCGGCTGGCCCGCCCTTGGAGTTCGGCGCGTACACCGGGTCGGAGACGTTGCGGATCCGCATCACCCCGTCCTTGCTGTAGCTGTGCACCGGCACCCGGGGCGAGTTCACCGGGATCTGCTTGTAGTTCACCCCGAGCCGGGCGCGGTGCGCGTCGGCGTAGGAGAACCCCCGGGCTAGCAGCATCCGGTCGGGGCTCAGCGCGATCCCGGGCACCAGGTTGTTCGGCTCGAACGCGGCCTGCTCCAGCTCGGTGTGATAGTCGGTCAGGTTCCGGTCCAGGGTCAGCCGGCCGACCTCGATCAGCGGGTAGTCGCCGTGCGGCCACACCTTGGTCAGGTCGAACGGGTTGAACCGGTAGGTCTTGGCCGCCTCGAAGGGCATGACCTGCATCTTCAGCGTCCAGCTCGGGAAGTCCCCGCGCCTGATCGACTCGTACAGGTCACGCTGGTGGTAGTCGCCGTCCGACGCGGCCAGCGCGTCGGCATCAGCCTGGGTCAGGAACTCGATGCCCTGATCGGTCTTGAAGTGGTACTTCACCCAGAACTTGGCGCCGGCCGCGTTGATCCACAGGTAGGTGTGCGAGCTGTACCCGTTCATGTGCCGCCAGGTCCGCGGGATGCCGCGGTCACCCATCAGCCAGGTCACCTGGTGCGCCGACTCCGGTGACAGCGTCCAGAAGTCCCACTGCATGTCGTTGTCCCGCAGGTTGTTGTCGGCGCGGCGCTTCTGCGACCGGATGAAGTGCTGGAACTTCAGCGGGTCACGCACGAAGAAGACCGGGGTGTTGTTCCCGACCATGTCGTAATTGCCCTCGGACGTGTAGAACTTCAGCGCGAACCCGCGCGGGTCGCGCCAGGTGTCCGGGCTGCCCCGCTCGCCCGCCACCGTGGAGAACCGGATCAGCGTGTCCGTGCGCGTGCCCGGCTGGAACACCGCCGCCTTGGTGTACGCGCTGACGTCGGTGGTCACCTCGAAATGGCCGAACGCCCCACCACCTTTGGCGTGCGGCTGGCGCTCTGGGATCCGTTCCCGGTTGAAGTTGGCCATCTGCTCGATCAGGTAGTGATCCTGCAGCAGGACCGGGCCGTCCGGGCCGACGGTCAGTGAATGCTCGTCGCTCTCCACCGGGGCGCCGGCATCCGTGGTCGTGGGTATCGGCCGGTTGTCTGTCACTGCCAAACCTCCTCGTCGCGCTGTCCCCCGTCGGGGGAGCGGCCGGCTGCCTCGCAGCGGGGGCAGATGCCCCAGAACACCACCTCGGCCTCGTCCACCGAGAAGCCCATGGCCTGGACCGGGGTCAGGCACGGCTGAGCCCCGGCGAGACCGTCGACGTCTTCCGTGCGGTCACACCGGCGGCACACGACGTGATGATGATCGTCTCCGACCCGGCGCTCGAACCGGGCTGGATGCCCAGCCGGCTCGATCCGCCGCAGCAGGCCCGCCGTGGTACACGCCGCCAGCATGTCGTAAACGGCCTGGGTAGATACTGCGCCGAACTGTTCCCGCAGGCCCGCCCCGACCGCCTCGGCGGTGGAGTGCGGATGCGCCTCCAGCCAGGCCAGCATGATCAGGCGTGGCATCGTCACGCGCAGCCCGGCCGCGCGCAACGCCCGCGACAGCACGCCATCTGGATCGATCGCTGCAACAGCCACGATGTCCCCAGGCTGCCCCGGTTAGTGGAATGAGTCAAGTTTGCCAGCGAGCGACGGTCCGGGCGGGCCTGGGCCAGGGCGAGGGCCCGCGCCCCTACTGATCACCCGGCGGGCAGGTCAGCCGCCCCGGCTTCGCTGACCGGCACCCGCACGTCCAGCACGAGCAGCGTCATGGCCATCGCGAACAGGCCGTCGCTCAGCGCGGTCAGCCGGTCCAGGCTGTGCCCGGTGAACCGGTCGTAGGGCTCGCTGGCGGCACCAGCGGGCCCGCCGGAGCCAGCCGTGCCGGGCGGGCCGGTCATGGCCCGCGCTGCGCGGCGATCAGGTCGCGGTACCAGCCGTAGGACGCCTTCGGCGTGCGGGCCTGGGTCGCGTGGTCGACATGGACCAGGCCGAACCGCTGGTGGTAGCCCTCGCTCCACTCGAAGTTGTCCCAGGCCGGGGAGTAATTGTTAGTGATCATCACCTGGGCCGCGCCGGCCGCGCGCAGCGCGGCCGTGGCCAGCCCGTGCCCGAGCAGCTGGTGGTGCGCGGTGGGCAGGGCCCCGAGCATCAGCTGCTGGCCGGGGGCGTGGAAACCGAGCGCGTAGCCGAAGGCAGTGACCACGAACGGTTCGTTAAGTGTTATCCAGAGGTTTATCCGGTCAGCGAGCCGGCCGGCGGCGAGTGTGGCGAAGTCGGCCAACCGGTACGCGGTCTCCCGGGCCAGCCAGCCGCCCGCCTCCTCGAGCGGCTGCGGCAGGTCCCAGTGGTACGGCGTGGGCACCGGGGTGATGCCAGCGGCCAGCAGCGCGTCGGTGAGCCGGTCGTAGTAGTCCAGCCCGGCCGGGTTGGCCGGCCCGCTGCCGTCCGGCTGCACCCGGGGCCAGGCGATGGAGAACCGGTACGCGCCTGTGCCCAGGCCCGCCAGCAGTGCGACATCCTGCCGCCAGCGGTGATAGGAATCGGTGGCCACCTCGCCGGTGTGCCCGTCCCGGATCGCGCCCGGCCGCTGGCAGAACGTGTCCCAGATGGACACGCCGCGGCCGTCCTCGCGGACCGCGCCCTCAATCTGGTACGCGGACGTTGCCACGCCCCAGCAGAATCCAGCCGGGAACTGGGGCATCGGCGGATGATCCACGCGCCGATCCTAACCGTCCCGGCATGGCCGGTCAGCAACGGCTGACCGGCCATCCAGCTGATCTTCAGGTGCCGGTCTTACCGTGTTCCCGCAGGCAGACCTGGCGCTCGGCAGGAAGGGCTGGAATGGTGCAGGGCGGCGTGACCATCTGGTACCGCGGAGCGCGGTATCAGCTCGGGCGGGGACGGCACGGCTACGCGATCTGGGCGGCGGGCGGGCCGCCGGCCCAGCCGCTGGAATGGTGGCCCGAGACCCGGGACGGCTGGGCCGCCGCGTGGACCCGGTTCAACGCGGCCGAGGTGCCCGGCAGCATCGCCCACCTGAGCCCGCCCGCGGCCCCGGCCGGCCGGATGAGGGCCGCGGCGGCCTTGCTGGCCGTGGGGGTCGCCTGCGGGATCGCCGGCCTGTTTCCGGCCTACCTGGCCGGTGCCAGCCTGGCCAGCGCGCCAGAGAACCTGGTGCCGCACGCGGCATACCTGGCCACCTGGGCGGCCAGCGCGCTGCTCATCGTGGCCGGTGGCCCCCGCCGCCGGGCCGGCTCGCTGCTCGGGCTGGGCCTGAGCATCGTCACGTTCGGCTTCTTCTTCGCCGACGCGGGCACCGTGATCTCCGGTGGCGCGCACCTGCTCGGCCCGGGACTGGTCCTCGGGCTGATCGGCTGGCTGGCCTGCACGGCCGGCGCCACGCTGGCCTTCCTGCCGGGCACGGGTGACGGTCCGCGGCGGCCGCGGGTGGTGCCGGCCGGGCCCGCGCTGAGCCTGGCCGTGGCCGGATTCGCCGCGCTCGGCGCGGCCATCGCCTTCGCGCCCTCCTGGGACAGCTACACGCTGCGCACCCCATCCGGGCTGCTGCACTACGTGACCGCGGGGAACGCGTTCGCCAACCCGGCCCCGGTGATCGCCGGGGACGTGGCCGTGATGATCGCGCTGGTCGTGGTCGTGATCACGGCGGCGCTGTGGCGCCCGGCCCGGCTGGGGGCGGCGCTGCTGGCCGGGGCGGTCATCCCGATGGCAGCGCAGGCGATCTCGGCGCTCATCCAGGTCGCCGGGCCCATCTCGTCCAGCGCGTTCGGGATCCCGCCGGCCCAGGCCGCGCAGGCTGGCCTCACCATCAGCACCGGGCTGACCCCGGCGTTCTGGGTCTACTGCGTGTTCGTGGTGGCGCTGCTGCTCACCGCCGGGTGGCTGCTCCGGCCCGCGCGCCCGCGGCGGCCCGCAGGCTGGGGCGCGGCCGCGCCGGGCAGCGTCCCGCCGCCGGTCATGGCCGGCCGACCGGGTTAGCCAGCCTCGCGCGCTGCCCGCTCCAGCCGGTCCCGGTAACCCGCCCACCAGGCCTGGTCACCCGGTGCCATGTTGTCGTTGTCCGGGCTCCGCCCGGCGGCCCCGTCGATCAGCTCCCGGACGATGTCGGCGTGCCCGGCGTGCCGGCTGGTCTCGACGATCATGTGCACCAGGATCCGGTGCAGCGTCACCTCGCGGCGGGGTTCCGGCCACCACGGCACCTGACCTACCGCATCCAGCGGCAGCGCTGCGATCGTCGCGTCCGCATGCGCCCACGACCGCTTATATAGCGCAACGATCTGTTCCCGCGGCTCATCCGCGGCCGCCCACATGTCTGCGTTGGGCTCGGCGCCAGCGGCGAACCAGGGCAGTGACTCACCGGAAGGCCGGCCGAAGACCCCGCCGAAGTAATCGAGTTCGACGCTGGCCACGTGCTTGACCAGCCCGAGCAGGTTGGTCCCGGTGGGGGTCAGCGGGCGGCGGATGTCATATTCGGGCAGCCCATCGAGCTTCCACAGCAACGCGTCCCGGGCCTCCTGCAGGTATCGCTGCAAGTCAGTCTTGGCATCTGGCTGGGTCATCCGGCCAGTCTGCCAGCCCCGGCCGGGCCAGCGCCTGTCCCGCAGACACGCCCCGGCAACCCCGGTGGCGGAATCCGGGCGGGCGCGCGCTAGTTTCAACAGAAGGCTTTGGGGAGAACGCCAGGGATCTCATCGATCTCCCCGGAAACGGAGCGGATCATGACGGAAGCGTCTGCACAGCAGCCGACCGCTACCCCGCATGTCCCGGTCACCGCCGCCGACGTCATGCGGCCGGCGCTGACCACGGTGGAGCCCAACGACCATGTGGCCGCGGCCGCCTACCTGATGCGGCACGCGGGGGCGA
>Ga0207700_10001754_pt1 | contig 12313 bp, 11 predicted proteins | sample LARL82metaG_FD_184348 | JGI IMG/M metagenome (GOLD analysis project Ga0207700, IMG submission 184348) | Corn, switchgrass and miscanthus rhizosphere microbial communities from Kellogg Biological Station, Michigan, USA - LAR L8-2 metaG... | ecosystem: Host-associated > Plants > Roots >...
CCTGTTCCATCTGGCTCTGATCGGCGCGCACCAGGCCCACGTTCTTTGTGGCGCAAATGCTGATTTGCACACCTGCTCCCACCAGGCAGTCCACCATGCTGCTAAGGCCCTCCAGCACGGCTGCGAGATCCAGCAACTTAAGTGACATGACTTGCTTGCGTCCAAAGGCAAGCAATTGGCGCGTAAGGGAGGCCGCTTTTTCAGTGGCCGAGATGATTTTTTCCGCCCGTCCGCGTTCCGCCGGGCTGGAAGTGCTGGCTTCAAGAAGCTCCGCGTGGCCACTGATGATGCCGAGGATGTTATTGAAATCGTGCGCCACGCCACCCGCAAGCCGGCCCACGGCTTCCATTTTTTGTGAGTCTCGCAATTGCTCTTCCATGTCCTGCTGTTCGGTAATGTCACGCAGCATGGCCAGATGCTGGCCGGGAAGAATATTGGCCGTAAAGGAATAATTCACCAGTCTTCGCGATCCATCCTTTAGCTGTGCCCAGAACTGGCCGCGGCCGTTTTCTGATGTGCTTAGCTGAGACCACACCTCGTCAAATCCTTTTTCGCAGAAGTCGCAAAGGCGGGAGCCGATCAGATCATTGGGTGAGAGATTTACCAGGGCCCCAGCCGCGGCATTAGCTTCCAGACAGGTGCCATCACCGGCAAAAATAACGATCCCCTCCAGAGAATTCTCAAAGATGGCACGGACGGTGGCTTCACTCTGCCGCAGCGCCTCTTCAGACCGTTTGCGTTCAATGGCATAACGGATAGACCGCAGCAACAGCCGTCCATCAAACGTACCTTTTACCAGATAGTCCTGCGCGCCCTCACGGACGGTCCTAATAGCCAGCTCTTCGTCATCGGAACCGCTTAGGACCAGGATGGCTGCGCCGGATGCTGCTTGCTGGATTCGAGAAAAGGTCTCATAGCCTGCGCTGTCTTCCAGATTCAGATCGAGCAGAATTACGTCAGGATGGTCCCTTTGAAGGCGTCCCAAAGCTTCACCCAGGCGAGTGACGTGCTGGAATTGCAAGGCGGCGGTGGGTAAACGGAGCAATCCCGTGATGAACTTTGCATCAAGTACATTGTCTTCAACCAGCAGCACTTGAAGGAGTTCCGTTTGCCGCGAATCCATCACCAGCGTTGACATTTTTACATCCAATCCCCTGAGCTTCTATTCTGAGAATCTTTATCGCTTACGACACGTTATGGCTGCCTTCCATCCCGGGCCATTGCATCCAATGTTTGCTGCAATTCAGAGACTTCTTGCCGCAGGTTCTGCAGCAGATTCCCTGCTCCGGCCATTGAGCCGATCCGTCCATTTTCTTCCAGTTGACGCGCGATATTGGCTGCGGCATGAGCCGAAAACTGTAGCATTGATCCTTTAATCTTATGGCTGGCCTTTTCCAGATCGGGCGGAGAACCCTGCTTGATTGCTTTTTCGATTTCAGCCAGCATCACTGGCACTTCTGCGGCAAACAGGACCACCAGCTCGCGGAGCAGGGTTACATCACCATGTACGCGGTTCCACAATGCGTCGGGATCAAAATGATCGCTTTTCAAGAGATTCAACCATGCTGCCTGTAGCAGCGCATTGGCAATTATCTCGCGATTTACTCCGGGAATACGCTGTTTTTCAACTATCACGGGCCAGAGTTCTCCTGCGCAACCGGCAAAGGTTTCGTTTCGCCAAGTTTGGATTAAGATAATTGGCAATGATCGATATGCAGCGTAGCGATTTTTTTTTTGCGCTTTCCAAAATCGAACAGTAGAAGCAGATTGCTCCAATGCTAAACCCATCGATGACGTTACTTCAAAGTGGCGGCGCTCCACGCCGCTTTCTAAGAAGAAACAAATATCTAATGGCACTACTAGGCTATGAAGCAACTAAGGTTAAGTGAACTAGTAAAACAGGTAATTACCGGCTATAAATTGTTCCGCACCGACAAAGTCCAACAATGATGCATTACCGGGGATTTCATGCCACAGGCCTTTGCTGAAAAAGTGGTCCAGCCCAATGCAGCCGAGAACGTCGGATTGACCACGCAGGAGGCTGAGGAAAGGCTCATACGCTTCGGCGCTAATGATCCGGCCCCGGTACGCCGCCATTCCGCCGTTGCAGAGCTACTTTTGCTATTCGTGAACCCGCTGGGCATCATTCTGTTGATTGCCGCAGTCATTTCCGGCTTTATAGGCCAATTACTGGATGCCGGAATCATCATTGCCATGGTGTTTGTTGGCGTGGGAGTCAACTTCTACCAGACCTATAGGTCAAAGATTGCCATAGAAAGCCTGCGAGCGCGTGTGGCTCCCACAGCTACCGTGCTGCGCGACGGACGCTGGCAGGAAATGGACCGGAAAAAACTAGTCCCCGGCGACACGATTCGACTCTGCGCCGGCGATCTGGTTCCCTCCGATGCGCGTCTTTTAGTCTCGCGCGATCTCTATGTTCAGCAGGCGGCGCTTACTGGCGAGTCGCTGCCGGCGGAAAAGGAAGCCAATGGTACAACAGAATCAGCTTCGCCGGACGCCCGCAACATGGTTTTTCTGGGCACCTCCGTAGTGAGTGGTACAGCCACCGCAATCATCACCACAACTGGACGCCGGACGGCTTTCGGAGACATTGCAGACCGCTTGGCAGCTCGACCGGAAGAAACGGCTTTTGACCGCGGCCTGCGACAGTTCGGAAATCTCATCATGCGCGCCGTGGTCTTCCTGGTACTTTTTCTTCTGGTGGTAAGCGTTGTTCTGCACCGCGATCCGCTGCAATCGCTGTTGTTCGCCGTGGCCCTTGCTGTGGGACTGACGCCGGAGTTTCTGCCCATGATCACCTCCGTTACTCTGGCCAAGGGCGCGTTGGCGATGGCCCGCAAGAACGTTATCGTGAAGCATCTTTCGGCGATCCAAAACTTTGGCAGCATTGACGTTTTGTGCAGCGACAAAACCGGCACGCTCACGACTGGCGATATGGTGCTGGATCGCGCAGTTGATCCGTTCGGAGCGCCTTCAGACCGGGCTTTTCGACTGGCGTGGCTGAACAGCAAGCTTGAAACTGGAATCAAAAGCCCGCTCGATGTTGCGATTTGCAACCTGCCCTGCCCTTCATCTGAGGAATTTATTAAGTGCGATGAAATTCCGTTCGACTTTGAGCGGCGACGGCTCTCTGTCGTCGTGGAACAAGCAAAAGAGCGGATGCTGATCACAAAGGGTTCGCCTGAAGGAATGTTCCCGCTTCTATCACGTTATGAACGCGATGGCCAGGTTTTAGCGATAAACGATGAGGTACTGGCGCAGTGCCGCAAGACTTATAACGACCTCAGCAGCCAGGGCTTTCGAGTTTTGGCTGTGGCTTACGCCGCCGTTCCCGCAAAGCAGGCGTATTCGATCAGTGACGAGCACAGTCTCACGCTGGCTGGCTACCTGGCTTTTGGCGATCCGCCTAGAACAGATGCGGCAGAATCCATTGCGGCGCTCCGGCGCGATGGCGTGGAAGTAAAGATCATTACCGGTGACAGCGATCTGGTGAGCGGCAGGATCTGCGAGCAGGTGGGGCTCCAGCCGGGAAAGATCGTGTTGGGCTCGGAACTCGAAAAAATGACAGATGCAGCGCTGGGCCACATAGCGGAGCAGACCACGGTATTCGCGCGCGTCTCGCCGGCGCAGAAGAACCGCATCATCATGGCGCTGAAGCATCGCAGCCACGTGGTCGGCTATATGGGCGACGGCATTAATGACGCGCCTTCTCTCCACGCTGCTGATGTGGGAATCTCTGTCTCCACAGCGGTGGATATCGCCCGCGATGCGGCTGACATCATCTTGATGGAACCAGGACTTCAGGTCCTGCATGCGGGAATTCTTGAAGGCCGGCGCGCCTTCGGCAATGTGATGAAATACCTGCTGATGGGGACCAGTTCAAACTTTGGCAACATGCTGAGCATGGCGGGAGCGTCTTTGTTCCTTCCCTTCCTCCCTATGCTGCCAACGCAGATCCTGTTGAACAATTTTCTTTACGACATGGCCCAGGTCACTATTCCGACCGACAATGTTGATGCCGCTTATGTGCGCGCGCCCCAGCACTGGGACATCAAATTGATCCGCAACTTCATGTTGTTTATTGGTCCTATCAGTTCTATTTACGACTTTCTTACTTTTTATGTCTTGCTAGCTCTATTGCATGCACAAGAAGCGGAGTTTCACACAGGCTGGTTTGTCGAGTCCCTGGCCACGCAGACATTGGTGTTGTTTGTGATCCGGACCAGCGGGAACCCTTTCCGCAGCCGTCCCAGCCGGGCGCTCACCGCCACCACTCTGGGCGTTGTAGCTTTGGGGATTATTCTTCCATTCCTGCCCTTCGGGACCAGACTGGGCTTCACACCTCTTCCACCTATCTATTTCGCATTCCTTGCAGCAGCAACAGTCACATACCTGTTCATGGTGGAAATGGCAAAACGTTTCCTGCTGCATAAAACCCTGCGTCAAGCCGCCCTCTGATAATAGAACCCTACTGTGTGACGGCAATCACGTACCCTTTTGTCCTTAAAGGCCGACAATGATCTGTGAAGCTGCGAACTCCATCTGTACGTGGCCTGATTCTCCTGGGCTGCATAGCAGGCCTGGTATGGAGTTCTGCTCCCTGCCTTGAGCAATCAGCTCCGCCTGCTGTTTGCGCAAATACGCAATCGGAACTCTGCTCTCTGGTTGAAGTGGGCCGGCTTGATATTTTGCGATGGCCCGATTTTTCTGATCTACGCGGCGAAATCCGGGACTTCTATCGACCTTCGAATTACGCCAGAGCATGGCTGTCCGGGAATGCACTTACACCACAGGCACAGGCTATCATTCGAGTCCTGCAGGATGCTGAACTAAAAGGCCTGCACGCCGAGGACTATGACGGGCCGCTCTGGAATCAGCGCGTGGTACGCATTGCGTCAACGGACTCCAGCCCAGTGCCCGCTGAACTGGACCGCTTTGATCTTGCACTGACCGTATCAGTGATGCGGTATGTTTCCGCTCTCCACAGAGGCCGTGTCGATCCTCGACGTTTACGGGTTGATCTGAATATCGATCACAATCGATACAAATTAGGTGAGTTTGTTCGATCAAAGTTGATAAAAGCGCCGGACGTAAATGCGGTTTTTGATCAAGCTGAATGCCCATATGCGGGTTATCGGCGGACGTTGATGACGCTAAAGCATTACATGGATCTTGCCCGCGAAGGAGAGGGTGAGCCACTTCCGGCGATCACCAAAGCAGTCAAGCCTGGCGGTACTTATCCTGGGTTGAACCAACTGGCGCTACGACTGCAACGCCTGGGGGATCTGGCGCCGGATGACTGGCATGCAACTAGCTCGACCGTCTATGAAGCCGCGGTGGTTGAAGCCATCAAGAATTTTCAGGATAGACATGGTCTGATTCCCAACGGAATTATCGATAAGGCAACTTTTCAGAATTTAACAATCCCATTCAGTCGCCGTATCGTGCAGCTTCAACTCGCTCTGGAGCGCTGGCGCTGGCTCCCGCGTGACTTGCCCGGACGGCTGATTGCAGTGAATGTTCCTGAGTTCGAACTGCGCGCTTATGACGATTACCACGTAGCAATTGATATGCGGGTGATCGTCGGCAAAACGTTTCCCCAACGCCGCACGCCACTTTTTCAAGATCAGATGGAATACCTGATATTCAGGCCTTACTGGAATGTTCCGATCAGCATCACGCGCAATGAAATCATTCCTGACCTGAGAAAAAAACCGGGCTACCTTGCCAAACATGATTTTGAAGTGGTGAACCGCCAGGACCAGGTGGCAACGGAAGAGGGTTTGGATAGCTCGATCATAGCCCGGCTTCGGTCGGGTGATCTTGAGATTCGGCAAAGGCCCGGGCCCGGTAACTCACTTGGTTTGATTAAATTTGTGTTTCCCAACGACTATGACGTTTACATGCACGGTACACCGGAACATGCGTTGTTCTCGCATGCTGACCGAGCAATGAGCCATGGCTGTGTTCGTGTGGAGGACCCGGCAAAGTTGGCTGCATGGGTCTTGCAGGACAATCCGGCATGGACGAACGACAAAATTCAGGCGGCCATGAATGCATCTCAGCCGCAACGGGTGAACCTGCCAAAACCGATTCCCGTGCTCATTGTCTACACCACGGCCACAGTGAATGAAAGGGGCACAGTGGGTTTCTTTGCCGATATATACGGCCAGGACGCAAAACTGGAGCAAGAACTAGCGAAGGGCTATCCCTATCCTTTTTAATAGCTTAGAGAAAAGTTATCAAATCAGAATCGACCAGCATCTAATCGAGATTCCCGATTCCCAATTTGCCGATAAGGTGTTAAGGTCTATTCGTTGTGTTGTATCTAATTGCGTCACTTGTTGCCCTCATAGTTCCAGCTCCGGCGTTAAACCCAGGGGTACGGATTGCGGCTCCGACGGGGCCTGTTTACGAACTGCGTCTTTACCACACGCATACCAATGAGCGCCTGGATATTATCTACCGGCATGGGAATAGCTACGATCCAGTTGCGCTGGAAAAGTTGGAGCATTTTTTGCGCGATCATCGGACGAACGATGTGCGTGCCTATGATCCTCGGGTTTTTGATCTGCTTCATGACCTGACGAGTTCGCTGGGACGGCCGAATTCAGAAATCGACATTGTTTGTGGATATCGAACGCCCTGGAGCAATGCATTTCTACGCAGCCGTTCTTCCGCCGTGGCGCAACACAGCCTGCACATGCAGGCAATGGCAATCGACATCAGGGTGCCGGGTGTTAGCACTAAACAACTGCGTGATGCGGCTTTGCGGTTGCACGAAGGCGGCGTGGGCTATTACGCGCGGGAGCAGTTCGTGCATGTAGATGTTGGTCGCGTTCGCCGCTGGTAAATCGCACAAGAGAGCCGCATCTGATTGACGGTTGCGGCCCGAAATTTTTCCAAACTATCATGCAAGGCGTAATCTGTTTGTTCAAGGACGCTCTGAACAATTGTGATACGCCAGATGAAAGCCGCAGTTCTCTCTTCGCCGCGTGATATCTCGAAGCACCCGCTCGATATCCGCGAGGTCCCACAACCACAGCTCAAGCCCGGGCATGTTCTCCTACGTGTGCGCGGCTGTGGCGTTTGTCGAACAGATTTGCACATTGTGGAAGGCGAGCTGCCGCCACTTTGCAGGCAAATCATTCCTGGCCATCAAATCGTGGGAGAAATTGCCGATCCCGGCACAACTGATCTTGCGAGAGGCGCACGAGTGGGCGTCTCGTGGATCGGAGGCGTCGATGGAAGCTGCTGGTATTGCCGGCATGAGCTGGAAAACCTTTGCGATGCTCCGGCCTTCACCGGTTACAGCGTGAATGGCGGCTATGCGGAGTATGCAATAGCACGTGCTGATTTTACGTTTCCGCTGGAGAACCGGCTTGACGATCTACAAGCTGCTCCCCTTTTGTGTGCGGGTATTATTGGGTTTCGCAGCCTTCGCGTAGCTGAAGTAAAACATGGGGAACGCATTGGGTTATTCGGCTTTGGTGCTTCTGCACACCTTGCCATCGCTGTCCTGCGAGCGTGGAACTGTGAAGTGTATGTCTCCACACGCGGCGCTTCTCACCGGCACCTGGCGGAGTCGCTCGGCGCAACGTGGGTGGGAAGCGAAACGGAGCGACCGCCGGTGCAGCTTGATCGCGCTGTTACTTTTGCGCCCAGTGGTGACGTGGTTGTGGCCGCTCTGGCCAGCCTGCGCAAGGGCGGTGTGGTCGCTGTGAATGCAATTCACCTTGATCGCATTCCGGAGTTTGACTATGACAGTCTGCTATGGGGTGAGCGGCAACTCCGGAGTGTCACCAACATGACTCGCTCAGATGCGCGCGACTTTCTACAACTCGCAGCTGAGATCAATTTACGTCCCAGGACCACGGTGTTTTCTCTCAATCAGGTCAACGACGCGCTGACTGCGATTAAGAATGACTCGATTGATGGCGCGGCCGTCATTGTCCCCTAACCATGTCTTCTTGAACATCCATCGCTCTTCATGAAGACATAACGTGAATGTCTGCCACACTCACGGTTTTAAATCACTGCTTTGCGTGATCGAGATCACAGCCAAGAGCAATAGAGAACTCGAATAATAAATAGTTCGGAGGAGGGTCCAAATGAAAGAGCATGTCGCAGTTAACACCAAGAAGGACCAGGCTGCTCTCGCTCCCACGTCTCTCAGGGTCTGGGACATATCCGATCGTATAACGAAGCAGATCGCGAAGCGCGCATTTCAATTATTTGAGGAGTGCGGTTGCGGGAGCGGTCATGATCTGGACCATTGGCTCATGGCAGAATCGGAGTTGCTCGCGCCGGTTCCAATGAAGATCAAAGAAACGCACAACGAGGTCCGCATCGTGGCGCAAGTACGCGGCTTCAATGAGGACGAAGTGACATTCAACCTGGAAAAGAGCCAATTGACAATTCGTGGGATAAGGCAGACGGAGAAGAAATCCAGGCCAGGCGAATCAGAGATCAAAATGATTTATGGGAGCATCTCGCTGCCAGCTGAAGTGGCGCCGGAAAAAGCACATGCGACACTGAAGAACGGAACGCTGGAGATAATCGCCCCAAAGTCCTTCACTGAAACAGGAAAAACAATAGCCGTGAGTGCGGCCTGACGGCGCCAGCCGGAAGGAGTTGTTATGAAAGAACGAGTTAAGCACGTTTATCTGATGCTAGGGCAGATATTGAACAATCCCAAAGCTTTTGGCCTGGAAGAGAGACCACCAAAGGCCCTGAATGAAGCCCTGAGCACAATGCAATTGGATTTGATGCACGAGCTTAGAGAAGAAATGTCTGAAGAGGACTTTTTGGAGATTGAATTGTCACAGGATGCAGACCACGAGGTTTTTCCTGAAGTCACGTCGACCTCGTTCACTCTGAAGACTGGAACTTAAATTTTTTTAGCTGGCCGCATCAATTCAATAGTCTGTTCACTGTTCGTGCGGATATCAATCTTGACCACTCACTGTTTTGGCCCGAGTGGAAATTGAATGGAGGTCTTTATGAACGACCGAAATGCATCTTCGTCCGTGAAAGAACCGCACCTGGAAACCATGCGAGTGCATTTTGATCACCTGCTGGTGGCAGTTGATCTGTCGCCTTCCTCGGCGAACACTATAAAGGTCGCCATGGAACTGGCACACAGATCCGGCGCCACTCTGGTCGTTGTTCATGTGCTCAATCCAGCCCTCATGCTGCCACCCGAGACCACGGCGAATGTGAAAGAAACGCTCAACGCCTGGTTGAAACCGTACATCAAGAAGGAAACGCGCTTTGCTGTTGAGGTGGCAGAGGGAAATGTGGTTGGAGAAGTGAGACGGCTTACCAGGAAACACCGGGCAGATCTGCTGGTAATCGGCACACATGCCGCAGGAGGCACAGCAAAATTCGTCTTTGGCTCAACCGGTGAAGCTCTATTCCGGGAGATGGGCATACCTGTGCTTACCATTGGACCGCACATTCAGGCTTGTGGTGAACGTTTCTCTTCCATACTGCTGCCCACTGACCTTGAACCGCATTCACTCCGCGCCGCGCAATATGCTGTGGCTCTGGCGGAGGAATCCAACGGTAACCTGACGCTTCTCCATATCCCAGAGAAAAGTGAAGAGGAAAATGTTTTTGGGAACAGGCAGCGAATGGAGCAGCTTGTGCCGGAAGACGCGACTTTGTGGTGTAAGCCCAGCTTTAAAATCGCAAGTGGCAATCCGGTGGATAAGATCCTGGAAAGCGCGCGGGAAGTGAAAGCCGACTTGATTGTCCTGGGCGTTACCCATGGGTATCCGCTGTCAGAACATGCCAGTTGGTCGATTGCGTCCAAAGTCGTGCGTCACGCTGAGTGTCCGGTGCTGACAGTGCGCGATCGCTTATAGGAAACCGGAGCCATAAACAATCTGACTTCAACTAACTCCTAGGTTGCTTGTGTGCGATCTCAGCGTGAATGAATCGTCTGCCGAAACCTCAGTCGGCGAAGACGCGATTGCGTCATGTGACAGTCATCACAGAACAAGCATTTTTTCGGGCATATATTCAAATCAAGGAGGTTCATATGGCTACCGCTCATGCATCCATTGTTCCGAGTCCGGTCGCAAGCCTGAAAAACATCTTATTCGCAACGGACTTCTCTGAAGCTTCCATGAAGGCGTTTCCGTACGCCGCCTCCCTGGCCAAAAAGTTTGGTGCATCGGTTTTTGCCTGCCACATCATTACCCCAACATCACTGGCGACAGCGGCGCCCCAATCAGCGCCTTATTTCTATGAGGCCGAATACGAGGCCGCGACCAAAGAACTGGACAACATCCTGCATTCGCCACAGTTGGAAGGAATCAAAACCAAGGCACTGCTGTCATCCGGCATCCTGGGCGACGCATTGCAGGACGAAATCAATCAAAATGACATTGATTTGATAGTCGCCGGCACGCACGGACGCACTGGATTGCGCCGCTTTCTGCTGGGTTCAGCCGTAGAGGGGATCTGCCGTGTGGCAACGTGCCCCGTCTTGACCGTTGGCCCTGATCAGCCAAGTTCAAGAATAAAGATAGAGAACATTCTGGTACCCACAGACCTATCAGAAGAAAGCATGCGCGCGCTGCCGTTTGTTGTGCGTCTCGCCGGAGCTTATGGGGCCAAGATAACCGTACTCCATGTTTTGCCGGAGGAAACTGCCGGTAATCCTGACACGCAGAAGCTGTCAGAGCCAGTTTGCAGGAACATGGTCCATATCTTTGAACCACGGCTTGCGCCCTTGCAGGCAGAATTTATGATCGACTCCGGTGAGACTGTGGAGACGATCCTGAAAGTTGCCCGCGACAAGAACGCCGACATGATCGTGTTAGGAGTGAGGGACGCTTTCCTTCCGGGAGTCCACGTTCGGACGAGCGTGGCGTATCGAATCATGGCAGCCTCTCACTGCCCGGTGGTGAGTTGCCGGTAAAATTATTGCGAATGTTCGCGCGCTTGAATGATGCGCTAATTATTTTCTTCGGTTCACGGAGGACTTAGGGACAAACTCCAGAGTGGCCACGGCGAACTGGTCTCCGTTGCGCTTCCCAGTAACTTGGAGCAGCCATCCGCTTTCGACCCGATGTCCGTTGATGAGTTTGGCGGCAAGTTCATTGCCCCGCTTATCGAAGCGCAGCACATCATTATCATGGGAGGGCAAGAGCAGCGCGTAGCCGCCTTCACGGCAGGCCGGCATCTCAAGACATTTTTTAGTGTGTTTCACACCCAACTGAGAGAGCTGGGCGGCTTCCTCTTTCACACACACTGTATCTACTAGGTATCCACGTACTGTCTCCTGATTGCCGGGCTTGGCGGCCCGTTCCGCGCCACGTGCATCGAACGCCAGCAAGCCGAGAACACAACAAGTCATCCAACAAATTCGCACGAAAGATTTCATACTTCCATTACCCATTGATCGCTCAACGCGACCAGAAATCATCCTTCCACCCAGGTATTCAAAATGGATTTGGCCACGTTCACGTCAGAAAGGATGCCGCTGAGGCTCCAGGTAATTGTCCGCTGCTTGATGCCCAGGATCATAGGCGCGCCAGTCAGTTTCATCAAAGTGAAAGCGCTCTTGTTGGTATCGGCATACCATGTGGCCTGGGCGAGTTCAGGAAAGCGCGTCTGCGCGGTCTTCAGGTCGTCAACGCTGCCGCCCACGATGATTACGGCATGCTGTGCCAGAGTAGGATACTGGTCTTTCTTGAGCAGCCGCAGCAGATTGTCACTGAACTGGTTGCGCGGCTGTATATAGATGATGAGCCAGTTGCCCGTGGTAGGCAACGCAGAGCTTTTTACCGCCGTGCCATCGCCTGCCGTCAGCTGGATATCCGGCAATGGGACGGGTTCTACGGCGATGGCCATGATCGACAGCAGAAAGGCCATCCCAAGAATAATTGCAATTGCGCGTATGAACTTCTGTTGTGTCCGCATACATCTCCCCTTATGGAATTATGAAGTTTGCCACGGCTGCCTTTTCCGCCGCGGACATGCCGCTAACCGCATTCGGATCCGTTAGATTTACAAGGCCCGCAGCCTGTGCCTTTGTGCCTGTAAGATCGCTCGGCGGGCGCTGTACGGCAAAATGCATCAGGATCACGGTCTGTCCCGCAGGTATGGAAATGTTGTCCCAACGATAGAAAACATTGTCATTGGTCGTAATGAACTGCACTGTCGGCACGGCCAGCGTTGACGACGTGCCGCCGAATACGTGGGCGAGAAGCGGATCACAGCAAATCCCGTTCTGGTCCGTTACCGCATACGTAAAGTTGGTCTGCGCCGGCGCTACTAC
>Ga0207700_10001755_pt1 | contig 12307 bp, 13 predicted proteins | sample LARL82metaG_FD_184348 | JGI IMG/M metagenome (GOLD analysis project Ga0207700, IMG submission 184348) | Corn, switchgrass and miscanthus rhizosphere microbial communities from Kellogg Biological Station, Michigan, USA - LAR L8-2 metaG... | ecosystem: Host-associated > Plants > Roots >...
AACGAGCCGTTCGAATTCCCGATCGGCAAGCATCAGGTGATCGCAGGCTGGGACGAGGGCGTTGCCTCCATGAAGGTCGGCGGCAAGCGCACGCTGATCATTCCGCCCGCGCTCGGCTATGGCGCACGCGGCGCCGGCGGCGTCATCCCGCCGAATGCGACGTTGATGTTCGATGTCGAGCTGCTTGCGGTAAAATAAGAGGGCGGTGAAGTAAGAGGAGGAAGCGCACCATGATGATTACCGTCCTCGACGATTACTTCGACACAGTGCGCACCCTCGACTGCTTTGCAAAGCTGAAAGTCCACGACGCCGCGCTGGCTATCACGATCTGGACCGACCATGTCCAGGACGTCGATAAGCTCGCCGAGCGGCTAAAGGATACCGAAGCGCTGGTGCTGATCCGCGAACGGACGCAGATCCGCACCCCGTTGCTCGAGCGGCTACCCAGGCTGAAGCTGATCAGCCAGCGCAGCGTGTTTCCGCACATCGATATCGATACCTGCACCAAGCTCGGCATCGTCGTGTCGTCGAGCCAGCATGCGGATACGCCGTCCTATGCGACCGCCGAATTGACCTGGGGCCTGGTGCTGGCCGCGGCGCGCATGATCCCGCAGCAGGTGATCTCGCTGAAAGCCGGCCATTGGCAGTTCGGCGTCGGCTCGACCGTGCGCGGCAAGGTTTTTGGCATCTATGGCTATGGCCGGATCGGCGCCGTCGTTGCCGGCTATGCCAAGGCGTTCGGCATGAAGGTGCTGGTCTGGGCGCGCGAGCCGGCGATGGCCAAGGCGCGCGCCGACGGCTACGAGACGGCGGCGAGCAAGGCCGCATTCTTCGAGACCTGCGATTTCATCTCGCTGCATATGCGCCTCGTCGATGCCACCCGCGGCATCGTCAAGGCCGACGACCTCGCCCGGATGAAGCCGTCGGCGACATTGGTCAACACCAGCCGCGCCGGACTGGTCGAGCCGGGTGCGCTGGTGAATGCGCTGCGCGCCGGCCGTCCCGGTTACGCCGCGGTCGACGTGTTCGAGAAGGAGCCGCTGCGCGACAACGCCGATCCGCTTCTCAACATGGATAATGTCGTGGCGACTCCGCATATCGGCTATGTCTCGCGCGACGAATACGAGATTCAATTCACCGACATTTTCGACCAGATCGTTTCCTTTGCGGCAGGCGAGCCGACCAATGTCGTCAATCCCGATGTGCTCGGTCATCGGCGCAAATAACTCACAAGAGATAGAGTGACGCGCAAAAGAAAAGACCGGCCGCGATGGGCCGGTCTTTCCCTCCTCAAACTCCAGCCTTCCGGGTCAGAGTTTCTTGTTCGCTGCGGCCGCCGCGCGATTGACTGCGTCCTTGGTGGCTTCCTTGGCATCGCCAAGCGCCTGCTGGCCCTTGCCCTTCACTTCCTGGACGGCGCCTTCGCCCTTGAGGCGATCCGAGCCGGTGGCTTCGCCAACGCCTTGCTTGGCCTTGCCGATGGCTTCGTTGGTAGCGCCCTTGACCTTATCGGTGGTAGCACCCATGAAACTTTCTCCTCTCTCGTCTTCGCGGGACCAACCGTGGCTTCGCGAAAATGTTCCTGAATCGTCTGGTCTGTCGGCTCCGATTTCGCTAGCGTCGGCGTGAAGGAACTTAACAAAAGTTAACCAAGAGATTCGCTATGTCGGGTTCACACGATCACAGCCATTCCGATCATTCGCATCACGATCACGACGACGAGCGCTGGAAGCATGACGGCGTTCGCGTCATTCCCGGCCACCAGCTTGATCCCAACGTGCCGTCGACACCGGGCATGGATCGCAAGGCCGCGATCAACTTTGCCCGCGTCGGTGCGCAGAAGCTCTGGGCCGGCACCGTCACCATCAAGCCCGATGCCAAGACCGGCGCGCATCATCACGGCCATCTCGAAAGCATCATCTACGTGGTGAAGGGCAAGGCGCGGATGCGCTGGGGCGAGCACCTGCAATTCACCGCGGAAGCCGGTCCCGGCGATTTCATCTTCGTGCCGCCCTATGTGCCGCACCAGGAGATCAATGCGAGCCCGGACGAGGTGCTTGAATGCGTGCTGGTGCGCTCCGACGGCGAGGCGGTAGCGATCAATCTCGACATCGAGCCGGTCGAGAAGCCGCAGACCGTGCTATGGGTCGATCCGGTGCACCGGCATCCCGACGAGAAGACGTGATAAGCTACGCCGTCATTGCGAGGAGCGAAGCGACGAAGCAATCCAGACTGTCTCAGCCGAGCTAGTCTGGATTGCTTCGCTTCGCTCGCAATGACGAGAAGAATGGCCAATTCAAGGGGAGGCTCCATGACACTCGTCCGTTACGAAAGCAAAGATCACGTCGCGACCATCACGATGGACCGCGCGTCCTCGCACAACGCCCTGAACAACGCCTTGTGCGACGAGCTGCGCGAGGCGTGGCTGCGCTTTCGCGACAGCGACGATCGCGTGGCGGTGCTCGCCTCCTGCGAGGACGCCTATTTCTGCGTCGGCGCCGATGTGAAGGACTTGCCCGTCAACATGTGGCACGCGGTGCCGGGGCTCGGCGTCGATCTCGACAAGCCGGTGATCGCCGCAACGTCGGGCTGGGTGGTCGGCGGCGGCTTCGTGCTGGTGCAGATGGCCGATCTCTGCGTCGCCTCCGAGACCACGCGCTTCAGCTATCCCGAGGTCAGGATCGGCACCACGGCCGGCGGCATTTCCTCGCTGGTCTCGCGCCTGCCGCACAAGGTTACGATGGAATTCCTGCTCGTCGGCGACGAGTTGCCGGTCGAGCGCGCCTACCAGCTTGGCTTCGTCAACAAGGTCACGCCAAAGGGCCAGCACGTCGCGCAGGCCCAGGAGATGGCGGCCAAGATCGCCGGCAGTGCGCCGCTGGTGGTGCAGGCGCTGAAGCGGCTGGTGCGCGATGCGATGCCGAAAGGCCCGCTCGAGGTCGTTGCCGAAGCGCGTCGCATCCTCGATCCGATCCGCACCAGCGAGGATCTCAAGGAGGGCGTGGCGGCCTTCAAGGAGAAGCGCAAGCCGAAGTTCAAGGGGAAGTGACGTTTTCCGTCATTCCGGGGCGCGTCGAAGACGCGAACCCGGAATCTCGAGGTTCCGGGTTCGCGCTCGCGCGCGCCCCGGAACGACCGAGGTGAGCCTTACGCAAACACCGAGTGGTCGATCTTCCCGTTCGGCACGACATAGCCGTAGCGGATGTGTGACGGCTCGGGGCCGGCCTTCTCGTATTCCGCCTTCATCTGCGCAAAGCGGTCGCCCTTGAGCTCGAGCATCGCCTTCCTGGCCTCGACGTTGTAAAGCCGCGCATTGTTGCCGCCGAAGATCGCGCTCTTCACCGCGCCGTCAGCGGGGCCGAGCGGGGCGAAGCCGAATTTCTTCTGCATCACCTCGGGGATTTCGAGCCGGCGTAGGCCCTCGATCTGCCATTGCGGCGCGCCGGTCCAGAGCGCGTCCGTGCCCCAGCAGATGTGGTCGGCACCAAGGCCCTTGACCAGCGTGCCCATCAGCGCGGCGCAGACATTGGGCTCGGCGACGAGCGTGGTCGCAAACAGCTGGCCGACGTCGCCATAGACGTTATTGACGCCATATTGGGAGGGGATGTCGGCGAGATCAGAGGTCCAGGCGATGCGGCCGGTCCGCTCGAACTCGGCAAGCGCCACCTTCGGATCGCCGCCGACATGGCGATAGGCCGAGTGATAGATGACGAAGTTGAGCTGCGGCCAGTCCTTTGCCGCCTGTCCGACGTCGGCAACATCGGCAAAGCCGCGCAGGTTCGGAAACTGCTTCTCGACGCCGGGCGGGAACAGGCCCTTGTGGATGCAGACATTCTTGATGCCCGCCTTGACCATCTTCTCATAGCCCTTGTAGGCGACCTTCTCGTCGTCCATGCGCCAGGGATAACGGCTGATGTCCTTATGGGTGTTGTCGCCGATGGTGTAGCCCTTGCAGGATTCCGGCTTGAGCTCCAGCGCCGCGTCGAGCTTCTCGAGCCAGCCGGGCTGGCCCGGCGTGAAGATCGCGTGGCAGAACAGGCGCCGCGTGCCGGCCTCGTCATTGACCTTCTTGCGTGCGTCCGCCATCTGCTGATTGGTGAGGAACCAGTCCTGCTCGATGTCCGACGGTGCCGAGGAGATCAGCGCGATCTTGGTGTCGGAGTCCAAAAACATCTCTTTCTTGTAGTTATTGAACTTCAGGTCCTCGATGGTCTGCTCGTGGTCGCTGAGCTCCTTGTTCCAGCCGGCTTTGCCGACGGCCTTGCGCATTTCGACAAAGGTCATGATGCGCGTGTCGTCGCGCAGGAAGTGCGTGTGCATGTCCATGATGAACTGGTCTTTGTAGGCACTGGCGCGCTCCTGCGCCATTGCGGGTGTCGCGGCTTCCGCCGGCGTCACGTCGAACAAATTGCCATAGACCTGATTCATGGCGAGGAAGGAGGCGGCCATCCCAGCGGCGCTCTTGAAGAAGCCGCGGCGATCGAGGCCCTGCTTGCCGCCGAGGTCGTCGGCCATTGCGAGAAGTCGCTGCTCGACTTCGCGCTGCCGCTCGTTCTGCGGATCGGGATAGAACTCGTCACTGGCAACAATCTGGGTCGGGATCGGCGTCTGGTATTGGCACAGCTCGGACGGCATCAGCGCGGCAAGTTCTTCTTTGGTCAGATTGCTGCTCACGGCTCTTCTCCCTGTTCGCGTCCGGATTTTTCCGGTTGAGGCGCGGCGGAGACTAAACCCGCTTGCGGGCCAAGTCAGCCGTCAAGTCAGCCGTTCCGTAAAACATCGCGCGAAGGTGTTGATCCGGTGCAGTGCACACTGCTTTCAAAGGCGCATCGGCGCTGCTAAAATCTATTTATCGATCGAAAATTACAAATGATCGCCTGAAAAACAGGCGGTCCAGGGGAAACAACCATGACAAAGCCCGAGAACGCGCTGGCGCGCCGCACCGTCATCAAGGGGGCCGGCCTCGGCCTGATCGCAGGCGCAGTGGCACCGGCGTTGCCGGCCAGCGCCGAGGACAAGGCCGACGATAATGACAGCAGCGAAATCTGGCACGGCGAGTATTGGGCCAAGAAAGGCGACGTGCCGCTCTGGATGTTCCGCAAGCGTCTCGGCGCGCCGAAGGCGGGCGAGCCGGCGCTGCCGGTGCTGTTCTTCGTCCACGGCTCGTCGGTGACCTCGCGCGCCTTCGACCTGCACGTGCCGGGCAAGGGCGAATATTCTGTGATGAACGAGTTCGCGCGCTACGGCTTCGACTGCTGGACCATGGACCACGAGAATTACGGCAAGTCCGGCCGCACCTCCGGGAATGCGGACATCGCGAGTGGCGTCGAGGACCTGAAGGCCGCTGCCGAAGTTCTCGCCCGCGAGACCGGCCAGAAGAAATACAGCTTCGTCGGCGAATCCTCCGGCGCGTTGCGTGCCGGTGCCTATGCGATGGCCGCGCCCGACCGCATCAACCGTCTGGTGCTCGCGGCCTTCACCTATAAGGGCGAGGACTCGCCGACCCTGAAGAAGCGCGCCGAGCAGGTCGAGTATTATCGCACGCACAATATGCGCAAGCGCGACCGCGACATGATCCGCTCGATCGCCACCCGCGACAAGCCGGGCACATCCGATCCGGCCGCGGTGGAAGCGCTGGCCGATGTCGAGATGCAATTCGGCGATCAGATCCCGACCGGCACGTATCTCGACATGACCGCCAACCTGCCGGTGGTGCATCCGGAGAAGGTGCTGGCGCCGGTGCTGCTGGTGCGCGGCGAATATGACGGGATCGCGACGGTGCCTGATATCGAGGAGTTCTTCAACCAGCTGCCGAACGGCGACCGCCAGTTCATCATCCTGCCCGGCACCGCCCATTCGGTGACGCTCGCCATCAACCGGCAATTGTTCTGGCACGTCGCGCGCTCGTTCCTGAACATGCCGAGTCCGATGGCGATGTGACCTTCCTCCGTCATTCCGGGATGCGCCGACAGGCGCAGGCCCGGAATCCAACCCCGGCTGGTGGTTATGGATTCCGGGCTCGCCGCTTCGCGTCGCCCCGGAATGACGAAGCAAAATAATTTTGCTTCGATGTCGGATCGGTTCCCCTGCCTTCGTCCTTGGACCGGAACCCACGAAAGGAGCCCTTCATGGCCAAACTGATCTTCGTCAATCTGCCTGTCAGCGACCTCAAGCGCGCCAACGCCTTTTATCAGGCGATCGGCGCCGTCAAGAACGAGCAATTCTCCGACGATACCGCCTCCTGCATGGTGTTCTCCGACACCATCCACGCGATGCTGCTGACGCATGACAAATACCGGCAGTTCACGTCGAAGAAGATTGTCGATGCCAAAACGTCGAGCGAAGTGCTGATCTGCATCTCTGCCGACAGTCGCGCCGAGGTCGACGATCTCGTCAGCAAAGCCAAGGCCGCCGGCGGTGGGCTCGATCCGACGCCGCAGCAGGATTTCGGCTTCATGTATGGCCGCAGTTTCGAAGACCCGGATGGGCACATCTGGGAAGTTATGTGGATGGATGTCGAGGCCGCGGCGAAAGCCATGTCGCCAGCCTGAATGAACCGCGCTGCAAAACCTATCGATACTCGAGGTGCCCGCTTGTCGCGGGCATCTCTGGTCCGGAACGGGATGGCCGTGGCCTCCGCCCCGTCGAACGGGGCTCCGGCCCCGCAGGCGGGATATGCCCGGCCATGACGAAAATAATCCCTCACTCCTGTCGGAATACCCGCCGCCGGACCGTCCTTGGGACGGAACCCGCGAACAGGAGCGCTTTATGGCCAAAATGATCTTCATCAACCTGCCGGTCAGCGATGTCGCCCGGTCGACTGCCTTTTACCAGGCGATCGGCGCTATCAAGAACGAGGCGTTCAGCGACGACCACACCGCTTCCTGCATCGCATTCTCCGATTCGATCAATGCGATGCTGATGACTCACGACAAATACCGTCACTTCACCACCAAGAAGATAGCGGACCCCAGGACGACGAGCGGGGTCCTGGTGTGCCTGTTCGTGGACAGCCGGCAGGCCGTCGACGATATGATCGGCAAAGCGAAGGCGGCCGGCGCCAATCTCGATCCATCACCGGTGGATGATTTCGACTTCATGTATGGCCGCAGTTTCGAGGATCCCGACGGTCACATGTGGGGCGTATCGTGGATGGATGCCGAAGCCGCTGCAAAAGCCATGGCCCAAACCTGAACAAACAAGCCTGAACAAGGGAGCAAGCCGATGTCCAAGATCACACCCTGCCTGTGGTTCAGCGGGGAAGCGGAAGAGGCGGTGAATTTCTACGTGTCGCTTTTGCCGGATTCGAAAATCGAGGTGGCGCAGAGGAGCAGCGTCGATGCTCCCGGCAACAAAGCCGGTGCACTGATCGTCGTGGAGTTCACGCTCGCCGGCCAGCGCTTCATGGCGATCAACGGCGTTAAGCCGTTCGAATATACTCCCGCGATCTCGTTCAAGATCGACTGCGCGGATCAGGCCGAGGTCGACCGGCTCTGGGATCGCCTCACCGCTGACGGCGGTGAGCCCGGCCGCTGCGGTTGGCTGAAGGACCGCTACGGCGTGTCCTGGCAGATCGTGCCGACGGTGCTGCCGAGATATCTCGGCGGTACCGATCGCGCCGGTGCGCAACGGGCGATGCAGGCGATGCTTGCCATGAGCAAGCTCGACATTGCCGGCTTGAAGAAGGCGTATGAAGGAAGCTAGCGCTTCTCCGCCCGCCAGACCGCGGGCGAGAGCATGATGAGGGCGCAGAGGATGGCGTAAGCGGCAAGCGAGGCCGTCACCATCGATGCCAATCCCGCCATCCCTGCGCCAAAGCCTGCGACGGCAAGCCAGCCGCCGCCCGCCGCGATCAGGATACGCGCGAATGCAGCGGCGAGCGGCTGCATCGCGCGTCCGGCGCCCTGAGCTGCAAAAGAGATGGTGAAACCGAAGCCGAGCGCCCCATAGGCCGGTGCGACGATCCGCAAATAGGTCATGCCTTCCTGCACAACGTCTGCGTCCTTGGAGAAGAGGTGCAGCCAGACGGTCGGAAATATCGCGACCAGAAGTCCGATTGTTCCGGTGACGGTCAGGCCGACAAGGCCGCTGGTCCACCCGATTTTCCGTGCGCGTGCGATCTGGCCCGCGCCCATATTGACCCCGACCATGGTCAGCGTCGCGGTGCTGATGCCGAACAGCAAGGGGATCATGATGTAGTCGAGCCGCGAGGAGATGCCGTAGCCTGCGAGCGCCTTGGTGCCGAACAGCCCGACCGCCGCGGTAACCAGGATGACCGTGAGGTTGGTCAGCATGGCGTTGACCGCCGTCGGCACGCCGACCTTCAGGATGTCGGCAAACAGCCTCCAGCGCAGGCGCACGATGCGCAAGGTCAGGCCGGAGCGGCCCGACGCCATGTAGCGCAACAGCACCAGCATCGCCGCGCTGTAATAGAGACCGAAAGCAAGACCTGCCCCGCTGATGCCGAGCCGCGGCAATGGGCCGAGGCCGAAGATCAGCATCGGTGAAGCGGGAATGGTCACGATGGCGCCGACCAATGTCACCAGCGCGGGCACCCGGACATTGCCGGCCCCGCGCAGCGCGGCCTGCTGCAGATTGACGATCCAGACCGGGATTGCGGCAGCGAACAGGTAGTTCGAATAGGCAAGCGCGGCGCTGAGGGCGCCGTCGCGCCCGCCGAGCGCGCGGTACAGCACCGGTCCGCCGACAATGGCGCCGAGCATGAACAACCCGCCAAGGATCACGGCAAGCACCATCGCATGAAACAGCGCGGCATCGGCGTCGTCACGGCGGCCGGCGCCGACCGCACGCGCGACCGAGGAGGCGACGCCGCTGCCAAATCCGCCGTTCGACATCATCGTCATCAGCATGAAGATCGGAAACACCAGCGCCGCGCCGGCGAGCGCATCGGTGCCGAGAAAGCCGACATAATAGGCTTCGGCGATGTTCACCGCGGTCTGCGCCACCAGTACGGTCACGGTCGGCAGCGCGAGCTTCAGCAGGGTCGGGAGGATCGGCGCGGTCAACAGCGCGGCGCGGGTCTCATCGGCCTTGGTGCGTGCGGGCGCTGGCGCTGCCCGCAGGGCGGGAGGCGCGGCCTCAGGGGCGACATCGGCCAGATCCAGCGGCGATGCCGCCGCTTCATCAAGTGACATGAGATGCGAGCCCTGTCGTTGTTCTTGCCGGAATCCGGCAAACGACTATTGAAGTATGATCATAATGCATTATTATGGACGTAATTCAATGGCTATTCGGCCTCACATTCCCGTGGTCGGATTGGGCCTGAGCGAACTGCGTGCGTTCGGAGAAACCAGGCATGCGCTACGAAAAGGGACACAAGGAAACGACACGGCGGCACATCCTCGATGTCGCCTCGGCACAATTTCGCGAGAACGGCGTCGCAGCGGTCGGGCTTGCCGGCATCATGGCCGAGGCCGGGCTGACCAACGGCGCGTTCTACACGCATTTCGAATCGAAGGAGGATCTAGTGCGGGCCGTGCTGCTCGACGCGCTGACGCGCCGCGAGGAACAGCATCACGCGAACCTTCAGAACTCGGTCGGAGTGGAATCCGTGATCCGCGATTATCTTTCGGCGCGGCACCGCGATGGCGCGGGCTCGGGCTGCCCGACCGCAGCACTGGTCGCGGAGATCGCGCGGCATCCGAAAAAGACGCGCACCGCCTTCACCGGGAGGATCACCGACATCATTGCGCTGATGGCCGCACAATTGCGCGAGGGAACGCCGGAACAGCGGCGGCGTAACGCGGTCGCGATCTATGCGACCATGGTCGGTGCGCTGCAATTGGCGCGCGCCGTCGACGACGAGAAATTGTCCGACCGGATCCTGGAGGATGCAGTCGACGCCGCGCTCAAGCTCGCAGGCGAGCGCTAATAATTGATCCGCAAGCCGACGCCGCCGTGAATGGTGTTGCCGACCGGCTGCGGTCCGAGCGTGCCGTTGACGAAGAGGTCGGCGACCCATCCCTTGGTGATGCGGAAGCCGAGGCGGCCGCCATATTCGAACCAGCCCTGGTTGCCCATCGTCGGCGTCACCAGCCCGTCGCCGGTGACAGCAGCGACGATGCCCGAATGCGAGGCAAAGGACTGCACATAGGCGCCGTTGATATTGCCCTCGACGCTGGAGTTGAACAGATGCGTCCATTGCCCGCCGAGCTTGGCCAGGCTGGTGCGGTCGGTGCCGGTTGCGATCGTGGCGTCGAACGGATTGAACGCGAGCATCGGGTCCGAATAGCCGGACACCCGCTGCCATAGCTGCCAGAATTCGACCGAGCCTGCGACCTCGTCGCGTGGCGACAGCCGGGTGATCCAGCCGGCGCGGCCATAGACGCCGTAGTCCGCGCTGCTCGTCGAGCTGTCGAGCGACACGTCTCCGAGGCTCGTCGTATAGCTTCGGCTGTAGCGCACCTTCTGAAATGGCGACAGCACGGTGCCGATGTCGAAGAACGGCCGCGACGAGCCCCAGTCGGTGAAATCATAGCGCAGCGCGAAGGCGCCGATCGGCGCGCTGGTGACATGATAGCCGTTCTCGCTGTACTGGGTGTACGCGAGGCCCGCCAGCAGCGACAGATTGTTGGTCAGCTCCTTGCGGCCGTGCACGCCGGCCGTGAACGAGCCGACCGAGCCGAAGGCGGAGACGCAATCGCTGCAATTGATCTGCTCGTTGACGCCGAGCAGCACCGAGCCGAGCACCTGGTTGGTGATCATCTGGTTGAAGCGCTGGCCCGCGACGCCATTGATGGAGTTGGCGCTGCTGCCGCCGTCGGTCGGTTTCGGCGGCGTTGTCGGAGACGGCGTCGGAGTTGGCGTGGCGCTGGGCGACGGCGAGGGGCTCGGCAATGGCGAGGGGCTTGGCGATGATGAGCCATTGCCATCGCCGCCGTATGATGGTGGATACGACGGTGAAGATGACGGACCGGATGAGGGCTTGCCAGTCAACGGGCAGTCTTCGCCACAATCCGATGCGGCCGCCGCCGGCCGCGTCTGCGCGGTCGTCAGCACACACGAAAGCGCCGTCGTAAGCACCGCGGAGAGAAGCAGGCTGCGCATCATTGCTCTCATCGTCAGCGCCCGCACAGCATCGAGTTGGGATCGTCAGGCGTGCCGGCATCGGCGAAATCGGTCACGGTGCAGAGCCCGGCCGCCGAAGCGCAGGTCGATGCAAAGGTCCAGGGCGGGTTGCTCGCCTTGTGGATCGTGACCTTGCCGTTGGTCAGGTTGATGATCGCAGTGTCGCCGGGCTGGGTGAGCTGGACGCACTGAAAGCTCAGCGTGCAGACGTTGGCCGCACCCTCCTGTAGCACGATGGTGCTGCTGGCGCGCTGCGACAGGATGTCGAGAATGGTGCCGCGCACGCCGATGGTCGCGAGCGGCGTCGTGATCTTGTAGGCGGCCTTCTCCGAATGTCCGGTGACGAAGCGGAACGCGCCGGTGGTGAGGCGGATGGCGATTTCGCGATAGCTGTGCTCGTCGTTGAAGACGGAGCGGTCGAGCTTGAGCGCGGCATTGGCGCCGAGCGAGACATTGGTGCTGTCGGCCATCACCAGCCGCGCCGCGCTGTCAGCGCCGGTCTGCACCGTCTCATCGCGCAGCACGCCGTCGCCGACATTGATCTGGCCGGTCGTTGCAGCGTTGACGACCGCGTTCTTGATCAGGACCGCTTCGCCGATGCGCGTCTGCGTTTGCGCGTGTGCGCATGATGCCGCGATGAGGGCGGCAACAAAAATCGAAAACGCAAAGGATACGCGGCGACGCAAATTCATTTCATTTACCGATCGATTGTCCTCTATCGTACCGGATCGCGCGCGTACCCGATGTTGTATATTTGTCACAAGCTTGGCCCTGACAACCCGATGCGTTAGTGATTGCGAAGTCGCGATCCGTTCAATGTAATGGACAAGAAAATTCAGAACGCAGATTCAAGCGACATTCATTTGGATGAGAACGACGTTGCAGCCTGTGAAAATACAGCGCGAATCACTTCCTCCTCGCATTTCGGCAGGCAAGAACACACTCATTTGCGTCATCATTTTTCTGGCCGCACATGCAGCGTTGCTGATTGGCATCACTACGCCGGATAAATTTGTCTTCGACGAGGTGCACTACGTGCCGGCCGCCCGGCAGATGCTCGAGCCGGTGATGCCGTCTCCGATGCTCAATCCAATGCACCCGCCGCTCGCCAAGCAGATCATCGCGTTCTCGATCCATGTGTTCGGCGACAATCCCCTGGGCTGGCGCTATCCGGGCACGCTGTTCGGTGCGTTCGCGATCGTCGCGATCTATCTTTGCG
>Ga0207700_10001756_pt1 | contig 12305 bp, 8 predicted proteins | sample LARL82metaG_FD_184348 | JGI IMG/M metagenome (GOLD analysis project Ga0207700, IMG submission 184348) | Corn, switchgrass and miscanthus rhizosphere microbial communities from Kellogg Biological Station, Michigan, USA - LAR L8-2 metaG... | ecosystem: Host-associated > Plants > Roots >...
CGGCGGCGTAGCCGTCGAGGGAGACGTTCATGTTGTGGACCCGGGTGCGGGGCATCACGACTCCTTCTGCGATCGGATGAAGCGTTCACAACATAGACCGGCGGGATGGCCGGGACCTATCGCTGAACGCTGACATCGTGTTGCGGTGGCCCAACCCCCGCATCGGCACCACATGCGACCCGGCATGGCGAGCCGGCGTCGTGACGGCGATGCTCACGGCAAGCCCCCGTGCGTCGATACCGAGCAAGAACAGTCTTTGGGCTACCGCCAGGGGCCGGGTGAACCGCTTCGAGTAGCGCCGGCCCCGCGGCCATGCCAGACAGGCTCCCAGCACCCCACGGGCTGCGCCGATATGTCGCAAAGATCACCCGTGTATTAAGCGTTAGGCGTGTCTGCGAGCGCTGAGAGACCCCGGCCGCGCTCACATTCTGTAGCCGACCGCCCGGCCCTCGGCTGGCTGTAACGAGAGGGAGCCAGTCCGCTAACCCAGAAGCCCGGGGGCAGCGGATCTCGAGGCATGTCACGACGGCGGGCCCTATATACAGGTGACAGCACCTGCCCCGCTGGCTGTGGTCCGCTGGCGCCGAGCGAGCGGGCTCCTGCAGGAAGCTGAGCTTGTGAGCTTGATCGGTGTGCCCAAAGTGTCAGGGTACGACAAGACGATCCTCGTTGGCAGTGGGCACAGTTCGGCGGTCCGCTTGGGGAGCGAGCCCGGAAGCTGGTCACCGAACGTGGAGGCGTCACTGGGCGAGGCGAGCACGCCTGGCCGCCGCCATGGACGGCCAGTGGATCTGAAGTGCCCGCCGGCGCAGGCGCAGATCAGGGTGATCCGCCGCGCACCAGATCCTCCCACAGGGCCAGGCGATTGTTTCGCCTCGGCGGCGCGTACGTTAGAGCTCGTTCAGCGCCTGCCGGCGGGCCAGGGATTCCTCGCTCCACCTCGGCGAGGGCCGTTCGTACCGTGTCATCGTCTTGCTCGGCGAGCGCTGTGGCCAGGTGCTGCCCGAGCCGGTCGAGATGCTCGCCGACGATCCGGCGGACCTCCTCGTCGCTCGCGGCCCCGTGCCAGCGGGTCGGTGGCGTCCGGCCGGCCGCGCTCGGCATATACGCCAGCGGCGACACCCCGAGGGCCTGGTCCTGGTCCGCGAGCAGCCCGGCCCAGGTCCTCAGGTCGGCGAAGAGCTGGTCGAGCACCGCGTTGAGGGCGTGCGTCTCGGGGACCCTTCGGTGAGCCTGCCTGACATCCAAGATCGCGTCAATAACCTCGCTGAGCACCTGGTTGAGGGCGGCGACCGGGTCGTCGCGCCGTGGCAGGCTCACGCGGGCACCGATGCCCGCCGGCCGCCGCCGCACGCGCCAGGCCGAGCTACCGGGTCACGCCATCCCACACCCCGGACCTCCTTTGTCTCTGCCATAGAGCTCCTCCCCGGCCAGCCCGGATGAAATCCGCCCAGTGAGCAGACGAGGTAGCCGTGGACAGAGCGTACCGAGGCTGCCCTTTGCCGACGGCGCCCCGCGACTGGCCGGCCCGAACCAACCCGGACGCCGCCCGGGGGGCGACGGCCACTTCATCAAAGGCCGCTGGGCCCTGGCGCCGGTGCGCCATATCCGCCTGACCCAGGCAGCATGCTGGTCGCCGGCGCGGCCACCCCTGCTCCACACGAACAGGGTGATCTGTGCGGCCGCACGCATCGCCGACACGGCTAACCTACGCCCGATTCTGCATGCCGATGTGAGTGCGCTACGGGGCCAGTCCGACGGCGATGAGTTTCGCAGTGGTCCCCCAGTCTGTACCCACGCCGATCAACCGCATCCGAGGAGAACGCCATGACTGCGACCTACACCTTCGACGTCTTTCCAGCCTCGACGGCTACGGCGCCGCCAGCGCCAACTGGACCGGCTATTGGGGCAAGCAAGGCCCCGAGCTGCTCGACCACCGCCTTGCCTTGTACGACGCGGAGCAGCGGATGGTCTTCGGGGCCAACACGTATCGGGCATTCGCGCGGATGCTGGCCTCGAGCACCGAGGAGTCCGAAGTGCGTGACCCATGGGTCACGCGGATGAGGAACCTGCCGGCAACGGTGGTGTCGACGACGCTGGAAGAACCCCTCGACTGGCCGAACGCGACCGTCGTGAGCAGTGACGCCGTCGACGTCGTCGCCCGGCTCAAGGAGGAGTCCGAGGTGCCGTTGCGCTCGCACGGCAGCCTGTCGATGAACCGGGCGCTGATGGCCGCCGGCCTGGTCGACCGCGTCCAGGTGACGCTCTTCCCTGTCATCACCGGTCAGACCGGGCTGGACCCGATCTTCCAGGGTGCGGCCGACTTCGACCTGGAGCTGGTCGAGAGCCGGACGCTCGACGGTCACATCCAAGAGCTCATCTACCGACCCACCCTCCACTGACCTCTTCGCGGAAGAAGTTTCGGCGAGGCCTGGTCGTTGTGGGACGTCCGCATCTGCGGCCCGTCGCGCGGTGCCCACACACCGCCAGTACCAGCCATCGGCGCCGAGGTAGATACTGGCCGTGGCGATGCAGCACACCGTGAGCGTGTCCTACTGCGCACGGGTAGCGCGGAACGCGGGTAAGGAAGTGGGCGGATGCAGGCAGCCGTCGGGGACCGGTTCCACGTGCGGGGCAACATGGTGGGCCAGCCGGATCGGACAGGCGAGATCATCGAGGTCCGCGGAGCGGGCGGGGAGCCGCCCTACCTGGTGCGTTTCGACGACGGTCACACCAGCCTGGTGTTCCCCGGCCCGGACGCGATCATTGAGCATCCGCGCAGGAAGGGCAGGAAGAGGCCGCCGAAAGCTGACTAGCTTCTGCGAAGTGCCCGCCCAGCCCACTCAGAACAATGCGCGCTTCTGTCGTTGGGTGGGTGCCCGTGTTGTCCCGTGGCCGGGCGGCACTTGCTGGTGAGGGCCGGTGCCAGAATCGGGGTATGGCTCGTGATCGTGACGTCGCCGCGTTCGGCGAACGCGCGCAACGCTATGACGGGGACTGGCGCGGCCGGTTGCATCACCAGATCGCTGACCGCACAGCGGACCTGGCCCTTGCCTGCGTGCCAGCCCCGGCGCAGATCCTCGACGTCGGGTGCGGGACCGGCTACCTGCTGGGCCGGCTTGCCGACCGCGTCGCGCAGGCGCGCGTCCTGGCCGGAATCGACGCGGCACCGGCCATGATCCAGGTCGCCACCAGCGCGGCCACCGACGCCCGGCTGCGGTTTGTGGTAGGTACCGCCGAGCAGCTGCCCTGGCCCGGCCAGACCTTCGACCTGGTGGTCAGCACCACCTCGTTCGATCACTGGGCGGACCAGCGGGCGGGACTAGCTCAGTGCGCCCGGGTGCTGGCGCCCGGCGGCTGCCTGGTGCTGGCCGACCTGTTCTCCCTGCTGCTGCTGCCGACCCTGGTGGCAGGACGGCGGGGCAAAGCGCGTACGAAACGGCGGGCAACCCAGCTGCTGACGGCGGCGGGATTGCACGCGCCGCGCTGGCACCGCCTCGACACCGTCATCATCCAGGCAGTGACCGCCACCAAATAGCAACCGCGCAGCCATCGCGCCGACCGAAATCCGGCCGGCCTCTCCTCGACCGCTATGCCACATAGAGTTTGTCATCTTGGCCGTGGCGCCGATCGCGGGTCACGGCGGAGAGGATGATCGGCGGGAACCTCCACTAGGACGATCTGGATGCCATCGGGGTCCTGAATCCACATTTCGATCAACCCCCAGGGCTCCGTGGCGGGACCCCGGACGATAGGGACTCCGGCCGCAGCCAGCCGGGCGTGCTCGGCGGGCACATTCCGTACCTGGATCCAGATCATCACCGAGCGCCCAGCAGGACCGGCCGTGTGCCCGGAGACCTCGAGCAATCCCGGGCCGAGGAAGAACACCACCCCAGGATCGCCGGGAGGGCCGAACTCCCGGTAGATGGCCAGGCCCAGTACGTCGCGGTAGAAGCGGCGGCTGCGGTCCAAATCGCTGGGCCGCAGGATGATACGGCTGCTCAGAACGTCCACGCGACTATTTCACCAGCACGTTGAGTGACACAGCGGGTCAAGGACAACGCGCACAGTCCCGCCCAATTGCACGGCGGCGAGCCCTGCGCGACCAACTCGATGAGCTGCGCAGATCAGGCAGTTCTGGCGCACACTCGCCGATGGGCGTGTGTCCGGACTGCTGCCTGTCTAGCGGCTTCGTGGGGGGGCGGCGGGCGTATGCGGGCTGTTGGGCTTGGTTGCTGGGGTGCCGTTGGCTGGCGCTGGGGGGTGGTGGAGGCCAGCTTGTGGTTCTGGAGGGTTTGCTGGACTCGGTGGGCGGCGGGGGCGCCGATGCGCTGGTAGATCGCCAGTGCCTGCGGCAGGTGCACGGCGGCTTGGCAGGGTCTGGCGTCTTGCAGGTGGCTTTGGCCGAGTCCTTCCAGGGCGCGTGCTTCCTCCAGGGGCGCGCCGATGTCGCGGGCGATGGCCAGGGCCTGGGCGTGATGCTTGCGAGCCTGCGGAGTGTCCGCGGTCCGGGTCGCGAGCTCGCCGAGGCGGTTGAGTGTCTCAGCCTGGCCGAGCCGGTTGCCGAGGTCACCAAATTGCGCCAGGGCCCGCTGGTGGCTGGCAGCGGCGGCCGGGTAGTCCTCGGTCTCTTGCTGCACGACGCCCAGGCAGTTGAGGGCCTCGGCCTCGCCTCCCAGGTTGCCGAGGTCGCGCCACAGCGTCAGGGCCTGCCGCTGGCTGGCAGCGGCGGCAGGGTGGTCCCCGGTCTCTTGCTGCACGACGGCCAGGCAGTTGAGGGCCTCGGCCTGGCCTTCTAGGTCGCCGAGGTCGAGGCATAGCGCCAGGGCCCGCTGCTGGCTGGCGGCGGCGGCCGGGTAGTCCCCGGTTAGCTGTTGCACCAGGCCCAGGTGGATGAGGGCGTCGGCCTCAACGGGGCGGTCGCTGGCGCTACGGGCTAGCGCCAGCGCCTGCTGGGAGCTGGCGGCTGCGGCCCTGGGTGTGGTCGGTCAGCGGCGGGGGTGCCGGGCTGCGGCCCTGGGTGTGGTCGGTCAGCGGCGGGGGTGCCGGGCTGCGGCCCTCGGCGACGGGGGAGTCGTTTGCCCGGCCTGTTGTCTCGCGCTTGTGCCCCGTGCTGCTTCCACCAGATTCGCGCATCTGACCCGCCGGTTCTCTCGGCAGACGCTCGCGACCCGCCATGATCGCTCTACGCCTCACCTCCAACGGTAACGTGGACTAGGTCTATCCGCTGCCTCTGAGTTTCCTGCCGTCGTGCCACACCCCCGGCGGCGTGACAGCCGTCTCGCGCGGGCAGGCGTGGCCCTGACCGCTGGCATGCCACCTGCTCGCGGCAAGATCGTCTAGAGGAATCTGAGCACGTGGGAAGGTCAGCCAGGGTCGCTGACCGTACTCTGCTGCTCCACCAGGTGATCCACTCGTAGCCGCAGGCACCGGAGGAGGGGAGATTCGAACTCCTGAGGGGCTGCCTCCAGCACGCTTTCCAAGTCTGGAGGGATGGGTCCGCTGCAGGTCATGACGGTCTGCGACCTCGGCTGCGCGTCCTCAGTAATGTGCGCCGAACGGCTCCGGACCGTAGCGAAGCCCGTCACAGCGGGCGCGCACACTCCCGCCGTTCTGTACGCCATCCCGGTCGAGCTTGGCCGTCCATGCCTCACCCCGAATTGGCCATTCTGCGCCAGGGATCTGGGACCTGGAATCCCTGATCGAGGACCTTGCTCATGGTCGAGAGGGCAGAGTCGGCGCCCACCTGGCTGGGCCGTTGGCTTCCGGCTGGCGGTGGCGCTGGCTGCCGCGCCGCGCGCCAGGTCGCTCGCTGCTGTGCGAGGTGCCCAGCCAGCGCACCGGCGTTCGTGATCACCCCCACCGGCGCCTACGCCGCGAGCCCCAGTACCGAGCCTGCACTACCCGGCCCAGGAGACCGCCGATCAGGACGCTGCTGGCCACGCCAGCGCCCAGCGATGGTCAGGAACTGATACCAGGACGGGCTGGACACTCTGGCCTGAGTGGCGGGGTGGCCGCCGGGGGGTGTGGACGTTCAGCCGCAGGCCTTCGGCTGCGGTTCGCCGGAGGCGTAGTGGTTCCATTCTGGCCGTGTCGGTGGTCCCGCGTCGGCGCACAGCGCCGCATAGGTGGCATAGGTGTGCGTGAATAGCGCCACGTGCCACAGCCGCACGGTGCCGTCGAAGCCAGCGCTGGCCAGCAGCGTGCCATCGGGGCTGAACGCGACCGCGGGCGCGCCGTTCACGGCGCTGGCGCGAAGGGGCGCACCGATGGGCTGGCCGGTCGCCACGTTCCACACCCGCACCGTGCCGTCGATGCCGCCGTTGGCCAGCAGCTTGCCGTCGGGACTGAACGCAACCGAGGTCACGCCGTCCTGGGCGCCGGTCTCGAGGGGCGCGCCGATGGGCTGGCCGGTGGCCGGGTTCCACAGCCGCACGCTGCCGTCCATGCCGCCGCTGGCCAGCAGCTTGCCGTTTGGGCTGAACGCCACCCCGAGCACATCGTGGGTGCTGGCGCGGAGGGGTGCGCCGATGGGCTGGCCGGTGGCCAGGTTCCACAGCCGCACCGTGCCGTCGGCGCAGCCACTGGCCAGCAGCTTGCCATCGGGACTGAACGCCACCCACTCCGCGCCGTTCTTGGCGCCGGTCTCGAGCGTGCCGATGGGCTGGCCGGTGGCCGGGTTCCACAGGCGCACCGTGCCGTCCATGCCGGCGCTGGCCAGCAGCTTGCTATCGCGGCTGAACGCCACCCCGGCCACGCCGTTGTGGGCGCTGGCGTGGAGGGGCGCCCCGACGGGGCGGCCGGTGGCCGGGTTCCACCGCCGCACCGTGCCGTCGAAGCCGGCGCTGGCCAGCAGCTTGCCGTCGGGGCTGAACGCCACCCCGAACGCGCCGTTGTAGGCGCTGGCGCGGAGGGGCGCCCCGACGAGCTGGCCGGTGGCCCGGTTCCACAGCCGCACCATGTCGTCGTCGTAGGTGCTGGCCAGCAGCTTGCCGTCGGGAGAGAACGCCACCCCGTCCGCGGGAGAGGACGCCCCCCCGTCCGCGCCGCCAGCAGGGCCGGAGCCGGTCTGCAGCGGCGCGCCGGCGGGCCGGCCGGTGGCCAGATCCCACAGCCGCACCGTGCCGTCACCGCCGGCGCTGGCCAGCAACTTGCCGCCGGGACTGAACGCCACGCCATACAAGCCCTTCAGGGCGCCGGTCGGGAGGGGCGCCCCGACGGGGCGGCCGGTAACGGGATCCCACAGCCGCACCATGCCGCCGCCGCCGCCGCTGGCCAGCAACTTGCCACCGGGACTGAACGCTACCCCGAGCACGCCGCCAGCAATGCCGGAGCCGGTCTGCAACGGCGCGCCGACGGGGCGGCCGGTAAGGGGATCCCACAGCCGCACCATGCCGTCGGCGTCACCGCTGGCCAGCAGCTTGCCACCGGGACTGAACGCTACTCCCAGCACGCCGCCAGCAGGGCCGGAGCCGGTCTGCAGCGGCGCGCCGACGGGGCGGCCGGTGACGGGATCCCACAGCCGCACCGTGCCGTCGCCGCCGGCGCTGGCCAGCAGCTTGCCACCGGGACTGAACGCTACCCCGTACACGACGTTGTGGGTGCTGGTGGCGTGGAGGGTCGCGACGGGGCGGCCGGTGGCCGGGTTCCACAGCCGCACCGTGCCGTCGCCGCCGGCGCTGGCCAGCAGCTTGCCATTGGCGCTGAACGCCACCCCGCGCACGCCATTGCGGGCGCTGGCGTGGAGGGGCGCGCCGACGGGGCGGCCGGTGGCCGGGTTCCACAGCCGCACCGTGCCGTCGCCGCCGGCGCTGGCCAGCAGCCTGCCGCCGGGGCTGAACGCCACCCCGTTCACGCCGTGCCAGGCGCTGGCGTGCAGTGGCGCGCCGACGGCCCGGCCGGTGGCCGGGTTCCACAGCCGCACCGTGCCGTCGCCGCCGGCGCTGGCCAGCAGCTTGCCATTGGCGCTGAACGCCACCGCGAACACGGTGGACGGGTCGGCGGGCAGCATGCCCTGTTGCTGCTGCTCGGCCAGCAGGGCCGTGATGGCGGAAGCGGCCTGGCTGGTGGGGGACACGGCCCAGGCGGCGACGGCGAGCCGGCGCGCGATCACTGGCTCGGTGCCATCGATGTTGAGGCTTTCGGCGGCGAGCTGGCGGGACAGGGCGATGGCATGCTGGTGGCGGGCGATGGCGGCGTTGTGCGCGGCGGTGGCGGCGTTGTGCGCGGCGATCCCGGCGGCGGTAATGGCGACCAGGGTGAGGGCGAGCAGGCCGGCGATCACGGCCTGCCGCCGGCGGACGCTCCGCCGGTGGGCGTGGTTGCTGGCGTGCAGGAAGTCACGCTCGGTCGGGCTGAGCGGCGGGTGGCGGGCGGGATCGGCACCGATCCGGGCGGCGGTTTCAGTGGCGGCCGCCAGCAGAGTGCCGCTGTAGAGGTAGGACCGGTCGCGGGAGTGGCGGGCCCACTCGGCGGCGGTGGCGTGCAGCCGCGAGCGGACGATCCGGTCGGCGTGGCTGTCGGCCAGCCAGGTGTCACGCAGCAGCGGCCAGGCGGTCAGCAGCGCCTCGTGGCTGAGTTCCACGGTGCCGGCGGCCAGGGTGAGCAGCCGCTCGGCGGCGAAGGCCTCCAGCACAGCCTCCACATCCTGGGCCTCGGCTGGGCTCTTGTCGCCGGTCAGCTCGGCCCGGGTGGCGCGGCCGGCGGCGTCCGCGCCGTCGGGGCTGGTCGCGGTGAGCCGCAGGAACACCTGCCGGGCGGCGGCCTGCTGGGCGGGAGTCAAGGCGTCGTAGGCGCGCTGCGCGCTGGCGGCGATGGCGCCCTCGATGCCGCCGGTGCGTTCGTAGTCGGCCAGGGTGAGCACCTGCCCGGCCCGGCTGCGCCAGGCCTGGTCGAGGGCGTGCGACAGCAACGGCAGCATTCCCGCGCCGGAAGTCCCGGGGTTGCCGGTGCGCACTTCGGCAAGCATCACGTCGGTTAGGTCGCCGTCTACCGTGGAGCCTGCTTTCTTGGCCGGTTCGGTGATGGCCATCCGCAGCTGCCGCCCGGTCATCGCTGTGACCAGGTACCGGTCCTGGACCGGGCCCGCCAGCTGGGGGTAGTCGGCACACCGGGCCTCAAAATCGGCGCGCACCCCCAGCATCACCAGCGCCGCCGGCGCCTGATCCGGCCCGTGCCCGGTGGTGGCGGCGGCGTGCAGGGCGGTGATGAACGCCCGCCGCTGCCCCTCCTCGGCGCACTGGGTGAACAGCTCCTCGAACTGGTCGACCACCAGCAACAACTGCCCCTGCCGCGGCGGCTGGTCCCGGTCCGCCATAGAGCCGTTGGCGCCTGGCTGCCCCCGTGGCCGTGTCAGGGCAGCCTGGCGGGCCGTGAGCGCGAACCCGTCCGGATCGGCCGCCAGCCCCCGCCGCACCGCGGACGCGTCCGCCCCCGCGAGCGGCGCCACCCGCAGTGCCAGCTCATCCAGCGGCGCCCGGGTCGGGGTGAACAGCACACACGGCCACGACGCCGCCCCCGGCGCCGCCGCCAGCCCTGCCGCCCGGATCCGCGGCAGTACCCCCGCCTGCAAAAGCGACGACTTCCCCGCGCCCGACACCCCCGACACCATCAGCAGCCCTGCGCCCGCCAGGTGCCGTGACATCCGCTCCAGCACCTGGGCAGTGGCCGCTTCGCGGCCGAAGAAAAACGCCGCGTCCTGCTCCCCGAACGCCGCCAGCCCGCGGTAGGGAGAACCGGTCACCGCTCCCGGCCGCGGCCCCGCGCCCTTGGCGGCCGCCAGGACCTGCGCTGGCGGGACGGTGCCGCGGGCCGCCGCCACGAACAGTTCTGCCGCCGGCCCGGTCAGGCCCAGCGCCCCGGCCAGCAACACCGCGGTGTCCTTGTGCGCGGTGCGGTTGATGCCCCGCTCCAAGTTACTGACCGACCGCGGTGACACCCCCGCCGCCGCCGCCAGCTCATCTTGGGTCAGCTTCGCCCCGGCCCGCAGCCGCCGCAGCAGCCCGGCAAAAGAAAGCGCAGGCTGCTCGGTCACCATGGCAGTGCCCCCACACAACCTGTCCGCCACGGCTACCGGCGCCGGGCGGAACCAGTCCTGCCCCCAACGGTACGCAGGACCAGCCGCTCCCGCCATTGCAAAGCAGGGCGTGCTGATTCTTGTGGGCTGTCTTGTGGGCGATCTTGTGGGCGGTCATGCGTGGCGAACACCTCCGCCGCTGCCCACAGTGGAATCAGCCACGTGGATACCAGGCAGGCAGCCCGGGCAAAGCCCGGCCAAGCCAGCGAGGAGACCACAATGCACCGGAATCCTCCGACACCAGATCATGAACACCCAGGCCGCCTGCCCGCACCGGGTATGGCAGCCACGGCGAGCCCCGCCCCCGGCTCTGCTGATATCCGCCACCGGCGGCAGCTGGAGAAGTCGGTCTCCTGGTCCGGCCGCGAACGGCTCCGGCACCTGTGGTACCGGCTCCGCCTGACAATAGCGGAGATGAACTACGCCACCCGGCGCATGGTCGAGCTGCAGGCCCCCTGGATCTCCGATGACCACCCCCGCCGCTGACGCCACTTAGACCCGGGCCAGTGATCAGCCAGCCGCCGGATCCAGGGCCCACCTCCCCGGCACCACGGCTACAGCCAGGCCCTGCCCCCAGGCGCGACCGGCGGGCAGGCCGCACAGCAGTAGGACGGAACAGGTGCCCCGGCGACCAGGGCAGCGTTGTTGACCTCCCCCACCAGCCCGGCGGCGCCGGGGCACGGGCGATCACAGCACCGGCAAAGCAGAATCTGGCAGCCTACGCGAGAGCGACCGCCCGTGCCGCCGCCGCACATCCGTGCCCGGCGGTCCCACAAGCTGGCCAGGCCATCACGATCGGCGGAGCACCCGCCCCGCCGCCCCCATAACAGACGGATCTGTGCGCAGACAGCCGGACAGTTACCCAGTCGGCGCGGGCAAATACTCGGCGCTCGGGAACTCTGAGGCGCGCTGCTTTGCCTCACCCTCCGTGATGGCCGGTCTTGGGCGCGGCGCGCATCTCGCCGATCTGCATGCCTTGTGGCAGATCGAGCTGCCGTCGGTGTGGAGGGCCAGCGGCAGCTGCCAGGCAGGTTCTGGCCGGCCCGGGCTGGTGCAGACTTACGCCATACTCTTCCTCAGCGCGGGGGCGGAGGTGCGGCGATGGGCCGGCTGGTCGAGGTGGCAGACACCAGGCTTTATGTCGAGGAGCGGGGCGAGCCCTCGGCGTTCCCGCTGCTGGTTTTCCATGGCGGCCCCGGGCTGGACCACACCTGGTTCGGCGACTATCTCGACCCGCTGACCGAGGGTGGACGCTACCGCCTGGTGCTGGCCGACGAGCGCGCGTGCGGCCGCTCCGACCGGAGTGCACCGCGCCCGACGTGGACGCTGGCGCGGATGGCTCAGGATGTGAGTGATCTGGCGGCCAGCCTGGGGGTGGCCGGGGGGTATGCCACGCTCGGCCATTCCTACGGCGCCTTCGTTGTTCTCCAGCACGCCGTGGACCACCCCCGGGAGCCGCGCGGCACGATCGTGTCGGCGGGCATCGCCGCTGCGCGTTGGCTCCAAGAGGTGGAGCGGCAGCTGGCGGCGTTCGAGCCGGCCGGGCTGCGCCAGCAGGTGACGTCGTCGTGGGCGCGGGAGACCTCGGTGCAGACCGAGGACGAGGTGAGCGCGCTGATCGAGGATCAGCTGCCGTTCCACTTCCGAGACCCGAAAGGGCCAGCGCTGCGGGAATACCTGCGCCGGACCGCCGGGCTCGCCCGGTATGCGCCGGATGTCATCCGCCATTTTTCCTCACAGGCTTACGGCGGAATCGACGTCGAAACCCGGCTCGGTGAGGTGACCCATCCGGTGCTGGTGGTCGCCGGCCGCCACGACCGGACGTGCGCGGTTGGCGCGTCACAGGACATGGCGCAGCGGCTGCCCAACGCCCAGCTCGTCGTGTTCGAGAACTCCGCGCACATGATGTTCGCCGAGGAGCAAGACCGCTTCCTCGCCACGGTCCGCCACTTCCTCGACCGCATCACCAGTTGACATCGCGGCCAGGACACGATCCGGCGCCCAAGCGGCGAGCCTGCCCCGGCCAGTGCCGGCTGTTTACCATCGGCGCGCTGCGGCCCGGCCCAGCCAGCGTCCGCTGGGGCCTATCACCGAATGTGCCCAACCCTACTGGCGCCCGCCGCGCATGGAACCGCCGATCTGGACGGCAGCGCAGTCAAGCTCGGACAGACCGGTAGCCGTGCAGATCGGGGCGATCTGCACGGCTACTTAGGGGAGCCGGCGCCGCCTG
>Ga0207700_10001757_pt1 | contig 12291 bp, 12 predicted proteins | sample LARL82metaG_FD_184348 | JGI IMG/M metagenome (GOLD analysis project Ga0207700, IMG submission 184348) | Corn, switchgrass and miscanthus rhizosphere microbial communities from Kellogg Biological Station, Michigan, USA - LAR L8-2 metaG... | ecosystem: Host-associated > Plants > Roots >...
GAAATCGTAAGCCGAGAATCCCACCGCCGCCGAGCCATTGGCATGGATCGAAACTACCCCCGCAGCGTTATTCGATCCGGCGATTGCGCCGGCGCTGTTAGGCTGCTGATCGCCGAGCGTTTGCTTGATGAAGACCTGCAGCAGCCCGGTCGCATCATTGGGGATCAGCATCGCCTTGGCGGAATTTCGCAGGCCGCGGACGATGTCGGCCGCCGTGCGGCGCTGCTTGACCGCCATCGAGCAGGCGTAGCGCCGGTGGGGCGAGCCGTCGGCGTTGAAATTGGTTATATTGCCGGCGTTATTGGTGTAGTTGATTTGCGCGTCACAAACGAAAGAGGCGTCGATGAAACTCTGGATGTTCAGCTGCGTGTAAAGCCAGTTGGCCTGGACCAGCAGGTCCATCAGAATCCAGATTGGGTTCGAAGTGGTCTGCAGCGTGAACGTGTTGGGGTCGGTATAGACCCGAACTTGCGGACCCGTGAGCAGGATGCGCACGCGCGGCACGGATTGCGAATCGGCCAGGACTTTCGGAACTACCACCTCGATCACGCACAGATTGCCGTAGGGATCGCCCTGCGCCACTCCGGAGGAATCGATATAGCCCTTGTCCGCTCCGGCCGCTGAATCGCGATTGCCGTAGTTGACGTACTGCCATTTGAATAATTGATCGTCCGGTTGCGGCCCGCCTACCCAGGCGAGATTGAATGGAATGGCGACGTCATTGCAGATGACCATCCCCACGCCGCCCGAGCTCGACGTAGCGCGAACGCCGTTGCCCACGTTGCCGAAGCAGACCAGCACTTCCATGCGCGTCGAATTGCCGTCTCCGATGACATTCAGAACCACGCCGTCGACAAAAGTCTTTCCGTAGACCAGCGGGATGTACTCGGCATACTTGGGCTCGTTGGCCGAATTGATGCCCGAAACCGTCTTGCCTTCCAGGTACGATTTCGATTTCCACCACAACGGCGGCTCCCACTGCACGCCTCCGAAATGCCCGGTGACGTTGTTATTCGAATCCTTGGCGTACATGCCCCTGGCGACGCAATCTGTTTTGGTGTACTGGCAGGAAATGAAAACGCCATTCGCATCGGTGATTCCGGGCTGGTTCGGAGCGCCGTGATTTCCTCGGCCGCCAACAATGTCGGCTGAATAGCCGCATTCGAAAAACGGCGAAGATGGAGTGCCCAGCCCGGCCAGCCGCGCGATCGCGCCCGTGGGATCGAGCGTCGAAGGCGTAGGGAAAATCCAGGGGCAACGCTGCTGGATCGGAATGATCGGCAGCAGCACCTTCTGCATGTTCATTTTCGAAGTGGCCGAGACTTCGAGCGTGGCTTCGTCCGGGCAGTTGGCGGCATTGCAGATGCCGGTGAACTTGATGTAGCTGTCGGAGGAGAAATTGCCGGTGTCGGCTTCCCAGAGAACGAGCGTGATGGTGACGTTCGCTCCCTTAAAGCCAAAGGGCCGCTCGAAGTTCGTCCACAAAAAGCGATCGGCGTCGAAGAGTTTCAAATTCACGTTGGGCGGGATGTCGATGCCCGTATCGCTCATCGCGGCGACGGCGTCGAGCAGACCGTCTCCGATTCGCGCCAGATAATTCTGCCCGGCATACGAAAAGCCGCCCTCGGCCGCGTTCAACGGATGCGTGCTCAGGCGTAAAGTCGCTGCCGTACTTCCGTCCGGCGCCAACCACGTGAAAACCGCCAGCAGGAGCGGTTGGTATGCGAGTGTTAGATCTTTGTTGCCGGTTGTTCCTGCCGGAGCCGAAATGTTGCCGGAGAGTGGCATGGATTTTTATTCAGTTGTATTCAGGAAAGGTTTTGTGGGCCGTGGGAAACTAGAGGCGTGAACGCTTGGCGACTAGAGGGCTACGATACGTTCGAGGGCGAATTCTATCCGCTCGATGGATCGTACGAAACCAAAGAGCTGGCGATCGCAGCCGCCAAGGATCGTTTGAAGGCACTGGAGAAATCGCAGCCCAGCGCGTCCTCGGGCGGCCAAGGCTTCGGCGGCATCCAGGATCGAGTGTTCGTAGTCGGCCCGGATGGAAAGAGAGTCAGAATATGAATCAATTCGATTTGAGCGATGCCGTCCAGCAGGCGCGTTTTATCGCCTGGCTGAGCGAATGGAATTTTCGATGCGCTTCAACCGTATTGGTCGAATTGCCCGGCAACAAGGAGTTGGACATTTCCGTTTGCGAGCATCGAGAGGAGCCCTCATGAAAATCACCCGCCGGGAATTGTTGGCGCTCGCGGCCGCCACGCCCGCCATCGCGTCAATCGCGCCAATTTCGCCGCCAGTGGCGAAACTGACGGAATCGCGAGTTACACACCAGCAGTGGAATTTGGATTACAAGTGGATGTGGATGAGGCCGGTCGACCATATCTTGGGCGCTGCCTGGAGACTCGGATCATTCGATGCTTCTTCTCATGCGGCGTTTCTAAAACCGGGAAATGTGTATTTCCGTTCGGATGCCCTCGGCCCAAGCCTCTACATCTTTCAGGGCCTGGCTCTAGCGAGAGTCGGTTTTAGCGGGCAATCCAACGATCATCTGGATTTGACTTACGAATTCACGACCGTTCAAGGCGTTTGGTCCAGCCGTTCGATCCGGCTCACGATCGGGCAGGCCGAACCGAACCTTCTGCGTCTGGCCATATCGCGCCCCACACCCTTCGGTCGCATGTCTAGTTTGTTTCCGCCAGCAGGATGGTAGTGCTGGCCTGGTTGAGCTGCACGTAATTGTAAATAATTGCGTCCATATCGAAACGGACTTTGTTGTACACCACGTGATCTTCCGGATCCGTGAATGAGAACGTCTGCCAGCGCCCGTTCATCGCTACGAAGAAAGCCTCCAGCGTCGCCATGTCGGCATCGGTGATGGCCGGATACTCCAGCTTCCAGGACATCAGGCCGCGCACCGGAAAGCCCGTGAGCCCGCTGTTATAAAAGGCGAACGCGTAGCGGCGCCCCGTCGGATTGTCGTTTTTCACCGTCCGGTACCGGACCACCTGGGTGTAAGGCCGCTGCGAAGTCGCTCCGGTCGAGAGCACCGGAAAGTTCGTGCCCGCCCCAGCGACCGCCCCGCCCTTGATGGTCTGCCGGAAATTCAGGGTGACGTCATAGAGATTCGGGCGCGCGCCTTCGACCGATTGAAACGCGTCATCCAAAAAAGTACACGCTCCAAACGTATTGGTCAGACTAAACGACCAGGTGGAATCGAATGCGCCCTTCGTCGTCGCGTAGAAATTCTTGAGCCGGTCGCGGTCGCCGGCGAAGAGCCCGGTGTATTTCAGCTGAAAACTGGCGAGGGATGCGGCCCGCTTGAATCTCTGCTCGGCCCCTGTGAGGAACTTCTGCACACCGCAAGCGATCGTGTTCGATCTCGGGATGGGATAGAGCGCGGCGCCCGTGCCGTGTACCGTCGGTAATGTTGGCATAATAATTTGAAGGAGTTTTCGAATGCTGGATACAACGACCGAGCTCACGTCCGATCAGGGAATGCTATGCGTCCTGAATCACGAAGGCGACACCAAAATCATCTGGGACCGCCGCAACGCCGATGAGGTCGAAAACGCCCGCAGGACTTTCAACGATCTGAAGGCCAAGGGCTATGCGGCCTATTCGGTCGAGGGCAAAGAGGGTGAAAAAGGCGAAGTGGTGCGGAAATTCGATCCTAGTGCGGAACGGCTCATCCTGGCCCCAGCGATGGTCGGTGGCTAAAACATGGCGAGCGCAGCGACAGCCCTGGATGCTCAAGTAACGACAGGCATTCAATCGGGCCTGATCACATCCAACGCGACCAGCGGCGTCATCACCTGCGTCATCTGGGTGAATTGGAATCAGGTCTACACCGTCGACACGGCCTCGGCTACGCAATCGATCGTGTATTCGCCGAGCGTCTGGCCGGCATGGAACCAGGCGTACACCGCCACGGCGTCGAACATTATCACCACTCGCTACGTCGTCACGACAGCCGCGAACGACACGGCCTGGCTGCAATGGAACGGAGGCTTAGTCCTTCGGCAGGAAAACGAACAGCAACGCCTGGCCCGCGAACAGCAAGAGCGCGAATTCGAGGCCAGACTAAAAGCCGAAAGCGCCGAAATAATCGCGCGTCAGCGGGAGGCCTACGCCCGCGCGCGCGAGCTGCTCATCCGGCATCTCACTTTGAAGCAGCGCGAGCAATTGGAGAAGGAGAAAGTATTCGAAGTGCTCGGCAAGTCGGGGAAACATCGCTATCTGATCGGCGAGCAGGGCGACGTGAAACGCATTGACGAAAAAGGGCCGGTCGAATCTTATTGCATCCATCCGCCCTGGCAGCCGAAGAATTTGCCGCCGGCCGACCTGGCACTGGCCAAAAAACTGATGCTCGAATTCGACGAGGATTTGTTTTTGAAAACGGCGAACAAGACGCGGCTGCGCGCGTGATACTCTAATCGTCATTATGACCGCTGAAGAAAAGCATCAAATCATGGCTCTCGTCGAAAAGGCTGTTGATGACGCAATGACGAAACGGCGCGAGCGTAGCCGTCTGGAATATGCCCAGGAACGCGAGCAAAAGGAACGAGAGAAGGTAACGAAGACGTATCTCATCACGTTCGCCGCGCGCACCGGTTTCCCTGAGCCAGACGGCCGCGTGGTCATGCATGAAACCGCCTATGGCCGCATGAGCGTGTACAAGGACGGGATCGATAAATATTCGGGTTTGATCAGTGATCCGGTAGAAATCATCGCGCATGGAGACGGACGGTTATTGAAGTCGCCCATGAAAGCCGGCTTGCTGCACGCAGCATCGATGATCGAAGTCTCGGAAGAAATTCTCGCCAAGAGAACAGAAACCGCGGGCGCCTGAACGAGTGCTTCATTTGCGCGAACGACCGTCCAAGGCAACCTACGTTCCAGCGCCGTGAAGAGCGCCAGAAACAAAGGCTCACGAAGGAAGTAAAGTAGCCTGCAGTTCCTGGATCAACGGATGGCCTTGCTGCACGCCTTTTCGTACTGCCGCTGAAATATCGCTGGCGTGATCCAAGAACGATTTCGAATCCATGGCCGTAACGTTGATCGTGACCCCTCCATTTTTAGGTTGATTGGCGTTGGGCGAGGGATCAAACGTATTGCGCGAGGTATCGGCCTGGCTGCCTGAGCGGAGGCCTCCGCGGAAGTTGTAATCGTAGGAATCGCCGGTCGAGGATCCGAAGTAGCCGATGGCTTTGTTTTCCCGGCCGGCCACGAAGTTTCCGTGTTCGTCGATGGAACCGCGGGTCGAGAATTGGGCATTGGTGAGCTCGTGCCCGATCGAGGCCGTGCGCGCGGCTTTGGGATCCCCGAACAGGGAAGAGATCACGCTGGCCCCCAGTGCCACGCCCGCCAGGACCGCGTGCGAGATGGGCTCGGGATCGAAGGCCGCGGCAGTCCCTGCGACCGCTCCAATGCCTCCGATCACTCCTCGTGCTCCGCCCTGGCTGAAGTCCCGGACCGCCTGCGTGACGCCGGCATAGGCCGCCCCGGCCAGGCCGATGGCCGCGCCCGCTTTCTCGGCGCCTCCGGCGGAGGAAGAGAACAGCGTCGGTACGGCTTTGCCGGTCAACACGCTGGCGCCGCCTTTTCCGAAGCTGCCGGTGAACTTGCTGAGCGAGGCCATGAACCCGGGCGAGCCGATCGCGTTGGGAGAGGAAGTCTCGCCTCCGAAATCGCCATTGCCGCCGCCTCCGCCGCCGAGCGGGGTACCTCCGAAAATTGCTGGAATGCTGGATGCGAAACTGCCACCGCCGGCCGAAGAAACGCCGCCCGTCACGGCAATGCCACCGCGGCTCGCCGCTAAATTCAGAGCCAGGGTGTGGGCGGCCATCGCGGTCGTGTGACTCTGGGTCACCATGTCGCCCGGCTTCGCTCCGAAGGGAGTATTCGCGAAAAACTTCCCGAGACCGCTATTGGGATCCTTGGTCACCGACAGGTTCGTGTTGAACAGATCCGTGGTCGCATTCTGGAAGATCGTCCGTGCGATCCCCAGGCCCTGGGCTTTGAAAAAGCCAGGCAGGTTGCCACCCACCATGGCATCGAAGAAGCCTCCGGAGGTGGATCGGGCCTGTTCGCGTTCCTGGGCGCGCATCTCCAGGATGCGGAGTTCGTTGTCTTCCCGAATGCGTTTGAGTTTTTCTTCGTATTCAAAGATGGCGTTGTATTTATCGGCGTCGCGTTCGATCTGCAATTTTTGCGCTGCCGCTTTTTGAAGTTCGATGTTCAATTCGAGGCCGGCGATTTGCTGCCGGATTTGCAATTCAGCCCGGGCCTGCGCCTCCGGGCCTCCCCCGGCGATGGCGGTTTGCAATCCCGCTGCACGAGTTTGTGCCCCGCCGCCCGCGCTGACCGCTCTGAGTTGCTGTTGGAAGGAAGCGCCCGGAGGGCCAGGAGCGGTAACCTCGCCAAAAGGAAATTTCTCGCCACGCTTAACATCCTCGCGATTGGTCTGCGCGAGCACCTGGTCCATCTTTTCTTGTTCTTCGATTTCCTTCAGTCTTTCCGCAGAACCTTTTTTCTGTGCTTCCTCTAACCCCTTGGCTGAAAGACGGCCGAACATTGCATTGAAGGCCGCCTGTTGGGAGGCGTTGCCCTGCAGGAGCGGAGCGAATCGACGCGTCTCGCGGGCCGTGGAACTAAAACCGGCTTCGCCGGCTGCCTTCTCTAATTCCTGGAGTTTTTTGAGATCCTCTTCAGACTTTTTGATGGCATCGAGCTGCGCTTTGTATTTCGCGGCTTCGCCCGCGGCTTTGTGCCAGGCCTCTTCGAGCGGTTTGACGACGCTGTCGACGCTGCCCTTGGAACCGGTAAAGGCGGCAAAGGCGGCAGCTTCGTTGGCCTGGGCGGTCTTGAGATTTTCCTCGACCCCGGCTTTTGTGCGATCGCGCTCCGCTTGCGCGGTTCCGATGCGTGATTGCCCGATGCCGATACTGACCTGGGTCTCCATCTCGGTGGGCGTATGATTCAGGAAATCGCCCAGCGCATTGCGTGTTGAGGCCGGCGCCTCGCGCGGCGTAGCCCGCACCCGTCCCGTCGCGGGATCGAAGGACTGATCCGGCTGCGGCCGTCCTCCGGCGCCCGACCCAGTTCCCAGCGCGATGGCCGTTTCCACGCCTACCCGCGCAATGGCGTGCCAGACCTTCGACCAGGCGTCTTCGATGAGCAGCACTTTCTTGTGGTACTGTTCCATCTGCTCGACCTGAGCCGGGCTGAAAGTTTCGACGTTGGCATCCTTGGCGAGTTCCAGATTTTCGCGTAATTTCATCAGCGTTGGAACGAGTTCCAATCCCGCGCGCCCCAGAAGATTCAGCGCGATCGAGTTTCGGGATGCCGTGTCCGTCGCGGCGTTCAAGGAGTCGCTGATTTTGAGGAAGATGTCGTTCATCGGCAGGAGATTGTTGTAGACGTCTTTCGTCTTGATCCCCAGCCGCTCGAATTCCTCGCGAGTCTTCTTGCCTTCGTCCGAGTTGTCGGAGAGTCCCCGCGACAACATGCGCATCGCCGTTTCGAACGAGCTGATGTCCGAGCCCGCCGCCTTGGCCGCAAAACTGAAACGCCCGACTTCCACCGTGCTCAAGCCGGTGCGTATTGAGATGTTCGAAATCTGCGTCCCGAGCTCGCCCAGTTTCTTGGCCGACTCGAATGCGGCCAGGCCGGCGGCCGCAAGAACCCCGGCCGTCGCCGTAGCCGCAATGCCTACCACCCCGAATTGTTCGGCCAGTTTGCCTAAAGAGAAACCGACCGATCCGACCGGAGTCTCGATGTGCTGCCGGATGGACTCTCCGAACTTCTTGATCGATTCGGCCGTCTCCGCGTTTTGTCTGGAGATTTCCTTGAGATGCTTTTCGTGTTCGGTGAGCGCCGGCTCGGTTTTGACCAGGGCTCCTTTGATCGCCTCGACTGCGCTGACAAGTTTGTCGAGCTGTTCGGTGCCTTCGGTGCGGATGACGTATTTAAATTCGAGTTGATCGGACATGTGTGTCGTTGTTATCGGTTGCGTGATTCCGCCGCTTGCGCTTCCAGCCGCGCGTTGGATTCCTGCATCTCACAAATCGAGATCGTGTCCAGCGCATCGACCGCCCAGACCGGCCATTCGGCTAATACCGGACCAAAGAGCGCGGCTCCGGAGGCGTCATGCGTACGCGCTGCGCGCGCAAACAATTTCAGTAGTTGATCGGATTGCGGAGTGATCGATGCCACCGGGCAATCGGCGGTGCGCTCTTCTTCCGGGAAATAAGGCGTGCCCTGTTCGGTCCGGAATTCCGGCACGTACCAGGGCTTGCGCTCCGGATCTACGAGCTCGGGGAAGTACTTGCCGCAGTTTCTTTCGAGGTACCAGCCGGCGGCGCGGCAGGCGTCACAGTCAAACTGCTCGTTGGTTCGGCCGCCTGATCTGGTGAAGTACCAGGCGCGGGCGAGTTTCCCGATTCTGCGGTGCTCAGCCCGGATGCCGCTTGGATCGCTTTGAAAATCTCTTCGACCAGCTCCGGCGGTCCGGATTCGACGAGTGAGTCAGCGGTCGCCGGCGCATCGTCGATTTCGAGGCCGTCGATCGAGTGCAGCCCCCACTTGATCCAGGCCGGATACCACTCGGCGTGTAACGTGTGATCGAATTCGGCGTTGGCGTGATCGATGGCGCCGGGCTTCACCGGCAGCGCGTTCAGAAATTCGCGGGTCTTTTGCCGCTCGGCGCGGAGAGCTTTCACCAGCGTCAGGATACTGGCGGTCTCCGGCAAAACTTCCACTTGTTCGCCCACGGTCTTGTCGCTCGTGAACTTCTCGATGGCCAGTTCCTCGGCCGTCAGCAATTCGCCGGTAGCATTCTGGGCTAGCAGATTCTGGAGAGCTTCGGATTCCTCGCGCAGCTTGGTGCGGAGATCCGCGATTGTCATTTCTCTCTGGACACGCCGCAACTCCGACATCTTCTGAAGAACGAACACCACACCCGGGCAGGTGGTCGATTCGTGTTTGGTTCTCGAGCAATATTTCATTGGCCGTCTCCCGAAAAGCCGGTGGCATCCGGCGAGGTGCTGAAACTGCTGTTCTCGAGCGAATTGGCGACGAAGGTATGCCCGACTGTCGCGCCGGCGGGGATATTCGAAAACGTCGTGCTGCCCGTGGTGTAGGGTGGCGTGTAAACGGGCCACGGATGCGTCGTATTGGGCCACCAGGGCGACGGCGGGTAGATGGGATAGATGAGGGGCCAGGCCGGCGCAAATGAGGGCATCGGACGCCCGCAATTGCGGCAATTGTTACAGCACAGACACCTCACGTGGTTTTCGCATGCGCCGCATGCTTTACAGGGATTTTCCATGGGAGATTTCCTTTGTGATGGTTGGAAAGAAAGGGGTTGGATGATGCCGCCAATTTCGCCGCCAATTCCGTCATGGCGGCGCTACGTTTCGCGTGGAACGCGATTCAGCGGCAAGATGGTCTTGCGGTGCGGGCCTCCGGATGGGCCGCTTGAGGGGCAGGGAACTGCTTGGAAGGAATGGTTGGAGGGTACTTCAAGGCTATAGCTATGTATTGCCGATAGCGATACACTAAACTATGGGAACAAAGATTGCGATCAGCTTCCGTCTGAGTCCGGAAGCGATTCGGCTTCTTCAAAAACTCGCGAAAGAGAACGGCATCTCTCAGACCGCCGTATTGGAAATGGCGATCAGAGAACTGGCCCGGCGCTGATGCGGCGTTCTCGTTCATCTGGCCGCCCGATTGGGCGTCCAAAGGCTCTACGGCCTTGCCGTTATTGCCACGAGTTGTTCGGGCAGATCGATTGCGAGAAACACCAGCCAAGATGCCCGAAACATCCGAGGCCGCCTCCGCGAAAACAAACGGCGACAGAGATCGAATGCCGCGAGTGCGGGGACATGAAGCCCTATGAGGATTTTCATAGATCAAAAACCCCAAGCGGGTATCGACCGGAATGCAGAAAGTGCCGATCGAAAGCGCGGCATCAACGCTACATGATCGCGCACGGCAACGACGTCAAGGCGCTGAGGGATTCGACCGTCATAACCCACGAAGCGCCCCGATTGTGCGCCTGTGGCTGCGGCGGCTCGACGTTGGCCTTCACGCGACGCGGCGATGGCTATGTCAAACATGGCTATCGGCGATTCATTCGCGGCCACAATCATACGCTTCGAAGCAAGCAATTGCGCGAAGCGCGAGCGGACGGCAAGAAGAATTGCAGCCTTTGTGGCGATCGCAAACTACTCGGAGAATTTTGGCGAGGCCACGGCATTTGTAAGCACTGCGAAAATGCTCAACGCAAAGCAGAATACCGTCCTGGCTACTATCAACAAGAACGCCGGCGCAAATGGTACGAGAAGAATCGCGAGGCTCGGATAAAACAGACCAACGCGTGGCGTCGAGCGCATCCGGAAAGCATCAGAAAAAGCGTAAAGCAATATCGATTGCGAAATCTGGAACGCGTAAAGGCGTATGCCAAAAACTACAATAAGCAGCATCCGGAAGTATTTAAGAAGTCCCGACTAAGACGTGAGGCCGCGCACCCAGATGCCTGCAGGGCCGAATACCACAAAGCGCGAGCGCGCCGGGCTAACAGCGAAGGTCATTACTCGGAGGCTCAATGGTCTCAGTTGCTCAAAGACTGCGACCATCGATGTCTAGCGTGCGGTCTTCATAAAAGCGAGATACGACAGTACGCGAGACGGCGTAGGGCGTTGGATCACGATCACATCATCCCGATTATCAAGGGAGGAACTAGCTGGATCTGGAATATGCAGCCGCTCTGCCCTCCGTGTAATAATTCAAAGCGCCACAAAGCGATTGACTATCGTCCGCTTTGGATGCGAATGAAGTATTGCGATCCGAATTACGCGCCCGAATAGGCGTCACGAAATCGTGAGCCCGAGTTCGTCTCTACTGGTGATGCTTGAGGCATGCAGCATAGACTCTGGGAAGGACACCATGTATCTGTTGCGGCTGTCATCGTAGGACGGTTGGGCGACCTGAACGTTCGAGCACAAAAAAGTCCATATGTTGCCCGCAATCGTTCCTAGTTGCAGCGTGACGCTAATCGGCGTCTGTGTGATGGCCTTCTGCTTCAGGTTCTTCAGTCCGTTGCCGTCGTTGTCGTAGATGGTGAACGCCAGTCCCACGCTGCGCACCTCGCCCTCGGCCAAAACCGGATAGTAGGATCCGAAGGTATCGAGCGCCACGGCCGAGCCGGTCCGGATTCGCAACGTCGCGGTCTGGATCTCGGCGATCACGTTGCCGTCGAAGGTCGCGGTCCCGGTAAAGCCCACGGTGGGCTGTCCGTTGGTGACGGGCGCCGCGGGTTCGAGTTGCCGCATCGGTGCGAGCCCGTGACTTGCTGGCGATGGCTGCGCAGCGGCTGCAACTACTGCCGCGTCTACCCGATATGACGATTGCCTCCCGCGACCCGCAGCTAAGGGGTGCCGTCGTTTGTGCGTTGCGCGTAGCTATGCGGTCGTGACGCGCCGCCGCTTGACGGTGACAGTGTCGAGGCCTCGGAGGACACTGTTCAGTCTCACGGTCACGCCCGCCCATCCGACCGCAACGATCTTCCCGCCTACCGCCGGCGCGTCCTCGAGCGAGACGCCGTCGCGGTGAAACTCTGTCAGGTCGACGAGGACAGGCATCCCTACTTGTGGTGCCGCAGTGCCACGACCGAACGACATGCGTCGGACCTTTCGCCATCGCGCGCGGCTGATTCCCGCGGCTCTCTTCTCCGCTGTCCCCCGACCACCGGTCTTTGAAGCACAACTGCTGCACAACTATCGGACAAGGAGCCGTTGGGCTATCAATCGCGTACGGCCGGCGTGCCGACTAGAACAATTGCCCGCGGAGTGGATGTCTCCCCCACGCCCGAGCCTGCAGGAGCGGTCGGTCCCCAGGCGCCCCCACTCGCTTGGGGACCGACGGCATCCCGGCAGACGACGCGTTCACGAACGTCCGGTCCATCTGCGCTCGCGTTCGCGCGCATCTTCGTCGAGTGCGAGCTCGGGATGGTGCTGCCCGGCAATCCACCGGCTGACGTGCCGGCATTGCGTGCACGTCGGCGTCGCGACGCCGTCGGGGTTCGTGAACTCGTGGGCTGGGCGGTATTCGCCGCAGTCGGGACAATGACGCCCGTGCTGTGTCGTGTGGTCCATCAGTGTCTCCCAGCCTCTCTCGGTGCTGGGCCGGCGGTGACGAGAGAGCGGGTGGGGACCACACAGACATCACGACCCGGCCCCGCGCGGTAAGCCTCTACTACGGGAGCGGTGCCGCGCCAGGGCCGTCGTA
>Ga0207700_10001759_pt1 | contig 12279 bp, 7 predicted proteins | sample LARL82metaG_FD_184348 | JGI IMG/M metagenome (GOLD analysis project Ga0207700, IMG submission 184348) | Corn, switchgrass and miscanthus rhizosphere microbial communities from Kellogg Biological Station, Michigan, USA - LAR L8-2 metaG... | ecosystem: Host-associated > Plants > Roots >...
CCGCCACGCCCTCCGGGGTGACTTCGGCGCTGGTGGCCGGGCCGCCGTCGCCAAGGTCGCCCATGCCGCCGCCGGCGACGGTGTAGATGTCCCCGGCGGTCATCGGCTGCCCGTAGAAGGTGCCGGTGCTGGCCGCCACCACCCGGACCCGGCCATTGTTGGTGTCGGCGATCACCAGGTTCCCGGCGGCGTCCACCGCCACGGCCGGCGGGAAGTTGAGTTCGGCGCTGGTGGCCGGGCCGCCGTCGCCGGAGAACCCAGGAGTTCCGTTGCCGGCCACGGTGTAGATATGCCCGGCGGTCATCGGCTGCCCGTAGAAGGTGCCGGTCCGGTGCGCCACCACCCGGACCCGGTTGTTGTCATGGTCTGCGATCAGCAGGTTCCCGGCGGCGTCCACCGCCACGCCCTCCGGGCCCCGGAGTTTGGCGCTGGTGGCCGGGCCGCCGTCCCCGGCGAACCCGCCCTTGCCGTCTCCGGCGACGGTGTAGATGTGCCTGGCCCTCATCGCCGTGCCGTAGAAGCTGCCGGCGCTGGCCGCCACCACCCGGACCCGCTGGTTGAATGTGTCGCCGATCACCAGGTTCCCGGAGTGGTCCAGGGCGACCCCGCATGTGCGGACGCTGGCCCTGGTCGCGCTGCCGCCCTCGCCGAGCGGGCCGACAGCGCCGGTACCCGCCGGGGTGCTCAGCAGGTCGGTGCCGGGGTCCACCTTCCGCACCGACCCGCCGTTGGCGATGTAGAGGTGCCCAGCGCCGAACCACACGTCGCACGGTGTAAGGCCAACCCGGGTGGCCCTGGCCGGGCCGCCGACACCTCCCGCCACCGTCGAGATCACCCCGGCCGCCGGCCCGCCACGCGGCACCCCCGCACCAAGCGGGCGAGCCGCCGCGGCCGCCGGGACGCCCGCGGTCATCGCCGCTGATACCAGGGCCGCCGCCACCAGGGCCGGTACGCAGCGCCTCAACCTGTCCATCCCTGCCAACCGATTGCCTACCATCGGACGTGTCCTCCACCGCCCCCGTGTCGGCAGCGCAGGCCGGCTACAGACAACGGCACAGAAGCCTCGTAGGTGAGACGTGCGGGCGCCGTCGCCAGATGACACCATCCGGAAAGGAAACCGGCCATCGACGGACAAACGACGTGGCCAAGCATCAGGTCACCCCTCCCGTCGACCAGCACTCTGACCCCGTGCATCCGGGCCCCCATCATCGCGGCCGACCGGCACTGTGCCGCATCGCGCTCAAGGTGCCCGCTCGCACCAGTGCCGCCTGCGCGGAGCTCCACCCAGCCGAGCAGGGTCACGCTGAACTGGAAACCCCAGCTGCCGCGGTGGCTGTCTAACGACAAGGACCGTTCACCGGGTTAGCTCGATGACTGCCCGATCTCGCCGAAGCAAGGACACCCCCGCACCCTGGCCTCCCGCAACGACCTCGCCTACGCCTACCGGTCGGCCGGGCCCTGGGCCGGGCCAACCCGCCGTACGAGGCCATCACCGAGGACACCCATCTTGGGATGGGCAGCTTCGCACGCCTGCGGCTGGCAAGCCAGGAAAGCAACGCAGCGTCCCATCATGGTGCGCACCAGGAAGAACTTCCGGGCTTGGTAACTCTCGGTCCATCCACCGCTGACGGACATGTTGGCGATGATCTCGCAATTGTGCCCGACCAGGTTGTATGGCAGACGCGGCTGCAGCTTCAGCAGGAACTCAGCGCGCTCGACGATCTTCCATGACTCGTCGGCCGGCGGCCGCCAGCCGCTGAACCAACTCTCATATCCGTGACGGACGACTCTCGCCGTCCCGCCCTGCTCGAAGTCCTGAAGCGAGACTGTGTTGATGCCCACGCCACGCTTGTTAACGGGATTGACCCCGCTGCCGAACTGGATCACGCGGTCATCGCTGACATAGATGCCGTGATGGAAGTACAGGCTCGGCTCGTCCTGCACACCGCCGAGCCAGGCTCACCGTCCGAGCAGGGCCTGCACCAGCTGGCACGCTCGGCGACCGCCATCCTCGCCGCCCCGCCAGAACTCCGCCGTCCTCGACAGCTGTGCAGTCGCCGCGCTCAAATACCACTACTATCGCCCGCTAGCATCTCGCGGGCACAGAACCGGGGTGATCGGCATGCGATAACTGCAGTCGACGGCATAGTTTCCGCCAAACGATGCTGTGCACTGCATGGTGAATCTCCTTACCGCGGTCCCGGAGGACCCGCGGCCCACGCAGCCCGTACGCCCCGCCACCCGGGCTGCGTGAGCTGGGTCCGGTTAGGGCAGGTGGGTGGGGGCGTCGGTGGACAGGGAGACGACCAGGGCTTCGACGGTCGCCGGGGTGAAGGTGTCCACCGCGGCGATCTTGTCGCCCCAGCGCTCGGCCAGTTCGGTGGCGACGGCGTCGGCGATGCGGGCGAACCAGACGGTCTGCACCGCCCAGGCGTTGGCCGGATCGATCCCGGCGGCGGCATCGGCGTAGGAGATGCTTCCCATCGCCTTCTGGGTCGTCACGATCGTGTCGGTCAGGAAGTCCCGGGACTGCTGCACGTCGGCGGGTGTGCCGGTGCGGTAGACGTGCCCGCCGACGTAGGTGTCGAAGTCGGTGGCCAGGATCGCGTCGTGGGCGGCCAGCATGCCGGGCGGGTAATCGGCGTTGCCCCAGCCGCGGTAGGGCGCCCAGCCGGGCATGACCACATCGGTCATAACCGACAGCTTCTGCGCCGGGAAGTGGACCAGGATGTTGCCGACCTCGTGGTTGGGGCCCGGGTAGATCAGCTGCACCTCCTCCCCGCCGATCGTCAGCACCGTGAGCGGCCCGTCGATAACCTGGTCGGGCAACGGCCGGGCCGGGTCGTCGTGGTTGGCCAACAGCCGCGCGGCCTCCTCGTGCGCGATCCGCGTGGCGCCGGGGAACTTGGTGACGGCGCCCACGTGGTCCAGGTGAGAGTGGGTGTAGATGAAGTGGGTCACCTGCTGGTCGGTGACCGAGGCGATCGCGGCCTGGATCTTGTCATCCAGCGCCGGGGGTGCGTCGACCAGCACCACGCCCTCGCCGGTGACCACGAACGCTACCTGCACGAACCCGGAGATGACCACATATCCCCGATCACCCGCGCGCTGCAGCCGGTAACCCCCGGGCCCTCCGCCAAGGGCAGGACGCTCTGCGGCAGCGGCAGGAACTTGCTCTCAGACATGTCAGAACTCCTATGTCGTATCTCTGCTGGTCCCCGCCTGTCGGGGGCCTTCCAGCCAGCATCGGGCCGGAGGGCCCGCGAATCGTCGGCCGTCAGGACCCTTCCGTAACCACCGGTTCCTCCTGCGGAGGTAGTGCCCACGACGGACGTTCGGGCAGGGAGGAAGGTTTCTAACTGGCCTGAACCCGCCCACCCGATGTCACGCAGCGCAAGCAACATCACGCTTGTGTCCGGAGCCGGGGGGACCGCTTGGGGACTGGACGACAGTCGGCTATTGAAGGCGATACAGCTGCCGTCCGTACCGACTCGGCAGGCGTGCCCGGGAGCGTTCAGGGACCACTGCCGTACTCACATTGCGTAACAAGCGCACCTACCCCGGCTTGTCGTAGCTAGAGGGCAGCGGGAGCCGGCGAGCTGACCGGAAGCCCGGGGATGGGGCGGCGGATCTCGAAGCAAGCTGCGACGCCAGGCCTTACCTGGGCCTATAGCATCCACCCCGCTGACGTCATGTTCGCGGTTGTGCCGAAAGCGTTGGGTACGAGAACCCCTGTGACGAGTGATGAGCGGCCTGCTTGGCTACGGCGCCTGGTATGAGGCCACGTACAACGCCGAGCTGCTGGTGCGGCTCGGAACCGGCTTCCTTATCGGGACTCCCTGTCAGAGCGCGGAGGGTACAGGTCGATCACGACTCGACGCGGGTGGGCGGCGCACGCCGCTCGAGCTGGCGGTGCACGACCCGGTCGAGCAGGTTTCCCTGCCACGCCACTGCGGGAGTCGAGCTTCTCCTCGACGACCCGAATTGGCCCCGCCAGCGTCCGCCGTACGATGCGGCGCTGCGCCACCTGCGACCGTGGGTGGCGCAGCGCCGGGACGCAGGCCAGAGCCTAGGTTTTGCTGGCTGGCGTGAGCTCGCCGGTATCGTCGAGGCCGGATTCGCCGACGTGGTCCGTCGGCTTGCTGCTGTCTTCCAGGTTGAGGTGGGGGAGTCGGCGGTCGAGGACGGCGGGCAGCCGCCAGTTGGCCTTGCCCAGCGTGTGCATCACGGCGGGGACGAGTACGGTGCGGACGAGCAGGGCGTCGGTGAGGACGGCGGCGGCCATGCCGAGCCCGATCATCTTGATGGTGCGGTCGGTGGTGAAGGTGAAGGCGAAGAAGACCACAGTCATAATGGCCGCCGCGGCGCTGATGATCCGGCCGCTGGTAGCTTGGCCGATGCGGACCGCGGCGGAGTTGTCGCGCCGTTTGAGCCATTCTTCCTGGATCCTGCTGACCAGGAACACCTGGTAGTCGGTGGTCAGGCCGAACAGGACGGCGAACATGAGGATCGGGATGAACGGGCTGACCGGCCCGGTGTTGGTCACGCCGACCAGGCTCTTCAGCCATCCGAACTGGAAGACCGCCGTCACCACCCCGAACGCCGCCGCGGCGGAGAGCAGGTTCATGATCGCCGCGGTTGCGGGAATGGCCAGGCTGCGGAAGACCAGCATCAGCAGGATGAAGGACAGCGCGACCACCATGCCGACGAACAGCGGCAGCTTGGCGGACAGCTGGCCGGCCAGGTCGATGCCCAGCGCTGTCTGGCCGCCCACCAGCACCTGGAGGTGCTGTCCGTGCAGAGCCCCCGGTATGACTTGGTCGCGCAAGTCAGTGATCAGGTTCGCGGTGGACGCCGCCTGCGGGCTGCCCGCGGGGTAGACCTCGGCGAGGGCGACCGCGGGGTGGCCCGGGCCGGCCGGGAAATAGGCGGGGCCGGCGGTGGTGACCACGCCGGGGGCGTGGCCGGCCGCGGCGACGACGGCGCCGAAGGCAGTCCGGCCGGCCGGGCCGTGCAGCGGCGCCACCAACTGCAGCGGGCCGCTGAAGCCGGGGCCGAACCCGTGCACCAGCATCTCGTAGCCCCGGTAGGTGGTCGTGGTGGTGCTCGTGGGGTCGACGCTGTAGTCGGCGGTCCCCTGCCGCATCGACAAGAACGGGGCGCCGAGTGCCAGCATGATCCCGAGGGCGCCGACACCGAGGACGATCTTGTGACCCTGCACCGTCGACGCCCAGCGGGTCCAGCCCCGGGACGCCTCAGCGAAGCCGGTCTCGCCCCGGGCCAGGGCGGCGCGCTGGCGGCGGGTCAGGATGCGCATGCCGAGCAGGCCGGTGAGCGCCGGCAGCAGCGTCAGCGCGGCGGCCACCGGGAACGCAACGGCGATCGCGGCGCCGATGGCCGCACCAGACAGGGTGCTGACCCCGACCGTGAGGATGCCGAGCAGGGCGATGCACACCGTCATCCCGGCGAACAGTACGGCCCGGCCGGCGGTGGCCGCGGCCGCGGCCACCGCTTCTTCGACGGACAGGCCGCGGCGCAGCCCGGTGCGCGCCCGGGTCAGGATGAACAGCGAGTAGTCGATCCCCACGCCGAGACCAATGAGCGTGCACAGCTGGGGGGTGAACGAGGCCATGGTCACCGAGTGGGACAGCATCGCGACCACCCCGAGCCCGGCGGTGAGCGCGATGCCGGTGCCGATCAGCGGGAGCAGCGCGGGCAGCACGGCGCCGAAGAACAGCAGCAGGATGACCAGGGCGGCGAGGACGCCGATAAGCGTGCTCGCCGAGGAGGCCGGGTTGGTCGAGGCGGCGACGGCGCCGACGACGTCGACCTGCAGGGTCGGCGAGTTCGGCGCCCGGGCCAGCTTCACGAACCTGGCCGCCTCAGCCGACGGGATGCTGCTGGCGTCCTTGCTGAAGTTGACCGTGGCAAATGCGATGCGGTTACTTGTGCTGATCTGCTTCGCGCCCGCCGGGATGTAGGGCGAGGTCACGCCGGAGACGTACCGCAGGTGTGACACCTGGCCGAGCATGGCCTGTATTTCTTCCCGAACGGGTGCCGATCCGACCGTGCCGGTTTTCGTCTCGAACACGATCTGTTCGGTGTCACCCGACTGGCCCGGCACCGCCCGCTGCAGCAGGCTGGCCGCCGCCGCGCTCGGGGTACCGGACAGCGTGGTACTGGTGGCGTAATGACTTCCCAGGGCGGACTGGCCGAGGAAGGCGCCGGCCAGCACCATCAGCCATATCCCGAGCACGGCCAGGCGATGCCTGACACACCAGCGAGCGAGCGAACGCATCACGATCTCCTCTGCTATTCCCCGCTTGCCGGGGACCTCTGGCCAGCATCGGGCCGGGGCGCCCAGTGAATCGTCGGCCGTCAGAACCCTTTGATCCCCGCTATTAGTGCTGCGGGAGTAGCGCGCGCGATGCAACGTTCTGGCCCCCGTCACCTGCGCCGGCGCCGGGATCCCCTAGTTCTCAAGGAGTAGTTCCGGCGGCCGGGAAACGGCGGAATGCATTCTCGCGGCCGATGGGAGACTGCCGGCGCCGGCGTAGTTTTGTAAGCGCCGGGAGGAGGATGCCGTGCTCGCGTTCCGCGCAGTGACCACCCGCGTGACCGCGGGCGGCAGGCTGGGGCTGCGGGGGCTGCTGCGTGCCCCGGACATCGACCAGATCCTGGCGGCGATCGCCTTCGTCGCGCTGCTCGTCGATCCGCTGCTGCTGCACAAGGTCACCGGCCTGACGCCGGTCATCGGGGTACTGGCCTTCGTGACGGCACTGCCGCTCGTCGCGCGGCGGCGCTTCCCTCTCGGCGTACTGGCCATCGTCGTGCCGCTGCTGCTCGCGTGCCTATTCGTGTTCCACCCGAACCGGGCGGCAGTGGGCATCGTGATGCTGCTGGTGTTCACCGTGGGGCTGGAGGGAGGCCGGGCCCGGTCGCTCGTGGTCGGCGCGCTGATGGCTCTGGTGGTGCCCGTCGCTGTGTTGCTCACCGCCAGCAGGGGCGGCCCCCTCGATGTCATCGCCTACTCTTCGCTGGTGCTCGGCGCCCTGCTCGCCGGCGAGGCGCTGCGTGCCCGCCAGGCGCTCGGGCGCTCGCTCGCCGACGAAGCGGCGCGGATGCGCGAGGCTGCGGCACAGCACCGCTTCGACCAGGAGCGCCTTGCGCTGGCCCACGAGCTGCACGACATCATCGGGCACACGCTAGTGGCCATCAACGTGCGGGCCGCGGCTGCCGCGCGGCGCGAGCGTAAGGCCGGCTGCGCCGAGGCGCCCACCGCGCTGGAGGAGATAGCGTCCGCCTCGGCTGGCGCGCTGGCCGAGCTGCGGATCGCGCTGAAGGCCTTGCGCAGCGCGCCAGACGGGTCCGCCCCGCTGCATCCCGTCCAGGACATGGCCAGCCTCGGCGACCTCGTCGCCGGGGTCGAAGCAGCTGGCCTCGCAGTGGAACTCAAAATCGCCGGAGAACCGGCGGCCCTGCCCGCCAGCGTGGGCCACGCCGGGTACCGCATCGTGCAGGAGGCACTCACGAACGTGCTGCGCCACTCCACCGCCCGGCAGGCGCAGGTCCGGATCGAGATCGACGACTGCGCCGCTGTCATCGAGGTCACCGATGCTGGCCCGAAGCGGACGACCGCGTTCCCGGCGGGCGGCCACGGGGTGCAAGGCATGCAGGAGCGGGCGGCCGCGCTCGGCGGCAGCTGCGAGGCCGGCACGGTCAGCGGCGCCGGGTGGCGGGTGCGGGCCCGCATCCCGCTGACCGGACAGGCCCGCACGCCGGTGGGCGGAAAGGAATCGTGATGGGACCCATCCGGGTGCTTGTCGCCGACGACCACTCCCTGGTGCGGGCCGGGTTCCGCTCCATCCTGAGCGACGAGGACGACATCGAGGTCGTCGGCGAGGCCAAAGACGGAGCAGAAGCGGTCGCCGCCGCGGTCACGGAGATCCCCGACGTGGTGCTCATGGACATCCGCATGCCCGGGATGGACGGCCTCGAAGCCACCCGCCTGATCACCGCTCACCCCAGGCTGCGCGGCACGAAGGTCATCGTCCTGACCACGTTCGACCTCGACGAATACGTCTTCGGGGCGCTCAAGGCAGGCGCCAGCGCATTCCTGCTCAAAGGGGTCGAGCCACCCGTGCTGATCGACGCGGTCAGGACCGTCGCCGGCGGCGAGGCCCTGCTCGAGCCGAGCGCGACCCGCCGGCTGATCGAGGCCTACGTCGGCGGCCAGCGGGCAGCGCCCCCGGTAGGCTTCCCGCTTCCCTCATCGCTTACCGCCCGCGAAATCGAGATCCTCCGGCTCATCGCCGCCGGCCTGACCAACACCGAGATCGCCGGCCGCCTGTTCATCAGCCCGTTGACCTGCAAATCGCACGTCTCGCGCGTCCTGACCAAGCTGGACGCCAGGGACCGCACCCAGCTCGTCGTCCTCGCCTACGAGAGCGGCCTGATCGTTCCTGGGCAAACCGGCGGCCTGCCCGGAGTCCCCTTGCAGAAGTAGCGAACACAGCACACAGAGCCAGCTGATCTGCGCGGCTTGCACAATCTTGCCCGCCACGGCCGGGCAAGCACGGAATCGGCGTCAGGTGCGATCCCGGCGGTCAGCACGGCAAGAGTTTCTCAGGCTGGGTGATGGCAGTAGTGCCTGCGGAGGCGAAGACAGGCAGGCGAGTTGCTGGCGCGTCTGTGCATCCTGAGTCGCCGGCTCATGCCAGGCCAGCCCTCGGCCGGTAGCCGCGGCTCGCTACCTCTACAGCGCGACTCGCAGGCCAAACGCTGTGGCTCAGTTTGTGTCTCATTCATTCATTTGTCTCAGTTGCGAGCCGCGTGCGGTCCCGCCGCCGGCTCAGCCGCAGGTGTTTTGCCTAGTCACGTATGCTCCGGACGCCCCTGAACAGGAGCACGCACGCCGCGGGGGCGTGCACCCTGCCGTTCAGGGCCGTCCGCAACGGGCCGATACTCGCCAACTACGGGCCGCATCACACTGAGTGATCGAGAAGTTGTGGAGAACGCGCGCCGAGCCGCCGTTAGGTGCGGTTACGAGACTAAGGCCGGCTAGCCGTCACCCACTCGTAACGGGATGATCTGCGTGCGCCACGAGGTGCACTGCTATATGGCCTGCTTAGCGGGCATGACCGGGAGGAGGCTGGCTGTGGGGTGCGGCACTGCCGGCCGCACCCCACAGGTTCGCGTCAGATGCGGTTAGCTCTGCGCGGGGACGATGTCGCCGAGCAGTCCGTCGGCTTCGTGGTTGGGCCCGGCGGTGAAGTAGAGGGCGTTGGGGGTGACGTTGAGTGAGCCGACGGGAAATCGCAGTCCCCACAGCCCGGGGATGGTGATTGGGCCGCCGTGGTTGCGTAGCTGGCCGAGGAACTGGCCGGTCGTGGGATCGAAGGCGTTGATCCGCCCATCACCGAAGTTTCCGACCAGGATGTCGCCGCCGAAGGCCCCGAAGGTAGGAGGTGCCAGGGTCACCGCCCACGGGGAGTTGAGCCGGCCCTGGCTGGCGAGCCGTTGCAGCAGGTTGCCGTTCGGCGCGAAGACGTCGACGAAGCCGTTGCCCGGGCCGGCGTCGTCATCCTGCTTGGCCGCGTTTTGTTTGGCGAAGGTGACGTACAGGTTGCCGCCGATGTTGTGAATTCCGAACGGGGCGAATCCGGCTGGGACGGTGGGGTCGGTGAAGCTGTTGACCAGGTGGAAGTTGCTGTCGAAGACCTCGATGGTGCCGAACCGGAAGTTGGTGGCGTAGAGGAACTTGCCGGCCGGGGTGCTGACCAGGGCGAGTCCCTTGTATACCGCGCCGTGGTCGCCTGCCTGGTCGGTGGCGGTGGACCGGTCCACGGCGGTGACCGCGTGGGTGGGATCGACGGCGGAGTTCCAGCCGGCGATGGTGCCGTCCTCGGTGGCGAACAGGAACTGGGCGGGGGCGGACACGCCGTTCTCCGAGACCGCGAAGCCATCCGGCGTGGGGTTGAACGCCGTGCCATCGGGCGTGCCGGTGGCTCCGGGCCCGGCCGACGGCGGTGCTGGGATCGATACCACGAGTTGCTGCCCGCCAGGCCCGAGCTGGGGGTTGCCCTGCCCGTCGTAGAGGGTGGCTGCCCCGGCGTGGTTGTCGGACACCCAGATCGGCAGTCCGGGGCCGGTCGAGGTGCCCCAGGAGTTGCGCAGGTTGGGGTCGGTGTGCACGGCCAGGCCGGGGATGTCGGAGACCAGGTTGGTCTGCTGGTAGGCCCGGTTTGCGATCGGGCTGGCCGAGGCGTTCGCCGCCAGGCCGGTCAGGCCGAGCGAGCTGGCGGCGATCAGCGCCAGGAAGGTGGCGGACGTCCTGCGTTTCACGGATTTCATGATTTTCCATTCGTGTCGTTTGGGTTGGCCGGATACCGCCTCACACGAGGCCCGGCTGGACCTGGTGCTGGTAAGCCGGCCGCGTGTGCGGGGCGGCGGATTTGCGGGTCAGCCCGGGTGAACGTGGCCGGTTTGGAGTTGCCGCAGGGTGAACTCGGCTACCTGGCGGCTTGGGTGGCTGCGTGCGCGGGACTGCGCCATGCCGACGGCCGGCGCAGCGGCGGCCAGCCCGGTAAGGGCCCGTATGATCTTGCGCATCCGTGTCCTCTCTGGTGCGTCAGACGGTGCGGCGAACCGGCGGCTTGGCCGCACCCTCGCCTCCCACTAACACGAGTAGTAGAGGGGCAGTGTTCAGCCGGGACCACAACGTTGTGCCTGGCATGCGGGAGCTATCGCCCTGGACGCGCGCAAGCCGGCGATCTTGGAGTCGGCGCTGGACTGCTGGATCACCATGGACCACCGGGGGCGGGTGGTGGAGTTCAACCCGGCCGCCGAGCGGGTCTTTGGCACCACCGCAACCGGGCGATGGGCTAGCCGCTGACCGGGCTCATCATCTCCCCGCCGCTGCGCCAGGCGCATCACGCCGGGCCGGCCCACTACCTGGCAACCGGCGAGGGACTGTGCTGGGGCAGCATCTGGAGCTGACCGCGGTGCGCGCTGACGGCAGCGAGCTTCCCGTCGAGCTTTCCATCACCAAGGTCGCGCTGCCGGGACCCCCGGTGTTCACCGCGTGCCTGTGGGACCTCACTGGCCGCAAACAAGCCAGGGCCGAACAGCAGGCCCCGGGCAAGCGGCTGCGCCGAGCAGGGCGCGGTGCAACCCGCGGGTGCTCGCCGGGCTTTCCGCAGTGCAGACCGCTGGCCGGCTCGGTAACCCGACCAGCCCGCCGCCCGGGCCATAGACGGCGTGGCCGGCATGATCATCGTGGCGATCGACCAGGTACTTCACGGCCAGGAGCCCGCCACGGGCGCACACGGCTGGCCCGCCCTGCAGCCACCGGCCTCATCGCGCCCGGCAACCACGGGCCCGTGGATTACCTGGCAACGAGGAAGCTGGAAACGCCTGGGGGCGGTGGACGCCACAGGTGGCGTCCACCGTTCCCTGTAGGGCGTCTTTCTCAGCGTGCGCTGTCTGGCGCCGACTCTAGGTGGTCGAGCGCGAACTGGGCCACGTGGTGGCCGAGGTGCTGGCCGGCCACGAGGTCGATCATGGTGTGCTGGCCGGCGAAGAGCCGGCTGAGGGTTGCTTCGTCGGCGGCGGCTTGGAAGCTGTCGAAGGACCGGGTGACGCCCGGGTCTCCGTCGGAGGTGACGGTCAGGTGCTGGTGCTCGCCGTAGAAGGCAGCGAGCACGGTCGCGGCTGCCTCGCTGATGGTGGCGTGGGCGCCGGGATAGGACGGGTCAGGCGCGGTGACCGCGAACGGGAGCCATGCCGGGTCACCGGTAATGCCGGGGTTGCCGATGCTGTTGCCGAGCTCGATCGCGGTGACCGGGCGCCAGACCAGGTAGTGGTATTTCGCGTCGTACAGCGCGATGGTGGCATCGGCCAGGGCGAGGTCCAGATTCTCGAACACGGTGACCGTCCGCTGCAGGCTGGCGTGCCGGGCCACGGCGAGCTTCTGGGCGATCTCGTTCCACACGTTCCAGATCGGTGACGCGCCCCAGAACTGTGCTTGCGTGGTTTCGTCCGCGGTCCGAGTGGTGCTGGTGTCCTGGCCCAGGCTCTTGACCTGGTTGAGCGCGCGCGCATACGCCGGACCCGTGATCGGCGGCGGCGCGGGCGGGCGGAACTGCTGCCCGCTGCGCAGCACGAAGGGCGTGATCGTGCCCCAATTGGTGAACACTGGCGTCGGGAAGTTCGGCGGGGTCGGCCGGTACTGGCCCGGCTGGGTGCCCGGGACGAACGGCAGCGGGGTGGCCGCGGATC
>Ga0207700_10001761_pt1 | contig 12272 bp, 8 predicted proteins | sample LARL82metaG_FD_184348 | JGI IMG/M metagenome (GOLD analysis project Ga0207700, IMG submission 184348) | Corn, switchgrass and miscanthus rhizosphere microbial communities from Kellogg Biological Station, Michigan, USA - LAR L8-2 metaG... | ecosystem: Host-associated > Plants > Roots >...
CAAGCACACCGCGCTGCAGAGCAGCTTCGGCATCATCATGCTGGCGATCGTCGGCGGCCGGCCGAAGGTGCTCTCGCTCGTCGAGCTGATCGACAACTTCGTTGAGTTCCGGCGCGAGATCGTCCGCCGGCGGACCGAGTTCGAGCTGCGCAAGGCAGAGGCACGCCGGCACATCCTCGAAGGACTAAAGATCGCGCTCGACCACCTCGACGCGGTCATCGCGCTGATTCGCGCCGCCAAGAATCCTGGCGAAGCGCGCGACGGTCTGATCACGCAATTCAACCTATCGCAGATACAGGCGCAGGCGATACTCGACATGCAGCTCCAGCGGTTGACAGGTCTGGAGCGTCAGAAGATTCTCGACGAGCTCGCCGAGCTACTGAAGCTGATCGAGCGGCTCGTCGCGATCCTCTCGAGCGACAAACTCGTCATGCAGATCGTCGTCGAGGAGCTGCGGAAGATTCAGGACAAGTACAGCGACGCGCGCCGCACCGAAATCCTCGCCGAGGAAGGCGAGTTCCGCATCGAGGATCTGATCGCCGAAGAGGACATGGCGATCACGGTCAGCAACACCGGTTACATCAAGCGGACCGCGATCACCAACTACCGGAACCAGCGTCGCGGTGGCAAAGGGCGCATCGGCATGCGCACCCGCGAGGAGGATTTCGTCTCGCACCTCTTCGTCGCCTCGACGCACGCCTACATCATGATCTTCTCGGATCGCGGTCGGGCGTACTGGCTAAAGGTCCATGAGATTCCCGACGTCGGGCCCGACGGCCGCGGCAAGGCGATCGCCAACCTCGTTTCGATGGAAGAGGGCGAGCGGATCGCGGCGCTCCTGACGGTCAAGGAATTCGAAGAGAACAAGTTCATCGTGATGGGGACGCGCAGCGGCGTCGTGAAGAAGACCGAGCTGAGCGCGTTCAGCAACCCGCGCGCCGGCGGCATCATCGCGATGGGCGTCGAAGAAGGCGATTCGGTGATCGCGGCCAACATCTCGGACGGCAACGGCGAAGTCTTCATCGCCACGCGCGACGGTATGGCGATCCGCTTCAAGGAAGACGACGTCCGTCCGATGGGCCGCAACGCGTACGGCGTGCGCGGCATCTCGCTGCGCGACGGCGACGCCGTCGTCGCAATGGAGGTGCTCACGCCTGGCGGCACCATCCTCTCGGTCACCGAACAGGGCTACGGGAAGCGGACAGAGATCGAGGAATACCGGCTGCAGTCTCGCGGTGGCATCGGGATCATTAACATCCAGACGTCCGATCGTAACGGCCAGGTCGTCGGTGTCGCGCACGTCTCCGACGATGCAGAACTGATGCTGATCACGCAGCAGGGCAAGATCCTCCGCATGGCCGCGAAAGACATCCGGACGATCGGTCGCGCGACCCAGGGCGTCAAGCTGATTGACATCGAAGGCGACGACCGCGCGGTTTCGATTGCGCGCCTTGCCGAGAAGGACGAAGAAGAGTAGATTCCGCGCATGGCCAGACGCATGCGCTTCGCCTGTATTCTGCTGGTGCTCGCCGCGTGCGGCTCGACGCCCGTCGAGCAGCAGCTCCTGAATCAGTTCTTCCGCGCGGCGCGCGTCCGCGACAACACAACGCTGTCGAGCATCTCCGCCGTGAATTTCGATCCGCGGACGGATGGCAGCGTCCAGGAATTCAAGATCGACAGCATCGGCGCGCAACAGCATCGCGCGCTGCAGGTGCAGCAGTACACCGACGAGCAGAACAAGATCCGCGACGAACAAGTCGAGTTCACGAAGAAAATGCGCGACTACTACCAGTCGAACTCGGTCGCGATCGATCGTGTGTCGAAGGCCAAGGCAGCGGGCCAGCCGGTCAAGGGCAAGGACGCGGAGCTGCTCGACTCCTGGACGAAATGGGACAGCGATAGCCGCGATCTCGAACGGAAGCTGTCGCAGGCGCGTCAGAAGGTTGCGAAGGAGAAATCCACCGCCATCGCCAGCCTGACGGCGCCGGGACGCGACGACGCAGACGTGGCCGGCATGGACGTCGACATGATCACCGAGCCGGTCAATATCACCGCGCAAGTGCAGACGCCTGACGGCAAGACGATGCCGAAGCCGTTCGTGGTGACGTTGCAGAGGGCGTCGGGAAAAAAAGGCGGCCAGACGACCGAGGGCCGCTGGATCATCATGTCGATCGAGCCGAAGGCCTAACCCACCGTCTCGAGCTTCGCGTATTTCGCGCGAAGGGTCTTCTGCCCCACCGACGTGAACCGTACGAGCAGCTTGATGTCGTCATCGAGCTGCTCCACGGACAACACCGTTCCGACGCCGAAGTGCGGATGCTTCACGCGGATGCCTGGACGCAGTCCCGCGGGGACGGACTGGTCCTCATCGGCATACGAATAGTCAGGCTCCTCCTTGACGCGGCTCCGGTAGCTCCGGCCGTACGGAGTGGCGCGGAAATTCGAGAAGGACGTCTGCGGCGACAGGAACGTCGACGGAGCTTCTTCCATCAGCTCTGACGGGATCTCGTCGAGAAAGCGCGAGGGATCGGTCGACTGATACTCGCCGAACACGCGGCGCCGGGCCGCCGACGTCAACACAAGCCGACGCTGCGCCCGCGTGATCCCCACATAACAGAGCCGCCTCTCCTCTTCCAGCTCCGCTTCGTCGTCCGCCGATCGCGAATGCGGGAAGAGCCCTTCCTCGAGTCCTGCGATTGTGACGACAGGGAATTCAAGCCCCTTCGCGCTATGCATTGTCATCATGAGGACGCGGGCGTTCTGCGCGCCCTGTTCTTCGTCGACATCAGAGAGCAGCGAGAGCTGATCGACGAAACCCGCCAGCGACGGTTCGGGGTTCCTGCTCTCGTACTCGCGCGCCGCAGAGACGAGCTCGGCGAGGTTCTCGATGCGGCTCTCGGCTTCTTCGCTGCGCTCTTCACGCAGGTCCAGGAGGTATCCGCTCTGGTCGAGAACCTTCCCAAGCGCGATCGACACGCTCTCCTGACGCGCCATCTCGGTCAGCGTCGCGATCAGGTCGCGGAACGCGGCGAGCGACTGCGTAGCGCGCGGCGCGAGGAGGCGGCGCTCGACGGCGTGGACGAGGCGCGCCCACAGCGAGTTGTTGCTGGCAACGGGCTGCAGGCCGGCGAGCAGCGGCGGCAGATCCGCGGAGTCGTCCAGCACCACCGATTCGAGCGACTCCATGACGCCCTTGCCGATGCCGCGCGCGGGGACGTTGATAACTCGCCGCAGGCTCACGCCGTCGTGTGGATTGAGCACGAGCTTCAGGTACGCAAGCGCGTCCTTGATCTCTTTGCGTTCGTAGAACCGGACGCCGCCGATGATCTTGTAGGCGATGCCGGCCCGCCGCAGCGCATCTTCGAGCGTTCGCGACTGCGCGTTGGTGCGATACAGAATCGCGACCGAATTCTCGACATCATCGTGCAGCGCGGTCCGCGAGGTCCGCGCGATAAAGTCAGCCTCATCCAGATCGTCGCCCGCGCGGTAATAGAGGATCTTCGCGCCACCCTTCCGCTCGGTGTAGAGGCGCTTGTCCTTGCGATTGCGGTTCTGCGAGATGACGGCGGACGCAGCATCCAAAATAACCTGTGTCGATCGATAGTTCCGCTCGAGCCGCACCGTCGTCACCTCGGGAAAGTCGTGCTCGAAGTCGAGGATGTTGCGCAGGTCGGCGCCGCGCCACTTGTAGATCGACTGATCCGGATCGCCGACGACGCAGAGGTTGCGATGCTTGCTGGCGAGCCGCTGGATCAGGAGGTACTGCGGACGATTCGTATCCTGGTATTCGTCCACCATCAGGAAGCGGAACTTCTCCGCGTAACGGTCGCGAACGGTCTCGGCGTTCTCGAACAGTTCCACCGTCTTCAGGAGCAAGTCGTCGAAATCGAGGGCATTGGCGTCCCGCAATGCCTTTACGTATAGCTCGTACAGCTTCCCGATTTGCTCGTCCCGCGGATTCCAGGTGGTGCTCGCGGCGAAGACCTCGGGCCCCTCCATTCGATTCTTCGCGTGGCTGATGCGCGACAGCGCCAGACGCGGCTGCACGGCACTTTCGTCTGCGCCGATCTGACGCAGCGCCTGTTTCATGACGGTGAGCTGGTCGGTGGAATCGTAGATGACGAAGTCGCGCGAGAGGCCGATATGCGGCGCTTCGCGTCGCAGGAGGCGTGCGCAGAGCGCATGGAAGGTGGAAATCCACATCCGCCGGCAGTCGACGCCGAGCAATGATTGGACACGCGTCCGCATTTCTTCGGCGGCCTTGTTGGTGAACGTGACGGCGAGCAGGCGATCCGGCTCGCACAGATCTTCGCTCACGAGATACGCGATGCGATGCGCGATGACGCGCGTCTTGCCGGAGCCCGCGCCGGCGAGTATCAGGAGCGGGCCTTTGGTGTGAAGAACGGCTTCCTGTTGTTCCGGATTCAGCGAGGAGAGAAGGTCCAACCCCCTCCTATTCTACCGTTACGCTCTTTGCGAGGTTCCTTGGCTGATCCACGTCGCAGCCGCGACGGACCGCGATGTGATATGCGAGCAACTGCAGCGGAATGGTCATAATGACCGGCGTCAGCAGATCTGTCGTCGACGGCAGCGGAACCATGACGTCGTTGTTCGTATCGAGCACCGCCGCCATACGCGGATCGCCTTCCGTTGTCAGTGCGATCACTGATCCTCCGCGTGCCTTCGCTTCCTGGACGTTGCCGACCATCTTCTCGAACACGTGATCGTTGGGTGCGATAGCCACAACCGGCATCTGCTCGTCGATGAGCGCAATCGGTCCGTGTTTCATCTCCCCTGCAGGATACCCTTCGGCGTGAATGTACGAGATTTCCTTCAGCTTCAGCGCGCCTTCGAGCGCGATCGGATAGTTGATGCCGCGTCCGAGGAAGAGGAAGTCGGTTCTGTTGCAGAACCGCTCCGCCACTTTCTCCATCACGGCCGATGCTTTGAGCGCCTGTTCAATCGTCTGCGGCAGCTGCAGCAGCTCGGTGATGTGATTGCGGATCTGCGTCGGCGTCAGCGTGCCGCGCACCTGCGCCATGTAGAGCGCAAGCAACTGCAAGGCGACGAGCTGAGAAGTGAACGCTTTTGTCGAGGCCACGCCAATCTCCGGACCGGCATGCGTGTAGACCGTGCCCTCTGCCTCTCTCGTGGCCATGCTGCCGACGACATTGCAGATGGCGACGCTATGCGCGCCCTTCCGTTTGGATTCCCGCAGCGCCGCGAGCGTATCGGCCGTCTCGCCTGATTGCGTGATCACAATCGCGAGCTCGTTCGCCCCGATGATCGGATTGCGGTAACGGTACTCGGAGCCGTAGTCGACTTCGACGGGGACCTGCGCAAGCGCTTCGATGAGGTACTTGCCGACGAGGCCGGCGTGCCAGGACGTGCCGCAGGCGATGATGGTGACCTTCTGCAGCGTGCGGAATGTATCGTCGGCGATGTTCAGATCCTCGAGGAAGATCTGTCCTCGATCGAGCGAGACGCGGCCGAGGATCGTGTCACGTGCGGCGGTCGGTTGCTCGTAGATTTCCTTGAGCATGAAGTGCTTGTGGCCGCCCTTCTCCGCCGCGATCGGGTCCCACAACACGCGCTGGGTCGTCTTCGAGACGGCGCGCCCCTCGTAATCGGTGAACTGGACGCCTGATCGCGTGATCACGGCCATCTCTTCGTCGCCGAGGAACACGACGTCACGTGTGTGCGCGAGGATCGCGGGAATGTCGGACGCGACGAAGAATTCGTCTTTGCCAAGGCCGATCACGATCGGCGGCCCGTTGCGCACTGCGACGATTTTCTCGGAATCCTCGACCGACACGAGCACGATCGCGAACATACCGCGCATGTAAGTGAGCGCGCGACGGACCGCGTTCTCGAGGCCGTCGCCGTGCATTTCACGTTCAACGAGGTGCGCGACGATCTCCGTGTCGGTCTCGGTCTTGAACTCGTGCCCTTGCGAAAGCAGCTCTTTCTTCAGGTCGAGGTAATTCTCGATGATCCCGTTGTGCACGACGACGATCTTGCCGGTGCAGTCGCGGTGCGGATGCGCGTTTTCTTCGGTCGGTCGGCCGTGCGTGGCCCAGCGCGTGTGACCGACGCCGTACACGCCATCCACGGGCTCGACGCGAATCGCGTTCTCGAGGTTGGCGAGCTTCCCCGCCGACCGTCGCAGCTCGATGCCTTCAGGACTGACCACAGCCACGCCCGCGGAGTCGTAACCGCGATATTCCATCCGCCGGAGTCCCTCGATGAGGACCGGCACGACCGGCTTCGATCCGATGTATCCGATGATTCCGCACATAATCAGTTCAGTTCTTGTCTGAATCGGGCTCAGCTTTTCGTGGCGCCCTTCTTGCGTTCGGCCCACCCTTCGACGTTCGTCTGACGTCCGCGGGCAATACCCAAGGCGCCGTCAGGCACATCGTCCGTGATTGATGAGCCGGCGCCTACGTACGCTCCCTTGCCGATGCGCACCGGCGCTATCAGCTGCGTGTCGCTACCGATGAATGCTCCGTCCTCGATCACGGTCGGATGCTTCTGCGTCCCGTCGTAGTTGCACGTGATGGTGCCTGCACCAATGTTGACTTTCGCCCCGATCGTCGCGTCGCCGAGGTACGCGAGGTGATTCGCCTTTGACCCCGCGCCCATCGTTGTTTTTTTCAATTCCACGAAGTTTCCGATCTTTGCCCCCTCCCCCACTACCGATTCTGGCCGCAAGTGAGCGAACGGGCCGACCGACGCGCCCTCTGCAATACGCGAACCGATGATCAGGCAGAAGTTGTGAACGACCGCCCTGTCGGCTATTTCCGAGTCGATGATGCGGACATGGCTGTGAAGTTCGCACGCAGCGCCAATGCGGCACTGTCCTTCGATGGCCACACCTGGGTGGATGACCGTGTCGGCGCCAATTTCGACGTCGGGATCGATATACGTCGTGGCCGGGTCGACAATCGTGACGCCGGCCGCCATCAGTTCTTCGTTCTTGGTTTGTCTCACGATTCGACTCACTTCCGCGAGCTCTGTGCGGCTGTTGATGCCGCGGATTTCCTGCGGGTTATCGACGACGAGCGTTTCGACCGGCAGCTTGCGGCGACGGTAGATCGCGACAAGGTCGGTCAGGTAGAACTCTCCCTGGGCGTTCTGGGAGGCGATGCCGCGCAACGCCTCGAACAGCGGCTCTAAGTCGAAGGCATAGATACCGCTATTTATTTCCCGTATTTGGCGGACTTCAGGTGACGCGTCGCGCTCCTCGACGATGCGCGCGATCTTACCCTTCGTCCTGACAATCCGCCCATAGCCGTAAGGGCGTTCGACCAACGCGGTAACGACTGTCGCGGCGGCCCCGGCGGCCTCGTGAGTTTCTATCAGGCGTCGTAGCGTATTCGCCGCCAGGAGTGGGACATCTCCTGAAAGCAGGACTAACGTTCCCGCTCTGCCAGCCAAAAGGGGTTCCGCTTGCTGCAGCGCGTGCGCCGTGCCAAGCTGCGGCTGCTGCACGGCATACCTCAATTCTGGGCGATTGACCAATTTATGACGAACGGTGTCGGCGCCATGGCCGATGACTAGAGTGACCGTCGCCGGCGCGATCGCGTCAGCGTTTCGCAGCACATGCTCGACGAGCGAGCGTCCGGCCAGCGGGTGAAGAACCTTGGGAAGTCGGGATTTCATCCGAGTTCCCTGTCCCGCTGCGAGAATGACGACGTGGCGTTCAGCGGGCATCTAAGGAGCTCGCAATGATGAGCACCGGTGTATTGTAGAACGTGGCCCAGCCATAGCCGGGCAGATTAGGTCATTAGCCACATAACTTCCCGCGCTCGATGGCCGAATAGACGTCTCTGGCGCTCCTTCCGTATTTTCTCGCAAGTGCACTGATGGCGGCACGCCGCGTGAGACCACCGATATTTGTTAATTGACCAAATTCTGCTGTAACGTCAGCATCTGCTATTGGGATCTCATTGATACTACTGGTTTTGATGCTCGGACCAACGACGACGGTGAACTCGCCTTGGGCTTTGAGGTCACTCGCTGAAAGCTCTGCGGCGGTGCCGCGCAGGAACTCCTGATGAACTTTTGTTAATTCTCGCGCCAACGCAATTGGTCTAATACCAAAAATAAGGCCGGCCTCTAAGAGCGTCTCCCTGATTCTATGAGGAACCTCGAAGAACGAGAACGTGTGCGATGTGCTCGAAAGCTCAGTAAGCCAAGCCTTTCTGGCTTTCGGCCTATTTGGTGCGAATCCCCACATCGTGAATGGGACGAGAGTAAAGCCTGACCCGATCAGGGCTACCAGGGGTGCGCTCGCCCCGGGCACCGGATCGATTCTGATTCCGTTATCGATGGCCGCCTGCACAAGTTCCAACCCCGGATCTGAGACGCCGGGCGTCCCCGCATCGGTCACAAGGGCGACAGGTTCTCCCGCAACGAGCCGTGAAATCAGCCGAGGCACCCGCGATCGGGTGTTATGCGCATGAAAGCTGATCGTTCGGGTCGCAATTGAATGGTGGCTCAGCAATCGGGCCGTCCGTCTGGTGTCTTCGGCTGCAATGACCGACGCGTCGCGGAGCACGCGGAGGGCGCGCAACGTGATGTCTTCGAGATTACCGATCGGGGTCGCGACCACGTACAACGTGCCGGACATCGGGTGGGACGGAAGATTATTGTACCATTACGGGATGTGCGCTCACCGAGTCGAGCAGCAGAGCGCCGCCATGATCAGGCATGTACCCATCGGAGCCGTTTCCTCATTTTGTCGACGACTATCTCACGTACCTGCATGAGGTATTTCCGACCCAGGCCACACTCGATGGGACGCATCTACACGATGACCTTCTCGAGGATCTGAGCCGACCCGCCGTCGATGCGCACGTCCGTGCCCTGTCGGGGTTCGGCCGACGGCTTCATCAAATCGAGGCTGCAACCCTTCCACACACCGAGCGGATTGAGCATCCGATCATCGCTTCGCACATCGAGGCTCAGATGTTCGAGTACGAAGACGTTCGGACATGGGAGCGCAACCCTCAACTGTACGCGGACATCATCGGCACGAGCCTCGCGAGCCAGGCGCTGTTCGCGTACGCGCCGGAAGCGGAGCGTGCGAGGCGAATGGTGTCGAAGCTGCGGCAGGTTCCGCGGCTGATCCAGGCGGCGCGGGACAATATCAAAGAGTGCCCCGGCATCTTCGTGAAGTTGGGCCTCGAGAGCTGGCGCGGCATCCTCAAGTTCATCGATTCCGATCTGCCGCGGGCGTTCGCGACGCTTGATGATTTGCACATCCTCGGCGACCTTGCGGATACCTCCACCGAGGCGTCGGCGGCCGCAAAGGTGTACATCGACTACCTCGAGACCGATCTGGCGCTGCGTGCAAAGGCATCCTTTCGTCTCGGACGCGACAAGTTCGAGAACAAGCTGAAGGTCGACGAAGGCATTGGCCTCACAGCTGATCGGCTGTTGGCGATCGCGTTGCGCGAGCTACACGACGTGCAGGAGGAATTCCGATCGGTTGCCAGCCGCATGAATGGCGGCGATGTCGAGGCGGCGTGGCAAGCCGCCAAACAGGAACATCCGTCGCCGGGCGATCTCGTCAAGTCGGCGGAGGCGCAGGTAAAGGAGCTCGAGGAGTTCTTGCGCCGGCAAGCGATCGTGACGCTTCCCGACGCCGAGCCGGTTGTCGTCGCGCCGACGCCCGATTTCTACCGCTGGACGTTCGCGTCGATGTGGACGCCGGGCCCGTTCGAGACGAAGCCGAGCCGCGCGTATTACTACCTCACCGACGTGGACCGCACATGGCCGGCTGAACGCCAGCAGGAACACATGCGGTATTACAACTACCCGACGCTCTGGAACATCTCGATCCACGAGGTCTATCCCGGGCATTTCCTCCACTTCCAGCATCTGCGGCAGGTCGAATCGAAGGTTCGCAAGTCGACGTTCTTCGCGCCCGCATCAGTCATCGAAGGATGGGCGCACTACTGCGAGCAGATGATGATCGAGGCGGGATTCCATCGGAACGATCCGGCGGTGAAGCTCGGTCAGCTCGCGGAGGCTCTCGTCCGTCTCGCCCGATTCGTCGTGTGCATTCGGTTGCACTGCGAAGACATGTCGGTGGAGCAGGGGATGCGCTTTTTCCGCGACGAGGCGTTTCTCGAGGAAAGCGCGGCGCGGCGCGAGGCGGAGCGCGGGACGTTCGACGCGACGTACCTCGTGTACTCGGTCGGCAAGCTGATGATGCTGAAGCTGCGCCGTGATTACAAGGAACAGCAGGGCGGCAAATTCTCGCTGCGCGCGTTCCACGACGCCGTGCTCGCGCAGGGATGCGCGCCGTTTACCGCGATGCGACGGCTCCTGCTCGAGGACGCCGCCGAGGCAACGCTGGAGTAAATCCGTGCCGCTTTACGAGTACGAGTGCGACGCGTGCGGCCGCCGGTTCGAAGTGATTCAGAAGTTCTCCGACCCGCCGCTTGAAGTGTGCAAAGACTGCGGGAAGGGACCGGTACGCAAACTGTTGTCATCGCCCGCGATCCAGTTCAAGGGCTCCGGGTGGTACATCACCGACTACGCGCAGAAAGGAAAGTCGGACTCGTCTTCGTCGACTCCCGCCGGCAAGACCGGAGATTCCGCGAAGTCGGACAGCGGCGGCGATTCGTCCACGGCGGCGAAAACCGAGACGCCGAAGAGCGAGAGCGGCGCTAGCGGGACGAAGTCGAAAGAGTAGCCATCATCTCGCCGAGGTACTTGCGGAACGGCTCCGCGAGGTCCGGACGGCGCAGCGCGAAATACACGATCGCCTTCAGGAAACCGAGCTTGTTGCCGGTGTCGTGACGGACGCCGTCGATTTCGTACGCGTAGAGCGGCCGCGACTGCAGCAGGTGCCGCAGGCCGTTCGTCAGCTGGATCTCGCCCGTGCGGTCGCTCTTGGTTGCCGCGAGCGCGGGAAAGATGTCCGGCGTCAGGATGTAGCGTCCGATGATCGCAAGGTTCGACGGCGCCTCTTCGGGACGCGGTTTCTCGACGAGATCGGTAATCCGATAGACGCCGCGGCCGAGTCCTTTCGCGGTCTCGTCGATACGGACCACGCCATAACTGGAAAGGTCTTCTTGACGAACGCGCTCAACGGCCAGCACGGGACCATCCACGCGTTCGAATACATCGATCATCTGTTTCAGCGCCGGCGGAGTCGCATCAATTACGTCGTCGCCGAGAATGACGGCGAACGGCTCGTTGCCGACGAGGTTCCGGGTGACGAGGACCGCATGACCAAGACCAAGCGGCTCGCCCTGCCGAACGTACGACACGCTAATCAGCTTGGTGATCTTCCGAATTTCTTCGAGCTGCGCCGTCTTGCCGCGCTGTTCGAGGAAGCTCTCGAGTTCGAACGCGACGTCGAAGTGATCCTCGATCGCGTTTTTGCCGCGCCCCGTCACGATGACGATGTCGTCGATGCCCGATTCGACAGCTTCCTCGACGCCATACTGAATAACCGGCTTGTCGACGAGTACGAGCATCTCTTTTGGCTGCGCCTTCGTCGCCGGGAGAAACCTCGTGCCGAGCCCTGCGGCGGGGAAGACAGCCTTGCGAATCGCACCAGCCATGCAGGGCATCCTATAGCACATGGAGCGCGGGTCGCACCGGCGCATGCACATCGTGCCGGGCCGCCGTAACGGGCCGCTGTTGTACGATGTGCATGCGACACGCCCCTCCGATGATTGACCCCGCACTCCTTCGCGACAACCTCGACGCAGTCCGCACGGCGTTACAGAACCGCGGCCTGGACATGACGTCCGAACTGGAGGATCTGGCCGCCCTCGAAGCGCGCCGCCGGCGGTTGCTCCCCGAGCTCGAGGGATTGAAACGAGAGCAGAACACGTCAGGCGACGCCGTCGCGCAGGCGAAACGCCGAGGCGAGGACACGTCGAAGATCCAGGAAACCAATCGTCAGCGCGCCGCGCAGATCAAGCAGATGGGTGTGGAGCTCGACACGATCGAGCAGCGGCGCAATCGCGGACTGCTGACGATCCCGAACGTCCCCCACGCGTCGGTGCCGATGGGGAAGAGCGTCGTCGACAACGTCGAAGTCCGGCGCGTCGGCACGCCGTTCGAGTTTGCCTTCACGCCGCAGGCGCACTGGGATCTCGGACCGGCACTCGGCATCATCGATTTCGAGCGTGGGGCGAAAATCGCCGGCGCGCGGTTCACCGTTCTCGCAGGCAAAGGCGCACGCCTCGCGCGCGGGCTCATCAACTTCATGCTCGATCTCCATACGACGGAGCATGGCTACA
>Ga0207700_10001763_pt1 | contig 12259 bp, 15 predicted proteins | sample LARL82metaG_FD_184348 | JGI IMG/M metagenome (GOLD analysis project Ga0207700, IMG submission 184348) | Corn, switchgrass and miscanthus rhizosphere microbial communities from Kellogg Biological Station, Michigan, USA - LAR L8-2 metaG... | ecosystem: Host-associated > Plants > Roots >...
AAATTATGCGCCTCGGCAGCGCGCGCGTATAGCCGTCGGGTATGAGCCGTTCTCCCAACGTGACGAAACGAGTCGTCCCGCCACCGCGCCCTGCGGCCGGCTCGTCGAGCGACTCGTCACCCCTTCGTGCCGGAACGATCGATTTGGGGGCATACTAGGCCATGTTCACGCCGACACAGGCCGCCAGGCGATGCAGCTTCCTGATTATGCTGGGGATAGGGGCACTTGGGGCGGTCGCGGCTTCGTGTCGTCTGTCGACCGACCCCGCCCCGGTGAGCCACTACGGCTCCGGGACGCGACGCATTCTCTTCGTCGGAAACAGTCTCACCGGCGCGAATGAAATGCCGGGCATGCTGGTGGCCCTGGCGGAATCGGCGAGAGTGACGCCATTGCCGATCGTCGACGTGGATTGGATACCGGACTTTGCGCTGATCGACCACTGGTCGCTCGGCACGGCGAGAAGTTTGATCGCCAATGGGCGTTACGACGTCGTCGTGATGCAGCAAGGCCCGTCGTCGGTCGCCGTGAATCGAGACACGCTTCGCCTCGCGGCCGGGCTGTTCGCGCCTGTGATCCGCGCGGCTGGCGGCGTGCCTGCCCTGTTTGCCGTGTGGCCGACCATCGATCGACAGGCCGATTTCGACAGCGCGGCCGAATCGTATCGCCTGGCCGCCCAGGACGTTGGCGGAATGCTGTTTCCCGGCGGGGAAACCTGGCGGGCCGCGTGGCGGCGAAACCCGCTGCTCCAACTGTATTCGGCAGACGGCCTGCATCCGTCGGCACTCGGCTCTTACGCGGTCGCCGTCACCATGTTCGGCCTCTTGTACGATCGATCGACCGTTGGCCTGCCCTCGTCGATCCAGGTCGGAAATTCCAGTGTGTACGCTTTCGACGGCGCCACGGCCCGGACCATTCAGGACGCCGCGGACGAAGCAAACCACCGATTCGGGATGAAGGCGACGCCCTGACCGCGCGGCTAGGGCGATCCGCGCGGCACGCGCGAGCGATCGTGGATAGTTTCCAGCCACATGCTCGCAACCAACATTTGGTTCTGGGTCGGCTTCATCGCCTTCGTCCTCGCGATGCTTGCGCTCGACCTCGGCGTGTTTCATCGCGAGGCACACGAGGTTCGCCCCAAGGAAGCCGGCATCTGGACCGCCATCTGGGTCGCGCTGGCACTTGGCTTCGCCGGCGGGCTCTTCGTGTGGTCGGGCAGGCACGTGGCACTCACCTTCCTGACCGGCTACGTCGTCGAGGAGGCCCTGAGCGCCGACAACATCTTCGTGATGGTACTCATCTTCGAGTACTTCCGAGTGCCGAAGCTCTGCCAGCATCGCGTGCTGTTCTACGGAATCCTCGGCGCCCTCGTCATGCGTGGGCTATTCATCGCCGTGGGTGCGGCGCTGATCGCGAAATTCCACTGGATTCTGTATGTGTTCGGCGGAATGCTCGTGGTCACCGGCGTCCGGATGGGGATCAAGAGCGACGAGGAGTTCGACGGCGAGCAAAATCGGATCGTCCGCGGCGCGCGACGCCTATTGCCATTCTCGAAAGAATTCCACGGAAAGAGCTTTTTCGTCGTGGAAGCGGGCCGGAAGGTGGCGACGCCCCTTCTTCTCGTCCTAATCCTCGTCGAGTTGACCGACCTCGTCTTCGCGATCGACTCGATTCCGGCGATCTTCGGCGTCACGACCGACCCGTTCATCGTGTTCACCTCGAACATCTTCGCCGTCCTCGGTCTGCGATCGCTGTACTTCTTGCTCGCAGCCGTCGTCGACCGATTTCATTTGCTGAAATACGGTCTGGCGCTGATTCTGAGCTTTGTCGGCTTCAAGATGCTGACCGAGCGATTTATCGAGATCGACATCGTACTGTCGTTGTCGATCATTCTCGGAGTGCTCGCCCTGTCGATCACCGCCTCGTTAATCTGGCCGCGGCGCGAGACGCCCTGAGGGCTATCGCCGCTCGACGGCGTCGCGAACGTCGAGCAGGATCTCGAAGTAGAGCTGTTCGCGACGGTACGCGAAGTCGAGCGTCGCCATCTGCGAGTCGTCGCCTGTTGCCTTGGCCCGCTCGAAGGCTTCGCGGTACATCTCATCCAAGTTGGCCAGAATGCGCTCGCGGGAACGTGACATACGGGTCTTCTCGAGGGCTGTGGAGGTCAAACGCGGCGGCTCTTCGTCCGGACGACGCTTCGGGTCGACGTCGCCCTCGATCTGGTCGAGAAAAAAACGGCGTGCCCGGTCAATGAGGATCCGGCGAGGCTGCGGGAGGTTATCCATTGAAGCGGAACGGAATATTCGAGCGCGACGAGTTTCGATGCGTCTACTGCGGCGAACAATTCCCCGCGGAGGAGCTGACACTCGACCACGTCCAGCCGCGCGTGCGCGGCGGCGACCGCTCGGAAGGCAACTTAGTGACCGCGTGTAAGGCGTGCAACACGCTCAAAGGGCACCAGCGGCTCAGCGCGTTCCTTCGCGACAACCCACCGTTTCGCACGAATTTTTTTCGCTACTCGCGCAACGTCTGGCCGCGCCTCTTGCGCGACCTCGAGCAGGACTTGGCCGGCCTTGACGCGCCGGAATCAACCGGCGGAGACGTGTGATCGGCGCAATTCAGGGCGTCATTCGAAAGAACACCGCGTCCGCGACGACTCTGCCGTCGCGCAGATGCTCGACGACAATCCGCTCCAGCAACGCGGGCGTGACGTCGCTGTACCAAGTACCTTCGGGGTAGACGACGATGATCGGTCCGCGCGCGCACACCCCGAGACACGGTGTTTCTCCGCGTTTGACGCGCCGCGGCCCGAACAACAGTCCTTCGCGCTGCAAGAGCGACGGAAGCAACGCATAGAGCTCTCGGCCTCGCTGATCCGGCGAGCAGTATCCGCCCACGCACACCAGGATGTGGCGGGAATATGGCTCCATCAAAGGCGGGAAGGCGCCGATCGTCATATGATCCTATTGATCCTCGGAACTAAGCTATCCGATTCAACGGCATGATCGAAACCATTCGCATCAGCGACCTCACCGTGTTGCGCGCCCTCCCCATCCACGCGACGCGACCGCCCGTGTTGCTCGTCCACGGCTACTTCGCCGACGCCACCGTGTTCACCGAGTGGCTCACGTTCTTCGCGGAACGCGGCGCTCCAGCCTACGCCGTCAATCTTCGCGGCCGGGCGGACAGCCGAACCGGCACGCATCTCGGCCGGGCGTCGGTTCAGGATTTCGTGGAAGACGCGTCCCGCGTTGCCCGAGACCTCGACAAGCCGGCGGTCATCGGGCACTCGATGGGCGGGCTCATTGCCCAACGTCTCGCCGAGCGGGGCGAGGTGCGAGCCGCCGTGCTCGTGACGCCCGCACCGCCGCGCGGGATCACCGTCATGTCGGTTCGACTCGCGCGGAAACAGCTCAAGTATTTGCCGGCGATTCTTCGTTCGCGAGTGGTCCATCCGGCGCGAGAGGATCTGCGCGAACTCGTCCTCAACCACGTCCCGCCGGACCAGCAGGACCTCGTGCTCGACGCGTTCGTTCCCGACAGCGGACGCGCGGCGCGCGACATGTCCATCGTTGGCGTTCGCGTGGATGCCGAACGGGTTCGTTGTCCGATGTTCGTGATCGTGGCGGGCGACGACCAGTTCATTCCAGCGGCCATCGGCGAGCGAATCGCGAAACGATACGGCGCTCCCTCCCGGACATTCGACGGCCGCGGACACATGCTCGTCATCGAGCCCGGCTGGCAGGATGTTGCGGACGTTGCCGATCGGTGGATTCGCGAGCAGCAATAGGGCGAGCAACGCGTGTTGGTGGTCGATATCTTGTTCGCATGGCTAGCGCCGACGACTTCTTTGCCATCGACATACGCGTGGGTACGGTGCTCACCGCGACACCGTTTCCCGAAGCGCGAAAGCCCTCGCTGAAGCTCGAGATCGATTTTGGACCCGAAATCGGTCGACGCCGCTCTAGCGCGCAACTCACCGTCCACTATGCGCCGAGTCAGCTCGTCGGCCGACAGGTGGTGGCGGCAGTCAACCTCGGCCCGCGGCGGATCGCCGGCTTCGAGAGCGAAGTGCTCGTGCTTGGCGCCATGCCGACGACGACCGACGTCGTGCTGCTTGCTGTCGATCAACCAGTTGCCAACGGCACGCGCATCGGCTAGGTCGCGTGAGATACGAACGAAACCCGTCACGAGGACGATTCACTGTGTCACCAGACTTGCCCAGCACGCCGCCGACGACTCCAGTGATCACGCGTTCCGAGGTCACGTGGCGCGGTGAACGGTCCTTCGACGCTGGACCGGCCGGTCGCACGCATCGAATCGACGCGAACGCCAAGGAAGGCCCTGGTCCGGTCGAGACGTTGCTCAACTCGCTCGCGACCTGCTCGAGCGCGGACATCATCGACATCATCGCCAAACGAAACACGCCCGTCGAACGGCTCGTGGTGAAAGTCGTCGCCGAGCGTCGGCCCGAATTCCCGCGCCGGGTGCAGCATCTGAGCTTCGAGTATCAGATTGACGGGGCGGGAATCGAACGAACGCACGCCGAGCGTGCGATTCAACTGTCGTTCGAACGGTATTGTTCGGTCGCGGCGTCGCTCGCCCCGGACATCATCACCGAGGCGACTCTCACGCTGAACGGCGAAAAGTTTCCGCCCGTGCGTCAGAAGGTCTGGACGCCCGGCGCGTGATCGATCAGCGCGGCGTGTAGCCGTCGCTCATCAGCAAATCGATCACGCGCGCCTTCACGTGCCACGGCGCAGCATCACGTACGCGAAGGGACGCGAGTCCCTGCAAGATCCGCTGCTGGAATTGCCCAAAGTCGAGGCAATCCCTGCACTCAGCGATGTGCGCTTGCAGCGACGCCGTCTCCTGCGCCGCCAGGTGTCCGTCGAGGTAGTCCCACACGTGCTGGTGCACGCGCTGGCACTCTCCCGGAATTGCCTCTTTGAGTGTCTCTTGCATTTGATTTGTGCTCACTCGCTACGGGACGCGGGCCGAAGCCAGCGTCGATCGCGTGAGTGAGCAATTGCTCCTGCATGAGGCGTCGACCACGGAACAGCCGCGACCGGACCGTACCAATCGGAACGCCGAGGATTTCGGCGGCCGATTCGTACGATTGATCTTCTACATCCACAATAATCAGCGTGGAGCGGAATGGTTCCGGGACCTGATTCAGCGCCTGGCTGATCGCCGGTCCGAGGTCGAGGCGGGCGAGCATTTCGTCGTAGCCGTCTCGCGCCACGGCCGAATACAGCGACCCGACGGTTGCCGCATCGACTTCGGTTGCGTCCAGCTCGACGGTCGGCCGACTCCGTTCTCGCGAACGTAGAAAGACGTTGCGGCAGATGGTGAATAGCCAGCGGCGGCAGTCGCTTCCGGGCATGTAGGTATGCCACGACCGGAAGGCCCGCAAGAAGGTGTCTTGGACGACGTCATCCGCGTCGGATTCGTCGCGCGTGAGCGACAGGGCAAAGCGATAGACGTCGTCGATCCACGGGAGGGCTTCCCGCTCGAACGCCACGTCGCGCTGTCTCAATGCACTATGAGTATATGGCACGTTAGTTAATAGTTGACGCGTCAAGTATATGACAAAACATGCTCCAGCGGGAGTGGCAATCCTGATATTTTTTTGGCCGCCACTCAGTTAACTACACCACCGTCAGGTTTCGTCATATTTGGGACCCCAGCGAGCTCGGGCGGTCCCTGCTTCCGACCCTTCGTTGACGATTCCCCGGCAAGCTGATCATGTTCCAGGCACGCTCGGCATTTGCCTCGAGCCATTCAGACACCCAAGGTCTGGCGCTACCCCGTTGAATTCCGATCCCGCAAATGCCGAAAGGTCGACGGTCGAAGCCCTCCGTCAGGCCCTCGTTCGCAGCGATGCGCGGTACGAGGCCCTGATGGAGCGCGCCGGCTATGGGGTCTATCGATCGTCGGCCGATGGACGGTTCGTCGACGTCAACCAGGCCCTTGTGGGGATGCTCGGGTATCGCGCGCCTTCGGAGCTCCTTGGACTGGATCTGGCGCGCGAAGTCTATCTCGATCCAGGTGAGCGCGATCGCCTTCGGCATCTGCCGAGTGGGCCAGAATTTCCCGACTGGGTCGAAACGCGGTGGAAGCGGCGCGACGGCAGTCCGATCCAGGTGCGCCTGTCGGTGCGGCCAATCATCGGCTCGAGCGGGGACGTGGAGTGCTACGACGGGCTCGTCGAAGACTTGACCGAACGCCACCGACACGACGAGCTGCTTCGGCGCAACGAACGGATGGCGACGCTGGGGACTACGCTCGCGGGTGTCGCGCACGAATTGAACAACCCGCTCGCCGCCATCATCGGATTCGCGCAGCTGTTGCTCAAGAAGCAGTGGACCGCCGATGATCGGGCCGCGCTCGAAGCGATCAACCACGAGGCGATGCGCTCCGCCACGATCGTGCGGGACTTGCTCGCGCTGACACACCGCAGAGACGGCGCGCGAAGAGTCCCGATCAACCTCAACGACATCATCGCGTACATTGCGCGCACGCGCCGTTATGCGCTCGAGACGATGGGCATCGGATGCCGGCTCGAGCTCGATCCGGCGCTGCCATTGGTGAGCGGCGATCGAACGCAGCTCGAGCAGGTCGTTCTCAACCTCGTCAACAATGCCGAGCAAGCGTTGCGTCCTCGCGTCGATGCCGCGCACGGGCCGGCCGTGGCGCACGTGACGATTCGAACGCGTCGCGCGGATCGCGACGTGGTCCTGGAGGTCGAGGACAACGGACCGGGAATCCCGGAGGGTTCGCGCACCCATATCTGGGATCCGTTCTGGACGACGAAGGACGAAGGCGCCGGAACGGGACTCGGACTCACGGTCGTGCACGGGATCGTCGCCGATCACTGTGGAACGATTGCGTTGGAGAGCGCGGCCGGCGTTGGGGCGCGATTTGTCGTCCGGCTGCCCGTCATGGTGAAGCCCGCGCCGGAGGAGTCGGCGCCGCAGGCGCCACAGCCGCTCGATGTTCTCATCGTCGACCCGGAGGCATCTGACTTGGGCTTCGTCGAACGTTTCCTGACGTCGCGCGGACATGCGGTGATCACGGCAGCGAACGGCGAGCTCGCCCTGCGGCTGGCCAGCCAGACGACGTTCGATGCCGTCATCTGCAGCGCGCGGCTCGTCGGCCGCGACGGCGCCTCGATCGCAACGGCGCTGCGATCGATATCGGGTTGCGAGCGCGCGCGTTTCGTCCTCTCTACTGACACGCCGGATCCCGACGAAACCCGCCGGGCCATCGACGGCGCGGTGCTCGTTGCCAAACCATATGACGTCGAAGAGCTGCGGCGATTAATCGAAGGCGATTGACGGCGGGGCCTGAAGCGACGGAAGTTTGTGGCAATGACAAGCGCCGAGCAGTCCGCGCGAACGTATCTCAACCCTCAATCGCGCGTGATTGCGGCGTTCGTTGTCGTCTATCTCGTATGGGGGTCGACGTATCTCGCGATCAGCTACGCCGTCGAGACGATCCCGCCATTCATCATGGTGGGGATGCGCTTCTTGGTTTCCGGCGTCGTGCTGTACGTGTGGTCACAATGGCGAGGCCAGCCGAAACCGACGACGCCGGAATGGCGCGATGCGTTCGTCACCGGCCTCTTGTTATGCTGCGGTAACGGCGCGGTCGCGTGGGCGGAGCAGCGCGTACCGTCGGGCCTGGCGGCATTGCTCGTGGCGATCGTCCCGTTGTGGATGGTCGTCGTCGACTGGATCCGCCCGCATGGAATTCGTCCGCGGGCCAGCGTCACAGCCGGACTCGCCGTCGGGCTGATCGGATTGTATGTGCTGATTGGGCCCAACGCCGGTCACGGCGATGTGGACGGACTCGCCGCCATCGTGCTGGTGGTCGCGTCGCTTTCCTGGGCAACGGGTTCCGTCTACAATCGCTACGGTGCGCGTCCGGCGTCAGCGTCGATGTCGACCGGCATGCAGATGATGGCCGGCGGCCTGGTTCTGGTATTGGTCGGCGCCGTCCGGGGAGAGCCGGCCGCGTTGCAGCTCACTCACATCTCTTTCGCGTCGTGGATGGGCTGGTTGTATCTCGTCACCTTTGGATCAATCGTCGGATTTACGGCCTACGTGTATCTCCTGCGGACGGTCAGTCCCGCGAAAGTATCGACGTATGCATACGTCAATCCGGTCGTCGCGGTATTTCTCGGCTGGGCCATCGCCGGAGAACCGGTCACGACGCGAACCTTGGCTGCAGCGGCGATCATTCTCGCCGGCGTGGCGATGATCACCATCAGTCAGAACAAGGCTGTGTGATTCACCGGAGGGCATGCGGCTTGCGCCCATCAGTGAACCATGCCGACCCGGAAGCGCTCGTCACCCAAGTCCAAACCGCTTGCCGAGTACAAGCGTAAGCGAGATTTCACCAAGACGGGCGAGCCCGCAGGCAAGACAACGCGTCGGCGCTCGGCGCGCGCGTTGAAGTTCGTCGTGCAAAAACATGCGGCGAGCCGTCTCCATTTCGATTTTCGTCTGGAGCTCGACGGCGTGATGAAGAGTTGGGCCGTCCCGAAGGGACCGAGCTACGACCCGAGCGTTCGCCGTCTCGCGATGGAAGTCGAGGATCATCCGATCGAGTACAACACGTTCGAGGGGACGATTCCGAAAGGCGAGTACGGCGGCGGGACAGTCATGCTATGGGACCGCGGCACGTACGAGCCCGAAGGCGGCGGCGGCGCGGCCGCGTTGCGCGACGGCTACGAACGCGGAGATCTCAAGATCATTCTCCACGGGAAACGCCTCATCGGCGGGTGGGTTTTGGTGCGCATGCGCCGCGATGAGAGTGAGCGCGCGCAGTGGCTCCTGATCAAGCATCGCGACGACAAGGCCGACGAGGACTACGACGTCGTTGCCGACGTGACGACGTCGGTGGCGAGCGGACGAACGATGGACGAGATCGCGACGCGCAAGGGACGCGTCTGGAAGAGCAACCGCAAGACGTGAGGCGAGCCTAGCGCGGCGGCCGTTCCAACCGCTGCTGGCGCGGATCTGTCTTCCGTTTGATGACGCGGACTTCCATGAGACCCGCGTCGGCGCGATCGAGAATGTTTTGCAGCGACTCACCGGGCTCACGTGCCGCCCAACCCAGCGAGAAAGGCACCGGCGCCCCGTCGAGCGCCTCGGCACGGAGACGGTCGGCAACGAGCTCGGTCTGTTCCGCGCTCGCGTGGCTGAGGATGACGACGAACTCGTCGCCGCCGACGCGCAGGACAGATTCTTCCGTCCGGACGTAGCGCATGAGGAAACGCGCCATCCGCTTGAGAATTTCGTCGCCCTCGTGGTGGCCCCAGCGGTCGTTGTAGACCTTGAAGTGATCGATGTCGACGAAGATGACACCGCACTCCATGTTCTCATTGCGCGCCAGGGTCTCTCCGACCTCGGTGAGACAGCGCCGGTTGAGCGCCCCGGTGAGCGCGTCGTGCGTGCTCATGTCGAACAACGCCGCTTCGAGCTGCTTCCGCGCCGTGATGTCGAAGAGGATTCCGTGAATGAACGCCTCGTTCGTGTCGGGATCGCGAATCACGTAGCACGTGTCGACCACCGTTCGTGTTTGCCCGTCGGGCCGCCGCAATGCGATCTCGAATTCGCGCACCGAGCCGTCACGGTCGAGACAGGCCAACTCCTCCTCGCGGCGCGCCGGGTCGACAAAGAGCCGCGATGCGCCGTAGTCGTCGAGCTCACCGAGCGACTGGACGCCGAGCATTTCGAGAAACGCGCGGTTGGCGTCGAGAATCCGGCCGTCGCGACTCGTGATGTAGATCCCCTCGCGCAGGTTCTTGGCAAACTCGCGGAGACTCTCGGGATCGCTGAGGCTCCGAAAACGAAGACTGCCGGAGGACGTCATCATTCGGCCAATCCGGCCGGAAAGATTCCCTTCTCGCCGAACTTGGCTCTGACTCGATCGATCGTCCGCGCGATCACTCGATCGCGATCGGTCTCCGTCAGCTCAGAATCGTTGCGCCGGAACAAGGTGAGTTGATCGGCCGTCGCGTCAACAGCGAGCGACGACAGGCCGACGCCCAACAGCCGCGCGGGAACCCGCCGCGCCTGACGAAGCCGCGACAGCAGCCGGCGTGCAACCTCGAGAATCACGCGATCCGATATGACCGGCGCGTCGAGGGTCCGACTCGCTTGGCGCGTCTTGAAGTCGTAATCGCGAATGCGAACCGTGATCGTGCGTGCGGTCATCGCGTCTCCGCGCAGATCCGCCGCAGCGCGCGTCACCAACGCCAATAATTCGCGAGTCAGGTCGTTGTCGTCATCGATGTCGGCCGGAAAGGTCTCGTCGCGACTGATGCTTTTGGCGTCGCCGTGCGACTCGACCTCACTGGAATCGATGCCGCGCACGCGATTGTACAGCCACGCCGCCTCCCGTGCGCCGAGCCATTGAGCGAGTGTGGCCGCGTCATACGGCAGGACGTCGGTCACCTTGCGCATCCCGAGCTTGGCGAGCCGCTCCTGAAAGCGCGGGCCGACCATCGGGATCTCGGCCAAGTCGAATGTGGCGAGAAATCGCTGTTCGTCTCCCGGCGCGACGACGTGCACTCCCGTCGCCCCGCTGCCGGGCTTGGGCTTCGCGCGCTCGACGGCGAGCTTCGCGACCAATTTTGTCGTGCCGCCGCCAACCGACACCGACAGCGTCGTCTCCGCGATCACGGCGTCTCGCATGCGCGCGGCGGTAACGGCGAGCGGCTCGTTGTCGTACAGGCCTTCGGTGCCACCGAGGTCGAGATACCACTCGTCGATGCTAGCGCCTTGGACGATCGGCGCGAACCGATCGAGCACGGCGCGAATCTGCCGGCTCTTGTCGCTGCAAGCGCGGCGCGGAACGGGCACGCACATCGCCTGTGGACACAACCGCAGCGCGCGCGCGATCGGCATAGCAGAACGGACCCCATACTTTCTTGCCTCGTAGGAGGCCGAGCAGACGACACCGCGGCTCTCACGGGTGCCTCCCACGATCAAGAGCGGGGCCTTGCCTGCCCCGTCCGGGTCGACCATTCGCGCCACGGCGACGAAAAAGGCGTCGGCGTCGGCGAGAAGTATGCGGCGGTCCGTCATCGAACGTGCAGGTCCTGAATGAAGCGCGAATCTTCGGTATACCGCGTTATCCCCAGTGTGCGAGCCATGATCTCACCCAGCACACCGGCCACGTGATCACGATGCTCCTCACCATTCATGCCGTCGGGCGGCCGCGTATTGTCGACAATGAAGTCGACCACTGCGCCAGGCGTTTCTAGGAACTCCTCGTCGCCGGCGGCCACGCCAAACTCGTCCTCCACGGCGGCGAAGAATTCGTTGAGGGCCCAACTCATATCGGCGGTTTGCGGCGAGGTCCGATCGTCATTGAGTCGCAATGTCGCGCGCGGCCACCCGGCGAGCAACCGTGGCGATAGATAGTTGCCGCCAACGCGTCCGCGCGACAGTATATTCTTCTCGCCATGACCTCCCCCCGCAAAAGTGTCTCTCGCGCCGCCGCGATAGGCGATGGACGCGCCGCCGAACTTCCGTTCGGAAGCGCCGCCGACGCCCCCCACGGTTCACGCCCAGAGCAGGTGTACACCCGCCTGCGCGATCTCATCGTGCAGGGACTCGTCGCGCCTGGAAGTCGAATCGTCGAAACCGAAATCGCGACGCGACTCGGCGTGAGCCGAACGCCGGTCCGCGAGGCGCTGCAGCGCTTGCAACAGGAAGGCTACGTGATCGGGTCGCCCGGCGCGCAGCAGTCGCGTCTCACCGTGGCGCCGCTCACGCGAGACGACGTGTACGAGTTGTTGAACATCGTGGGAGCGCTCGAAGGAATGGGCGCCCGCGGCGCCGCGCAGTTGCCGCCGACCGAACGGCGGAATCTGGTTCGCGACATGAAGGAGCTGAACGGCGAATTCCATCGCGCCGGTAAGACGGTTCCGATCGATCACGGCAGCCTGTACGATGCCGACGAGCGATTTCACCGCCGCCTCGTCGAAGCGAGTGCCGGCCCGCGGTTGCTTGCGCTACACGACGCGGTCAAGCCGCAGGCCGAGCGCTATATCCGGATGTACATCAGCATGCTGACCGGAGACATCCGCACGTCAGTCTACGAGCACGACATCATCCTCGCCGCCATCGAAGAAGGGCGCGCCGACGATGCCGAGCTCGCCGTACAGGTGAATTGGCGTCACGCGGCGGACCGGTTGAGCAAGGTGATCGAGGTGGCGGGCGAGCGCGGATCCTGGTGACCGCGC
>Ga0207700_10001764_pt1 | contig 12257 bp, 9 predicted proteins | sample LARL82metaG_FD_184348 | JGI IMG/M metagenome (GOLD analysis project Ga0207700, IMG submission 184348) | Corn, switchgrass and miscanthus rhizosphere microbial communities from Kellogg Biological Station, Michigan, USA - LAR L8-2 metaG... | ecosystem: Host-associated > Plants > Roots >...
CGGAAAATGGGCTCGGCTATTTCTTCCCGGTGTTTGGTCTGAGTTATGTGATCACCACCGTCGGCGTACCCAAGGCGGATGCACTCAGCGCCTTGATGCTCGCCTTTGTCATCGAACTGTTCGCGATTCTCGGCTTCGCCGCCCTATCCGACCGCATCGGCCGGCGGCCGGTCTACATGTTCGGCGCGCTATGCGGCATTGCATTGGCTTTTCCGTTCTTCTGGATGGTCGGGACCAAGCAATGGATATGGATCGCGATCGCCTTCATCCTGGCGCGCGCGGTGGTGACCGCGGCGATGTTCGGCCCGCAGGCCGCCTATTTCGCCGAGCTGTTCCCGCCGCAGCGGCGCTTCGCAGGATTTGCCTTCGCGCGCGAACTGGGTTCGCTGCTCGCCGGGGGTCCAGCGCCGTTCGTCGCGACCTGGCTGGTGGCGATCTCGGGAAGCTGGTGGCCGGTGGCCTGTTACGCCATCTTCCTGTCGGCCTGCACCGTGATCGCGATCTGGGCCGGGCCCGAGACCTATGAGGAGAGCATCACCGTCGACAATACGTCCGACGGCGCGATCCACGCCGCGGCCGTGCCGTTGCACGCGTAAAACCGTGGCGCAGCAGCTCCGCATCCTGCAGTCGCTCTGGGCCATGGAGCGGCGGCTGGCACATCAAGCGGAGTGGCCGCTCGCGACCCAGCTCGCCATGATCCGCGACGCCGGCTACGACGGCGCCGGCGTGCGGTTCATCGATCCCGCCTTTGCCCGCGAAGTCACCGAATTCCTGCGCGGGCATAGCATGATCTGGCAGGCACAGTGCTATCCAACCAGTGTCGACGATCTGAAGCCGGTGCTGGAACTGGTGGCGCGGCTGGGCGCCGATCATGTCAATCTGCAACCGAACGTCCGGCCGCACCGGATCGAGCAGTGCATTCCGCTGATCGAGGGATGGCGGCGGCTCGCCGATCAGGCCGGCATTGCGGTGCATGTCGAAACCCACCGCGACCGCATGACCACGGATTTGTTCTTCACGCTGCAACTGCTCGATTGCTTTCCCGATTTGCGGCTGACCGCCGACGTCTCGCATTATCTGGTGGGCCGCGAATTCGCCTGGCCGGTCGACGAGGCCAACCACGCCCTGATCCATCGCATCCTCGACAACAGCTGGGGCATTCACGGGCGGATCGCAAGCCGCGAACAAGTGCAGATCTCGCTCGGCTTTCCGCAGCACCAGGGCTGGGTCGAGCTGTTCATGGGCTGGTGGGAATACGCCATCCGCTCCTGGCGCAAGCGCGCCAGCCCCGATGCAGTGCTGACCTTCCTGTGCGAGCTCGGTCCGCCGCCCTACGCCATCACCGGGCGCGACGGCGCAGAGTTATCGGACCGCTGGCAGGACGCGCTCGTCATGAAGGACATGATCCGCGCGCTCTGGCAGCGCATCGCCGACCAGGATGTGCGGGACGCGGCGTAGCGAGAGGCACGTCATTCCGGGGCGCGCCAACGGCGTGAACCCGGAATCTCGAGATTCCGGGTCTGGTGCTAGCGCACCATCCCGGAATGACGGCGCTTCCTTTTCCCCCTCCCCTCCCCGCTCCTACTCCGCTAAGTTGCTTCCAACCAACATCCTTTCGGGGAGGCCAAGTGCATGCACAGAGGGCGTGTCGTTTTCGGCACCATGGATGAGGTCGTGTTCGGCCGTCCGGCCGCAGCCGCGATCGTCGAGCAGACCGACCGGCTGCACGCTTCCAACGCGTTCCTGATGGTGTCCGGCACCCTCAACCGGCAAACCGACGAGATCGACAAGATTCGCAAAGCGCTGGGGCCGCGCTATGCGGGCACCTTCGATGCGATGCCGCCGCATACGCCCCGCGACGCCGTGATTGCGGCTGCCAATCAGGCCCGCGCGGCGGGGGCCGATCTGATCGTCACCGTGGGCGGCGGTTCGATCACCGACGGCGCCAAAGCGGTGCAGCTTTGCCTCTCCAACGATATCGGCACGGTCGAAGGCATCGATCAGGTCCGCTCCGCCAAGAGCGTTGCACCCCCGATGACCGCGCCAAAGGTGCGGCAGATCAGCGTGCCGACCACGATCGCCGGCGGCGAGTTCAGCGCGATTGCCGGCGTTACCAATATGGGCACCAAGGTCAAGGAGATGCTGCGGCATCAACTTGTCATGCCGCGCGCGGTCATCCTCGATCCCGCCATCACCGTGCACACCCCGGAATGGCTGTGGCTTTCGACCGGCATCCGCGCCGTCGACCATTGCGTCGAAGGCATCTGCGCGCGCGAATCGCACCCTTACGGCGACGCGCAGGCACTCAAAGGACTGTCGATGCTGGCGGAAGCGCTGCCGCGGGTGAAAGCAGACCCGCACGATCTCGACGCGCGGATGGATTGCCAGATCGGCACCTGGCTCTCGACGGGGCCGCTGGCTTCGGGAGTGCCGATGGGCGCAAGCCATGGCATCGGTTACGTGCTGGGCGCTGAGTTCGGCGTGCCGCACGGCTACACCTCCTGCGTGATGCTGCCTTACGTGATGCACTGGAACAAATCCGCCAATGCCGGACGTCAGGCGCTGGTGTCGGCGGCGATGGGCCATCCCGGCCAAGACGCGTCCCACGTGCTCGACAACTTCATCCGCAGCCTCGGCCTGCCGCGCACCCTGAGCGAGGTGAAAGTCGGCCCCGAGCATTTCGACCACATCGCCGAACAGGCGATGGCAACGCCGTGGATCCCGCGCAACCCGCGCGAGATCGATGCGCCCGCACAGGTGCGCGAGATCCTCGTTTTGGCCGCATAAGGAGACCGCAACAATATGTATACCGGCAAGCACGCCCACCTGCGTCCTCTGCAACCCGCCTTCATCATGGCCGGTACCGGCGAGGCCGTGACTTACCGGGAGTTGGAGGCGCGCAGCAATCGGCTGGCGCATCTGTTTCGCAAGTACGGGCTGAAGCGGCTCGACCATTATGCGATCTTCATGGAGAACAACAGCCGCTACCTCGAGGCCTGCGGCGCCGGCGAACGATCCGGCCTCTACTACACCTGCGTGAACTCCTATTTGACGCCGGGCGAACTCGCCTACATCGTCAATAATAGCTGTTCACGCATTCTTATTACCTCGAAGGCAAAACTCGACGTCGCGCGCGAGGCGCTGAAGGAATGCCCGAAGGTCGAACTTTGCATCGTCGCCGACGGCGACGGTGAAAGCGAACGCATCGTCGGCCTTGAGGCGACTACCGCCGGATTGCCGAACGGGCCGATCCCGGATGAGTCCGTCGGCACGGCGATGCTCTATTCGTCGGGCACCACCGGCCGGCCGAAGGGAATTGTGCGACCGCTGCCGGAGCAGCCGCCGGTGCAGAACCTGCCGATCTTCGATTTCCTGCACAAGCTGTGGCAGTACCGCGAAGGCATGATCTATTTGTCGCCGGCGCCGCTTTACCACTCGGCGCCGCAAGCCGCCGTCCACCTCACGATCCGCGCCGGCGGCACCGCAATCATCATGGAGAGTTTCGATCCGGAGCGCTATCTCGAGCTGGTGCAGCGTTGGGGCGTCACCCATACCCAGCTGGTGCCGACGATGTTCTCGCGGATGCTGAAGCTGCCGGAAGACGTGCGATCGCGTTACGACCTGTCGTCGCTCGAAATTGCAATCCACGCCGCCGCGCCTTGCCCGATGCTGGTGAAACAAGACATCATCAAGTGGTGGGGACCGATCATCCACGAATATTATGGCGCGACGGAAGGCTTGGGCTTCACCGCCTGCAACAGTCAGGAGTGGCTGGCCCATCCCGGCACGGTCGGCCGCGTGCTGCTCGGCGACCTGCATATCCTCGATGAGAACATGAAAGCCTGCCCGACCGGAACGCCGGGCACGGTGTGGTTCAAGACTGCAACGCCGTTTGAATATTTCAACGATCCGAACCGCACCAAGGAGGCGCGCTCGCTCGACGGCAGCATGAGCACGGTCGGCGACGTCGGCTATGTCGACGCCGACGGCTATCTTCACCTCACCGACCGCGCGACCTTCATGATCATCTCCGGCGGCGTCAACATCTACCCGCAGGAATGCGAGAACCTGCTGATCACCCATCCGAAGATCGCGGACGCCGCCGTGTTCGGCGTTCCCAATGCCGATCTCGGCGAGGAAGTGAAGGCCGTGGTGCAGCCGATGCCGGGCATCGCGCCCGGACCCGATCTCGCCGAGGAGCTCATTCAATTTTGCAGCAAGGCGTTGTCGCGCCAGAAGGTGCCGCGCACGATCGATTTCGAGGCCGAGCTGCCGCGGCTGCCGACCGGCAAGCTCTACAAGCGGCTTTTGCGCGACCGTTACTGGGGCAACAAGACGTCCCGCATCGTTTAAAGCGGAAAACCTGACTCAGGCCTTTTGGGGCTCGCCGCTCGATCGACCGCCAAAGAACAGCAGCACGCAATTGCCGGCGACCAGGCCGAGTACGGCGAGCAGGCTCGCCCAGACAAACGCATGGTCCGATCGGCCAAGCAAGCTCACCGTCAGGGGACCCATGATCTGACCGGCGCCGAATGCGGCCGTCATCACGCCGACTGCAAGCGAGGCCGGCGCGCCGCCGAGCCGCAAGGCCTCCTTGATGCCGGCCATGGTGATGACCATGAAAGTTCCGCCGACGCACACCGCCGATACCAATAGCGTCAGCACATTTGTCGAAACCGCCGGCGCGAGCACGCCCGCTGCAAGAACCCATTTCGCCCGCGTCCACAATTGCCGGGGCGCAACGGTGCGGCCCAGCCATGAGCTGGCGAAGGTGGAAAGGGCCGCGGCAGCGCCGAACACCGGCCAGATCAAGCCGAACATCGCGGGGTCATCGATGTGACCGCGCGCCAGCGCCGGGAGGAAGGTCGCGGGAATAATGTAGCCGTAGCCGAAGGCGGCGTAGCAGACCGCGGCGATAATCGCCGGGCGAGGCAGCATCGGACGGCTTTGCGATGCGGCCTGCGCGGTCGGCGCAGCGTCGGCGGCCAGCGGCCGCCACAGAGCCGCGGCAAGGGCCATCGCGACGACGCCGAGCGCGACCCAGGTCGCGCGCGAACTCCAGGCATCGATGCCCGCCGCAAGGCCGAACAGGCCGGCAACGGCGATCCCGATGCCGACACCCGAGAAGACGTGCCCGGACCATTGCTCCCTGCCGTGGCGGGCGAGGATCGGCACGGTCCACGCCGACGTTCCGACCAGCACGAAAGCGCTCGCTGCACCGGCCAGGAACCGCAGCGCCAGCCACAATGGCTGCCAGTTGGAAAATCCCATCGCCAGCGTGAACAACCCGACGCAGATGAGACCCCAGCGGATCGCGGCTGCGGGACGCGGCGTCAGCGCGATGCAAAACAGCGCGCCGATCAGATATCCGAGATAATTGGCGGTCGCCAGCCAGCCGCCGGCCGTGAGCGTCAGCCCGGCGTCCTGTTGCATCAGCGGCAGGATCGGCGTCAGCGAAAAGCGCCCAATCCCCATCGCGCTCGCAAGCGCCAACAGTCCGATCAGGGCAGCCGCAGTGGCGGAAGGCTCGAATTTTTCCCCGGGCATCCCTCTCGATTAGCGGATTTTGATATTCTATAATATTGAAAAATATGGTCCAAGTTATTCTCGTAAATAGAACGGAATCCGCACCATGAATTTTGCCGATCTACAGGTGTTCAAGAGCGTCGTCGACGAGGGCGGTGTGATCAGGGCCGCCAGCAAACTGCATCGCGTGCCTTCGGCCGTCACCACCCGGATCAAGCAGCTGGAGGCCTCGATGGGCGTAAAGCTGTTCCATCGCGACCGGCAGCGGCTGCATCTCTCACCCGCCGGCGAGTTGCTGTTGGATTACGCCGAGCGGCTGATCCAGCTTTCCGACGAAGCGCGCGATGTCGTGTCCGGGACGACGCCGCGCGGCGTGCTCAAACTGGGCGCGCTGGAGAGCACGACCGCAAGCCGGCTGCCGCCAATTCTCGCCGGCTTTCACGGCCGCTACCCGGAAGTACGGTTGGAGCTTGTGACCGACACCAACGATGCGCTTCTGGGTCAGCTCGCCGAACGGCGGCTGGATGCGGCCTTCATGGCCGAATCTCCGGCGGGGCAGGCGTTTGAACATATTCCGGTTTTCGCCGAACGGCTGATCGTGATTTCGAGCCCGGACCATCCACCGATCAAGCGCGCGCGCGACGTCGAGGGAGCCTCGCTGATCGCGTTTCCGGAAGGCTGCGCTTACCGGCGCGTGCTCCAGCGTTGGCTCGGGCGCGATAGCCTCGCCTCGCTCCGTGTGCTGGAACTATCGTCCTACCATGCCATCGTCGCCTGCGTGACCGCGGGCGCGGGCATCGCCTTGATGCCGGAGTCCGTACTCGACACCATGCCGCAAGCGAAGGTGCGCCGACATCCAATCCCGAAAGCGCAGGCCCATATCACGACGCCGCTGGTCTGGCGCCGCGGCGAGATTTCATCATCCGTGCTTGCGCTGCGCACCCTGGTCGCATCACTGCCGAAACAGAAGAGCCCGGTGTGACCTGTCCGAAATGCAAACGGCCGGACTGAGGAGTCCGGCCGAAGCGAAAATGACACCAGTGGTATTTCGACCGAATCAGTTCGGCCAGCAGCGCTTGCCCTCAGGCCCGATGTGATATCCGGGAGGGCACAGCCGGCCTCGCGCGAATGGATGGCAAGCGCCGCCCGGGCCCCGCCAAAATCCCGGACCGCACCCTTCCGCGACGCGGATGGTGAGATCGGAGCCGGCCCCAAACGGCACAGGCGCGATCGCCGCACTGGATGCCATCGCAAAACCGAAAACCAACGCCGCACCGAGGACCATTGTTCTAATCATCCATCGCTCCCTTATTTTCAAGGATAACCCTGCCCGCTCACCGGTTCTGAAACCGGCTGGCGCGAGGCTAGCATCGGACATGACAAAGACAATGACGCCACCAATCGGCCGGTAAATTTTCATCTAGATGAACGGAATCCCCGGGATGAACAGGCGCTGCGAAGCGCCAATGAAACGGGCTGTCCCTTGCCCGTCGGATAGGCATTCGCGTACCGCGTGCTATCGAGGCCAGTCCTGTATAGATCAATACATTTAGCGACGCTGCGGGCTTTCGTTCGGCGATCCCTGTGATAGATCTGCGAAGCGCGCGCGCCGCGGAGCCTGTTGGACCGCCCGGCAAAAAGGATGACGCCTCGATGTCTGAGACCAAGGAGCGATTGTTGCGCGCGGGCGAAAGGCTGTTCCGCGCCCAGGGCTATTCCGGCACCGGCCTCAAGCAACTCGCCGCCGAAGCGCAGGCGCCGTGGAGTTCGATGTATCATTTTTTTCCGGACGGCAAGGAACAGCTCGCCGAAGAGGTGATCCGCTATGGCGGGGAGCTCTATGCGCAAATGATCCGGCAGTGCTTTTTGGCCTATCCCGATCCTCGCAACGCCGTCGCTGCCATGTTCTCCGGCGAAGCGAAGATCCTGCGATCCTCGGGATTTCGCAACGGATGTCCGGTCGCCTCCGTCGCGCTTGACGTTGCCAGCACGACCGACAAGGTCCGCAAGCCATGCGCCGAGGTTTTTGGCTCGTGGATCGATGCGCTGGCCGAGGGCATCACCGCCTCCGGAACGGCGGAGGAAACCGCGACCGACCTCGCAAGCTATATCCTGGCGGCGCTCGAAGGCGCGATCATCCTGAGCCGCACCTCCAAAAGCGTGAAACCTCTGGAGCAAACCGCGCAGTTTGTCCTGCACACGCTCGAGCAACAATTGCCGCGCCGTTCGCGCAAGGCAAAGAGCGCGCGCCGGCGCAAGATCGTAGTTCACGGGTCGACGGGACGGGATTTTACCCGCAAGCCCGCTCCTTAACGAGCAAGCTGCCGCTTAAAAAAGCCGACCATGTCCGCGACAAATTGCTGGGCCTGGTCGTCCTGACTACCGACCCGCGCGCCGCGCGACAAGAACGGTCCGGTTCGCTTGGCGAGCGCGCGCGGATCGACGCCGGGCAGCGGTGATCCCGTATAGGGATCGAGGATTTCCCCGCGCGCGTTGATATAGGTGATGGGCGCGTTCAGCGCCGTCATCGCATCGGGCTCGTCCCTTAGCGGCTGACCGTTGCCAAAGCCGTGCACGGCGTTGCGGAAGACTCTGATCGAGACGTCGGGATTTTTATCCTGCATCAGCGCCGCATAGCCCTGGCACTGGATCGGCGAAACCCAATTATCCAGATCGCCCACGAAGAAGCGGATCGCGGTCGGCCTGGTGTCCGGCCGCTCGAACTGATAGCCGCACCACGGCCATGCCGCTGCGACTGCCCGCAGCGAAACTCCTTCTCCGAGCACGGCCTTTGCCAGCGGCGATACCGCGGCTTGCAATACCGCGGTGCCGCCGCGGCTATATCCCAGCGCTCCGATATGGGCGCCGTCGATCTCAGGCACTGTCGCGAGATATTTGGCGGCGGCCAGAACGTCATAGCTCGATGCTGCAAAGGAGAATTGCCCCTGATCGGCGACCGTGCTCGTGACCGAGCGCGCCCCGAATGGATCGATCACCAGCACCGCGATTCCAGCGGATGTCAGCGCCGTGGCATGATCAATCGCGGAATTCCGTACCCCGCTCGAGCCCGGCGCAATGATGACGACCGGATGCCGCGCATTGCCGTCGGGCAAGAACAACTTTGCGCTTAGCCTAACGGACGGAAACTCGCCCTTTGCCACGACCTCCTCGTAGCTTTTGGGATTGCCGCTGTCGATGTGGACGGTCTTGCCGGCAACGCCATTGGCCAATACGACGCGATCCTCGGCAAACAACGATTGCTGTTCCGCACTGGCGGCGATTGCCGGCGGCAGGATGAGCGCGAGCGCCGCGATAGCGGCACGCATGAGGTCTCGCCTGAGATAGCTGTGCATCTGAACTGCTCCGTTTCGACTGGCGAATTCGCTGCTCGCCTACGACGCGGGCCTGAGTTGGGCGGGATCGTAGTAGAACTGCTCTTCGACGATGCGCTCGCCGCTCCATTTCTGTAGCGCCAATTCGTCGAGCAGGCGCTTCTTGCCGTCGCGGGTCGTCATCTCGAACACCCAGTTGATGATGACGTGATCGCCGTCAACCAGCACGGCGCCGACCCGTTCGGTGCGCATCTGCGCCAATCCGGCCAGCACCGCGCGTTCGTGCTTGATGAGATTGTCACGGCCGATGCGGGGTTCGCCGTGATTCTCCTTCATGAACGCCGTCTCGGCGTAGAAGTCGCTGATCGCTTCGACATACTTTCCAGCCCGGACATATGAGACTAATTCGGCGACGCGTGTTCGAGACGGCATATCGCTTTCCTCCTTCGGCGGCTCCCGGATTGTATAGATCGATACATACATAACGCAACAGATTTTTCACGGTGGAACCACCCGAATTTCCTGCAAGATCGATCCGGCCACGATCGGGGATGTCCTGGCAACGCCGCGAGCCTCGCGATTGATCGCGCCACACGTTGCCGCGGCCCAGCGTCGCACCGGTTCGCATTCATCCGAATTACCAATGCGGACGCGGGACTTAACTGCTGTTTGGCCGTTGCCTGCGCCTCCCGCGATGGCTATCGTCCGCCGCAATCGGCGCGCTACACGGCCGAAAGGTTTTTGGGAGGAAAGTATGCGGAACGTGCGGGCGTTGGCCGCGGCGGTGTTGGCTGTGCTGGCGGTCTCGACCGTTGCGCTTGCGGCTGAGCCTAAGCAGGGCGGCATTTTTCGGATCTATCACCGCGACAGCCCCGGCAGCGCCTCGATCCATGAGGAAGCGACCTACTCAGTCAACATTCCGTTCATGCCGGTGTTCAACAACCTCGTCATGTACAAGCAGGATGTCGCGCAGAACAGCCTGGACTCGATCGTGCCGGATCTGGCGGAGAGCTGGGCCTGGAGCGGCGACAAGAAGACGCTGACGTTCAAATTGCGCCAGGGAGTCAAATGGCACGACGGCAAGCCCTTCACCGCCGCCGACGTCAAATGTACCTTCGACCTCTTGATGGGCAAGTCGCAGCAGAAGTTTCGCAAGAACCCGCGCAAATCCTGGTACGACCAGGTCGCCGACGTCAGCGTGAACGGCGACTATGAAGCCTCGTTCAACCTGAAGCGGCCGCAGCCGGCGCTGCTGGCGCTGCTCGCCTCCGGTTACACGCCGATCTATCCCTGCCATGTGTCGCCGGCGGAAATGCGCACCCATCCGATCGGCACCGGCCCGTTCAAGTTCGTCGAGTTCAAGGCTAACGAATCGATCAAGCTGACCCGCAATCCCGATTACTTCAAGAAGGGCCTGCCGCATCTCGACGGCATCGAGTTCACCATCATCTCGAATCGCTCGACCGCCATTCTCGCTTTCGTCGCCGGCAAGTTCGACATGACCTTCCCGACCGAAGTGTCGATCCCGCTGCTCAAGGACGTCAAATCGCAGGCGCCGAACGCGGTATGCGTGGTCGAGCCCAACAACGTTTCCACCAATATCATTGTCAACTCGTCCTCACCGCCGTTCGACAATCTCGACATCCGCCGCGCGCTGGCGCTGGCGCTCGATCGCAAGGCGTTCATCTCGATCATGTTCGAAGGCCAGGGAGATATCGGCGGCACCATGCTGCCGGCGCCCGGCGGCGTCTGGGCCATGCCAAAGGAAATGCTGGAGACGATCCCGGGCTACGGTCCCGACGTGAACGCCAACCGCGAAGCGGCGCGCCAGCTGATGCAGAAGGCGGGCTATGGCCCGGACAAGCACCTTCCGGTCAAGGTGTCGACGCGCAATATCGCGGTTTATCGCGATCCCGCCGTCATCCTGATCGACCAGCTCAAGACCATCTATGTCGATGCCGAGCTCGAGGTCGTCGAGACCGCCAACTGGTTTGCGAAAGTCGCGCGCAAGGATTATGCGCTGGGCCTCAACCTCACCGGAAATTCGGTCGACGATCCCGACCAATCGTTTTACGAGAACTATTCCTGCGATTCGGAGCGGAACTACACCAATTACTGCAACAAGGATATCGAGAAGCTGTTCGACCAACAGTCGATGGAGACCGATCTTGCGAAGCGCAAGAAGCTGGTCTGGGAGATCGACAAGAAGCTTCAGGAAGATGTGGCGCGCCCCATCATCTTCCATGCCCGCACCGGCACCTGCTGGCAGCCCTATGTCAAGGGCGTTACCATCATGGTGAACAGCTCCTACAACGGCTATCGTTACGAGGACGTGTGGCTGGACAAGTAGGTTGCGTAGCGACAGATGTAAGGTCCGGCGGGATTCGTCAATTTCGCGCGTTCTGGTCGCAAGGCCGGTATCCGCTTTTGCCGAACGCGCGCCAACAGGAGTAGCCAGGTGTTTGCTTATATCGTGCGGCGCCTTGCTTTGATGCTCGTGACTCTGATCGGGATTTCGATCGTCATCTTTTTCCTGCTCCGGATCGTGCCCGGCAATATCGTCGACATCCTGTTCGACGCCGCAGGCTTCGTCGATCCCGCCGACAAGGCCAATCTGGAGCGCGAGCTCGGCATCGACCAGCCGCTGGCGCTGCAATATCTGCACTGGATCTGGGGCCTCTTGCACGGCGACCTCGGCTATTCCTATGTCTCGGAGAAGCCGGCGCTGCAGGAGATCCTGCCGCGGATTCCAATCACGGCGCGGCTCGCCGGTCTCGCGCTTCTGTTCTCGGCTTCGATCGGCATTCCCTTAGGGGTGATCAGCGCCGTCAATCAAGGCTCGAAGCTCGATTATTTCCTGCGCGTCGTCAGCCTGAGCGGGCTGTCGCTGCCCTCGTTCTGGCTTGGGCTTCTGATCCTGATGGCTTCGGTCTCGCTGTTCGGCAACATCCCGATCTTCAACCCGGATCCGAAAACTTTTGGCGAGATGTTCACGACCTATTGCCTGCCGGCGATGGCGGTCGCCTTCCGCAGCTCGGCGCTGACGATGCGGATCACCCGCTCCTCGATGCTCGAAATCCTGCGGCAGGATTATATCCGCACCGCGCGCGCCAAGGGCGCCTCCGAGGCCTCGGTCAATTTTCACCACGCGCTGAAGAACGCCATCCTCCCCGTCATCACCGTGGTCGGGATCGAGGCGGCGTTCCTGATCGGCGGCCTGATCGTCACCGAAACCGTTTTCAATATCCCCGGCGTCGCCCGCTTCCTGGTCGAAGCGATCCGCTGGCGCGACTACCCGATCGTGCAGAACCTCGTGATGTTGATCGCGGTCGTCGTGGTGTTCGCCAATTTCACCGTCGACATGCTCTATGCCGTGTTCGATCCGCGCATCCGGTACGC
>Ga0207700_10001766_pt1 | contig 12252 bp, 11 predicted proteins | sample LARL82metaG_FD_184348 | JGI IMG/M metagenome (GOLD analysis project Ga0207700, IMG submission 184348) | Corn, switchgrass and miscanthus rhizosphere microbial communities from Kellogg Biological Station, Michigan, USA - LAR L8-2 metaG... | ecosystem: Host-associated > Plants > Roots >...
CGTCGTCAGAACCGGAATGGAAGATTCCCGCAGGCTTGATCACAGAAGAGGTCTTGCCGAACGAGAGTTGCAGATCGGCGCCGTGGGTGATTGTTTCATCCACGCGAGCACCCACTAGAGCGCTACCCTGGCCTGTATTGCTGAAAGACCAGGATGAGTTGAGGCGCCGGAGTTTATCGATATCGGCGCCGCCGACAACGATTCTTGCATTACTTGTGGTCTCAGTCGCGATGGCGTAGCCGACAGGAATAATTTCTGCGCTGTCACCCACGGTTTTGTGAATGCCGGCCAACTCGCCATCAGTCAACGGCCCGGAGCTTTTCGTAACAACTACGTTCGCGCCGAATCCGCGGAACTCACGGCTGAGTTTGCTTTCAAGATCGGAATAAATCGTAAGCGCGGCAGTGGCAATGGTGGCCACCACGGCGACTGAAATAAGCGCGGTGAAAGCACGGTCTTTGCGCACCCATGCGGCTTTGAGAAGCAAGCGGAGAAGGAGCTGGCTTGTGTTCCTGTTATGCCTCATGCGTCGCCTCTGAGGACGACGGCGGGATCAAAGTGCATGGCTTTGCGTACCGCTCCAGCGCTGCCGAGAAATGTGACCAGCACGGCGGCAAATAGAACCACCGCCAGCACCACGGGATGAACGACAATGGCGGAGCCAAAGATGCTTTGTCCAATGCGATGGGCCAGAATCGCACCTGCGATGAAGCCGATGATGCCGCCGACGAGTGCCAGAAATGCGGCTTCGGTCAGAAAGAGGGAAGCTACAGCGGAGTTGCCCGCGCCGAGAGATTTCATCAGGCCAACTTCCTGGCGTCGCTCAAGAATCGTGGCGGCCATCGCGGCCGAAACCGCGAGCGCGGCGGCTAGCAAAGCAGCCAGGGTCAGGAGCAGCATGAGTCCGGAAACGCGCGAAAGAACTTTGCCCTGATTCTGTTCCACCTGACGGATTTGCTCCACGCGCGCGTTGGGCAGCACTTCACGAAGCTGGTAGGCGATGGAGTTGGCATAAGGCGAGCAGTACCAGCGGTCGCGCACGGCAGGTGACATCTTGTCAGGGTCTTTGCGGGCGAATGCATCTTCCGGCTTGGTGAGCGCGCTCACGGTCACGCGACGCACGGCGTTGGGCTGATGAAGAATGATTTGCGCGACGTGCAGCGGGGCAATGATGGCTTGGTCTTCATCGCCGCCGGAGTTCAAGATGCCGCTGATGCGCAGCTTGCGGCCGCCGATCTCAATCTGATCGCCGATATGAAGCCCGGCTTGTTGCGCCAGCTTGCTGCCGGCCAGAACGTCGGGTGGAAGCTGCTCAGGGAAGTCACCATAATCCTGCGGCCACGCGCCTTCTACTTTCCACCAGGGATTTACGCTGCGAACGCCTGTGGTGAATTGCTCATTGCCATAGTGAAGCGGCTGAGCGAAGTATGTGCCAATCAGTTCGGCGTCGACTACACCGTTTCGCGTCTGAATCTTTTGGCGGTTGGAGAGAAATGGCGCATAGCCTTTGATGTTGTGTCCCCAGAAGATGCCCTTGATCTTGATGAGGTCCTGCTCGTTGATGAATGCGCCTTCGCTGGCGGGCTTGAGATTGACGCCGCCAATGTTTACGTCGAGCGTATCTTCAATAGGAGTGATGACTAAGTTAGCGCCGAGACTGCGCAGTTCCTGATTGATCTTGTCGCCGATATCATTACCGACGGCGATCATGGCCGTGGCAATGCTCATGCCCAGCGCAATGGCCAGCAGCGCTACGCTCTTGCGCCGTTTCTGTCTTCGGAATGATTCGAACAACAGTCGCAGGAACATTACTTTGAGAATTGCCCAACCTGCTGGGCCAAGTCAGTGATGGATATCACAATGGAGTCGCCATCCTGAGTTGATTGCAGAGGAATGGGGTTGCAGCCGCCGGGCTGTCCCACGCTCTGCGGGTTAATGGGCGCGGCACAGTTCTTGCAAATAAGGCCGGTTGCGCCCTTGTAAAAGCCAATGCCGCCACAGATCTGGCAGGCGTCAATGACGGAGACGATTTTGTTATCAGGCTTGCGATAGAGAAGAAAGCGCACGCGCGTGCCATTGATGTTAGTGGCGTAGCGCTGCAGCTCTCCCTGCGGCAAGTCTTTCGTGGGAATTGTGACTTTACCGTTGGTAAAGGTGATTTCCGTGGCTTGCGAGAGCGGCGGCGGGCCTTCAGCGTAAATCACTTCAGCGGTGATGGTCGTAATAAAGACAAATGCCGTCACGCAGACCAGCACGGCCCACAGGCGCTCGCGTCGGGCAGTCCACTGGATCTTGCGTTCTTCAGCTTTGGTCGTCGCCTGAGTGGCGATTGCGGCTTCAGGCTTGCGGCGGCGATATTCCAGCAACACCATCATGGCGACCAGCGCCAGCATGGTAAGAGGGAAGAAGTAGTCATTGCGGGCGATGGGGCCGATAAGCGCCATCTCACGCTTGCTGGACCAGATCACGCCCGACTCAGACAGCTCATGCAGGCCGGAGATAGTGAGCTGGGCCGCAACAAAGAACAGAATCACCGTGGTGACTTTGAAAAACTTCCGCAGGTCGATGCGCACGCTGCCTTTGACGAACATCACGCCAAAGACGACGGCTAGAGCAACGCCGAGGAGCGTCCCAAGAAAGCTCATGAGTTCGGTGGAGTTGAGGGAGACGCCGGCAAGGATGGCCACAGTCTCAATGCCTTCACGAAAGACCATGAGGAAGACAAAAGCGAACAGTCCCCATTTGGAGCCTGTACCTGCCAGGGAACCGACCTTGTTTTCAATTTCGCCCTTAAGCCTGCGGGCGGTGCGCATCATGAAAATGACCATGCTCACAACGAAAACAGCGGCCACCAGCATGACCCAGCCTTCAACTTTATCCTGGTTGATGGGAGCGTAAGAAAGCGCGATCGCGCCGGCAATGCTACCAAACAGGGCGGTCACCAGAGCGTAATAAACGGTGCGACGCAGATCTGGCCGGCCAATCTTGGAGAGATAAACCAGCGTGATGCCCACGATTAACGCGGCTTCAACGCCTTCACGCAATGTGACCACCAGGGCGGAGAACATAGGATTAAGGTCTTGATTATGAAAATGAAATTCAATTTCATTTTCAATTAGAATTGTATCGAGCAGGCAGCTTAGCCGTCAACAAATTGAAAAAGCACCGATGCCGAAACGGAAATCTTAGGGTTGACGTGGGTGAGCGCAGTCCCATGGGAGCCGTGTAAACGCTTTATGACCAACTGGCGGGGCAGACGAACTCATTGCGTGGGGGTGTCATCAAGGCGTAGCATCATAGCTGACTGAGAGGGTGATCATGCAGCCCAGAATCGGCCTGTGGGCGCTCGGGGGCTTTATCGTTGCAAGTGTTTGGGTAATTCTGAGCTTGGCGATTCCCATATCGCCGCAACCTGTCTTATGGGGACTTGCCCGGTTGACATGCCCGATTCTTCCTATCAGCCTTACCTTCCATTTTGGAGTGAAGTGGTATTGGTTTGTTGCTTCAAATGTCGCCGCGTATGCGCTGATTGGTCTCGTCTTTGAAATTCTGCACTTACTTCGACATCGCCTTCAGACAGCCCCTCGATTGTCGGCGTGAGCTCGTTCGCTTTCATTAGCGCGGCTACCCATTACGACTGTTTACATCTGCTGGCAGCTATAAATAATAGCCAAGCCCAGAAAAGATTTTTCTGAATGAACCGGCCTGCATTTTGTCCACTTCCAGCCAGTGGTCCTCATAGGCATCGCCTTCAAGGATGATTTCTAAGTCACCGTCGCCGTCCGCGTCAGCTATGCCCATGGGAAACCACGTGGTGACGGTGGGCTTGTCAGCGTTTGTGTTTTGGAACCGCACTTTCCGCAGTTCCTGGACGCGGCCGCCCGGATTAACCACAAGAATGACCTGGCAGAGCGCTAGACTACTGCCCTTTGCTTCACCATAATCTGCGGCAGCAAGGAACCATTTTGCTGACGAAGGCTGCCACACGGTAAAGTAGATGTCCTTCTCCGCTTTCGCGGGTAAGCCGAGTTGGCGCATCTGGCGGAGCAGAATACTTTTAACTGGCGCCGATGGCTCACTGCGCTGCCGGCATTTCGGCCTTCCGTCCGTCACGCTCGTTTCGCAATCGAAGGCGGCGAGTACGTTGACGCCGGTCAGCAATTGTTTTGAATAACGGGTATCACAGCCGTTCTCGGGGCCATTCCCGAAGGGTGAAGCGCCGCAAAATTTAGACCTTACAAAAGTCTCAATCTTTTTGCAGGGAGCGCTGGTGCAGGGCGGGCGATGAGGATCGTTCTTGCGTTGCCCCTTGAGGCGCGGAGCAACAGCGCATAGCAACATCACAGCTGCAACAATTGTTTTGCATCTCAGAAGTGACATCGTTCGCTCCCGTTTGTCGTCTCGATATTAAATCTCACAATGCACGTTTGCCACGTTAACACTTGGGGGCCGCACATCCCAGTACTCGCGTTTCAGCGTCTTACTCCATGTGACCAAAAGTCCAAAAATAACCGTTTGCCGATCTGCGAAAGAGATGCTGCGGATTCGGCCGCTATGGGAGGAACTCTGCGCGGATGGTCTTTACACGGTGTTCCAGAATTTTGAGCTGAACCTGCTGGCCGCGGATCGGTTTGCAAAGAGGGAAGAGCCTTATGTCGTTTGCGTTGAATCTGAGCGCGGCGCAGCCATTATTCCGGCGGCGTTACGACGGCGCGACGGGACAATAAGGCTGCTGGGAGAAGAGCTGTTCGACTATCGAACGTTTCTGAACCGTGGCGATGATGAAATATTGCGGACGGCGCTGGAAGCGCTGGCTGCCCTGGGTCGCCCGCTGGAGATTGTGGCGTTGCGGGATAGCGACCGCAGCGTTGTCATCGGTGAACTGGAATTGCTGCCATTTGCAGCCGCCCCGGGTGTAAATTGCCGGCAGGTCACGGCAGACCAGTTCGCGGCTGCCCATATGCGGCTGGCACGCAACCTGCGGCGGCTGGAGCGCCTGGGCTTTGAGTTGAGGAGTTATGACGGCGCAAATCCTTATCTTTTGCGCTCCATTTACACGGCCAAAGCGGAGCAGAGCGAATCAAGTCTGTTTCATGATCCAGTAAGGGTCGAATTCATGGTTAGCGCCGCAGGGTTGATGCCAGACGTATTTGAAGTATTCACACTGGAAGAGGGCGAGGCGAGGGCCGCCGCATTGGTGACGTTGAGGGATCGAGGTTGTCGACGATTTTATACGGGATGGTTTGCGGCTGAGTACCAGAAGCATTCGCCTGCGTTGGCGCTGATCTTTGAAATTACGCGACAGTCGCTTGCACAAGGCCTGGATTGCGATTACATGACAGGAGAACAGCCATACAAAATGCGGCTGGCGACGAAGTCAGAGCCGCTTTACAGGGTGCGTGCGACGGCAGACCGATTGAGCGCCCAGCGAGAGTTGCCAGCGACCGCGTGAATGGGGTCGACCGACGCGCTAAAGACGGTTATCAGCAATGGCTTGCGCGACGGTCCAGCAACCCGTCGCGCCTGCGCGGTGCTGAGGTCCTGCAGCGCACTGTTTCCCGTCACAAAAACGTGCAAAGCAGTTACAGCGATTCACAAGTAATCTCTGCGGGTCTAAGCAGTGACTTAGGCATCTGCGAGTGGGCCATTGCCAGGCCCGAAGTGGTTGGCAGCGGCGCTAACGAAATAGCAATCGAGCAAGAGAGCGTCCAGTGCGGCCATAAGCTCCCGGCCAGCAAAGGATTTTACGACGTAACCCCGCGCGCCGGTGAGCAGGGCAGCGCGCACTATCTCAGGGGCGGTGTTCTCAGTGAGGAACAGTATGCGCACATCAGGCGACAATTCCATGATTCGCTGAGCGACCTCAATCCCGCTGATATCCGGAAGACCGATATCGAGCACCACGAGGTCAGGCTTAAGCTCCACCACTTTTTGGAGCCCAGTCAGCCCATTTCTGGCCTGACCAACGACCTGAAACTGGGGTGCGGTGGCAAGAACAGCCGAGACAAAGTTCATCCAGGGCTCATAATCGTCCACAACAAGAACACGAATAGTTGAAAGCAAATTTTCCTCCTACAGGCCGAATGCCGCGCTGATTTACGGCGTAATGCCGGCCTGAATAAGGTTCGCAGGATTTGCAGATGGCGTCGTTGCGCGCTAGCAAGTTCATGATTGCGGTAGCGCAAGCAAGTCCGGCGCAGGCGAGAGCAACTGCGGTCCACAAGCAGAAAAATACGGCAGACCTGGAGACTCAAAATCCGCCTAAGGCGGGTTTCAATTTAGGCTGCGTCCAGGGAGAGGTTTTCCGGAGAGATCAGCAGAATCTTGCCACGTGTCTTAACCAGAGCGCGCTGCCGCTGCCACTGGCTAAGCAAGCGGCTGGCAGTGAAATGCGTGACATTGGCAGCCTGAGCCAACTCTTCATTGGTGACGTCCAGTTCGATTCCTGAGGGTACCTTGTGCCCCACGCCTTGTGCCAGGTGCAGCAGAATTGCGGCAACCCGCTGCGGCGCGGTGTGGGAGGTAAGGGCCACATGAGTGGCTAGATAAAAGGTGAGAAATTCCGCGGCGGTCAGCAATGTGTTATCCAGCAATTGCGGGTAGCGCTGGGCAAGCCGGCGAATGACAGACCTCTCCCAAACCAGCATGGTGCTGTCTTTCACAGTCTCAGTGCTCACAATGTAATCAGATGGGCGGCTCTGCAATGCCGCGGCTCCGATTATTTCTCCTGCAGGAAGCCACATAAGCACGATCTTGTGGCCTTCCGGCGTCAAGAAAAAAAAGCGAGCGCGGCCTCTGGCCAGTACAAACAGTGAGTTGGCAGGCGTCCCCTGTGATGCGACAACCGCCCCAGCGCGATAACGGCTCTGCCGGGCGGAAGAGAGAACATGCGATAGTTCGTGGGGAGCAAGCCCTTCAAAAAACGCAGATTTGAATCTCACCAGTGAATCTTCACGTTGCGAGACGGTCATAAGAGACTCCGCATTCATCACTCTTGTTATAGAGCAAGATCCTGGAGGTGACATTAGGCACTTTTGCCAGTGGCTGCTGTTTGGATTCAGATTTGCGAATGAGGAGCAGCAGCGCGCGAACTGGGGCGGCTTCTAACTAGTCCAGCGTACCAAGGCGCTTCAGAAAATCCTTTGCTTCTTCGAATTGCGGAAATAATTTTTCTTCTTCCTGGAACGCAGGGGGATGCACGACGCGCCGGCTACCACGCAGCTTGACCGGATGACGCAGATGCAGCATCTCATGATAGACAAGATATTCAATGGCATAGCGCGGTACGCGGGCGGAATCAAAAACGCGGCTGACGACGATGGTGTTATGCGCGGGATCGTAATGGCCGAGGCTGCGCAGAGCTTTGTTGCCACTCCAGGTCATTTGTGGTCGAGCCATGAGGCCGTGGAAGAAGCGAAGATTCAGCTCGTCAAAAATCTGGTCCAGATCATAATGCTTGCCCTGGGGGCTCTCAATGCGCTTGCGTCCGCGCAGTTGGCGTATAAGTTGCGACTTCTGGGCCATGGCATGGCTGCCGGTATATTTGCGGTAACGCGCGGCATGAACAGCGTCGATCTGTTTTCGATAAAGCTTGGCAATGAGGATATGCAGGATGGCATACAGCACCGGCTCAGGCGCGCCTTCAAGAAGGTCTGAGAGGCGGACAAAGATGCGTTCCTGGCGCAGGCGGATGGTGCAATTGACGTTGGCGAAACGATAGAAACGGACTTCAAACTCCGGCAGCGGCGCGCGCGGACGCAGATCGCGATATGCCTGCTCAAAGATTTGGGTGAGGGTGGTGGTCATCAGGAACCTAGCCGCGAATGCACGCGAATAAACACGAATCAATAAAGCCAGGAGGAGAGTGGTTTGGAAATTTAAATTCCTTCAAACTATTTTTTATTGGGACCTTTCTCTTCGTGTGTGGTTTCCATGTACTCACGCGCCATATCCGCGTTGGACTTGAGGGAATCCATTGCGTCCTGCAGGACAAAACGAAAATCGGGAGCTTCTTTTTTTGTGACAGGATCGGTTTCACTGGCTGATTTGAGCGCATTCAGCCGCTGGTCAAAACGCGCATCAGCATCAATCAACTCCTTCAAGCCTTTGTGATATTGCTTGACCGCATCTTTATCCAGAGGGCGGCCTTCATACTGATCAAGGTTGTCATTGATTTCGTCGATGAGGCTGGTGAAATCTTCAAGCAGGTCATGGATCTGCTTGCCGCGGTCGGCCGCCTGCTTGGGATCGAGCCGGATGTGATCAATGGCGGTCAGCCGCGCCTCAGTAAACTTGATCATGAGCTTGATGCGATTGTAAGGCTCCATTGCGACCTGGCGCAGTTGGTCAGCCTCAGCTTCCGTCAGCGGGTCACGCCTTCTTGCGGAGGCGGCGATGCTCAACAGCAGCAACAGAACGAATACTTTGGTTGCGATTTTCATTTGTGGTCCTTCTTCTTGGGCGGGGCGAACATGGATTCAAGCACTTCTTCAGTAAGCCTTTCCAGTTCCTTTTCCACGGCCTCAACTCTGGGGCGGTCTTCCGCAGCCAAGGTGCGCTTCATGTTTTCCAGACGGCGGTGACACTCTCGAAGAGATTTTTCCGTCTCTTTCATTTTCTTGCGAGTCTCAATCGCAAGATCATGCGCCTTGGTGGCGTATTGCAGAATCTCCTGCACGGTGGCATGACCTTTGACGGATTCAGCGTCGGTAAATTGCTTGTCGGCAACAGCGACGAGCTTTTCAGCGATCTCAGCATAAAGCCGGCCTTGCTGGCCAGGGTCAGTGTGCTCAGCTTCAGTTTTGAGCTGGTCGACGGTTTTTTGCTCCGCGTTGGCGACGATCACCAGCGAGAGCAGAGTGAGAATAAAAAGGAGTTTGGTCATGGTTAGTTGGGTAATATCGCCTTGAGCCGATGACGCGCCTGAAATTCCTGGTCTGGAAATTTGCCGCCCGCGACCCCCAGGAAAAGCTTATAGTTTGCCGCGGCGGGTTTGTACATCCTTAAATTATCGTACGCGGTGGCGCGCAAGAAATAGGTGGCCGGGGTTTCCGGCTGGAGCTTGGCGCGCGCGTCGAGCACTCGAATGGTAAGTTCATAATTCTTGTTTTGGTCCGCGGCGTAAGCAAGATCAGAATAGGCTTGGACATTATTTGGGTTGAGTTGGACGGCTTTGAGCAAGACCGTTTGCGCTTCAGCGTATTTCAGTTGATGCATGAGCGCAGTGCCGTAGTCGAGATAAAGCTGGGCATCTGTGGAGTTCTGTGCGATGAGTGGGCGAAGAAGATCGGCGGCGGCAGGGTATTGTTTGGTTTCAAGATACAGGCTGGCAAGATCACGAGCGAGCTTGGGATCGGGAGTAGCCTTGTAGAGCGGCTCCAGCGTGGCGATGGCTTCCTGCGTTTTGCCTTCCGCAGCCTGGAGCTTGCCTAATTGAAGTTGCGCTGCGGTGCTTTGCGGATTGGCGGAAATGTATTTGTGCAGCCAGGATTCTGCGTCAGCAAAGCGCTTTCGTTTGAGATAGAGGCCGATGAGGCGCTCGATGCTGTCATTGTTTCCGGATGCTGCGAGCTTCAAATATTGTTGCTCAGCGGCGACGGAGTTGCCGGAACGCTCTGCCATGCGGGCGGCGCCGAGTTGCGCTTCAGAGTTTGCGGGATCGAGTTCAGCAGCTTTTTGGTATGCAGCGAGCGAGTCTTGCGGTGCGCTTTCTTCAGTGACTTGCGCCAGTGACAGCCATGCCGCGGCGAGCGCCTGCTGGCCGCCGACCGTCGGCTTGAGAGTGACTGCGGTTTTTAGAGCTGACGCGGCGGCGGTGAGATCGCCGGACTTGGCCAAGGCGAGTCCGAGATTCTGTTGCGCTTCAAACCATTTTGGATCGAGCTGCGTGGCTTTTTTGTAGGAGGCGATGGCATCAGCAGTTTTGTTCTGATGGCTTTGGGCGAATCCGAGATCGAACCAAGCTTGGGGATTTTCAGCCTGAGTGGTAACGAGCGATTGCAGCTTTTCTTCGGCTTGAGAGTACTGCTGATTTTGGAGGAGAGACTCGGCGTCTTTGAGAGCGTCGGCAGCGCGGTCGTTATTAGCGGACGTTTGCTGATGCGATTTATGAGTCGGGGGCGTTTGGGCGTGCGCGGAAGCGAGCATGGCGCAAGTCGCCAGCACCGTCGCCGCGATGTATTTAATGATGCCCATTGGATCCAGAGTTCTCGCTCTTTAAGATGCGCGCCAGCCACTTTCCGGTGTGTGAATTTTTGGATTTTGCCACGGTTTCCGGAGGGCCAGCCACAACAATCTGCCCGCCGCGGCCGCCGCCTTCGGGGCCGAGATCGATCACCCAATCGGCAACTTTGATGACATCTAGATTATGTTCAATGCAGAGCACGGAGCCGCCAGCGTCAATGAGCTTGCGGAAGGCCGCAAGCAGCTTACTGACGTCGTCAAAGTGGAGGCCGGTGGTGGGCTCGTCGAAAATATACAGCGCGCCTTTGCCCGCGCGGGCACGCTTGCGCTGCTCTTTTTCTTCCGGCGTGGCGGGATCAAATCCCTGCGCGCGTCCGGTGGGGACAAGATGCGCCGCAAGCTTCATGCGCTGCGCTTCACCACCGCTCAGCGTTGTGGCCGACTGCCCGAGCCGCAGATAGCCGAGACCAACTTCTTCCAGCACGCGCATCTTGTCAGTGATCTTGGGATGTCCAGCGAAATATTGCAGCGACTCGCGCACCGTGAGGTTCAACACCTCATGAATGTTTTTGCCTTTGTAGCGGACGTCGAGAATCTGCGGCTTGTAGCGCGTACCTTTGCAGTCTTCACAAATGAGTTCGACATCGGCAAGGAATTGCATCTCAACGGTGACGGTACCGTCGCCCTGGCACGTCTCACATCGGCCGCCGGGAATATTAAAACTGAAATGGCCCGCGCCGTAACCGTGCTTATGCGCTTCAGGGACCGAAGCAAACACTTCGCGAATGGAGTCAAACGCCTTGATATAAGTTACGGGATTACTGCGGGGAGTCCGGCCAATGGGCGATTGATCGACAAGGACCACATCAGCAATATATTGGCCGCCAGTGACGCGCTTAAATCCGCTCGCAGCTGGGCCGGGGCCAGCTGTGATGCCTTTTTCTGCGGCCAGCGCCTGATACAAAACGTCATGCACCAGCGTCGATTTCCCCGAGCCCGACACTCCCGTAATCGCCACCAGCATGCCGAGAGGAATTTCCAGATTGATATTTTTGAGATTGTGCGCCCGCGCTCCTTCGATGCGGATCATCGGAACGCCCGGCGTTCGACGATCCCGCGGAATCTGTATCCGCAGCTCCTGGTTCAGGTATCTTCCCGTGAGCGACTGCGGCATCGTCTTGATCTGCTCGTACGTCGCCGACGCCATCACTCGTCCGCCGTTTTCGCCCGCGCCGGGACCCAGGTCCAGGATCAAATCCGCTGCGCGCATGACTTCTGGATCGTGCTCCACTACCAGAATCGTGTTGCCAAGATTTCTCAGCTCATGCAGGATCGACACCAGCCTCGCCGTGTCTCTGCTATGCAGCCCGATTGACGGCTCATCCAGCACGTACAACGCGCCCACCAGCCGCGAGCCGAGTGACGTAGCAAGCTGAATTCTCTGCGCTTCGCCGCCGCTCAACGTTGAAGCCAGCCGATCCAGCGTCAGATACTCCAGTCCAACATCATTCAGAAATTTCAGGCGCTCTTGAATCTGCTCCAGAATTTTTCCTGCAATCTCCGTCTTCTCCGCCGACAGTTTCAGCGTCTTAAAAAATTCCGCTGCGGCTTCCACCGTCAACTGTGTCAGCTCGCGGATATTCCTGCCATCAATCTTTACTTGCAGCGCGTCCGCGCGCAGCCTGCCTCCACCGCACTCCGGACACACCGCATACCCGCGATACCTGCTCAAAAACACGCGCACATGCAGCTTATATTTCTTGCGTTCCAGCGCCGCAAAAAATCCCTGTATGCCGGGAAACTTGCCTTCGCCTTCCATCACCAGCTCTCGCTGCTCCTTGCTCAAGTCCTGCCACGGCACATCAAACGGCACGCCCGCCTGCCGCGCAAATTTCCGCAACTCCGCCTGCCACGGACGATACTTCGGCTTAGTAAACGGCTCAATCGCGCCTTCGCCCAGCGTCTTCGTCACGTCCGGAATCACCAGGTTCAAATCAAAATCTATCGTGTTGCCAAATCCCTGGCACCTGGGGCACGCGCCAAAAGGATTGTTAAATGAAAACAGCGGCG
>Ga0207700_10001767_pt1 | contig 12248 bp, 11 predicted proteins | sample LARL82metaG_FD_184348 | JGI IMG/M metagenome (GOLD analysis project Ga0207700, IMG submission 184348) | Corn, switchgrass and miscanthus rhizosphere microbial communities from Kellogg Biological Station, Michigan, USA - LAR L8-2 metaG... | ecosystem: Host-associated > Plants > Roots >...
CGACTACAGGGCGCTTCGGGTTCGACAGGTCGTAGATCAGCTTCGTGAGGTCGTATTCCAGGAAGCGCTCGCGCTCCGGCTGGAAGAAGGCGATGGAGCGCTCATCGTCCTCGAGGTTGTTGCCGGCCAGGCCGAAATAGACCTGCACACCGCCCTGATCGACCGGTACACCTTGCAGGCCGTAGGCTAGTGCGCGGTCCTCGGTATCGCTGAACGGTTCCGGGTCATAGAACTCGAGGCGGATCTTGCCTCCGGAGACAGCGGCGTATTCGCCGAGTATTTCGCGGACATGGTCGGCGTAGGTACCGTATACCGGCACCGTGCTGCCGAGGCGGCGCGAATAGAACAGACGAAGTGTGATCGGTTCCTTCAGGTCGGACAGGATCTTCCGCGTCCCGTCCGACAGCGTGTAGATGTGGCTGCGGGTGAGATCGACGCGCAGGTTGGCCAACCGTGCGTCGGCATACATGTTGATGCCGATCACGATCGCGGCGACGGCGATCACACCGATGACGGAGAACCAGATGCGGCGGCGCATGGTGTCAGTCCGCCTTTCTTTGTTCGACCAGTACGGCGTTGAGGAACAGCCAGAAGCCGATGAAGGTGGCGAAAAATATCAGGTCGCGCAGGCTGACCACGCCGCGCGTGAAGTCCTGGAAGCGGTCGATCACCGCGATACGGCGCGCGATTTCGGCGAGTGCCGGCGTGTTGCGCGAGAGGAAATCGGTGACGACGGGATAGGACGCGACAGCGAACACGAAGCAGACCGCGACACCAAGTACGAAGGCGATCACCTGGTTCTTGGTCAACGCCGAGAGCGCGGAGCCCACCGAGAGGAACGCACCGGCGACCAGCAACGAGCCGACATAGCCTGACGCAATCACGCCGTTGTCCGGGCGGCCGAGGATGTTGACCGTGATTACGAACGGAAAGGTGAGTACCAACGCGATGGCACAGAACGCCCATGCGGCGAGGAACTTTCCCAGCACAGCCTGGGTCTGCGTGATCGGCAACGTCAGCAAGAGTTCGATCGTGCCGAGCCGCCGTTCCTCGGCCCAGAGGCGCATGGTAATCGCGGGGACGAGTAGCAGGAATACCCACGGGATGAAGGTGAAGAACGGATTGAGGTCCGCCTGGCCACGATCGAAGAAGCCGCCGAGGTTGAACGTCAGCGCGCCTTGCAACACCAGGAAGATGACGATGAACACGGAAGCTACCGGCGTGGCGAAGTAGCCGCCGAGTTCGCGTCCCGCGATGATGAAGACGTTGCGCATCAGGCTGCTCCGCCTCTCCCGCAAGCGGGAGAGGTCGCCGCGGCTCGGCGCGGCGGGCGAGGGTGCATCATACCGCGGGCAGCACCCTCACCCGCGTCGCTTCGCTCCGCGACCTCTCCCACGCAGTGGGAGAGGTGTTCTTCGTGGGGCGCCGTCATGCTGCATCCATCGTCAACTGCCGGAACACATCATCCAGCTTCCCTGACGGATGCCTCCGCTGCAGTTCCGCGGGAGTCGCGTCAGCCACCACGCGGCCCGCCGCGATGATGATCGCGCGCGTGCAAACCGCATCGACCTCTTCCAGAATATGCGTCGAGATCACGATCGCCTTGCGCGGTGCCATCTGCGCGATCAGCGTGCGCACCTCGTGCTTCTGGTTCGGATCCAATCCGTCGGTTGGCTCGTCCAGCACCAGCACCGGCGGATCGTGCAGCAGCGCCTGCGCCAGGCCGACGCGTCGCTTGAAGCCCTTCGACAGCGTCTCCACCGGCTGCAGCAGCACACCACCGAGCCGCGTCAACTCGACCGCATGCTCGAACCGCTGCGTCAATTCCTGGCCTGCGAAGCCGCGCACCTTGGCGCAGAATGTCAGAAAACCGGTGACAGTCATTTCCGGGTAGGTCGGCGCACCTTCCGGCAAGAAGCCCAGCACGCGCCGCGCCGCCACGCCGTTGCTCTGTACATCGTGGTCACAGATGCGGGCGGTGCCGGCGGTGGGAATCATGAAACCCGCCAGCATGCGCATCGTGGTGGACTTGCCGGCGCCATTGGGCCCGAGGAACCCGAGCACCTCGCCACGCGCCACATTGAAGGTGACGTTGTCCACCGCAGTGAAGCTGCCGAAACGTTTGGTCAGCCCGGCGATCTCGATGAGCACAGGTTGGCCGTCGGCACTCACCCTGCACCTCCCCCGTCGTTCTCGGGCGGCGGAATAGCGGAAATCCCGGGCAATGCAAGCCATGGTCGCGCGCATGACAAAGGCTTAACTCGCGGGTATGCTGCGACGCAGCAATCAGGAGACCAGCCGATGCCCTTGGAATCGATCGAACGAAACGTGGATACCAACATTGCCGCGGCGCAGTGGCAGGCGCGAGTGGACTTGGCGGCGGCGCATCGCCTTGCTGTGATGCACGGGTTCCACGAGGGCATCTTCAATCACCTGACGCTGCGCGTACCAGGCCGCAACGATCGCTACTACCAGATCCCGTTCGGCCTGCACTGGTCCGAGGTCACCGCGAGCTGCTTCATGGAAGTCGGCTACGACGGCACGCTGCTTGCTGGCGAGGGCCTGATCGAGCAGTCCTGCTACTGCATCCATGCACCGATGCATCGTCTGCTGCCGGACGGTGCCGCGGTGTTTCACACGCACATGCCGTATGCGAGCGCACTGGCGCGGCTCGAAGATCCGCGCATTTTGCCGATCGGTCAGACCGAACTCGGCATCATGATGGTGACCGGCTACGACAACACCTACACGGGCCCCGCGATCGACCCGGAGGAGGGCGAGCGTCTGGCCGGCGTGATAGGTGACAAGAAGGTGCTCATGATGGCGAACCACGGCGTTGCGACCGTGGGGACGTCGGTCGCCGAGGCTTATGACCTGCTGTACTACACCGAGCGCGTGGCCCAGGTGCAGCTCTACGCGATGTCGAGCGGCCGGCCGCTGAAGTTCTTGCCGCAGGACGTGATCGACGCCACGTTCGCTGCGTATCGCAAGTTCGGCACGTATGGCGGGCGTCAGCCGTGCGAGTGGCACCTCGACGCGCTGAAGCGGCAGCTCGACAAGCGCGAGCCCGACTACAAGGACTGATGCGCTACTGCGTCAGCCGCTCGTAGGCTGCCGACACGCCCAGCGGACGGTCGGTATCGGTACTGACGCCGCATAGCGTTCGCCGCATCCCCTGTGTGCGCCGCTTCTGGAACGCAGCCCGCGTCGCCTCGTCGGCGCCGTTCAGGATGCCCCGCGGCGTGTGCGACAGCATGCCCGGCTTGCGACTGCCTGATTCGTCGTGGTGCACGAACACGCTTTCGTTGTTATCGACGTTGCGGTGATGCGACGGCAGCTCCTCGGCGTCAGATCGGCGACCGCCAGCGATCGGCGCACACGATCTGTCACCGCTGCGGCGCGTTCTGTTCGGTGCCTCGCCGATGAACGAGGCGCTGCTGGACCGTGCCGTCGCGGCGCTGCCGGACACGCAGTTCGTGCAAGCCTGAGGCATGACCGAGTTGTTGCCGGTGGCGACCATCCTGCACCGCGGTGGCTCAGTGCGCCGTGATCGGCATCCCAAGCGATCGGTGGGACGAGGCGGTGCATGTGCCGCAGCCCGGAGCGACGGTGGATGCCGCGGCGATCACCGCCTTCTGTCACGAGCGGATCGCCGGGTACAAGTGCCCACGCAGTGTCGACGTGCGGGAGACGATGCCGATGTCGGGTGCGGGCAAAATCCTGAAGCGCGAACTGCGGCTGCCGTTCTGGGAACGCAGGGAGCGAGGCGTGAACTGATCGGCCGCTCTACGGCACGCGGTAGAAGGGATTCGGCAGCAGGAATTTCTTTTCGGCGTGGCCGCCCAGCAGATCGGACGGCTGGTCGCCCACGTTCTCGACGACGGTGTACCCCATCTGCTCGATCTCGGCGCGCACGGGCGCCTTGAAATCGGCAGCCGACGCAAAGTGCGCACCGTTTGGCACCATGTAGAGCTTGGTATATCCCTGGTAGCCGGCGGCCGCGAGATTGCGCTCCGTTGCGCGGCGCTGATTCTCCGGGCGCCCGGTTATGAAGAACACGGCGACGTGCAATTCCCGTGCCTGCTGAAACAACCGCAGGGTCGGTTCAACGGCCGGATCGCGACCAAGCTGATCCCACGCGGCCCAGCCACAGGGCGCATCCAGGGCCAGATCGCACGGACCTCCGATCGGGCGACCGAAATCGTCCCGCTTGATGACCTCCCAGTTCGACAGCGCGGTTTCATCGATGTCCAGCACGAGGGCGGGCCGGCCGGTGAACGTTGCCTTCATCCGCAGCCAGTCGCTCGCCTGGTCGGCAACCTGCGCGAGTTCCCGGGCATAATCGCCGGAGTCATGGTATTTCAGGGCGACGATCATGGCATCGCCGACATTCGCGGGCTGCGACACCACAGTTACGAATGACGCCGCTTCGTCCGGCGCGGCGGCCTGGGGCGTGGCAGCCTCGCCAGCGCAGCCCGCGATCGCCAGCAACAACAGGCCCGCCATGATCCGGCGCCCGCCGCCGCCGCGGCGCGCCCTCAACAACACACTCATGGCGTTGCCTCTGTTTCGTCCCCGCCCGCATTGGCTACACGCGCACGGTGGCCGAGGCAACTCGCCAGGCCCGCCGTTGATCTGGATCAACGTCGTCGCACACATGTGCCGGTATCCTCCTGACATGTGCTTCAGGGGAATCGGTAAGGTCTGCGCTGTCTGGGCTGCCTTGATGGTAGCCGCGTGCGAGACCCAGGTCCCGCGACCGAACTTCCTCGTCCGCAGCCTGCAGGATTGTGAGAACGGCGATGCATCGGCCTGCGCGATGCTAGAGAGCCTGCAGAATGACAAAGCCAAAGCGGAAGAAAGCAACCTTGGCCCGGATCCGCGAACACAAGTGGAGAAAAATGCCGATGCAATCATGGAAGGCATCCGCAGGGGCAGGCAACCGCTACCCAGCCACGTTGTGCGTATAGCGCCGACCACCGGACGCGATCTGTAAGCTCGGCTTGCACCCCTGCAGCCTCGTTCGATGATCTATCGCAACAAGAGCGATCACGATTCGGTGACTTGTTAGCCAAAATCGGGTGTGAGAAAGGTCACACGGAACGCTCCGCTTCCGGCGTACTGCGTTTGCTGCCACGATTAAATCGTAGCCACGGCGGGCGCTGACAAGAATTCTCTCGCTGTTAAGTTCCCCCCGCGCAGAGATCGCCTCGCTGCACTGCCGGAACGTGACTTCGGTAAACTGCCTGGAAGAGTTGAGACCTGCCGATGACACCGCCGTCTGCCACGTTGCACAGAGACGCATTGGCTGCCGGCACGGTGCTGAATGGATATCGCATCCTCGGCGTCCTCGGTCGCGGCGGCTTCGGCATCACCTACCGGGCGAGCGACCTTCTGGATCAGTCCTTTGCCATAAAGGAATATTTTCCTCGCCAGTTTGCGATGCGTGCCGATCGAGACGTCGTCGTTGCCTCAGAGTCCGATGAGGAGGTTTTCGTCGATTGCCGCAAGCGTTTCCTGACGGAGGCGCGACTGCTGGCAGCGCTCGGGCGCAACGGTGGCACGGCGGGAGTTGTGCAGGTTGTAACCTTCTTCGAGGCCAACAACACTGCATACTCTGTCATGGAGTTCCTGACCGGTGAGACGTTGCAGGATCTGCTCAGTGCAAACGCGTCCCTGTCGCCGCAGCTCCTGTTCTCACTGTTGCGCGGGATCCTGGCGCCGCTGGCACGAGTTCATGCCGCAGGCTTCCTCCATCGTGATCTCAAACCGTCGAATATCCTGATTCGTCCCGACGGCCAGCCGGTCTTGATCGACTTCGGCTCGGCTCGGGATATGCGTCCGACCTCGAACACCACCTACACACAGGTCTACTCGGGTCACTATGCCCCTATCGAGCAGATGATCTACGGAGCGTCCCAAGGGCCTTATTCCGACATCTACTCCATCGGTGGAATTGCCTATCGAGCCATCGGCGGGAGCCTCATAGATGCACGGGCCCGCCAGCAGGCGACACTGAATCGCGCGTCTGACCCGCTCGTGCCGGCCGTCGAGGTCGGGCGTGGCCGATACCCCGCGTCGCTGCTGAATGCCATCGACAGGGCCCTTGCCATCGCAGCGGACGACCGGCCTCAACGCGTCGAGGAGATGCTGGCGCTTCTGGATGATGCGTTCGATGGCGAGCCGACGGTACGCCACACCAGACCACCCGAGAGCCGAGTACGCGTTGATCGCGGCACCGCGCTCCCGAGCAGTCGCGGTGCTCGGTCGCCGCGTCGGGCATGGTCCTTGGCGTTCGCGAGACTACCCAGCATTGGCCGACTGCTGCCAGTGTGGAAGCACCGCGACGCCCAGCGATCGGCGGCCAGCGAGAACAAACGGAAGAGCCTTCAACAGAAGCCGCGGACGGCACTCGTGCTCGTCCCAGCCACCGTTGCTGTTCTGCTCGTGTTGATCGGGGGCGCCTTATACGTTTGGCTCGCCAGTCAGAGCAGGCCGTCGAACGCACTTGCCGACCTGCAGGTCGTCGTTGACCGGAACGGCAGCCAAATATCGGCGAAGTTCCCCGAGACAACCGACACTGTAAAGTTCGCCTCCGCATTGCCTTACCTTGCCAAGTTGAAAGTGACTGCCCTCGACCTCAGCAATTCACAGATCGTGACGCTGCCATCGTTGCAAGGCCTCGGCTCCCTCGAGAAACTCAATCTGAATGGCTCAGATGTAACAACGCTGCTCTCGCTGAAGGGACTCACTGCGCTCAGGGAACTAAATCTTTCGAGGACAAGGATAACGGCGCTACCCTCGCTGGAGGATCTGTCTGCCCTTCAGAAGCTCGATCTGGGCTACACCGGGCTGACAGCATTGCCATCGCTCGATGGTCTCATGTCACTCCGGGAACTGAACCTGTCGCACACGAACCTGGCCTCGATGCCGCCGTTGGAAGGACTGACCGGGCTTCAGGAACTTGATCTGACTGGTACCAACGTTACCAGCCTGCCGGACATACAAGATCTACCGAATCTCCATGTTGCTCCGGACCGCCTCCGCGCACCGCCGGAACCTCCACCGGAGCAGCGCACGACCGTCGCGACTGCCCCGATTGCTCCGCTGCCGCCCCTCCCATCAGAACCGCCCGCAGCATCGAAGCCATTGCCGGAGCCATGGGCGCCGCCGACGCCCTCGGTTTCGCCTGCCCCACCAGCGCCATTGGCGGCGTTGAAGCCGCCATTGCCGAAGCCGACGCCGCCACCCCCTGCTCCGGCAACGCGTCCGACCGGCGCAATCAAACCGATACCTCTGCCGCCGAGGGAAGCGCCCCCTCCGCCCGCCAAGTCAATGCCGGCCCCACAAGCCACAGTTCCGACTCCACCGAGCGGCGAGGCCTCAAGCGCAAGTCGACGCCCGCCTGAAAGTGAAGCAGCACTTTCCGGCTATGAATACTTCCAGCGCGGCTACGCGGCTTCGGAGAGGCATGACTATGCCGAGGCAATAAGCTTGTATCGACGTGGCGCGGAGAAGGGTGATGCGAATAGCATGTATTCTCTCGGGATTTTATATTCCCAGGGATTAGGCGTTCCGGCTGACTACAGTACGGCGCGGTCATGGTACCAAAAAGCATCCGAACACGGATATAAGACTGCACTTTACAGTATAGGGCTTCTCTACTTCGAGGGTGGTCCTGGCATGCCGAAGGATTGTGCTGCTGCGCGCCAATGGTTATCGCAGGCGGTCGCTCGCGGGGTCACTGTGGCGCAAACTTTATTGAATCGTTCGTGCTACTGAACCCTCTCGCAAAGGGGCGCAATTGCCGGACGCGGAGTGCTTTCCCTGCACCGGCAATGGAATACCGTGACTTCCGGCGCGTCTTCTAGCAAGCTGGCAGCCCGAGCGTAGTTTGGGTGCGAGAAGCGCAGACAAGGGGGATGCATGTTCCGGACGTCACTTCTGGCCGCGACCATCGGCGCGGGACTTCTGACGGCTGCCTCGGCGGCAACAATCGACTACAAGGCCACCATGAGCGGCAAGTCCGAGGTGCCACCAACCGCCTCGACCGGCAGCGGTGACGTGCTGGCCACACTGAACACCGGCACGAAACAGCTCAGCTACACGATGACCTATATGGGCCTGACAGGACCCGCGACGGCCGCCCACTTCCACGGGCCGGCCGAGGCCGGTGCGAATGCCGGGGTGGTGATCCCGATCGGCACGAACCCGCCCAGTCCGTCCAGCGGCACCGTGACGCTCACCGATGATCAAATGAAGGACCTCGAGGCCGGCAAGTGGTACGCCAACGTGCATACCGCGGCCAACAAGGGCGGCGAAATCCGCGGCCAGATGATGCGCGCGAAGTAGCCGGCCCTTCCTCCGTACGACTAGGACTACGCAGCAGCGCCGCGCGCGTGCAACCGGTGCAGCGCGCGGTCGATCCATTGCGCCGTCAGCTTTTCCTGCGCGCCGTTCTGCGCCAACCGCTCGTGCAGCGCGGAAAAGTCGACCCTGTCCAGGACCTGGTCCTGATTGAAGCAGGAGAATACGACAGTTCGCTCGCCTGTCGCAGGATCGACCTGCGGCTGCAGGCATTGCGCGCAGACCTCCTTCATCATGCACTGCATCGGCGAGTTGATTGACCCGATTGCGGTGTGACCTGATCTCAGCAGCGGCGCCAGCACCCCGCACCGTGCCGCGCCCACCGCCTGCATCATCCGGTCCGACCCGATGACGATCATGTGGTCGGCGTCCGGCAGCCCGACGTCGGCCCCGCACGCAGCCATCCCTTCAACAATGTTGCCGACGAAGCTGTGGTCCTGCGGACGCGTCGGTGCAAAGCCCGGCGCCTCATCGCAGCACCAGACGATGGCATCGGCCGCGCGCTCGATCTCCGCCACCTTGTACCGGTCGCGCATCTGCTTGTAGCCGGCGAAGTAGATCACCCGCGACCCGGCCGCGCGCAGCGCAGCACCGATCGAGAACAGCACGGCGTTGCCCAGGCCGCCGCCGACCAACGCGACGGTCGCGCCGGCGTGGATCTCCGTCGGCGAGCCGGTCGGACCCATCAGCACCACCGGTTCGCCCGGCTTCAGTAGCGCGCAGATGTCCGAGCTGCCACCCATCTCCAGCACAATCACCGACACGAGGCCCTGCTGCGGGTCGGTCCAGGCGCCGGTCATTGCCAGACCTTCCATCGCCAGCACAGTGCTCGACGCACCCACCTCCGCAATGCGCGGCGCCAGCATCTCGTAGTTCTGCAGCCGATAGAACTGACCCGGGCGAAATGCGCGCGCCTGCGCCGGTGCCCGTACCACCACCTCCACGATGTTCGGTGTCAACCGATGCACCGCGTGCACGGTCGGCACGAACTCCTGCCGACAGCGCTCGATCAGTTCGCCGCCCGTGACCGGCGTTGCATCGCGTGCCGTGAGCGCGCGAGACACGACGGGATAGCCTCGCTTGGCGCCTCCCATCGCCTTGACGACATTTCCGAAGAAGCTCGGATGCAGATCGCCGAAGAAGCTGATGAAGCGGCCGTTGTCGGCGCGATGCATCAGCACATGCGTCGCATCCGGTTTCGCGAGGCCACGCACCACATTGACCGGCGTTCCGGTCTCGTCGATCGCCTCGAAGTACCGGCCGTCGAGCCGGACGCGGCCGTCCTCGCGCGCCAGCACGGTGTTGGGCTGCGTGCCGGCGGCGACCAGAATGGCGCGAGCCGCCAGCGTTGTCTCCGAACCATCGGCACGTGACACGCGCAGGCCTGCGGCATGGCCGCATTCGTCCACCTCGACAGCGCGCGGCGTCAGGCCTTCGGCGAAGCGGACCGCCTCCTCCATCGCCTTGGCCACTTCCTCGTGGTTCAGCGTGTAGGACGGACTGTCGATCAGCCGGCGGCGGTAGGCGATCGTGACACCGCCCCATTGATCCAGCAGTTGCGCCAGCCGAGGCGCCCTGCCCTCGCGCGCAGCCGCCGTACGCTCGGCTGCAATTGCTGCAGCATGCGTCAGGAACTCGTCGGCAATGCCAACTTCCTCCAGGTTCCATGCGGCGCGCACCGCGGCCTCGCCACGTTCCGCCACCAGGGTGCGGTAGCGGGCGGAAAACTTCTCCACCTGGCGGACATAGTAGGCGAGGCTCTCGGTGGCCGTATCGATCGCGGTCAGGCCGCCGCCGACCACCACCACCGGCAAACGGACCTGCAGATTGGCAATGGAGGAGAACTTCGCCGCCCCGGTGAGTTGCAGCGCCATCAGGAAGTCCGACGCCGCGCGCACGCCACGCGCCAGCCCGTTCGGTATGTTGAGCACCGTCGGTTTGCCGGCGCCCATGCACAGAGCGATGTGGTCGAAGCCCATCGCCCAGGCATCGTCCATGCCAAGCGTCGCGCCGCCGCCGAAGCGGATGCCGCCGAAATGCGCGAATTTTCCCCCCCGCCGCTCCAGCAGCAGGCGCACCAGCTTCAGGTAGTTCTTGTTCCACCGAACGGTGATGCCGTATTCGGCCACACCGCCAAAGCCGGCCATCACGCGGTCGTCCAGGTTCTCGAACAGCCGCTCAGCATCGCGCACCGGAACGGACGGATCGAAGCCGAGCGGCTCGATCTTCAGACCATCGATCGCCACCACGGTGTGGCCGTCGTTCATCAGGTGATGCGCCAGGGTGAAGCCGGCGGGACCCAGGCCGACAATTAGCACCTTCCGTCCGCTGTCCGGTCGCGGCAGAGGGCGACGGATGTCGAGCGGGTTCCATCGCGTCAACAGCGCATAGATCTCGAAACCCCAAGGCAGGTCCAGTACGTCCTTCAGAACGCGCGTCTCGGCCTGGGGAATATCGACCGGATCCTGCCGCTGATAGATGCACGCCTTCATGCAGTCGTTGCAGATGCGATGGCCGGTCGCCGCCATCATCGGGTTGTCGATCGCGATGATCGCGAAGGCGCCGATCGCGCTGCCCTGCGCGCGCAGCGTGTGCATCTCGCTGACCTTCTCGTCGAGCGGACACCCCGCCAGCGTCACCCCGAACGGTGACTTCTGGAACGCACCGCTCTTGCGATCCTTCAGGCCGTGGCGGCAGGAATCCTTGCCCTGCGTGTGGCACCAGATGCAGTAGTTGATCTGGTCCAACGCCTGCTGGGTGTTCATCCCGGCATCCGTCAACGCGAATCCGTCGCGCGCGCGCTGATGGTGCTGCGGCAGATGCAACATCGTCACGCCGTCGCGCTCGATGGTCTCGACCGGAACCAGGTGCTCGTAGTCGAGCCGATGCGGCACGCGGAACAACGTGTTGCCGGGATGCGCCGCACAGCCCGCTTCGGTCAGAGTTGCCCAGGCGGCGTAACGCAGCGCGACATCCAGCGCTTCGGCATCGCCTGCCTTTTCCCATTCAGCGACATGCTCGGCGAATGTGCGCTCGGTCAGCGTCTCGCCGATCAGTGCCTCCAGAGCGCCGCGTAACACAGGCCCATCGAAGCCGGACGGATCGGAGTATTTCTTCACCGCCTGCCGCTGCACGAACAGCCGCTTGCAGGCGTGGATCGGATCGAGCGCATGTGTCTCGCTCGCGAGCGCCAGCGTCTCCGCCTCGATGCCGAACAGTGTGGCGACAAATGCATCGAGATGCGGCGCGAGCGCTACCACGAGCTCGCTTTCGTCCGGCGTGGCAACGGCATTCGGCGCAGCCCGCGCAGCCAACAGGCGCGCGTGGAGTGCGGCGTCCTCTTCTGCAAGTCGCTCAAGGAACGTCCGGTCCAGCCGCACCAGACCGTCGCGCGTCGCGAGGTCGACGAAGCCGAGGCCGAAGCCCAGGGTCACTGCATCGGCGGCAGGCACGACATCCATCACGGCAATCAGCCCATCTTGCGCAGCAGGGCGAGGAGTTCGGCCCGCTCTTCCGAAGACAGCGGTGAGAGCGCCGCCTCGTGCACTTGCCAGCCGCATGCCACGACACTGGTTATCAGCGCAACGCCTGCCTCCGTCGGTTCCAGCACCGCTGTCCTTCGGTCCATCGGATCGCGCCCGCGGCGGATCAGTCCGCGTGCGATCAGCCGCTGCACGACGCCCTGAATGGTTGCCGGATCCATCGCTGCGAGCCGCCCCAGGTGGTTCTGCGTTATCCGCCCCAGTTGCGCAGTCTTCAGCAGGGCGGTGAACTGGGTCGGCGTCAGCTCGACATGCGCCACTGCCGCCGTGAACAGCGACACATGTCGCTGATGTGCCCGACGCAGCAGGAACCCGATGTGATCCTACACGAAAGTCGGC